>WNGN01012706.1_pt1 | contig 10187 bp, 7 predicted proteins | sample 5400561 | NCBI WGS metagenome assembly WNGN01 (sample SAMN13153379, study PRJNA577476) | soil metagenome | isolation source: 115 cm soil or saprolite under Garry oak tree replicate 2 | place: USA:California | collected 2016-06-15 | reverse complement strand
GAAAGCAAGGAGAAGACTTCGCGCAGGCATTCCAGGGCCGGTTTCCCGCTGAGTTCGTGGATGACGTTCTGGTCGGCTTGCGTGATCATGAAACGGTCGCCGATCGGCCGGCAACCCTGGGACACGACGGTTCGGATGCACACGGCCCCGGTCACGGCCACGCCGACAACACCGGCGTCCACGACTGTCCCGTTGAAGAGGAGGCGGTTCGCGCCGGGCTCCTGTGCGCCGCTGGCCATGCCGCCGATGGCCGAAGCCCCGGGAAAGCGTTCGGCTAAGTCTCCGAGAAGGGCCTCAGCCGGCGTGGTGAAGGGCTCGGCGATGACCAGAAAGGACGGATTTTGGTCCAGGGTCGGCATGTCCTTGGGCCAGCCGGACGCGGCGAACTGCTCGCCGGTCTGCACGAATTCGAGATGGAACGGAGTGAGGGTGGTCCCGGGCAGATGCCCGGCCCAGAGGCACAGGGCGGACTGGCCCTCCACTTCCTGAGTGTCCCCGATCACGCTTTCGGCCGAGCACCCGGAGCCGTTCGCGGATGGTCGACACGATGAGATCGGCGGATTCGGCATGGTCGGGGGAGAAAAACGTGAAAGCCAGGTCCACCGATCGTCCGCCCAAGCGGGTCGTGGCCTCGCGGCACACCTCGTCGAGGGCGTCCGCGGTGCCGTCAGCTTTCGATAAAGCCGAATGCACTTGCATGATGGCAGTGTACCACACGGGAATGTTGACTTGTCCAGCCGCCTTGAGGGGAAACCACCGGCCTTAAAGTTCGTAGGTGCTGGCTTCCAGCGTGCCGTTGCACACGGGACAGCGTTGGGGCGGGGTGGCCGGCGAGGCCTGAGGCGCGGCGATCAATTGGGAGCGTTTAATAGCGGCGACGCCGGAATCGCAGGGGGTCCACAGCGAGCTGCAAACAGGACAGAGGTACCACTGGGTGTATCCAGGCCATTCCCGGTCACGCTGAGCCACGATTGATCTGCCTCGTGGAATGTTTTAACACAGAACTGGCGACCGTGCAATTGCGCGTTCCCGCTCTTTCTCTCGCTCCGGGGTCGTGATATGCTACCTCATATGGTTCCTGATCTCGTCCTCTACCATTCCGACTGCACCGACGGGTTCGGTGCTGCCTGGGCTATCTGGAAGCGGCATCCTTCGGCCGAGTTCATTCCCGCCGACCACGGGCTTCCGCCCCCTGTTAGCTGCGCGGGGCGTCGGGTGGTGATCGTGGACTTCGCTTATCCTCGGCCGATCTTGGAAGAGATGGCGGAGGAGGCAATGGAACTCCAAGTCTTAGACCACCATATCACGGCCAAAGAGGCGCTTAAAGGACTGCCGTACGTGCATTTTGATATGGAAAAGAGCGGCGCCGTGCTCGCCTGGGAGTGGGCCCACGGCACCACGCCCCCCTGGCTCTTGCAATACGTCCAGGACAAGGACCTGTGGGCGTGGAAGCTCCCCAGCAGCCGCGAGATCAGCGCGGGATTGAACTCCTATCCCTATGACTTCAAGGTCTGGGACTCGTTGGAGAAGGAAAGGCTTGAACAAGAAGGGCGCGCCATCCTCCGCTACGAACACGAGTTGGTCAAGAAGATCATCCGTAATGTGGTATGGGTCCAATTCGAGGAGGAAACGGTCCCCTGTGTGCAAAGCGCGATCCTGACCAGCCAGATCGGCGAGCAGCTCTCGCCCGGCCGTCCGTTCTGCCTGATCTGGCATGACCGTCACGGTCTGCGGCACTTCAGCCTGCGCTCGGAGCAAGGTGGAACCGATGTGGCGAAGATCGCCGTGAAGTACGGCGGCGGCGGGCATACCCACGCTGCCGGGTTCTCGGTTCACCTGGGTAAGGCCGGCCCTCCGCCAGCCGATGGCTCGACGCCCAACGTGTTCATCCTGCCAGTCTCCCGTTAGCCCTTCTCCGTGCCTTGACGCTTCTCGCGTGATGCCCGTATAATTTCGCTTCTTCTGCGATCGGGGCGGGAATAGCTCAGTGGTAGAGCATCGCCTTGCCAAGGCGAGGGTCGCGGGTTCAAATCCCGTTTCCCGCTCCAATCCGACAAGCTCAGAGACCCCGCTGTTCCCTTTTTCCACTTCCGCTGGTCTGGCCGTCTAGCACCTCGCGAACTTTGCGCGCCAGGGCTTCAGGGGTGAAGGGCTTCTGCAGGAACGCCATATGCGCAGCCAGGACCCCGTGCCGAACGACGGCATCGTCCGTGTAACCCGACATGTACAGTACCTTTGTCTCCGGATGCTCAGACGTCAGTTGCTCGGCGATTTCGCGCCCGCTCATCTGGGGCATCACGACATCGGTGATCAGAAGGTGGAGCGGTCCCGGATGCTGGATACTCATGACCTGGGCTTCGATCCCGTGGCGCGCCTCCAGGACGGTATAACCCAGATGCCGAAGCATGTCCCGCACGAGCCACCGCACCTCTGGTTCGTCCTCCACCAGCAGCACGGTCTCCTTTCCCTGGGGCAGCGAGGACCAGTGAGTGACCGGCGGGACTGAATCCGCTGGGGCAACGACTCTGGGCAGGTAGATCTTGAACGTCGCGCCCTGCCCTCGTTCACTGTAGACCCAGATGTAGCCGCCGCTCTGCTTCACGATCCCGTACACCGTGGAGAGGCCCAACCCCGTACCCTTTCCCTGTTCCTTGGTGGTGAAGAAGGGCTCGAAAATCCTGGATTGCGTAGCCGCATCCATCCCGCAGCCGGTGTCGCTCACGGCCAGGCGCACATACGAACCGGGTTGCGTGGGGATATGCAGGCGGGCATACGCCTCGTCGAGCTCGACGTTGTCGGTCTCGAGCAGGAGTTTCCCTCCCTGGGGCATCGCATCGCTTGCGTTGATGGCCAAGTTCATGATGACCTGCTCGATCTGTCCGGGATCAGCTTTCACCTGTCCCAGTCCGGGCTTCAGCTCGATGACGAGCTCGATGTTCTCGCCGATCAATCGCTGGAGCATCGGCTCCAGATTGCTCACCACGGCGTTCAGGTCCAAGACCTTCGGTTGCAGCATCTGCCGCCGGCTGAAGGCGAGCAGTTGCCGGGTCAGGGAGTGGGCCCGGCCCCCGGCCTTCTTGATCTGCTCGAGTTCGCGCCGCATGGGGTCCTCAGGTCCGATCCGACTGAGCAGCATGTCGCTGTATCCCGTGATGATCGTCACGAGGTTGTTGAAGTCGTGGGCGACGCCTCCGGCCAGCTTGCCGATCGCCTCCATCTTCTGCGCCTGACGGAGCTGCTGCTCGAGCTGTCTGCGCTCCGTGATGTTCACCGCCATGCCGCCGAGGAAGCGCCGTCCGGCATGGTCCTTCACGGGAAACTTGAAGACCAGCCAGTGATGAAGGGTCCCGTCTGGACCCGGGAACGCTTCGTAAATTTCGGCCGGCCTGCCCTCGGCCAGTATCGCCTGGTCGTTTTCGCGCAACTGGCGCGCCGTCTCCTCGGGCCAGAGGTCGAAATCCGTCTTTCCCCGCCACTGGAGGCGCGTCAGCTTGAAGAACCGTTCAAACAGTTGGTTGACGTAGACGAAACGACCGTCCTCGTCTTTCATGAACGCCACGGCTGGGCTGTTGTCCATGAAGGCATGAAAGCGGTCTTCGCTTTCCCGGAGCGCCCGACGCTCTTCGGCCCGCTCCAGCACCGACTTTACCGACACCGACAGGCGACCCAAAATTTTGCCGTGCTGGGGCCCTTTGAGGATGTAGTCGTCAAGTCCGGCCTTCATGGCCTCCACGGCGATTTCTTCGCTACCGGTCCCCGTGACCATGATCACCGGACAGTCGGGGTACCGGCCTTTGACCGCGCGCAGGACGGCCAGGCCGTTCGTCCAAGGGAGCTGGTAGTCAGTCAGGACGAGGTCGTAGGTCTCGTCTTCTTCCAGGGCGCGGGCGAAATCGGTCGCGCTGAGGATCGTGGTCAGCCGGAGATCGGCATACGCGCGCTTTAGTTCGCGCTCGATCAAGACGCGGTCGTTCGGATTGTCTTCGATGATCAAGATGCGGAGCGGGCGGCTCATGGCATCTCTGTCCGGCTTTCTGATGCGGTTACGAGAACCTTTTTCGATTTCCGAACGGGGCGGTATGATTCGCCTTGAAGATAAATGCAGATATCGTGCCCGAAGGTCGCCAGCCTGGCGTTTAGCCGGTGGGCGCTGGCCTTGGGGCGCATAGTGGCGGCGGCCAATGGACTGCACAATCTAAGGGTTCGATACGGTCCATTTCTGTACACCGTCCGATTTTTGACTTAGGGGCGGCTGTCCCATAAGATGCGGTTGTGATGTCGGGAAAAGCCCGGAGAAGAAGGTGGTGCGCCCGGCAGGACTTGAACCTGCGACCTGCGGGTTCGAAGCCCGACGCTCTATCCAACTGAGCTACGGGCGCACGGGAGTTGTAGCGTAGTCGCATCTGTGCACACTGTCAATTGATGAAGGAGTGATCGTCCATGACGGTTGAGGGTGAGCGGGTCGGGTTCGCAGGCCTGCGTGTGGCCGCCTTTGAAAGCCGGATGGCTGATCAGATGATACAGCTCATCGAGCGGCACGGCGGTCGCCCACTGGTCGCGCCGTCCATGCGCGAGGTGCCCTTGGAAGAGAACTCTGACGTGCTGCGTTTCGGCGAGCGTCTGCTTGCGGGCGAGTTCGACATGGTGATCCTCCTCACCGGCGTCGGCACGCGCTTCATGCTGAAGGTCCTGGATTCCCGTTGGCCGCGGGAGCAGACGCTGGCCGCCCTCGGCAAGACCATCACAGTCGTACGCGGGCCCAAGCCCTTGGCGGTGCTCCGCGAGAATAACCTGCAGCCCACGCTCGCCGTGCCGGAGCCGAACACGTGGCGGGATCTGATCAAGGCGCTGGATGACCTCGGACGGTCGCTGAAAGGGATGAGCGTAGCTGTGCAGGAGTATGGAGTGCCGAACGTCGAACTGCTGAAAGCTATCGAGGCGCGCGGGGCGATTGTCACGCGGGTTCCGGTTTACCAGTGGAGGCTGCCCGAAGACACCGGCCCGCTCACTGACGCGGTGCGCGCAATCCTGCGCGGGGAGGTGGACGTTGTCTTGTTCACCAACGCGGTGCAGGTGGATCACGTCATGCAGATGGCCGAGCGGTTGGACAGCGCCGATCGGCTGCGTCAGGTGCTGGAGAAGGTGGTGGTCTCGGTCGTCGGGCCCATCGTGGCCGAGCGCTTGCGCAGCCATGAGTTGCCGGTGGATTTCGAGCCTTCCCACCCCAAGATGGGCATTCTTGTGAAAGAGACCAGCGAGCGAGCCGCGGAAATACTCATGAACAAACGCGCCGCCTCCCGGCACTGATCGAAGAGACAACGGGTTTTCATAATCTTTTCAGCACAATACAAGTCAGCAAAGCGGTATCTACCCCTCCTGGCCCGCCAGTTCACGAGAACTCCTTTCCTTGACGGTGAAATGTAACTTTTCTGATCCGGAAGTGTCATACCCAGAGTAAAGGCAGGCCAAGGAGAACAGCCTGGAATGTTCTCGACTCATACCAAGGAGGGCCAGATGTCTAAAATGACACAGGCAATAAGCTCTCGATTTTCGGTCATTCTCGCTATCGGTGTCTTGCTGACATGGGTCGTCTGCATTCCTGCCGAGGTTCGGGCCGACGATCCAAGTCAGAGGATGACGAGGGGAGGGCATCCCGAGCATGGCAGGGCCATGCACGACTTTGTCGGCCACTCACTCCACAGGTTACTGCGGCATGGAAAGGACCTGGGCTTGTCACAGGAGCAACGTGCCAAGATCAAGGCAATCGCGACTGACTATACGAAGACTCGTATCCGAGAGGAAGCCGACTTGAAACTGGCTGAGGTGGATGTCCGGACACTCATCCACGATGAGAAGGCCGACCTAGCTGCGATCGAGACAGCTCTGAAGAAATCCGAGAACACTCATACGGCCCTGCGTCTGGATGGGGTTAAGGCTCTGCGTGCGGCGGCCGCCGTTCTGACGCCGGAGCAGCGCGAGAAATGGCGTGCCATCCGAATGGCGAGGCGCGGAGAGAGGCACGCAGAAGGCTTACACTCGGAAGAGGATAGGGATGTGCTAATGGCTGTCCCCCACGATCTTCCCGATAAAGAAGGCTAACAGTTTCAAGAGAGCAAATCCTTCTAGCGCTAGCGTCCGTGGGTGACCAAGCAACACCCCAACTAATGGTGGTGCTCAGTGGGACCACTGGCCATAGTTGGCAGTGAGCGGTGTCATAATTAATAGATAAGGAAACCGAACGAGGCATTGACAGGGGAGTACGTATGAAAGCACGCCCCCCATACGTGTTGACTCAGGTGCTGGTGCTGCTGCTGTCCGTGTCGCTTGTGTTCGCGCAGGAAACAGTGTCGATGCCGCAGCAAGATGCGCCGACGCAAAGTAGGACGTTTACGCAGCAAGAGCTCGATCAGATGCTGGCGCCGATCGCGCTGTACCCTGACTCGCTGCTGTCGCAGATTTTGATGGCCTCGACGTATCCGCTCGAGGTCGTCGAGGCCGCGCGTTGGTCCAGAGCCAATCCCAACCTCAAAGGCGACGAAGCCGTGAGGGCGGTCGAACAGAATACTTGGGATCCCAGCGTCAAATCGCTCGTTGCGTTTCCCCAGATCCTCCAGATGATGGACGAGAAGCTGGGCTGGACGGAACGGCTCGGCGATGCGTTTCTCTCCCAGCAGGCACTGGTGATGGACACGGTCCAGAACCTGCGTCAGAAGGCGTATGCCGCCGGCAACCTCAAGTCGACCGACCAAGTCCGCGTGGCCCAGCAGGACCAGACCATCGTGGTCGAGCCGACGAGGCCAGAAGTAATCTACGTCCCGTACTACGATCCGCTGGTGGTCTACGGGCCGTGGTGGTGGCCGGCGTACCCGCCGGTCTATTGGGCGCCGTGGCCCGGCTACTTCGTGGGCCCCGGATTCGGAGTGGGGTTCGTCTGGGGCGTCGGGGTTACGGTGGGTGCAGGATTCTTCTTCGGCGCCTTCGACTGGCCGCACCGCCACGTCACCGTCGTCAACGTGAACAACTTCTACTTCAAGACGGTGAATGTAAACCGGGTGACTGTGTGGCAACACGATACAATCCATCGCCGGGGTGTTCTCTATCGGGATGCGTCGTTGCGTCAACAATTCAGGCGCATGAGCGCGTCGCCCGAGGTGCGACGCGATTTCCGCGGACACGATCCTTCTTCGTTTGCGGGTCGGAGCGGGTTGGGCACTCGTCCGGAGACGCGCGTCGGCCCTGGCAGCCGCCTGGAAGAGCGTGGTAGCCCGTCCGGTCGCTCGAACGTGCCCGATGCGAGGCGTTCCGACATTCGTAGTGCTCCCAGCCGCCCGAGTGTGCCAAGCGGAGTCAGTCCTCCTCATTTTGAACAGCGGCCCCATGCCTTCGAGGGCGTAGGCCGTGGAGCGGACGTGCGTAACTTCAGCGCGCGCGGGCACGCGAGCTCCCAAGGATCCGCGCCCCAATCTTCCGGCGGCTTTCACGGCGGTGGCGGAATATCCCACCGCTAGCAGCAGTGAAGTGCTCTCACAACCTTTTCAACATTAGCTTGCGTCGAGGAGAATTATGGTGAACAGGACAATCTGTGCAGTGGCGCTATTGGGTATCGCATCCGTGGCCCTGGCGGCGACGGCAGGGCCAAAGAGCTTTGCGTCGCCGGAGGCGGGGATCGCCGCGCTGGTTGAAGCCGTCAAGGTGAACGATCAACCGACGTTGCGTGCGATTCTCGGTCCTCACGGCGGCAAACTGATCAGTTCGGGTGACGCCGTGGCCGATCGGCAAGGCCGCGAAGCGTTTCTCAAGGCCTATGGCGCGGCCAACAAGCTCGTGCTCGAAGGCGACACGCAAGCGACGCTCGTGATCGGTCAGGACGAGTGGCCGATGCCGATTCCGCTCGTGAAATCGAATGTCGGTTGGCGGTTCGACACCCAGCAAGGCGAAAAAGAAATTCTCGCCCGCCTCATCGGCCGCGATGAGTTGGCGGCGATCCAGGTTTGTCTCGCGATCGTCGACGCCGAACGCGAATACGCGGCGCTCGATCTGGATAGCGATGGTATTCCGGAATATGCCCCCAAATTCGTGAGCGCGCCTGGTAAGCGCGATGGGCTCTATTGGCAGACCAAGACGGACGAGCCGCTGAGTCCACTCGGCCCGCTGCTGGCGACCGCGACCCAAGAGGGCTATACCCGCTCAGCCTCCAGGCCGCTTGCGCCCTATCATGGTTACTTCTATAGAATTCTCACCAGACAGGGGAAGGACGCTCCGGGTGGGGCCTACAACTATTTTGTCAATGGCAAGATGATCGGCGGTTTCGCGGTGATCGCCTATCCGGCTCGGTACGGTGCGTCAGGCATTATGAGCTTTATTGTCAATCACGATGGAGTGGTCTATGAAAAAGACCTGGGCAAGAACACCGCAGCGATAGCCTCCAAGATGACGACTTTCAATCCCGACGCGAGCTGGAAACGACCGTAGTTATGTCAATGAGCGTACAACGTGCAGTGAAAGCCTCTTAACCCGACCACACCATTTCCAGCCAGACAGGTTCTCCCAGCCCCTCGAGGCTGTCGCATGTCCGGCTAGACATCAGGTGGCGCACCTGCTATTATGTGAGTGAGCACTTACTTACATGGCGGGTACATGAGCGTCATCCAGAAATCCAGAACGCAGAGGGCGACCGGCCAGGAACGTCAGGCCAGCATCATCGCGGCCGCGGCCTCCTTGTTCGCCCAGAAGGGCTTCAACGGCACGACGACTCGCGAGATCGCGAAGACCGCCGGGATTAGCGAGGCGCTCCTGTTCCGGTACTTTCCGACCAAGCGGGCGCTGTACGCCGCGATCATTGCCGCGAGAAGCCAGCTCTCCCAGCTCATGGCATCCATCGAGGAAGCGGCGGACAAGCGGGAGGACGTGCGGGTCTTCACGCTCATCGCCAGCTTCCGCATCCATCGGGGCGCCGATCCGTCTCTGCTCCGCCTGCTGCTCTTCAGCGCACTCGAAGGACACGAACTCTCGGACATGTTCTTCCGGAACCGGCACCGGGTGTTTTATGAATTCCTGGCCGGCTACATCGCCCGCCGCACCAAGGAAGGCGCGTTCCGGAAGGTGGACCCGCTGCTCGCCGCCCAGTCCTTCATCGGCATGATCGTGTATCACCGGCTGCTGCATGAGATCTTCAAGGTCCCGCCCCATTGCTCGCCGGAGGAGGCCGTCGCCGGCTATGTGGATGTCTTCCTCGAGGGTCTGCGGAAATGAGCCGCTTCAAGCGCCACCCCGTCCTCACGCTCGCCGGCATTTTCGTCCTGACGCTGGTCGCGCTCGTGGCTTTCCGTCTCGTCAGCAGCGGGGCCAAAAAAGACCCCCGCAAGGAGCGCGTGATCACGGTGGGCACGATCATGCCGGTCCGAAAGGACCTCGACGTGCGCCTGATGTACACCGCGGACATTCAACCGTACCAGCAGGTCAACATCTTCTCGCGGGTGGACGGTTACATCTCCAAGATCTATGTGGACAAGGGTGACTATGTGAAAGCGGATCAATTGCTCGTCGAGGTGGACCACACCGATTACGTGCATGCTGTAAACCGCGCCAAGGCCAACTTGGAGGCCGCACGGGCTAACGTCGTGAGCCAGGAGGCCACCATCCGCAACGCGAAGCTGAATCTGGACCGGATGCGGACGCTCATCAAGGACCAATATGTCTCGCAACAGGATCTGGACAATGCGCAGGCTGCCTATGACGTGGCGGTCGCGCAGATCGAGTCCTTGCGAGCTCAGGTCCACCAGATGGAGGTGGCGCTCCAGCAGGCCGAGACGAACCTTACATATTCCTACATCCGGGCGCCGTTTGCCGGGTCCATCTCCATTCGGAATCTGGACGGGGGCGCTTTCGTCTCGGGCTCGACCGGTAGCACCTCCACGTTATCGCGAGGGATTCTGGTCATGCAGGACATCACGACCGTGCGCGTCCTGGTAGATGTAGTCGAGAAAGACGTGTCGCTTGTCAAGATCGGCCAGCCCGCCGAGCTCCGTGCGGATGCATATCCGGGCCGGGTCTTTACCGGCAAAGTGACGCGCGTCGTCCAGGCTCTGAACCCGAGCACGCGAACCATGACGGTGGAAGTGGACATTCCGAATCCGGATCGCGCCCTCAAGGGCGGCATGTTCGCGCGGGTGGAACTCCTGGTCGGC
>WNGN01005673.1_pt1 | contig 10189 bp, 10 predicted proteins | sample 5400561 | NCBI WGS metagenome assembly WNGN01 (sample SAMN13153379, study PRJNA577476) | soil metagenome | isolation source: 115 cm soil or saprolite under Garry oak tree replicate 2 | place: USA:California | collected 2016-06-15 | reverse complement strand
CCGGTTCACCGGGTACGACGCGGCGACGATCGCCGCGATGAACTTCGACGGCGGCAAGATGCTGCTGCGCATCGACCCGGACGACCCGGCCACCGCGTCCACCCTGGAAGCCTGCGGCAACGCGGTCACCGCGCTCGCCGGCCACCGGCTGGTCGCCATGGTCGAGCCGTTCTTCGCGCACCGCGTCGACGGCCGGATCCGCAACGACCTGACGCCGGAGGCCATGATCCGGGCGATCGCGGTGTCCTCCGGGCTCGGCGCCACGTCCGCGTACACCTGGTTGAAGGTGCCAGTGGTCGATTCGATGGAGCGCGTGATGGCCGCGGCGACGCTGCCCGCGCTGTTGCTGGGCGGCGAGGTGCCGGCCAACCCGGAGACGGCGTTCGAGTCCTGGCACAAGGCGCTGCAACTGCCCACCGTCAAGGGGTTGGTGGTCGGCCGGTCGCTGCTGTACCCGCCCGACGACGACGTCGCCGGTGCCGTCGACACCGCCGTGAACCTGCTCTAGGAGGCGTTGAGTTTGATGAGTACCAAGCTGCACCTGACGGCAGGCAGCGCCGCCGGCGGCCCGTACGAGCTCGACCTCACGCCGGAGCAGGCCGGCTGGACGTACACCGGGCTGCGCGTGCTGGCGCTGCCGGCCGGCGGTACGCACCGGTACGCCACCGGCGAGGACGAGGTCATCGTGCTGCCGCTGGAAGGCGGCTGCACGGTCGAGGTCGACGGCGAGCGGTACGAGCTGGCCGGCCGGCCGAGTGTCTTCGCCGGACCGACCGACCTGGTGTACGCGCCGATCGGGAGCGACGTCACGGTCAGCAGCGCAGCCGGCGGCCGGTTCGCCCTGGGCACAGCGCGGGCGTCGCGCCGGTTCCCCGCACAGCACCTGCCCGCCGCTTCGGTACCGGTCGAGCTGCGCGGCGCCGGCTGCGCATCCCGGCAGATCCACAACTTCGCCACGCCGGAGACGCTCGACGCCGACCGCATCATCGCCTGCGAGGTCATCACGCCGGGCGGCAACTGGTCGTCGTACCCGCCGCACAAGCACGACGAGCACCGCCCGGGCGAGTCGGTCCTCGAGGAGATCTACTACTTCGAGGTCCGCGGCGCGAACGGGATGGCCTACCAGCGGGTGTACGGCACCCCGGACCGGCCGATCGACGTGCTCGCCGAGGTGCGCAGCGGCGACATGGTGCTGATCCCGCACGGCTGGCACGGGCCGGCGATGGCGGTACCCGGCTACGACCTGTACTACCTCAACGTGATGGCCGGTCCGGGCCCCGAGCGGGCCTGGCTGATCAGCGACGACCCGGCACACACCTGGATCCGCGGTACCTGGGCCGGGCAGCCGGTCGACGCGCGCCTGCCGACCGCGGAGAGCGCATGAAGCGCTTCGGCGCCGAGGTGTCCCGGCTCGACTTCACCCAGCAGGCCCGCAAGACCTCCGACGCCAACAAGGCCAACCAGCGGCTGTTCCTGTAGAAGGGCGAACCAAAGTGCGAACGATAAACCACTGGATCGGCGGCAAGCCGACGACCGGCTCATGGGCCGGCACTTGGGCCGGACCAGCAAGGCGGCGTTCATCCGCCGAGCGCTTCGGCCCGGTGTTCAACCCGGCCACCGGTGCGCAGCAGGCGCAGGTGGCGCTCGCCTCGACGGCCGACGTGGACGACGCGGTCCGGACCGCGAAGGCGGCGTTCGAGGAGTGGTCGCAAGCGTCCCTGTCCAAGCGCACCAAGATCATGTTCGCCTTCCGGGAACTGGTCAACGCGCGGGTGAACGATCTCGCCGAGGTCATCTCCGACGAGCACGGCAAGGTCGTCTCGGACGCGCGGGGCGAGGTGCAGCGCGGCCTGGAGGTCGTCGAGTTCGCTTGCGGCATCCCGCAACTGCTCAAGGGTTCCTTCTCCGACCAGGTCTCCACCAGCGTCGACGTGTACTCGTTCCGCCAGCCGCTCGGCGTGGTCGCCGGCATCACCCCGTTCAACTTTCCGGTGATGGTGCCGATGTGGATGCACCCGGTGGCGATCGCCTGCGGCAACGCGTTCGTGCTCAAGCCCAGCGAGCGCGACCCGTCGGCGTCTCAACTGGTCGCCGAACTGTGGGCCGAGGCCGGCCTGCCCGACGGCGTGTTCAACGTGGTCAACGGCGACAAGGAGGCCGTCGACGCGCTCCTGGACCATCCCGACGTCGCGGCCGTCTCGTTCGTCGGGTCCACCCCGATCGCGCGGTACATCCACCAGCGCGGCACCGAGCACGGCAAGCGGGTACAGGCGTTGGGCGGCGCCAAGAACCACGCGATCGTGCTGCCGGACGCCGACCTGGAGTTCGCGGCCGGGCACCTGACGGCGGCCGCGTACGGATCGGCCGGCGAGCGCTGCATGGCGATCTCCGCGGCGGTGGCCGTCGGCGAGTCCGGCCCGCTGATGGAACGGCTGCGCGAGATGGCCCTCGCCACCAGGGTCGGTCCGGGCCGGGACCCGGCCAGCGAGATGGGCCCGGTGGTCACCCAGGCCGCCAAGGAGCGCATCGAGGGCCTGATCGCCTCCGGCGAGGCGCAGGGCGCCGAGCTCACCGTCGACGGGCGGGGGCTGACGGTACCCGGGTACGAGAACGGCTTCTTCGTCGGTCCGACCCTGATCGACCAGGTGACGCCGGAGATGGACGTGTACCGCGAGGAGATCTTCGGGCCGGTGCTGTCGGTGCTGCACGCGGACACCGTCGACCGGGCGATCGCATTGATCAACGCCAACCCGTACGGGAACGGCACGGCGATCTTCACGTCCAGCGGCGAGGCGGCCCGGCGGTTCCAGCGCGGGGTCAACGTCGGCATGATCGGCATCAACGTGCCGATCCCGGTACCGATGGCCTACTACTCGTTCGGCGGCTGGAAGGACTCGCTGTTCGGCCAGCACCACATCCACGGCCCGGAGGGTATTGCGTTCTACACCCGGGCCAAGGTGGTCACCGCCCGCTGGCCGCACGTCGACCACGCCGTCGGCGCCAGCTTCCACTTCCCGACGGCGTCCTAGCTGGTAGGTCGGGTCAAGGCAATGAGGGCTCCCGATCAGTGGAACGGCCTCCTGACGGATTTATCTCGGCTGGAGACGATCGTGAGCGTGACGCCCGGAGCCCGCCCACGGGGGCGACACCCACCCTCACCGGCCCCCCGGGAACCTCGGTTTCCTCAGGGCCAGGCGGTCCGGGCCGCCGGCGAGCCGGCGACCGCGCCGCGTACCACCGGGCGTAGCAGAGCCCATCGACTGTGTGTCACCCATTCGACCGACCGGAGGCGGTAGGTAATGTTCAGACAGGGAAGGCGGTTGGCCGGCGTCGCTCTCGTGGTGGGCCTGGCTGTGGCCGCCGCGGGCTGCAGTAGTACGGGGGGTAAGAAGTCCGAGCAGAACAGCAATGCCGGTGTGGCCGGGGGCAAGGCCAACACCCCGCAGATCACCATCGCGATGGTCACGCACGGCGCGCCGGGTGACACGTTCTGGGACATCATCCGCAAGGGTGCCCAGGCCGCGGCGGGGAAGGACAATGTCACCTTCAAGTACTCGTCGGACCCGGACTCCGGCAAGCAGGCGAACCTGATCCAGTCCGCGATCGACAGCAAGGTCGACGGCATCGCGGTGACGCTGCCGGACCCGCCGGCGCTGGAGCCGGTGGTGAAGAAGGCGATCGCGGCGGGGATCCCGGTGGTGGCGTTCAACGCCGGTATCGGCGCGTACCAGGCGTCGGGGGTGCTGTCGTACTTCGGCTCTGATGAGTCGCTGGCCGGTAAGACCGGCGGGAAGCGGGCCGCGGACGACGGGTTCAAGAAGGTTCTGTGCGTGGTGCAGTTCCAGGGGCAGGTGCAGTTGGAGGCCCGCTGCGACGGGGTGAAGTCGGCGTTCACCGGCGGTGGGTACGACAAGATCTACGTCAACGGTTCGGACCTGCCGTCGGTGCGCACGACCATCTCGGCGAAGCTCAAGCAGGACCCGAGCATCGACTTCGTCGTGACCCTGGGTGCGCCGATCGCGCTCAACGCGATCGACGCGGTCAAGGACGCGGGCAGCAAGGCCAAGGTCGGCACGTTCGACTTCAACCCGCAGATCCCGCCGAAGATCAAGTCGGGTGAGTTGCAGTTCGCCATCGACCAGCAGCCCTACCTGCAGGGCTATCTGGCCATCGACTCGCTGTGGCTGTACAAGGCCAACGGCAACATCCTCGGCGGTGGCCAGCCCACGCTGACCGGACCGTTCCTGGTCGACAAGACCAACGTCGACTTCGTCGGCAAGTTCGCCGCGGGCGGCACACGTTAACGATCGGCCGGGGCCGCCGGTGCGGCGGCCCCGGCCGGCAGCGAAGGCTGGGAGGTCTTCATGAGTCAGACCCTGGACGCGGGCGTCAAGCCGCCCCCGGCGCGCGACGAGCGGCTGGGCCGCCGGTCGCCGCTGGCCCGGCTGCTGACCCGGCCCGAGGTGGGTGCGCTGCTGGGCGCCATCGTCATCTACATCATCTTCTTCGTCGTGGCGCCGCCGTTCCGGGACGCGGGCTCGCTGTCCACGGTGCTGTACGTGTCGTCCACGTACGGCATCCCGGCCGTCGCGGTCGCCCTGCTGATGATCGGCGGCGAGTTCGACCTGTCCGCCGGGGTCGCGGTGACCAGTTCGGCGCTGGTCGCGTCGATGGTCTCCTACCAGTTCACGACGAACATGTGGATCGGCGTGGCGGTGTCGCTGGTGGTCGCGCTGGTCATCGGTTTCATCAACGGCTACCTGGTGGTGAAGACCGGCATCCCGAGCTTCCTGGTCACGCTGGGCACGTTCTTCATGCTGCGCGGGCTCAACCTGGCGATCACCAAGCAGATCACCGGTAACGTCGGGACCAACGACGTGTCCAACATCGCGGGCTTCGCCTCGGCGCAGAAGGTGTTCGCCTCGTCGTTCAGCATCGGCGGCGTGTCGATCCGGGTCACGCTGCTGTGGTGGATCCTGTTCGTGGTGGTGGCCACCTGGGTGCTGCTGCGCACCCACCTGGGCAACTGGATCTTCGCGGTGGGCGGTTCGGCGCCCAGTTCCCGGGCCGTCGGGGTGCCGGTGAACAGGGTGAAGATCGGTCTGTTCATGGCGGTGGGGTTCCTGGCCTGGTTCACCGGCATGCACATCCTGTTCGCGTTCAACACGGTGCAGTCCGGCATCGGCATCGGCAACGAGTTCATCTACATCGTCGCCGCCGTGGTCGGCGGCTGCCTGCTCACCGGCGGGTACGGCTCGGTGATCGGCGCCGCCATCGGGGCGTTCATCTTCGGCATGACCAACCAGGGCATCGTCTACGCCGGCTGGAACCCGGACTGGTTCTACTTCTTCCTGGGCGCGCTGCTGCTGGGCGCGATCCTGCTCAACAACCTGGTCCGCAAGCGGGCGGAGGCAATGCGATGACGGCGACCGTGGAGACCAAGCAGGCCGCACCCCTGGTCCGGCTCACCGAGGCCGGCAAGAACTACGGCAACATCCTCGCCCTGCAGGGCGTCACCCTGGAGGTCAGCGGCGGCGAGGTCACCTGCGTGCTCGGTGACAACGGTGCGGGCAAGTCCACCCTCATCAAGATCATCGCCGGGCTGCACCAGCATTCCGAGGGCAGCTACGAGGTCGACGGCCAGGAGGTGCACTTCACCTCCCCCCGGGAGGCGCTCAACCACGGCATCGCCACCGTCTACCAGGACCTCGCGGTGGTGCCGCTGATGCCGGTCTGGCGCAACTTCTTCCTCGGCAACGAGGTGCGCAAGGGTCCCCGGATGGACATCGCGTTCATGCGCAAGACCACCAAGCAGGAACTGCTGGACATGGGCATCGACCTGCGCGACGTGGACCAGCCCATCGGTACCCTGTCCGGCGGCGAGCGCCAGTGCGTGGCCATCTCCCGGGCGGTGTACTTCGGTGCCAAGGTGCTCATCCTCGACGAGCCGACCGCCGCGCTGGGCGTCAAGCAGTCCGGCGTGGTACTGCGGTACATCCTCAACGCCCGCGAGCGGGGCCTGGGCGTCATCTTCATCACCCACAACCCGCACCACGCCTACCCGGTCGGCGACCGGTTCCTGCTGCTCAAGCGCGGCCGGGTCCTCGGCTACTACGGCAAGAACGAGGTCACCCGCGACGAGCTGACCGGCCTGATGGCCGGCGGCGCCGAACTCGAACAACTCAGCCACGAACTCGAGGCCGGCGGCGGCGCCGCAGCCGAAGCCGCCCACGTCCTCGAAGAAGAAGCCCACGAACTCGGCATCGGTGCGGAAGGAAGGAAACCATGACGGACCTGCCCGACGCCGAGCGGGCGTACGGGTTGTCGGGGATCAAGTCGATGCTCGACCACAGGGCGAAGAAGTTCCGAGAGCTCGCCCACCAGGCCGAGGGGTGTAGCGCCCGACTTGGCATTGAATTGCTGCCCTGGGCCAATATCAAGACGGTGCACGACGGCCTGCGCCTGGTCGAGGCGGCCGGGCACCCCTTTAGCCCGGACGCCGACCTGCCCGGCGCCGGGGTGTGGTGGGACGTCGCACCGGCCGAGGTGTCGGACTCGTCGAGGGTGGCGCAGCTGCGCGCCGAGTACGTGGAAGGGCGTACCGGGCAGCGGTGGTACGGATGAGGTCCCCTACGGACGGTGGCCGGCTGAGACGACGGGTCGCGGCCGGGGAGAGGACGGTCGGCACGTTCCTCGGCACCGCCTCGGCCGTCGTGGGCGAGGTGTGCGCCGCCGCCGGGATCGACTGGCTCCTGCTCGACCTCGAACACGGCGCCGGCGGCGAGGAGCAGGTCCGCGCGGTCGTCCCGGCCGCCGCCGCATACGGGGTGCCGACCGTGGTCCGTGTCGAGTCCGCCGCCCGGGTCCGGATCGGCCGGGTCCTCGACCTCGGCGCGGCCGGGGTCATGCTGCCCCGCCTCAACTCCGCGGACGAGGTGCAAGCGGCGGTGCGGCACCTGCGGTACCCACCGCACGGTGACCGCGGCGTGGCCACCTACAACCGGGCCTGCCGGTTCGGGTTGGACGTCGGCGCGCTCGACCGGGCCGCCGAGGAGGTCCTCGGCATCGTACAGATCGAGTCCGCCCGCGCCGTCGACGAGGTCGCCAAGATCGCCGCGATCGATGGGGTCGACGTCCTGTTCGTCGGACCTCGGGACCTCAGCCACGACCTCGGCGTGCCCGGCGACCTGACCGCGCCCGCCTACCGGGTCGCGCTCGACCAGGTCCACGCCGCCGCGTACCACCACGGCAAGGCATGCGGACTGCTAGTCACCGACGGCGCGGCGGCCGCCGCCCGGTACACCGAGGGCTGGACCTTCATCACCATCGGCTCCGACTCGGCGCTGCTCGCCCGCGCACTAACCACCGAACTCAACCGCTCACGATCCACATAGGAGATCCACCATGACCTACAACAGTCCCGGGGTGGGGCTCATCAGCGTCGGCTGGATGGGCAAGCTGCATACCCGCGCCTACCAGGCCCGCCGTCGGTGTACCCGGGCCTCGGGCTGCGGCCCCGGCTGGTACACGCCGCCGGAACTGTTGAGTGGCGTGTCTCCGAATACAAGCAGGATATGAATGTGTAGCGGGGGCGGCAAAAGCCGGATGTCGAGCCGTGAGGAGGGAATCGATGGCAGAGCAACGGCACCGCGTCGTCGTCGTGGGCGGCGGATTCGGCGGGTTGAATGTGACCCGCGCGCTGGCTGATACAGACGTCGACGTCACATTGATCGATCGGACCAACTTCCACCTGTTCCAGCCGCTGCTCTACCAGGTGGCGGCGGGAATCCTGCCGCCAGGCCTGATCGCACCTGCCCTGCGGGCGATATTGGAAGACCAGTCCAACGTGCGGGTACTCATGGCGGAGGTCGACGACATCGATCTGAAGCGGAAGGTGGTCCAGGGTACGCAACCCGACGATCATCCGCTGGAGGTGCCCTACGATACCCTGGTCGTGGCGGCCGGCGCGACGCATTCGTACTTCGGCAAGGACCAGTTCGCCGAGTACGCGCCGGGGATGAAGACGATCGAGGATGCACGCTTCACCCGGGATGCGATCCTGTCGAAGTTCGAGATGGCGGAGTTGACCGCCGACCCGCAGGAGCGGGCCGAGTGGCTGAAGTTCGTGGTGATCGGGGCCGGCCCGACCGGGGTGGAGCTAGTCGGACAGATCGCCGAGTTGGCCCACCAGGTGCTGCCGCGTGGCTACCGCGCGGTGGACACAAGGGCAGCGCGGATCCTGCTGCTGGAAGGCGCGCCGGCGGTGCTGCCACCGTTCGACCCGGTGTTGCAGCGCTACACCCAGCGGACGCTGGAGAAGATGGGCGTCGAGGTGCGCGTCAACACGCTCGCCGTGGATATGGATCACGAGACCATTACGGTCAAGGGCCCGAACGGGGTGGAGACCATCCGGGCCAGGACCCGAATCTGGGCCGCCGGCGTGCAGGCCTCCCCGCTGGCGAAGCTGCTGGCGGACAAGACCGGGGCCGCCACCGACCGGCCCGGCCGAATCGAGGTGCACCCTTCCCGGTCATCCGGAGGTCTTCGCGATCGGGGACATGGCCCTGCTCAACAAGCTGCCCGGGGTCGCCCAGCCGGCGATCCAGGAAGGCAAGTACGTCGGAAAGGTGATCAAAGCCAGGCTGACCGGTACCGCCGCCAACGGCCCGTTCAAGTACCACGACCGCGGGTCAATGGCCACCATCGGCCACAAGTACGCTGTCGCCGACGCCTTCGGCCGCAAGCTGACCGGCCTGCCCGCATACCTGATGTGGGGGTTCGTGCACGTGGCCTACCTCGTAGGTTGGGGCAACCGGCTGGGAACCCTCTACACCTGTGGCCGCGCGCTGTACCTGTCCAAGAACCGCGGCCACCGGATGATCACGTTCGGCAACGCTCACGCCAACCTGGCCGAAGGCACCAAGCTGTCCCCCGCGATCATGCCGAGGAGGACCCGACCATCGGGGAACCGTTCGACGACCACTTCGGCGCAATCTCGTCCTCCGAAGCCAGCGACATAACGGCGCGCCGGGCACTACCGGATCCAGCGTGTCCTGGCCGTCGAATCTCCAGGTGATAACCCCGCTCAACGTGCTGGGCGTCCGGTCGTCTGATGACCGAGGACTATTGATGGTCCGGCTCGTTGACCCCCAGTACAGATTCATAGGCTACCCGTCACACAAAGCACCGGATCTCTCCGGCAGCGCCGGCGTCGTCGTCCACCCGGGCGATGTCCTCGTCGGGACCGCGACGGCATCGTCGTGGTCCCCGCTCGCTCGCCGCCGAGATCACCGGGCCAGGACTCGAACAGGACAAGCTGAAGGCGTACATCGCCGAGCGTGGGCCGCCCGCCGTGACGGCTCCACAGATAGGAGCACAGCATGACCGACGAACGGCTTCTCGCGACCTGCTGGACAACCGCCGGCGACGCGGCGCCGCTGCGTGGCAACGAAGGTAGCCCGATCCCGATCCGGGACCGGGTCGAGGCCGCGGCCGCCGCCGGGTTCCGCGGCCTCGGCCTGCTGCACGTCGACCTCATGCCGGCGCTCGACGAGTACGGCGTACGCGGCCTCCGGGCGCTGCTCGACGACAACGGAATCATCGACCTCGAACTCGAACTGCTCATCGACTGGTGGACGACCGGACCGGCCCGGGAGCGCTCCGACCGGGTCCGGCGCGACCTGCTCGAGATCGGCCCCGACACCAGCGGCGGCCCGTGGAACCACGACCAGTGGGTCACCGAGTTCGCCGCGCTCGCCGCAGACGCCGCAAACACCGGTACCCAGGTCGGAATCGAATTCTGGCCCTGGTCCAACATCAGAACCGTCCACGACGGGCTCGCGCTCGTCCAGGCCGCCGACAGTCAGGCCGCCGACAGTCAGGCCGGTGGCCTGGTCATCGACGTCTGGCACACCGAACGGGCGCATACGCCGCCCGCGGACCTCGCCACCGTGCCGCTGCGGTACATCGTCGGCGTGGAACTCAACGACGCCGACGCCGAACCGATCGGCACGCTCTTCGAGGACACCGTCAACCGGAGACGGCTGTGCGGCGAAGGCGCGTTCGACCTGCCAGGCTTCATTGCCGCGCTACGTACCGCCGGTTGGCACGGTCCATGGGGCGTCGAGATCCTCTCCGAGCAACACCGACAGACCCCGGTACGCGAAGGCGTCGCGGCCGCCTATCAGAC
>WNGN01010391.1_pt1 | contig 10191 bp, 8 predicted proteins | sample 5400561 | NCBI WGS metagenome assembly WNGN01 (sample SAMN13153379, study PRJNA577476) | soil metagenome | isolation source: 115 cm soil or saprolite under Garry oak tree replicate 2 | place: USA:California | collected 2016-06-15 | reverse complement strand
CCGCATCGTGTTTCCGACGACGGGAGGACGCGCCTCGATTGCAGCCAAGGGAATGCGCATCGCTCCATACCAGGTGTGCGTGCCTTCATCAATGCGCGCCTTCACTTCGAAGCCCGAGTTCCAGGTCCAGCCGTCTTCGTGGTGCGGCTTGCTGAGGTCGATATCGAGGTCAACCCACTCGCCCTGTGGAGAGACTTCAAACTCCTTGTAGCGCTTGATATTCGTAAAATCGGAGCCGAGGAAGACTTCGGCGACGTCCCAATTCCATAGTTCGTTGGTTTCTTTCTGAGTATTCGGCGCAGGCTTAAGGTGGAGCTCCACGTAGGGGCAGACGAACAGAAAGTAGAGATTGTTCTTCGTCCAGCGCGTGCGGACCTCGGTGCGATAGTGGGGAACGATCTTTCCGAAACCGTCTCTCTCCATGTACACCGGACGTGATGCGCGCCAGAATGCTGACGTGGGATCGGGATCGAGCGGGACACCTTGAGTTGCGTGGACGCTCTCGATCACCGCGTGGTCCGAACCTGCTGCCATGCCAGATACGAACAGCATCAGCAGCACAATATTAGCGAAGCCATTCATCAAGGTGCTCCTGTACGAATGCGTCATCCTGCAGATGCGGATAGGATCTGCACACGCGATCGAGTTCTGCGCTCTGACCAGGAGAGAGCTCCTCCTTAGGATCGAGACACCAGCGCCCTTCGAGCAAGCCCTGACGCCGCAATATCTCATGAATGCCCGGAATACATCCCTGAAAATTGTGCGCGGGATCGAAGATGGCGGCATTCGCATCTGTGATTTGCTGCGCCAGCGTCAGCAGTTCGCCCGGAACCGGGTCGGAATGACGCTTGGCGAGGGCGAGGTGAGAAACGGCAGTCTTCGTCCACACCGCCCAATGCCCCAGCAAGCCGCCGGCGATTCGGAGCGGCTGAGTGCCAAAGTCAAACTGCGTGAGCAGGTCGTTCAGAAGGTTGTCATCGTTTCCTGTGTAGAGAGCGACTTCCGGGGCGCGACCTGACTGCGCCAGGGCGCGAACAACATCGAGCGTTTGATAGCGGTTAAACGGTGCGATCTTAATCGCGACGACGTTTTCAATCTCGACGAACTGGAGCCAGAATTCGTAGGGCAACAGACGCCCTCCGACGGCGGGCTGCAAGTAGAAACCGACAATTGGGATGAGGGTGGCAATGGCGCGTGCGTGTTCCAGAAGCTGAGGGATGGTTTCGTCTTTCACATCGGCAAGACTCAACAGCGCAGCATCGAAGCCCAACCTGACGGCGAGTTCCCCTTCGGCTGACGCCTGCTTGCGTTTGCCGCAAACGCCGGCAATCTTCACGATGTCACTGCTCCGACTCTCTTCGGCAGCCAATGCAAGCACCGGTTCCAGCAATCCAAACTTGGGATCGCGAATGGCGAACTGGGTGGTGTGAACTCCCACCGCGATGCCGCCTGCGCCTGCGGCCAGATAGTACCGCGTCAGAGCGCGTTGGCGGCGCTCGTGCAGCTTGCGCTGGGAGTTCAGAGCCAGAGGATGGGCGGGAATCACCAGGCCCGAACGCAGTTTCTTGCGTAACTGCATCAGAATTTCCCGTCCCGCGTCTGAAAATGTGTTGGCTTGTTCAGCATTGCACCGCCGTCGCGAATCCAATTCGCAATCCAGTCGACCATTTCCTTCGGTCGCACCGTGGGACTCCCGAAAAGACCGCGCGCTTGGTTGACGTCACTCAACAGGGCGCTGGAGCCTTCCGTGGAGGAAACAAAAGTGGGTTCGACGTCAAAATGGTGGCCAAATTCGAGTGCGAGTTCCCGCACCGAAAGTGTCTCGGGGCCTGTGATGTTCAGGACCAAGGGCGGAGACTGGCAGTGGGCGAGTGACCGCAGGCACCACGAGTTAGCATCCCGCTGCCAGATCACATTTACACGCGGCATGCACAGATCGATGGGACGGCGTTCGAATACGGCCTGTCCAATATCCACGAGCACTCCGTAGCGCAGCTCGACTGCATAGTTCAGGCGCAGGATGACGACCCGCGTGCCCCATCGCATCGATCCATATTCGAACATGCGCTCGCGGCCCAGAGCCGATTGCGCGTACTCACCGACGGGGCCCACCGGTGTCGTCTCCACCGCTCCCCCGTCCGTCAGCGGACGCAGCGGGTAAACATTTCCCGTGGAAAAGGCCACGATTCTGGAGTTGCGGTAGTGTTCGACGACTAGTCCGGGCAAATAGGTATTCATAGCCCACGTCAGATGTTCCTCGCCAGCCGTGCCGAATTTTCGCGCGGCCATGAAGATGACGTTGGGAATATCGGGAAGTTTGTCGAGCGAACTGCGGTCGAGCAAGTCGCAGGCGATGGTTTCGATCCCCCGCGCAGCGAGTGCGGAGGGCAGCTCGCCATTCGTGAACCGGGCCACTGCGATCACCCGCTTCTTGACGCCTGCTTGGTCAATAGCGCGCCGCGCAAGACGGGCCAGGCTTGGACCCATCTTGCCGCCGGCGCCGAGGATGAGAAGATCGCCGTCCAGCGCCGCCATCGCCGACGCGGTTTCTTGGTCGGGGCGCGAGAGCAATTCTTCCAATTCTGATTCTGTTTTGATTTTCACGGTTAGCCGAGTTCAAATCCCGCGATCCCGTAAATCGCGTTTTCCTTTTCGCGCAGTTCCTTGCCACGGGCCATGCGCACGAGATGCCGCTGTGGAGAAAATCCCAGGTCGCGAGCCAGCGCCACCGCGTCTTGATTCCGGGCGCACAGGTCCCAGGACCAGGCACATCGAGCGTTCAGTACGCACTCCTCGATCAAGCGCCGAGCCGTTCTCGGATTCTCGCTGACGCACGGTCCCAGATACGCGGTCACGCGACCTGGCCGGCAACACAAATACGACTGTGAAATTGATCTCGGAGGGTTGAGCTGTGCGAGTCTCTTGAGAAGTTGTGAACGGTCAGCTCCGAACGCTAGTGAATCTGAATCGCGCCACACTTCCTCCGTAGATGTTCGGCCGGCGGGCAGTTGCGCGGCGTTTTCGCCCGGCCGCGACCAGCGCTCAATTTCCTGCTCGCTTCGAAATCCGAGACTCTCGTAGAGCGGCTGGCCCTGATCGGTGGCATCGAGTTTTATTGTTGCGATTTCCATGTTGTCTGCATTCTCTAACGCGTGCGCCAGCAGCCTTCTGGCAAAGCCGCGTCGCTGATACTCTGCCTTCGTCAGAACCATCCCGATCCACGCCAGCCTGCGCCCATAACAAAGCAGAGTCGTGGTTGCAGCCAGATGGCCATCCACTTCGATTGCCAGACAGCCTTCCGGACTAAGTTGCAGCAGCGTCCGCCAGTCTTCCTCGGTCTGGTTCCAACCCGCCCGTGCCGATAACTGAGTCGCGGTCGGAATATCCTCGGCACACAACCTGCGCATTTTCGCGCTGCCAGATTCCGTCATGCGCAATTCTTCCGAAACCAGCGCGCGAAGTGCAGCAGCGCAATTTCAGGGTCTGCGATCTCCGGGTGCCATTTCTTTTCCCACTCGAAGGAAAGGAAGCGTTCGTATCGGAGCCGGTCCAGAGCGCTTTTCAAATCGAGCAAGGGAAAATCGCCCTCGCCAGCCAGGACATACCTCCAGACATTCTGGTTGTGCTGCAAGTCCTTCATGTGAACGTGGCGAATGGCAGATTGCAACAGCGCAGCGCCCTCCGCGGGTTGCTCCTGAGACGCTGCGAAACTGTTCGCCGGGTCCCAAACCACGCCGACTCTTGGACAGGCCGCCTGCGCAAGAATTGCCGCTGCTTCCTCGAATGGACTCTGCGATCCAGCTTTGCGTGGAGGCGCGGTCTGCTCCGGGTCGGATCGTGTCACCGAAAACTCGCAGTCCCGGCGCACCCAATTCCGCAGCGAGATCCGCCATCCGTTCCCCTTCGACTATCCAACGTCGACGCTCGGCGGCATGGGGCGAATCAAAGCGGCAACTCGTGTCCAGGCACGAGATGGTTAAAGCGTGATCGGCTAATGCCCGTTTCGTGGATGCCAGTTCCTTTCCGGAAAACACCGGCAACTTCCACAGAGAGTCCTCCCCCTGGACAAAGCGTAACTCGATGCCGTCATAGCTCTCGCCCACGGCTATCGCGATGATTTGTGGAAGCGTCCAGTCCGGGCAGGCCAGCGTCGAGAACGAAACTTTCATGTTCATGTCATTCGGTCCAGCATGGAAGTCGTCACACGATCCTCTACGTTCTTGCCGCTGAAGAATCTTTCCAGGTCATCCAGCACCACGCGCGCGATCCCTTCGCGGACTTGCCGTCCACTGCCCGCGATGTGCGGCGTAACAATTGCACCTTGCATGGTCCGCAAGGGATGTCCTGCGGGAAGCGGTTCCTGCGGATCAGTCACGTCGAGGGCACAGCGCAGCCGCCCGCGCTGCACCTCTTTCCTGAGAGCATCCAGATCGATCAGGCCACCACGGGCAATGTTGATGACACACGCGCCGTCCGGAAGCTGCGCCAGACCTTGCCGACCCAGGAGGCCCCGGGTTTGTTCGGTCAACGCCGCCGTCAGGACGAGAAAATGAGCCTGGGTTAGCAACTTCTGCAACCTCGCGAAACGCACGGGATACTGACGCGATAGAGAGCGCGGAGCGTACGGGTCATGAACCAACCACTGGATGTCGAATCCGCGCAGCAAGTCCACCAGCGCGCGACCGATCCGGCCGAATCCGATCATCGCTACCGTCTGCCCCATCAGTGATTCAGAACTACCGTGGAGGTGTACCTCTTCATAAATCCGGTTCGACCGCTTTCGCAGTTCGGAACGATAGAAGTCTACATTGCGCGCGCAATACAAAAGCAGGGTAGCGCCCAGTTCAGCGGTGGCGCGCGCCATGGGAGCGGGAGCGTGGGTGATGGTCAGGCGTTTAAACAGGGATCGCGAGAAGCGCGATTTCACTTCTCCTCCACAGTGGGCAATCATGCGCAGTTGCGGGGCCAGAAGCGGCAAGTCGTCGCCGAAATGAGGGCTGTCCCAGGTAGTGACCAGCGCCTCTGTCGTGCTCAACCGCCGCCTGAAATCCGCGGTGAAGTTGCTGGTTCCTTGCCGTTCCCAGCGGAATAGACGGCTCAAGCGCTGTTGCTCTTGCCGCGAGAAAAATGACGCAAACAGTTCTTTCCCGGCACTCATCAGAAGGGAGGGGCGGCGCATGGCGGGACCGAGTATAGCATTCGCATGGCAACTATTTCTTTCCTTTGTTGTTTCTTGGCTTCTATTTCAGCGAAAAACAAAGTATAAGGAAGCCTGGTTTTTCCATGGCAAGCGCAAACTCCGTCGACTACGTGGTCATAGCCCTTTATGCGCTCCTGATGGTGAGGGTGGGCTTCTATGTTTTACGCTTCAACCGGGGCGCGGCCGAATATTTTCGTGGCGGAAGCCGCATTCCCTGGCTGGTCGCCGGGCTGAGCTGTTTCATGGCGGGCTTCAGTGCGTGGACCTTCACCGGGGCAGCCGGTGTCGCCTATCGCTCGGGCATCGCGGCCATCGGGCTCTACATCGGGAACGCTGTGAGTTTCTTGCTCGGCTACTTCATCTTTGCCAAGCGCTGGCGGCGCAGCCGCATCACGACAGTGATGGAATATCTCTCGGGCCGTTTCAACCCAGCTACTCACCAAATTTTCTCCTGGACCACGATCGTGTTCCAGCTGTTTACCAGCGCCAGCACCCTGTTTGGTCTTAGTCTCTTCGTATCTTCCGCCTGCGGCTTCCCCGTGACTTGGACGATTCTGGGAGCCGGCGCCCTAATCGTTTTTTATTGCGTGCTGGGCGGTTTGTGGGCCGTGGTCGTCACCGATTTTCTGCAAGCCTCCATCCTCATGCCGTTTTGCATGGTTCTCGTCGTGATGTCTCTCGCCCGCGTGGGCGGAGTCACCGGCTTGGTGCATTCGTTGCCGCCGGAAATGAAAACGCTCCATGTTTCAGGGGAGTTTGGCTGGCTCTACATCGCCTCCTGGACGATCATGGTCGCGTTCGGCTACAACACCAGCGCCATGGCACAGCGCTACTTCAGCGTGGACGACGAGGGTTCGGCGCGCAAAATCGCATTGCTCTGCTGCGGACTGTTTTTCGCCGGAGCTTTCTTGTGGTTCATTCCGCCCATGGCGATGCGCGTAGTTTATCCGGAACTGCCCCAGATGGGCCTGCCCAATGCCAGCGAAGCGGCTTACGCGGTCGCCAGCCTGACGTTGCTGCCGCATGGCCTGATCGGAGTCATGTTGGCGGCCATGTTCAGCGCAACCATGGCCAATCTTTCCGCCCAGTTCAACGTGAAATCCGCGATTCTCACCAAGGATGTATATCAGTCGCTGTTGCGCAAGAGCGCGGGAGAACACGAACTGTTGGTCGTGGGTTGGGTGACAACGCTTTTAATCGGGGGAGCGACGACTGTGATCGCCGTGATTATGGCTGCCAGCGGGCAGAGCGTCTTCCAGATCATGCTGACGTTCAACACGTTGATGTCGCTGGCTTACGGGCCTCCCGCGTTGCTGGGGCTGGTCGTACGCCGGACGCCGCCCTGGTCTGGTCTGGCCTCATTCGCAACCGGACTGATTCTGGGTATGCTGGGTGCCTTCAAATATCACTGGTCGCTCATCCAGCAGGTCGCGATCATTATTCCCGCGTCCTTCGGAATCTTTTTCCTGACCATGCTATTCGACCGGGGAGATACGCCCGGGCGGGCACTGCTGTTCAGGAACCTGAATACGCCCGTCGACGTTGCCACGGAATTGAAGGATTCCGCCGATTTCACCGCCCCAGTGTTCCGTTTTCTGAGCCGCACGATTTCTTTCATCGGACTGCTGAGCCTGGTCCTGCTCCTCACTGTACCGCCCAATCAGCGGGTCACGGTTGTGTGGTTCGCTGCACTCACGGTTGCCCTGGGAGGATCTCTATGGTTCGTGCGTGGAACCGCGAACGCCGAAAAACTCACGGTTGACAGCAAAGGCTTGCCCCTTCCGGCGCGGCTTGAGTAATTCTCAAACTATGATTCGTCTTGGATTGATCGGCTGCGGAGCACATTCAGAGAGCGGGCACGCCATCCCGCTAGCGGGGTATAAGGCTACGCATCCCGACGAAATCCTGCTGGCTGCGGTTTGCGACCTGCAAATCGAACGCGCGCTGGGCTTCGGCAGAAAGTATGGCTTTCTGGCGGCTTATCCGAACGTCGACGATATGTTGAGGCATGAAAACCTCGACGGCTGCATCGCCGTCGTGCCCCCGGAAAACATTTCTGAACTGGGAATCAAACTGCTGAACCTGGGTATTCCCTGCCTGGTGGAAAAGCCTCTCGGCGCATCACTGGCTGAAGCGCGGGCGCTCCGTGATTCCGCTGCGGCAACGAAAACCTCGAACATGGTTTCCGTCAACCGGCGGTTTATGCCAGCCCTCAACCGGGCTATCGAGTGGACCCGCCATGCCGGCCGTCTTCGTTACGTGCATTGCACTCTCGCCCGGCACGCGCGCCAGGAAGCGGAGTTTCTCTGGGCCACAGCAGTTCATGCGGTAGATGCTTTGCGCTACATCGCGGGACCGGTTGTCGCATTTGACCTTCGCACCTTGAAGAGGCCGGCAGGAACAACGGCGTGGTATGGCTTGGACCTGCAATTCGAGAACGGAATTTCTGGGCGCGTCGATGTGCTGCCCACGGCGGGAATGGTGGAAGAAACCTATGATCTGTTCGGCGACGGCTTTCGCGCATCGGTTACTTGCCCCTTCGGTCCGCAACGCGGATGGAGTTGCTTCCGGCACGGACGACTAATTCAAGCTGAACTGGTCCCCGCCGAGACGCCCGAAGACTTCGTGAATGGCTGCTACGACGAAGCCGCAGCGTTTATTGAAGCCTTAAGCGGCGGTATTCCAAAGCCCTCGATTGCCGAGGTTTTTCCGTCGGTCGAACTCTGCTTCGCGATCGCCAGAACTGCGAATGCAGGGGCGGCTACCTAACAAAAGTCTGCGGCGAAATCGACTCTTAAGCGAGAGCATCAAACCCCTTTTCGCCAGCCGCGATCGTCCTCTCCCTTGAGTTCCACGGTGATTGAGCCGTCCGCATTGACCGGCTGTTCACATGCCCAGGCGATCGGCTTTTTCACACCACTGCGAATCTCAAGCTGGGCGGAAAGATTGACCTTGCCGCTGTAACCTTTGGGAAGCAGAAAGGACGCTTGCCGGAGGCTGCCGCCGTGAGGATGTCCGGCGTCGAGCGCTCCTCTCAAACTGATTTTCCCGTCGGGACTCTGCAAGTGCAGCCACAGGACTCCCGGAACCCCGGCCACTCCACGGTTGCTCACGCATGCGATCACTTCGAAAGTGTCATATCTCTTTCGTTGCCACACCCAGGAAGGCCGCAGACGGTATCCCAGGCTGGTCCGGAGGCGTTCGAATCCGCGAGGGTACATCTCGTTGTATCGCATCAGATTGTCCGCTTCGGTCCACAGAGACCAGTAATTCGCCCGCACATCCAGAACGTGCAGCATGTAATTTTCCATCATGTTGATTCCAACGGCATCCGGTTTGAGTGCCTGAGTGTCGTACTGGCGGAAGTAACCATCCTCGAGTATGGCCGCCGTCCAGGGCGGACGCTTGGCTAGTTCTTCGATCTGAATCGGTTCCTCGACGATAACGCTGTCCGATCGCATCCACGCGCCTGCCCGCACGGCCATGTCAATCACAGTGCGATTGCCGACGTTGCTGATATCGGGCTGCGTATTGACCGCGAGCGGCGTTTTCCTCCATGTGTCGAGTTGACGCGCCGTCATGTTCACGAAAGTTCGCTCCCCTGTGACATAGTCCGGGAAAGGATTGGGAAAGTTGCTGGTGTGTCCTTCGCCCCAGAATCCGTACTGCATCAGATCCATCCACTCGATCAGAGGATTGCCCTCAAACTCTGCCGCCAGTAGATCGTTCAACTCCGCGAATGCCTTCTGAAATTCGGGATGGTCATAGCGCGGCTCTCGGTACTCCCCGTCGCCCTTTTCAGGGATCCGCCCGATTTTCACCAACGGAATGCGCTCGCGCAGAAATGGCGGTAGGGCCACTTGTTCCGGTTGGAATGAGGTATTCGAGAGCTGAATTCGAAACGCAACGCGAAGTCCTTTGCGCTTGGCTGCGTCCATGGTCAGGGCCCAAACCGGATCGAGATCGAGCCGTCCGGGGCGCGATTGCACGTTGCGCCAATCGCAACGAATGTAGAGAACATCCACGAGAGGCAGGCTTGAGATCTTCTCCACGTGCTGCTCGAGTGTTTCCCGGCCCGCCCGCGCCGCCAGCGACGGCCCACGCTCTTCCCAGCTGTAGCCGACCAGTCCGAGTCCAGGATTACGGAGAGGCCGTTCGGATGGGGTCGTAAACAGCACCGTTTGCCAGCCCTGATCCTGGTCGATATCAAACGGACCCTGATTCAGGCGTTCTCCGGCGGCCGGACCAAAGCTCAGGTCGCAGCCTTGGCCAAGGCGAGAATCGCCGGCTCGAACCAACGCCGGTAACAGCACTGCACCTTTCAGAAGATCTCTGCGACGCATTTCCGTGGTTTCCTCTCGGGGCGGAATCTTGTTAAAAGGCGAGAACGAAATCCTACGATGAACTATAGAACAGCGAACCTCGTTGATTTCCCACGCGGGTGCCGTTGAGAATTAAGGTCAACCCCTCGGCGTTGAGCGCGACGCTGACACCGGCGCAGTTGTTCAAGATAAAATCGGCACCTGCGCGCCGCAACTCTGCCTCTTCGACGGTGGTGCGGAAGGCAATGACCGTAGCCCCAGCTGCCTTGCCGGCGCGGATCCCAGCCGGAACATCTTCAACGACAACGCACTCAGACGCGGGAAAGACCAACTTTGTAGCGGCCTTCAGAAACGGTTCTGGATGCGGCTTGCCCAGCGTCACGTCGGTAGAGGTTACAATCCGCTCTGGAACCGGCAAACCCGCCGCGCGCAGCCGGACTTCAGCCAGCGATCGCGTGCAGGAAGTCGCAATCGTCCAGCGCTTCGCTGGAAGCTGCAGCAGCAATTCGCGGGCGCCGGGAAGGGTTATGATTCCGTCTGCGTCCCGCATCTCGCGACGCTCAATCTCGCGGTTTTCCGCCGCGTGGTCAGCATTCGGTAAGTACTCCCGCACCGTGGCTAGACTGGGCCGGCCGTGGACGCGCGCAACAACCTCCTCGGGATCAAAAC
>WNGN01007089.1_pt1 | contig 10191 bp, 9 predicted proteins | sample 5400561 | NCBI WGS metagenome assembly WNGN01 (sample SAMN13153379, study PRJNA577476) | soil metagenome | isolation source: 115 cm soil or saprolite under Garry oak tree replicate 2 | place: USA:California | collected 2016-06-15 | reverse complement strand
CCGCACCTCCAGCGCCGCCCCCGCCCCCGCCGCCGCCCCCCGTACGGGCGCGGCACGCACCGCCCACGCTAAGACGGCCGGGTCGGAGCCGGCGGCGCGTGTGGCTCGCGCTGTTCGTCCTGGTTGCCGGAGCGGCAGGCGCCGTGGTGTACTCGCGTGCTCCCGTGTTCCTCGCCCTTGGCGTCCGCATCCCGGCCCTCGTGCGACAGGCGCTGAAGGCACTTCCGCCCCAAACATGGCGGTCGCACACGGCTGCGCGCCTCCCAGCCCCGAGCCCTGCGGCACCCCGCAGGTCCGCCCCTCCCTCTTCCCGTCCCCCTGTCCGGCTATCACCGCCGGTCGAGCAACCCGGAGCCGCAGTGGCGCAGGCGGTGCGCAGCTACAATGAGGAGGCCGCCCTGTTCAACACCCAACATGATTGTACGGACCTCGCCCGCAGCCTCCGAGCCGTTGAGGACCGCTGGATAGCCTACACGACGCGGCGCCACTCTCCCGGAGCGACCCTTGATGCCGCGAGAGCGAGGCGCGATCAGGCTGTGTATGCCAGCGTCGATTCCGTGGAGCGCCGGTTTGAAGCCTCCGGGTGTCCCCGACGACCATAGACTTCGTTTGTGAGCAGCATCACAGTTGCTGAGACATTTGTTGCAGTCTTGCTACAAGGGGGCTGATGGAGCAGCGCGGCCGAATCATCGCGGGCCGTAACCTCCCAACCCCCAGAGACTTGTCTTTAGCTTTCCAAGCTCCCTGCTCGGTTCGCCTCGTGTGTACCGGCGGCGAAGAAGTTGCAGTCCTCATGGCGTGGTGGAGCGGATCCAGAGCACCACGGCAAGGTATCGCGTTCCAGACGCGACCTCTCTTTCGCTGGATGCCTCGGCTCGCGGCGGGAGCCAGCACCCTGCGCGACCAATGCCCGTGTCGGCCTCCATCTCTTGGACGCCGATCGCGGGCGCCGCCGCGTCCGACAGCGACCGCACCACATTCCCGATCTTCATCACGCAGCAGGCCCTCGCGGCCGTGCATGACTACTGCTTGCCTACCGACGGCAGCGCCGCGTTCGGCTTTCTAACGGGCGATCTCGTTCAGTGTCCCAAGGCGGGAACACTGTACATCGTGATCGACTCCGTGATCCGCAGCCGCGCGCCAGTCGCGGAAGGTGATCGGAGGGCTGCGGTGTCGCGGGGTCGGACGCTTGCCGAAGACGAAGCGGGCAAGACGGGCCGCGTTCTGCTCGGTTGGTGCCACAGCGATCTGCTCCCAGATGCGCAGCTGTCACCCGACGACATGGACTTGCACGTGGCATTGTTCGATCAGCCCTGGCACGTGGTTCTGGCGCTCGCGCCGGGCGGCGAGGGAGAGGGGGAGAACAAGCTCGCCGCGGGTTTCTTCCGGTGGTCGTCGGGTGCCGAGTGGTCGAAGCGGTATCTGCCGTTCTATGAGCTGCTCGAGGGGCCCTCGCTCCTCCCGGACGGACGCAAGGTCACCGCGCTGAAGTGGCAGACCTATCGTACCGCGGATGTTGTCCAGCCTTCCGACCACGCTTCTCTCCAGCAGGCGATGCCCCCGGCGGTCCCACGACAACCAGTTGTGTTATTTCCTGACGAGTTCGGCGGGCGGGCGCCGTGGCCGTGGGAGCGTATCGTGCGCTACGCGGTCTACGGGTTTGGCGGCGTGCTCGCGGTGCTGGGTCTCGTGAGCCTGTACCAACTGTTCGTGCCCGATTCGTCACCCGACGGGTCGTCTCGGGCGGAGCGGGGGACGGCCGTCTCACGGCGGGAGCGTCTGGATCCTCTCGCCGATACAGTCGCCATCGCCGTAGCCGCGTTCGATCTGCGGGCACGTCTGTTTGAGAAACGACAGATGACGTGCCAGGACCTGTCGCGTGGCCTGGTGGAGGTTGAAGAGCGCTGGACGGCCTACAGTCGGGCGCGAAAGGCGGGCCCGTACGCGCTCGATTCCGCCCGCGACGCAAGAGACCGCAAGCTGTACGGCGACGTAGATGCGGTGGAGCGTCGGTTCGAGCGCGCATCCTGTCCGCGACCGTGACGCCCCTGGTGCTCCCCCGCCGCCAGCTCGTTTCGCATCGCCATGCTGCGGCACTCGTCTGCGCGATCGCGCTGAGCGGCGCGACGTGGGCTCTGGCCCAGGCGGCGCAGGGAGGGGGGGGCGAGCCGTTGCGCAAGAGCGACGTGATTCGTCTCCTCTCCAACCCCCTGATCGGCGCTGGAGAGGTCGCGGCCCTCATCCGCCGCAACTGCCTCGCGTTTCGCCCCACAGAGCGGGACTGGGCGGACTTGCGCGCCATGGGCGCGAATGCCGACGTGCTGGGCAGCGTGGGCGGCTGCGCGGCGCGCGCGCCCCGGCAGGCCAAGCTCACAGCTCCTGCCCCGGCGGCGGCTTCCCACGCGCCGCTCTCCCCGCACCAGCCGCCCCAGCCGCCCCAGCCGCCCCAGCCCCTCCCGACTGCCCCGCTCCCGCCAACAGCGGTCGTGGCATCATTGCTTACGCCGCGCGTGGTGGTCGGCCCGGGTGCGGACGCCCTCGTCCTGGTTCAGGCGAAGAAGAGTGACGGGACTGTTGCGGGCGGCTTCAAGCTCGTGCTGCGGGGTCGCGCCGGGATTCCCGGAGGGGCGGCGAGCGACGTCGAGGCCGTCGCCGACGACAGCGGATTTGCCGCGTTTCACGTGCCGGCCGGCCGGCAGGCCGGTCGATATCGAGTTGAGGTCGTCGGCGCTGCGGGCGGCGCGCTGCCGGGCAGGCCGCAGGTAGAGCTCGTGGTCCGCCCCGGCGCGCCCGCCCGCCTCAAGGTGCCGCAGCAGCTCGACCTTGGGCCGCCGGGGGATGGGACTGTGGCGTTGCCTGTGGCGGTGCAGGATTCGTTCGGGAATCCCGTCCTCGGTGAGGTGATCGAGCTGCGGCCGGCGCAAGCCGCGATGGGCGTGGTCGCGGACACGCGCACGACCGACTCGCTCGGGCGCGCGCTGTTCGTGATCCCGCGGGCCGGCATCCGCGGGCCGGGGAGCCTCGAAGTTTTCGCGCGCGGAGCGAGGCTCGCCTCCGTAGACGCGACCGTGCCGAACATCCTCTCGAGCATCGCGACGGGCTTCATCGCCGGCGACGGGGTACGCGGCGTCGTCCGGAGCCGGCTGACAGAGCCGATCGTCTTCCAGGCACGTGGCATCGCGGGCAATCCCCTTCCGAACAAGCGGGTCTCATTCCGGGCCGTCAACGCGGAGATCGCGCCGGACAGCGCCGTCACCGATTCGGCGGGACTGGTTCGACTGGACGTGACATTGGGCTCGAAGGCCGGGACGGCGGTCGTCACCGCCATGCTGGACTCGGTGCAGAAGCAAGCGACGCTGTACGTGGACGCGGGTATCCCGGTCGAGCTGATGCTCGAGCGGGAGGGAATCCGCGTCGACGGGGGTCACATCGTGGTCGAGCTCGGCGCTCCGTTCACGCTGACGCTCAGGGCCCGGGACGGGTACGGCAATCCGGGTGCGATGGCGGGCCTGTTGGGGCCGCTGCGCGAGATGGCGACACAGTTCAACGCGCGATCGCGGCTCGTGAAGCTCGTCAGCGTGCAACCGGACAGCTCGGCTGCGATCCTGAAGTTCAAGGCAACCGACCTTGGCAGCACCGAGGTGACGTTGTTCGCCGGCCTCAGGACCAGCGTGACCGTGGAGGTCGTGCAAGCCCGCCGGTAGCGTCCCGCTCTGCGGGCGTCGACTTGGCGCCCGTCGCCGAACCCGCTAGCTTTCTTCCGCCCCAGGTCCGCAGGTCGTCCACTCGTGAACCGCGTCAGGCCCCCGCAGGGAGCAGCGCTAAACGAGACCGGATTACGCTGCGGGGTGCCTGGGGCATTCGACTACAGTGCGGAATGCGGAATGGGGAATGCGGAATCGCCGTGGCGGGTCGAGCCGCGAGACGCTCACCTTGACATTCCGCATTCCGCACTCCGCATTCCGCACTTTGATTAGGTTCGCTCGTATGATCGCTTTGGCTCGCAAGTACCGTCCGAAGCAGTTCGCCGACTTGATCGTCCAGGACCACGTGGGCGCCGCGCTGCGCGGCGCCGTGGCGAGCGATCGCGTCGCCCATGGCTACTTGTTCGCCGGCCCGCGCGGCGTCGGGAAGACCACCGCGGCGCGGATCCTCGCCATGGCCCTGAATTGCGAGCGGCGCTCGCCGGCGGGGGAGCCGTGCGGCGAGTGCGAGTCCTGTACGCGGATCTGGAACGGGGCGGCAAACCTCGACGTCGTCGAGCTCGACGCCGCGTCGAATCGCGGCGTGGACGACGCGCGCGACCTGCGCGAGCGAGCGATGTACGCCGCCTCGGCGGAGCACCGCCACAAGGTGTACATCGTGGACGAGGCCCACATGTTGACCCGCGAGGCCTGGAACACGCTCCTCAAGATTCTCGAGGAGCCGCCGCCTCGCGTCGTGTTCGTGTTCGCGACCACGGAGCCGCAGAAGATCGCGCAGAGCGCCACGCCGATCCTGTCGCGCCTGCAGCGCTTCGACTTCCGGCGCATCGGCCCGCGCGCGATCGTCGAGCGCCTGAAACAGGTGCTCGCCGCCGAAGGGCTCGCGGCGGAGGACGACGCCCTGCAGCTCATCGCGAAGAGCGCGGACGGCGGGATGCGCGACGGCCTCTCGCTCCTCGACCAGGTGCTCTCCTTCGGCGAGGGGCCCGTCACCGTCGAGCGCGTCCGCGGCGTTCTCGGCCTGATTCCCGACGAGACCTACGGCGAGCTGCTGCAGCTCGTCGCGGAGCGGGACGCGCGCGCCGTCTTTCCGCTGGTGGATCGCCTCGTGGATGCGGGAGCGGACCTGGGCGAGTTCGTGAGCGGGGCGGGGGAGACGCTGCGCGCAGTCCTGCTCGCCGGGCTGGGTGGTCGGCCGGAAGGCCTCACTGAAGGGATGCAGCTATTGATCCGAAAGTACGGCGCGCTGCTCCCAGCTGCCGATGTCGTCCGAATGCTGGGGGTGCTCACCGAGATGGAGAGCCAGCTGCGCACGGGCGGGAGCATGCGCCTCACGGTCGAGTTGTTGCTGTTGCGCTGGGCGATGATGAGCCGTACGGTCGAGCTCGGGCAGGTGCTGAACGCCCTCGGGGTGTCGGGAGCGGGAAGCGGGATGCAGAACGCGGGAGGCGGGAGGCGGGATGCGGGCGGCGGCCCGACAGCCCCTCCCGTACTGCGCGACCCTGGGTTGCCTGCACCACCCACGCATCCCGCCTCCCGCCTCCCGCCTCCCGACGATCCGCCTGACCGCCCGTCCGCCGGTCCGGCCGAGAGGGGTCCGCTGACCCTCGAGCGACTCCGCTCCCTCTGGCCGCGGATCGTCGACGACGCGCGCGCCAAGAGCCCGTTGCTGGGCGCGCTGCTCGCGCAGGCGGAGATCGCGGGTCTCGAAGGCACCACGGTCGCGATCCGGCTGCTCGATCTCAACCCGGTGCACGCCGAGGGAATCGAGCGGCAGCGCGACGCCCTCGCGCCATTGATCGGGCGCTACGTGACGGAGCCGATCCGCGTGCAGGTCGCGTCAAGCGGCGCGGCCGCGATGGGTTCGCCCGCCGGGAGTGTGACGGCGGTCACGAACGTGGCGACGCGCCCGGCACGGCTCACGGAAGAGAGCGCGCGGCAAGAGCGCTTGCAGATGCTGCGCGCCCGTGACCCGGGCCTCAATGCGGCGGTGGAAGCGTTAGATTTGGAGCTGCTCGAGTAAGTGCTTGCATGCTCTGGGAGCGAGGAGTAAACTTTCGGCGTATGGCGGATTTATCCAACCTACTCCAGCTGGGACAGCAGATGCAGTTCCGGCTGTCGGAGATCCAGTCACAGCTGGCGCAACAGACCGTGACCGCCTCGGCCGGCGGGGGCATGGTACAGGCTACCGCCGACGGGCGAGGCCGGATTCGCGCGATCAGGATCGATCCCCAGGCCGTCGCCCAGGGAGACATCGAGATGCTCGAGGACCTGGTCCTCGCCGCGGTGTCTCAGGCGCAGCAGCGTGCCGCCGAGCTCTACCAGGCGGAAGTGAAGAAGCTCGCCTCGGGACTACCGTTCCCGTTTCAGCTGCCGCTGTAGTCTGCCGTGTCGGCGATCGATGATCTCGTGACGGAGCTGGCCAAGCTCCCCGGGATCGGACATAAGACCGCGCAGCGTCTCACGTTTTACCTGTTGAAGCAGCCGGCGGAGAGCGCCGCGCGCCTGGCGGACGCGATCCGGAGCGTCCGCGCGCGCGTGACGACGTGCGGCGTGTGCGGCACGCTCACGGACGGGGATCCGTGCGCCATCTGCGCCGATCCGCGGCGTGACGCGAGCGTGTTGTGCGTGGTGGAGGCGGCGGCGGATGTCGCGGCGATCGAGCGCACCGGCCAGTTCCGGGGGCGCTACCACGTGCTGGGCGGGCGGTTGAGCCCGCTGGAAGGCGTAGGGCCGGAGGCGCTGCGTTTCGATCGTCTCACGGAGCGCGTCGCCAACGGCTCCGAGGTGCGCGAGGTGATCGTGGCCACCAACCCGTCGATGGAAGGGGAGGTCACGGCGACGTACCTCCAGCAGATGCTGAAGCCGACGGGCGTGCGGGTGACCCGCATCGCGCGGGGGCTGCCCGTGGGCGGCGACCTCGAGTACGCCGACGGCGTGACGATCGCGCAGGCGCTGCTGGCGCGGCGCGAGATGTCGGAGACGGACTGACCGGGGAGAGGGATGGCCGGAGCGGCCAGCTGGTCGTTTAGCGAGAACGACTTCCAGCAGATCCAGGCGCAGTTGCAGGCGTTCCTGCGGGAGTCGAACGCCCGCTGCGCGCTGCTCGTGGATCGCGCCGGGCAGCTGGTGGCCACGGTGGGCGAGGCTCCGCAATTCGACTCCACGGCGTTCGCCTCCCTCACGGCCGCCGACTTCAGCGCCAACGACCAGCTTGCGAGGATGATCGGCGAGAACGAATTCGCTTCGCTCGTGCACCAGGGCGAGAAGGAGTCGATGTTCCTCGCCGATGTGGCGAAGCGCGTGATCCTGGTCGTGCTGTTCGACCAGCGCACGACCCTGGGCCTCGTCAAGCTCAAAGGCAAGCGAGCGGTCCAGAAGCTGACCCAGGCGTTCGAGGAGATGTTCAAGGGCGTGGGCACCGGCCCGGCCGCCCCGCAGAAAGGGGTCCTCGAGGGGGCGGAAGACGAAATTGACAAACTGTTCGGCTGAGGGGGCGCGTCCATGTCGATGATCAACTACGCGTCCCGCGAGATCAACTGCAAGCTCGTCTATTACGGGCCGGGTCTGGGCGGCAAGACGACCAACCTGGAGCACATCTACGGCAAGGTCTCGCCCAACACCCGCGGCAAGATGATCTCGCTCGCCACCGAGACCGAGCGCACGCTGTTCTTCGACTTCTTGCCCGTCGACCTCGGCACGATCCGCGGCTTCAAGACGCGCTTCCACCTCTACACCGTCCCCGGGCAGGTCTACTACAACGCCAGCCGCAAGCTGATCCTCAAGGGCGTGGATGGAATCGTGTTCGTCGCCGACAGCCAGATCGAGCGCATGGAAGCGAACGTCGAATCCATGCAGAACCTGTACGACAACATGGCGGAGTACGGCTACGACGTGACCAAGATCCCGTTCGTCATCCAGTACAACAAGCGCGACCTGCCCAACGCCGCCCCGGTGCGGGAGCTTCAGGAGGCGGTCCACGTCGGCCGTAACCTCGTGGAGCAGATCGACACGCAGTGGATCGGCCGGGCTCCGTACAGCGAGGCGGTGGCGATCCGCGGGGACGGCGTATTCGACACCCTCAAGGCGGTCAGTAAGATGGTGTTGAAGACGCTGAGCTGAGGGATCGGTCCCATGCGGTGGACCCTGCCGAACATGCTCACCCTCGCGCGGATTTGCCTCACGCCCGTCATCGCGCTGCTCCCGTTCATCGAAGGCTACTGGCCCAAGGTCATCGCGTTCCTGATCTTCCTCGCGGCCGGCGCTTCGGACGTGATCGACGGCTACCTCGCGCGCCGCTACAACGAGGTGAGCGAGCTCGGGCAGCTGCTCGATCCGATCGCCGACAAGCTGCTCCTGTTCGCCACGCTGATTCCGATCTTCTGGCTCACCCGGCACCCGACGATCCTCGTGGACTATCGCATTCCCTGGTGGGGCAGCCTGCCGGTGTGGGTGGCGCTGCTGCTCGTGGGGCGGGAGTTCCTGATCACCGGCTTCCGTTTCTTCGCCAGGCGCCGCGGGGTCGTGATCCCGGCCATGGGCGCGGGGAAGCTCAAGGCGGTCGTGCAGAACGTGTTCATCGGCGCCACACTGTTCTGGTTCGCGTGGAAGGACGTGCTGGCGGCACATCCGTGGGCGGGACGGTTCCGAATCTTCTGGGACAAGTTCCACGGGGCGGTGGTGGCGGTCACGCTCGCCGGCGCGATCCTGCTCACCGTCTACTCTTTGCTCGTCTACCTCTATCGCTACCGCACGCTTCTCAGGAGCTCCGGGTGAAGCTCGAGATCGTCACGATCGGCACCGAGCTGCTGCTCGGCCACACGCTGGACACGAATGCGGCGGAGCTGGGCCGCGCGCTGGCGGCGGTGGGCGCCGAGATCACCCGGCGCGCTACGGTTCCCGACCGTCCCGAGGCGATCCGGAGCGCGGTCGCCGAGGCGCTGGAGCGCACGGGGTTCGTGCTCACGACCGGAGGCCTCGGGCCTACCGGGGACGACCTCACGAAGACGGCGGTGGCACAGCTCCTCGAGCGGCGATTGGTGCTCGACCCCCACCTGCTGGCCGGCATCGAAGCGCGGTTCCAGCGGCTCGGCCGGCCGATGCCTGGGGTCAACCGCAGCCAGGCCGAGGTGCCCGAGGGCGCGACGATCCTCCCGAACCCGAGGGGCACGGCACCCGGCCTGTGGGTCGAGGACGCCCGCGGTCGCGTGGCCGTCCTGCTCCCCGGCGTGCCTCGTGAGATGCGGGGCCTGCTCGCCGACGAGGTCTTGCCGCGGCTCGAGCGGCGTCTGCAAGGCGGCACCCGCCGTGTCGTGCGGTCGCGCACGCTGCGGACCACGGGGATCGCCGAATCCGCGCTCGCCGAGCGCATCGGGCCGATCGAAGGAGAGATCGCGCCGCTCACGCTCGCCTACCTTCCTTCTCCCGACGGCGTGGACCTGCGGGTCACGGCGTGGCGGCTCGAGGAGACGGAAGCCGCGGCGCGTCTTGCCGAGGCGGGCGACCGGCTGCGCGCGCCTGCGGGCGAGCACTGGTACGGCGATGACGGCGCCGACCTCGCCGCCGTGGTCCTCGATGCGCTGCGCCGCGGCCGTCATCGGCTGGGGATCGCGGAGTCGTGCACCGGGGGCATGGTCGCCGAGCGGATCACCGCCATTCCGGGCGCCTCCGATACCTTCATCGGCGCCGTCGTCGCGTACGCCGACGTGATCAAGACCGCGGCGCTCAAGGTGCCGCTCGCCGTGCTCGAAGCGCACGGCGCCGTGTCGGAGGAGACCGTGCGCGCCATGGCGGAGGGCGCGCAGCGACTGTTTGCAGTGGACGCGGGGCTCGCGGTGACGGGGATCGCCGGGCCGAGCGGCGGGACGCCCGAGAAGCCGGTCGGGACGGTGTGGCTCGCGGCGCGCGTTCACACCACCACCCGCGCCGTGAAGCGGGTGTTCCCCGGTGACCGGGACGAGATTCGGCGCCGCGGCGCCCAGGCCGCCCTCGATTTGATGCGCCGCGTACTGGCGGAGGCTTGATGCCCACGCTCAGCGCACCCGACGGCACGCAGCTCGTCTACGACGCGTTCGAGCCGGCGCAGCCGCGGGCGGCGGTCCTGGTGCTCCATGGCTGGTCGGATCACGGGAGCCGGTGGCGCGAGTTGGGCGAGCGACTACGCGACGCCGGGTTGGCGGCCTATCTGCTGGACCTGCGGGGCCACGGGCGGTCGGGCGGGCGGCGGGGGCATCTGTCCCGCTTCAGTCAACTGCTGGGCGACTTGCAAGCGTTCCGGCGTGTGGTGCGGCTGCGGACGGCCGGCCCGCAGGTCGTCTTCGGGCTGTCCTTCGGCGGCCTGGTCGCGCTGCGTTACCTGGAGACGCAGCCGAGCGACCCGATCACCGCCGGCGTAATCTGCTGCCCGTGGCTTGGCCTCGCCTTTCGGCCGCCCCTCTGGAAGCTCGTCGGCGCGCGGCTGCTCGCCGACCTCTGGCCGACGCTTCCG
>WNGN01003981.1_pt1 | contig 10193 bp, 14 predicted proteins | sample 5400561 | NCBI WGS metagenome assembly WNGN01 (sample SAMN13153379, study PRJNA577476) | soil metagenome | isolation source: 115 cm soil or saprolite under Garry oak tree replicate 2 | place: USA:California | collected 2016-06-15 | reverse complement strand
AAATCGCTTGCGGGAGGACAAAGCCTAAGAAATAGGCAAAGCGCATGGGCAGGTTGTGGGCAGGCGGCGAAAATAGGGGTGAAGTAAAGTTGTAGTAGAGTTATATGAAAACTGTATTGATATTGATTAGTTGTTGGCTGGTGCGCCCGCCGAGAATCGAACTCGGACTTAGGGTTCCGGAGACCCTCGTGATATCCCTTTCACTACGGGCGCCGTTAGCTTTTTAACATCAGGTGTACATGCAGTCAACGTGGGAGCCGAAGATCGAGGATAGAGAATAGAAGATCGATCATCGATCCTCTATCCTCAATTCTCCAAGTCAAACATGGATTTGTTTCATAACACCGACCATCTCATCATGGATGGTGCCATTCGAGGCCAAGGTCTCGTTTTCCCAGATAGAGAACGAATGACCGGAGAAGTCCGTGAGTTTCCCGCCCGCTTCTTCGACAATCAAGCCGGCGGCGGCGGTGTCCCACGGATGAAGTTTGAATTCCCAGAAGCCGTCTAGTCGCCCACAAGCGACATAGCAGAGATCGAGAGCCGCGGATCCTGTGCGACGAACCCCCTGAGATCGAGTCATGAACTCTTTGAAGAAAGTAAGATAAAACTCCGCCTTCTCGCGCCGGTCATAAGGAAAACCGGTGGCGAGAAGCGCTTTGTCCAATTCTTTGATGTCAGAGGTTTGAATCGCGCTGCCGTTGAGTGTGGCTCCTTGGCCCTTGACGGCCCTAAAGCACTCTCTTCGCATGGGATCATAAACCAATCCCAAAACGATTTTGCCGTCGTACTCCAAGGCGATCGAAATGCAGAACTGAGGATAACCGTGGGCGAAGTTCGTCGTGCCGTCCAATGGGTCGATGATCCAGCGGTAATTGCGCTTGGCGCCGACGAGGTTCGTTTCCTCTTCAGCCAATATCGAATGATCCGGAAAGTTTCGCTGTAATATATCGACAATGCGACGCTCGGATTCACGGTCCACGGAAGTCACTAGATCGATGGCGCCTTTGTAATCGATCTCTTTGGGTTGCTGCCAGCTCTCGCGAATCAGTGTTCCGGCCGCGTCTGCGGCTTCCCACGCCGCGCCGAGAAATTTCGCGATTTCATACGCCATATCACATCGTCCTTCGCAATTCGGTGACGGCTATGTTACCTAATGGCGCGTGAAGATTCGAGCTCCCGCCAAGATCAACCTTCGATTGCGCGTGGTCGGAAAGCGAAAGGACGGCTACCATCTCATTGATACAATCGTGGTGCCGGTATCGCTTTATGACGAAATCGAAATCACCAAAAAAAGAACGCATGGCGCCGGTGAGATGAACTCAAAGCACCTGGAGGTGACTTGCGATCATCCATTGGTCCCGGGAGGCGAAAAGAATCTCGCGTATCAAGCAGCTAGCACGCTTCTGAAACACAAAGAAATTCGGGAATCTGTTCATATCCATATTAGCAAACGAATTCCGGTGGGTGCGGGCTTGGGAGGGGGTAGCAGCGACGCGGCGGCGGTTCTCGTCGGTTTGAACCGACTCCTCGGTCTCGATTATTCATTGAAGAAGCTTGAAAAAATTGCCCTCTCGCTAGGCGCGGACGTGCCGTTCTTCATTAAGCGAGTTCCGGCTCGAGCACGGGGGGTAGGGGAGCGCTTAACTCCTATCAGAGGGTTTTCACCATTCTGGTTGGTTATCGCCTACCCAGGGTTTCCGGTTTCCACCGCCTGGGTATATGGAAACCTGCGCCCTAAGTTGACAAAATCTAGCGTAAATACTAGCATTATTTCTCTGCTGAGGAGTCCGGATAAAATCAGGAGACTACTCGTTAACGATTTGGAGACCGTGACGGCGAGCCGGTATCCTAAGATTGGCTTGCTGAAAGAAAAATTGATTCGAGCGGGGGCTGCAGGGGCTCTCATGTCAGGTAGCGGTTCGTCGGTATTTGGTGTTTTTGACTCGAGGCGAAGGGCCGAGCAGGCTCTCCGCCGGTTGAGAAAACAGGAGGGGGTAGAAACTTTTTTGGTGCAGGCGTTAACTCAGCGAAACGTTAAAGAAGCCCATTAATTCTACCGGAAACCCTTCTGGCTTATCTCAAGAGGAGGTCCCTATGCAGGTTACAGAGGTTAGGGTCTTTCCTGTCGACGAGGATAAACTTAGGGCTTATGTAACCATCACGCTGGATCACTGTTTCGTGATCCGAGACCTTAAGATCATTCGAGGGACCACTGGGTATTTCGTTTCGATGCCCAGCAAAAAAAGAAAAGACGGTACCTATAAGGATATCGCTCATCCGATTAATAACGAAACGCGAACGATGATCGAAGAGAAAATAATCGGGGAGTATCACAGAGTGGTCGCCGAGGGCGGGAGCCAAAGAGCTCTTGAGCACGAATGATCCGATCTTCCGTGCGGCCGGATGAACTTCTTTTGTAGAAGTTCGGGGATGGGCGGTCGCCAAGCGGTAAGGCCCCGGACTTTGGATCCGGTATCGAAGGTTCGAATCCTTCCCGCCCAGCCAGTTTTTGGTAAAGAAAACTGGCAAAAAAGAGAGTATAAGAACAATTTTTACGCGGCGCCGTTCGTCCATGAACGGCGCCCTTCATTTCACTGGATCGCGTCGAGCTTAGCTACTATGAGCAGCAAGAGAGAATCTTCGCGAGTGATAATGAGCGGCAAACTGGATAACGGCATCACTGTTTACTTTAGACCATGAGTCAGCACACCGCCGGATTGAAACTGTTTGCTGGGAATTCGAATCCTCCTCTGGCAGAGGAGATCAGTCAGTATCTGAAAGTCCCGCTAGGTAAATCGGTGGTGGAAACGTTCAGTGATGGTGAAAGCAAGGTCGAAATAAAGGAAAACGTGCGGGGAACAGACGTTTTTGTGCTCCAGTCAACTTCCGCCCCGGGTAACGACAACCTGATGGAGCTTTTGCTCATGCTCGATGCCTTCAAACGGGCTTCGGCAAACCGCATAACAGCGGTGATTCCCTATTACGGCTATGCCCGGCAGGATAGGAAAGTAATTCCGCGAGTGCCCATTAGCGCTAAGCTTGTGGCGGATTTGATCACGACCGCCGGAGCGTCGCGGATGCTTACGATGGATCTCCATTCCGGGCAGATCCAAGGGTTCTTCGACATTCCGGTCGATAACTTGTATGCGACGCCGGTGCTGTTGCAGCATCTTAAGAAACAACTCAATCACAACGAAGTCACAATCGTATCCCCCGACGCCGGTGGCGTGGAGCGGGCGCGGGCCATCGCGAGGCGGCTCGACGCCTCCCTGGCGATCATCGATAAGCGAAGAGTTGGTGCCAATGTGGTCGCAGAGATGAATATCATTGGCGAGGTTAAAGATCAGATCGCGATTTTATTAGACGATATGGTGGATACCGCCGGAACGCTGACGATGGCGGCCGATGCCTTGAAAAAGGAAGGCGCTAAGAAAATTCTTGGGTGTTGTACGCATCCGGTGCTGTCGGGGCCGGCGATACAGCGAATTGCCGAATGCCCCTTGGAAGAATTGATCGTTACTAACACAATTCCCCTCGGCCCCGAAGCCAAAGGTTGTAACAAGATTAAGGTTTTGTCCGTAGCCCATCTGATTGGAGAAGCGATTCGACGGACCCATGAAGAAGAATCTATCAGTTCTCTGTTTGTCTAAACGAATTTGTTGTCAGCGACGTACCAGGAGGTAACTTCCCTTGGAAACCCTTGAGATTCAAGTCGATGCTCGTGAAGTAGGAAGCAAACGAACGGCCCGGCGTCTGCGCCGTGACGGGAAAATCCCCGGGATTCTCTATGGGCCCAAGACTGAGGCGGTTCCTCTGGAGTTCAATAAGAAAGAGTTCTCCAATCGTGTCGCCGGCCTTGAGGGCTCCCATTTGGTGCGCCTGCAGTCGAACTCAGACGCTTTGGCGAACAAAGTGGCCTTGGTTAAGGACATGCAGTATCACCCGATTACCGGTGACGTCATGCATGCAGACCTTTATGAGGTGGATCTCACGGCAAAGATCCAGGTGCATGTACCGCTTCACTTTGTCGGCAAGGCGGCCGGCGTTGTCCGCGGCGGCATTCTCCAACCGATTGTGCGGGAGCTCCAAGTGGAATGCTTGCCTCTGGATATTCCTGAATTCTTCAACGTCGAAGTGAGCGCCCTCGATATCGGAGATTCTGTTCACATAGAAGATCTAGCTATGCCAGAAGGCGTGACGGCAGTTTATGAGTCAAACATCCCGCTGGTGAGCGTGGTGCCGCCGACGGTTGAAGAGGCTCCGACACCGACGGTTGTGCCCACCGAAGAAGGCGCCGTGCCGACAGTAGAGGCGCAAGAAGAACAGAAGGAAGAGGGCGCGGAGCCCAAAAAAACTCCGTGAGCGGGGTTTTCGGGAACTGATCGGTGAAATTGGTCGTCGGCCTGGGAAATCCCGGGAAGTACGAGCGGACGCGGCATAACATAGGATTCTTGATCATCGACCGCGTCGCAAAAGAAAAAGCAGTTGTCGTAAAAAGGAAACTCTGTGACGCGCTTGTCGGTGAATGGTCAAATGGAGAACGTATTCTGTTGGCCAAGCCGCAAACTTACATGAACCGCAGCGGGGAGTCGGTCAGAGAACTGCTCCAAGAATTTCGCGTGTCCGCAAAAGACCTGATTATTGTATACGATGATCTTGACTTACCGTTTGGCCGTATTCGAATCCGTCCTGAAGGAAGCGCCGGCGGTCATCGCGGAGTACTCTCAGTGATGGAAAGTCTAGAAGGGGCGCCGTTCTATCGGGTTCGTGTCGGTATCGGGCGGCCACCGGAAGGCATGGAGGCGGCGGATTACGTGTTGGAACCCTTCAGTCCTGAGGAAGCCAGGGAGCTCGACGAGGTGATTTCCAGGGCTTCCGAGGCGGTTATTTGCTTGCTGCAGGACGGCGTTCAACGGGCCATGGAGCGGTTCAACCGGACATCCTGAATCTCTAGCGATGGTAAACGGTAAGGGGCTATGATAAACAAAAAAATTTTTCCTGGAAGGTAAAAAAGCCATGACGCTATATGAGACCCTTTTCCTTGTTCACCCGGAAAAGGGACCAAGAATGAAAGAATTCATCGAGAGATTCAAAAAGGTTATCGAGGGCCAGGGCGGCACCGTGTCCAACGTGGATGAATGGGGTTTGCGAGATCTTGCCTATCGTATCCAAAAGCAAGGAAAAGGCTTTTACACCTTGCTTCAATATCGCTCATCGGGCCGGGCAGTTGAAGAATTGGAGCGAAATCTAAGGCTGACGGATGGTATCTTGCGCTATTTAACCGTGCGTGCTGATGATGAACACAACGCTGCGCCGGCAGAGTCAGTGAGAGGCCAATCAGACGAACACAGGACACCATCTCCGGAGGGGCCTACCAAATCAGAGCCCCAGGCATAACGGAACCACACAGATCTCGATGGGGGAAGGTCATCCTGCGAGAAGCTGGCAAAGACTGTAATCTTTTGCTATACGCCCACCGGGATACGGCTTGTGAGTTTCCCGTCGCGGTATATCATAGTTATCGATTCAACCGAGAGATAAGATAAACAGTTGTCGCTTTAGAGCCCGGGGAAGATTTACAACGCTAATTGGCGGGCCGCGACAGCTAAGATTGGAGAGTGAGGGAATTTAACCCATGGTACAAAGGGAACCAGGCGGGAGGCCGTATCGGGAGCGGTCAGAAGACGAGAGAGGCGCTCCTCGTCGAAGGCCGATGTTTCGGCGCAAGGTTTGTCGATTCTGCGCCGACAAGACACTCCGGATCGACTATAAAGATGTTAGGACTCTTACACAGTTTGTGACCGAGCGGGGGAAAATGACGCCCAGCCGAATCACAGGTAACTGTGCGCATCATCAGAGGCTGTTGACGACGGCCATTAAAAGGGCACGCAGTGTTGCGCTGCTTCCCTTCACTACCGCCAAAAGCTGAATCTTTGCCCGGAGCGGTTTCTTATGCGACGGCCAGAAGTCGTGAGAAAATTCTTTCTGTCTTTAGCCTCCACCGTGTTTCTCTTCGTTAGCGGTGTTGTAGTGCCGCCCCTCGGCATTGCTCTCTTGCCGTTCGTTCCTCAACCGGTGCTCGTCTTCGGTCTGAAATATGGGGTCGGGTGGGGTTTGGGAGTCTTGCTAGTTGCGGGGGGGCTTCTGGCAGTTTTCGCGGCAGAAGAATTGATCTTTATTTACGCTTTATTTGCGCTCATCGCAGGACTGCTGTTCGGATTTTTGGGCCGCCTCCGAGCAATCGAATTTTTGGTGCTGGCTGTTACGAGCGTTGTGTTTGCCGTCACAGGTGGCATTTCGCTGTATTTCTTTGGCTCGTGGGCCAAAATGATTGACGATTTTCGCGAAAGTCTCACGAATCACCTCATGGCGGCGATGCGAATGCACGAAAAAATGGGATTTCCGCAGGATACCGTGGATCTGCTCAGGGAGCGAACGCCACAAATCGTAGAAACTCTGCTTCAGCTCTTGCCTGGTTTATTTTTCGTGAGCCTCGCTCTCATTGTACTGGTCAATGTTGTCTTGTTATGCCGGCGATTTCCAGAGCGGCGGTCGGAATGGTTGTCGGTTGATAACTTTCGCGAGTGGAAGGGGCCTGAGCCCCTGGTCTGGGGGCTGATCGTATGTGGTTTCACTTTATTTATCCCTGGCCTGGAATGGTTAAGAATACTTGCCGTTAATATCCTTGTGGTCATTGCGGCCTCCTACTTCGCTCAAGGATTGGCCGTTATTGCCTATTTTTTTCACAAGAATAACGTCCCGCGCTTCCTACGCGGCCTGACCTACCTGCTTATTTTTTTCCAACAACTTTTTACGCTGCTGGTTGTCGGCGTGGGTCTTTTCGACCTTTGGGGTGACTTTCGTCGGCTGAGGAAAAACGACCTCAATCCGAGCCAGGCATCTTAACGGAGGGATTATGGAAGTTATTCTCAGAGAAGATATCCCAAATTTAGGTAAGATCGGTGAAGTTGTCCGGGTCCGTGACGGATTTGCGCGTAATTACTTGCTGCCTCGCGGGTTGGTACTAGTCGCTAACAAAAGGAATCTCAAAACCTTCCAGCACCAGAAGAAAATGGTCGCGGATCAGAAGCAGCGCTTCTTGCGCCAAGCACAATCCGTTAGTAACGAGTTGGCAGGTGTCTCTCTCACCATACCCATGCGAACCGGTGAAGAGGGCAAGCTTTTCGGTTCGGTGACGAACATTCAGATTGAGAAGGCCCTCAAAGCAAAAGGGCTAGACGTAGACCGGCGCAAGATTCATTTGGACGAGCCGATTAAAACGCTCGGTGATTTCGAAGTCCCCGTTCGCTTGACCGCCGAACTAACCGTGCCGCTCAAGGTGTCAGTGGTCGCCGAAACCGATTAACGCTCACTCCTAACGTCAGGAGCGGGTTTCCTGCCTGTCTGACTGATGGGGTTAACGCGACTCGTCTTCTCAAGCCAGGGTAACGCGAAGCGAATGAGTCGTTTCAGCCTCCGACGGTTTGTTTTTATCAACCGGCGATAGCCGCTTGCCAATGCGAATTGGCCTGCGGTTTTTCCAAATTTCCACTCGCTGAGCCACAGACGGGCAAGGTGTCTGTGAAAAAATTCATTATCAGGCGCCAATTCCGTACGACGCTGTGCCGCTTCAAATGGCTGCCTAAGACGTCTCTGATGGGCCAGGACTTCGCTTGGTCGAAAGTGAAGCGTGGCATCTCCGGGTGTGAGCGCTATTCCCATTTTGTCTTGCAGCTCGGCTTCTCTGAACTTGTTACATTTGCTGATAATGCAAGGTAGCCGTGGCAATAGCGCAAAACGAACAAAAGTAAATGAATAGTAAAAGTTGCTCCGGGAATGCCGATCTGAACCGCGGTCGAATCCTGCTTCTTACCGCTGCCGCGCTTTGGAGCCTTGCCGGTATCTTCATCAAATTTCTCTCTCTCCCGCCCCTTACGATTGTCTTTTACCGGAGCTTTTTTGCGTCGCTGTTCTTCTCGTTCTTTGTGCGGAGAAGCGTTGCGATGCCGCGCGGCCCGCTGCTCGTCTCGATGGCCGCCTATACCGCGGCCATCAGCGCCTTTGTTTCGGCCAATAAGATCACGAGCGCAGCCAATGCCATTGCCCTACAATACACGGCGCCGATCTTCGTCTTTGTCATGATTCATTTTTCATTTCGCGAAAAGATCGCCGGCATCAGCTGGGTTTCCCTTGTCTTTGGGATGTTCGGCATTGCGGTGATCTGCGTCGGAAGCGCGGGGCAACCCGATGCTGCCGGTGTGGCGATCGCTCTGTTGAGCGGGCTGCTGTTTGCGATCTACATGGTCAGCCTCCGCTACCTCAAGGAGGCCAACCCTGGGACCTTGACGTTTCTCAATAATTTGGCCTGCTGTCTTATTCTCTTACCGTTCGTGAAGTCTGAGCTTTCACTTTCTTTCAATGAAGGTTGCATCGTCGCCGTGATGGGAATCGCGCAGCTGGGGATTCCCTACTGGCTGTTCTCAAAGGGCTTGGAAAAAATTTCCCTTCAAGAAGCTTCGCTGATCGTTCTGATCGAACCCGTCTTGAATCCGATATGGGTGGCGTTGGCCGTCGGCGAGGTGCCGTCGAAGGCAACCTTGATCGGCGGCAGTTTAATTATCACGAGTTTAGGATTTCGCACCCTGTGGCAGTTGTTCAACGGGACCGCCGGCCCAGCGCAGCGCGGAGATAGAGATTTTGCTTGAACGTCTGCCTCCATGGACAGAGTGGGAACAATCTACAGCTCTTGCCAGACGTTAACCGGAAATCGGAACATTGCCGCCGTGGCGGATCTTCTCCATCTCTTCCCGTGACAATGTCTTGATGTCCTTTCGTAGCTCGTAATTGATATGCTGGATCGCTTCCGACGGGCCTGAACGATTGCCCATGAGTACCATCGGTCCGGCGCCAGTATTTTCAAGCTGATAGAAGGACCCACCGGTGATCGTCGCCACCATTCCGGGCTTCATCACGGCCTTGCCGCCGTCAGGAAAATGCATCGTGCACTCGCCGTCAATCACATAAAAGGTTTGATCGGCGTTGTGGCAGTGCATGTCGTCTTTGTCGCCGGGCTCGGGATAAACATGAACCCAGGCATGGAATTTTTTGGTGTTGAAGATCACTTTTCTCTTACCTTCTTTGGCCATCTCAACCATGTCCATGACTTCGATTGGCATATTCCCTCCGGTGTGCCGACGTTGACCGAACCCTACCAATCCACTACCAACCTGTCAAATTCGTCTCTCTCTTGCGTCGCCCGCGGTTTAGATTCCAGAACATTTTTGTGATAGGTTTTGCTAACTCTGAAGGTAAAATGAAGGAGGTTTAAAAATCCATGAATTGGGGAATGCAGAATCGTTTGGCTAGAATCATCAAACCTGAAGACAACCGGGCCGTTATGCTGGCCGTAGATCACGGCTATTTTCTTGGGCCAACCAGTGGATTAGAACAGCCGCGAAAAACCATTGAACCGCTTTTGTCCTACGCGGATTCGATTATGTTGACGCGTGGCGTGCTCAGGACGTCCGTCGATCCTAGATCCGACAAGCCGGTAGTTCTTCGAGTCTCCGGAGGGACAAGTATCCTCAAGGAGCTTTCCAACGAAGACATCACGGTTTCGATCGATGATTGTATTCGTCTCAACGTTTCGGCCATGGCGCTTTCGATCTTCGTAGGATCGGAATTCGAAAAGGAGACGCTCGTCAGTCTGGCCAAACTCGTGGACGAAGGTGAAAAGCGCCGGCGGAAAGAAAACACCCGAAATGGAAGCTTTAGAACTCGCACATAATGCGGTGACCCATGGCGCTGTCGGTGTCGACATGGGACGGAATATCTTTCAATCGGATTCACCCGTGGGAATGATCAAGGCTGTTCGGGCCATCGTGCATGAACACGTTTCCGTCAAGGAAGCTTGTAAGATTTACGAGAGCAGTAAAGGAGAGAAAAAGCGCCGAGCCGCCGGGTAGTAGATATTATATAGTTCACTCTTACCCTACCAAACGTGAGCATTTTGCCGACCAAGAATACGCATGACCGCTCGATGCGCGTTGCGATGTACTACAACAATCGCGACGTTCGTCTCGAAGAGATGGCTGTCCCTCGTATCGGTCCAGGTGAATTGCTAGTGCGCGTTCGCGCGAGCGGCATTTGCGGTAGCGATCTTATGGAATGGTACCGCGTCAAGAAAGCCC
>WNGN01004113.1_pt1 | contig 10195 bp, 8 predicted proteins | sample 5400561 | NCBI WGS metagenome assembly WNGN01 (sample SAMN13153379, study PRJNA577476) | soil metagenome | isolation source: 115 cm soil or saprolite under Garry oak tree replicate 2 | place: USA:California | collected 2016-06-15 | reverse complement strand
CGGCGGCTACATTGGAATCACTGACATCGGTCAAGATATACCAGACGTTCCTATTGCTGCCCGCGAGCTTTCCCTTGTACAGCGGTAGGGTAATCGTCCCATGGGCAGCGTCCACAGTTCCGGATTTCAGCAATTGAACTGGCCCGACAAGGCTCTGATTGACCTCGGAAGGAGACGGTCCAAAGTAGGAGAGAGGGACAGTAGCACCGACGGAGGGTGGCGCGGGGAATAAGTTGCACCCAGGACCGGGACCAATTGGGCCTGGGCCGGGTCCCTCGCGAGATGCTAGGGGTTACGTGAGCCTGCGTTGTTCGGATTTGAGGCGATGTTTGCGCAGCAGCAGAATGGGTGAGCAAACCACAGACAAAAAGAATGGCGAGAGCAAAAATAGATCGCGTGCTCGCGGCGGAGTGCGACGTGCCTTTGTTAGCATTTCTTCCGAGTATCCACAACGTGCAAATTACTTTTTTCATTTCCTATCTCCTGGTTTCATGAGTAGTGCTGTGTTACGACCAGCACGGGTGCACATGGGATGCGCCAGCAGCTGGAAAGCTACGAGATAAGTGGTGGCCAAATTTGCTACTTGGAAGCGTATTGTGTCGGGCTATGGTTGTGACACGTTTAGACGTTTTCTGAATTCAGTTGGCGTCAGGCCACAAAATTTCTTAAATTCGCGACTGAAGTGGCTGCGGTCGATATTGCCCAGCTTCGCTCTAATCTCTTTCACGCTTAGGAACGTTTCTGACAACATCCTCTGTGCCTCTCGCATTCTCAGTCTTCCCATGTAATGCGACGGTGATTGGGACATTTCGATCTTGAAAAGATGACAGAAGTGCCAGCGAGACATATTCACAGCGCGCGCTAAGTCGGCAACCGACGTACGCATGCACAAATTAGCGTGTAGATGTTCAACAACGGCTCGTATTCGGCGGTCTATTTGCGGATGACGAGGTTGCCACACCTTTAGCTGGTGATTTCCCGGAAACACATAACCGTCAACCTGCAGAACATCTTGCATGGATCCTCCCCTGTGAACTTCCGCCGACATGCCGGTGCGCGCGCATGCGATACGCCAGCAGCCAGAAAGTTAAACGCGGGCGGACAAGGTCTGGTCACTGCATGATCAATTGCTCGGCTCGGACCGAGGTTTACCTCAGTTTATGCGCCAAGTTGGGGGGCCATCGAAGCATCTAACCGGGTCCGTTGACGCCGCTTAGAAAGCCGCCCAAGTGCCCGGTCAGCGCCACGATACCGACAGCAAGAAATTCAATCGCCAGGCGGTAGCTTGGTAAAGCTTCTGCCCGCCGCCGTGCGCGGAAATTTACCCACCAGACCAGCCAGATCATCCCGCTCGAGACACACGCAAGTATCAGGTGGAGCAGTAGAATGCCCTTCAGTTTCTGCCCGTCGAGCTGGTACTGCCAGGCGAGGATACCTGTGACAAGAACCGGGAGGGTCGAAATCGCTGCCGTTAGCAGGTTGTAGTAGGCTGCGTCGGCCAGGCCGTGTCGCTTCGTCCAGTGCGCTATAAGGTCGAAGGCTACTGCCGCAATAAAAAGCGCGATCGGAAAATGAATGAGTACCACATGTTGCGCGTGCTTGGCGAGCAGCACCGTTTTCAGATCAAAAGGATTCACCTGAGTCCGCAGTAGCGCTATTGCCATATCGATGACCTCAAACGAATAGAACTGACGATCCTAGGAAATATTCCCGTCGTCAGCACCTGAAATAACGGCAGCCCTCGATGGTGTTCTTCTCTACTTGCGACACTCAGAACAAATATTGCAACTCGGCCTGGAGTCGCATGCTTTCAGCCCGTAAAAGCGGCGCACTGCCCTTAGCACAAAGAATTCACGGGAATGCAGTGGTTGACAGAAGAGGAGCGGCCCCAGGGGCCGCCCGTTTTTTGGTCCGACTTCAACTAGAAAGTGATGCTCGCATGCAACTGAATCAGTCGCGGCGAAGCGTCCGCTCCCAGAAAAGAACCGAAGATGCTGGTTGGTGAACTGACTGGGTTGATGACGCTGCCGAACGTGGGGGAAGCAATGTCCGCATCCGGCTGGTCAAAGTGCGGGTGATTGAGGATGTTGAAGAACTGGGCCCCAACCCCGAACAGAGCTCCTTCCCAATGCGGGACCTTGAAGTTCTTCGTTACCGCCAGGTCCGTATTGAAGTAGCTCGGCCCGGTGAACTGGTTGCGGCGTTGCTGGCCGAAGCCGTTCACAGCGGGGCTGAAATTGGAAGCGAGCAGGCAGGGCGTGGCCGGATTTGCGGCGCTCGCAGTGCATGTCTGACCTCCAGTTCCCGAGAAGTTCGCTGGTACGGAGACCGACGTAATGTTCGTGAAGCCGTAGTTGAAACCTTGCAAAATGCTGAACGCGTTGGAATCAACGACTGTAAATGGCAATCCAGTGCGTGCGAAGGCCGTGCCCGAAACTATCCATCCGCCGAGTAACGCGCTCGGTCCGAACTTGTGAGGCACGTTATAGACGTAGTTCAGGCTGAAGTACTGCCGGGTGTCATAGTCGGAGTTGCCATAGTTTGACCGCAGGTTGAAGGGATCGAATGCATTGATGGGGCTGAAGTTTGTATTCTGGCCGAATTGCAGGATACCGCCATTGGAGATCTCATCGAGTGCGTGGCTCCAGGTGTAGTTTGCCTGCACAGTTAAACTCCTGGTTCGGCCGGTAAGAGAAGCTGTCAGCCCGTTGTAGTTGGATACCCCTACGGAACCGATTTCGGTAACCGTCGAGAACCGCGGATCGGTCACTGTCGTCGGCAGGTCTCCGAAATGCCCTGCGGTAGTACCCAACTGTCCTTGACAATTGCTATCGCAAAACGCGTTCAGTCCCGGATTCTGCACCACCTCGTGAACTCCGTGATTTCCCACGTAATTCAGCGAAAGCGACATCTTCTGACCCAGCGCCTGCTGCAATTCCAGATTCCATTCCTGGTAGCGCGGATTTTGGATCCGGTTCGCCACCGTATTAATGGTGGGCGGGGTGAATCCGGGCACGCTGTTTTGAATGCTTGCCAGTGTTCCACCGTTCGCGAATCCAGCCTGGAACGCGGCGTTGCTTTGGGCAGCCAGTTGCGCCTGGTCTCCGGCAACTGCAGGAGAAAGAGCACCACCGGCAATGTTGAAGCCAGCCTGCAGCGGCGGATTACTCAATAACTGGTCGGCGACAGTGCCCGGGAAAGAATCCGCGAACAACCCAAAGCCACCCCGAACGACCGTATTCTTAAGGCCAAAGGGCGTCCAGGTGAAGCCAAAGCGCGGCAGCCACTCGACCGCCGTGTAGTTCGGCAGGACCTGGTTCAGGCCAGAGACTATCGCCTGATTGTACGGCTGGTTTACATCGTGCGAGATATTGAGGAAGTCTCCACTCAGCCGGGCAAAACAGTTGGTCTGGCATACCGGATTAGAGAAGTGCTCACCTCGCAGCGAAAAGGTCAACTTTAGGTTGGGTTTCACGCTCCACTCGTCCTGCGCGTAGAAGCCTAGAGCGTAGAGGGCAATCGGCTGGCTGGGCTTCGAAGGGAAACTCTGGAAATAAGTACCTCCGATGCCATTAAAGAAGTTCTCGAGCGTTGTGCCTTCGCTGGCGCCGATGGACCCAATTCCCGGATCGAAATCGGTAATGTCATTGCGCCGGAAGCTCAGTCCAAACTTCAGTGAGTGCTCTCCCTTGGTGATCGAGAAATCATCGACGAATTGATACTGGGTAACGTTTCGTCCTTGGGGCACGATGTTGATTAACCGCCCCAGAGAGGAGAAGGCCCCGCCCGCGAAGGCCAAACGGAACGGCTGCGCCTGCAAAGCCGCTTGCAGATTGGGTACATTGAATAGTGCCGAATACCACTGGCCCGATGCGATGAATTGATTCACGGCATTGGCGCCAAGAGTATGAGTCTCCTCCAGCTGTCCTTCATATTGCGGCTGTGTGCTGCCCAGGTTGAAGAGTGGGGAGATTGCGTCGGTGAGTGTGGCTTGGAAGCCGTGGTCGGTGCGAAAGTGCCCGAACAGGCGGTCGTTCGCTCCGATATTCTGATCGATCCGTGCCGTGATCAGGTATTCCGTGCTCAACTGGCCAACGGTAGACGTAAACCCCAGCACGCAGGGCTGGGTAATCCCGAGTCCGCTAGTAGCATCGGTAAACCCGTCACACCCTAAGTTGGTCAGTGGGGTCGCTCGGCCCGCACCGGGTGCGTTGTGATAAAGATTGAAGAGAGACGTATAGAACGGCACCGATGCCGGGCTCGCGTTAGCCAAGTTTGCCAATGTGGCCGCCTGAAATTGTGGGCTTGGGATTCTCGCATTGGTACTGGTCGGCAGCACAAAGCGTAGTCCCTCGGTGTCTACGAAGAAGAACGTCTTGTCTTTCTTGATCGGTCCACCGAATGAAGCTGCCCACTGGTTGGCATTGTCGAATGGCCGGGGCGCGCCATTCTGGCTGTTGAAAAAGCTGTTCGCGTTGAGGGCTCGTCCATTCCACCAATAGAGCGCGTTGCCGTGAAAGTTGTTGGAGCCTGACTTAGTCACATAGTTGACGTTGGCTCCCGCCAATGTCCCGTACTGCCCCGAATAGCCGTTGGTCACGACTGTCGCCTCGCGGACATCGTTATTGCCCAGGAGCAGATTCGTCGCACCAGAATTGTTCAAATTGAGGAACGGATCATTTTCGTTTTGTCCGTTTAGAGTAAATAGGTTCGAAGTGGCCGGAAGTCCGTAAGCAGAGAAGTTGCCATTTCCGCCTTGCGTGTTCTGGACCACACCAGGAGCCGTCTGCGCGATGTAGCTCAGATCGTTTCCAGGGTTGGGCACCTGGGAAATTTGTGTCTCAGTAAAACTGGTAGAAACGTCTGCGTTTTCCGTTTGTAGCAAGGGGGCGTCTGAGGTCACTTCTACCGTAGATGTGGCCTCGCTGAGGGCAAGAGGCAAGTTAACAGTCGTGGCTTGACCGATAGTGACAACGGCGGTTGCAGTGGCTTCCTGAAATCCGGCAACAGCGACGGAAACCGTGTAACGTCCTGGCGGCAACAGCGAAAACCGATACACGCCTCGAGAGTTTGTGGATTGAGCCTGCGTGCTTCCATTTTCCTGACTTTTCAGGGTTACGCTGGCATTAGACACTACCGCTCCGGAAGGATCGGTAACGAGACCCACAATGTCGCCAGATGTGACAGACTGAGCACCGAGGTGCGCCGGGATCCCCACAAGAACTGTGAGAATTAACATTACGACCGAAATTCTTAGCGAAGGCGACGAAAAAGCGGGCCTTCTCTGCTGATCATGACTTGTCTTCCGTAGTTCCCGTACAAGGCTGAACTTCACAGTGATTCTGATATTCGGATGGAAAAGCTTCCTTACTAAGAGCACACTTACGGCCATCAATGCGTGTGATGAACTGCTCCTGGAGAGACGTGAATGCCCTGTCAACGATCGCGAGGATTGAGGAGTACCAAATTTTGAAGCGAGCGGGATTCGACACTATGACTTTTAGGAGGCGGAGCAGCCGGACGAGGATAGCTACGTTCGAATGAGAACGCAGGCTTATGCTGAAGAGGTTGGAGGCTTCTGGATAGTGGCTCGTTTGAACGTAATCTGAAGCGGTACAAAACTACAAGCGAGCTACCGCTGCATTTCGACAAATTCGATCCGGTTACCCCACGGGTCGTCAGCGAAGAAACGACGTCTGTCGGGTAGATCTTCACCGTCAACAACGCTGATGCCGCGGGCCACAAAAGTTTGTCGTAACTCATCAAGGCTGAACACAACAAATGCAGGATGTGCCTTCTTGGCGGGGTGAAAACCCGGTTCGACTCCGATATGCACCTGCTGTTTGTCACACTGGAACCAACAACCACCACGCGCGCGCAGCGCTAAGGGTTTCTCGACCTATTGCAGACCGAGGATCGACCCATAAAACTCCCTGGCTGCGGGCTCACATCCCTCGGGAGCGGCGAGCTGAATATGGTCGACGTGCGCGACGCGTTTCATGCCTGACAGAATCTCAGGGCGATGCAATTTCAAATTGAGCCCCCTTTCCCACTTGTTGCACCAACTTAAGCCACGAAATGTCTTTTGAGCAGTTTTCGCAGCAGCGCCCGGTTGGCTTTTCGGAGAGGTAGACACAGGCCATCGTTCAGCTTCACGAACATATTGCCATTCGGAGGCAGATGAAACTCCTCTACGTGATCGAGATTCACAATCGCATTTCGATGAACACGGAGAAAACGAGCGGGATCAAGCAGTGCCTGAAGATTTTTCAGGCTCTGCCGGATCAGATATGACGCTTTCGCCACGTGGAGCCGAATGTGATTCCCCGACGACTGCATCCATCGGATATCTTCGATCTTTACGAGCACAATCTTTTCATTCGCTTCAACGGCCAATCTCTGCAAGAAGTGCCGTCCCCGTCGTCTTTGCTCCTGGCCAGTCGAGAGCTCCTTAGCCGCGAGTTCTGTCCGCACACGAGCAATTCCCGAGTGCGCCAGATCCAGCGAGGCTTCGAAGCGCTCAGCATCGAATGGCTTTACGAGAAAGTCGATGGCAGTAGAAGCAAACGCCGACACTGCCGAGGGATCGTAGGCGGTGACGATGGTTACAGGCGCAGACCTGATTCCCACAGCCTCCCAGCTTGAGGCTCGCCTAATCGCTGGTGTATGTACGTCTACAATAACGAGGTCTGGCGCGCTTTCCTGAATTGAGGACACCAGCCTGGAATCATCGACGCAAGTTACCGTAATTCCTCGCTCGCACTCCAGCAGTGAGCAAATGAGCCTGCGACTCACAGCGTCGGGTTCTGATACCAAAACTCGGATCGGCGCACCGTGCACGTGCCCGGGTGTTGTCGTATCGAGTCCAGCTGTCTCCGGAAAAGACCTCACTGTATACTCCCCATCTGATTGGCAAAAGTTCTCGGCCAGGAACAAACTGGATCGGGGTTGCAAAGTCGCCGGCTGGCGTTATTCGATCTGTGGTTTTGCTCCGAAGACCGCGTACCGCGCAAATGCTCCAGTGCTTGGCGCATCCGGAGTCGGCCTCGCCGTAGTCGACTTTTGACATTGGTTTCCGAGGTGCCAAGGATTCTTGCTGTTTCTGCGATACTGCGTAGCTGCAAGTCCCGAAGTATGAATACCTCGCTATCGCGTGACGATAACAGAGTTAGAGCTTTGAGAATGGCACTTCTTATCTGCTTCCTTTCCAGAATCTGAAAGGGACCTTCTTGCGGATCCGCGATTTCCATCACGAGCTGTTGGCCTTCTCCATCTTCATAGTCGAAAGACTGGTGTTCGAATTTGCAGTTTCTCCTCAGCCACATTCGGGCTTCGTTAACAGTTATGCTCGTGAGCCAGGTACGGAACCGCGAATCATGTCTAAACTGGCGAAGTTTATTGAAGCCTTTGAGCACGGCGTTCTGCACTACCTCTTCCGCGTCCGCTGCGACCCGGACAATTGACAGCGCCGTGAGATACAGACCACGCTGGTGTGGTCTTACGAGCTCACAAAACACCTCGATGTTGCCGTTGAGGACAGCCCGGATCTGCGTGGCTTCCGATGGTTCTGATTGGGATTGCGCAAAACTCATAATCTCGCCGCTTTAGTTTTTTGGGCCGCTGTTACGTAAACTATCCTGATCCTTTTTTATTCCTGACAGAGATGTGTTTACGGTTAATCCGATGGATGTGAGGCACTAACATAAAGAATCGTCAAGTGTTGCAAGATGTCAAGAAGTTGTATACATGGAGACGGCGGAGCGTTAGGTCTGGAGGTCACTGAGGGATAGCTTCAATCACACTCTGCGGCGCCACGGTCGGAACGACCCTCGTGAGCTTGTAGCCGGTAGCGTCGAACAGGGCGCGGAACTCAGCTTTGGTTCGTTCTTGTCCTCCGGTCATCACCAGCATATTCAGATCGAGAAGCTTACTGAAACAGTTCGCATCGGTGTCCGGCACAATCGTTTCTACCAGCAAGACTCTTCCATTCTTAGCCATGGCTCTGTGGCAATTCTTCAGAATCTGGAGGCCGTGGTCATCATCCCAGTCGTGGAGGACACCGCATAGGATGTAAGCATCAGCACCCGCGGGAATATCCTTGAAAAAGTCTCCGCCCAACGAGGAGCAGCGCCCACCGCATGTGGCACCATTCAAGTATTCTTTCGTTGTCTCAATAGTCGAAGGCAGATCAAACACTGTGCCATCCATCTCTGGATGGAACTCCAGAATCTTTTTTAGGAATCCCCCCTGTCCGCCTCCGACATCAACGATAGAAGTGATGGCCGAGAAGTCGTAGGCCATCAGAACGGCATAGGCCAGCATCGACGAGAGGTCGGCCATGCCTTGGTTGAAGGTTGCTGCCGATTCGGTATTCGAATGCAAGTAGTCAAACAAACCGGATCCGAACACATGGTTGAATGCCGGCGATCCGGTTTGCACACTGTCAAGGAGACTTCCCCAGGCCCGATAATGAATCTCACCTATCGTGATCACGGCTTGCTTCAGGGATCCAGAAACATTGCTCTGCAAACTTTGACCAATAGGAGCTAGCGCAAAGTGGTCGTCCTGTGCGCTGGCAAAGACTCCAACACTCGACAATGCTCGCATGAGCCGAGACAAAGCTTGCTGATCCACCCCCATGGTCGCGGCGAGAAAGCCACAGGATTTGGGGCCGTCCTTTAGCAGGTCTGCAACGCCGAGCTTTGCGGCCACATATACCGCTTGTGATAGCCAGTAACCCGTCGCCATTTGAAACAGAGCCGGCGGTTGTGAATAGCCATCGCTCATTGTTTGGGCCGAGAGCCAATTGCGCGGCTGGAGGATGGAAGATATGTGACGGCTGAGCACCGGCTTTAGCTCGGCCCACAAGGCGGTTCGCCTGACGCGCCAAGAAAAGTGCAGCAGCTTCCACGCCAGCAGCAAGCGACGGGTTACCATCGAAGCAGCGCTACCTCTGCCGCCATGCCCGGACCCAATGCAACCATGACCCCCCAGTCGCCGGGATGGGGATCGCCGTTGCGGACAACTTCGTCCAAAACGAACATCACGGTCGGAGACGACATGTTTCCGTAGTTCCGCAGCACAGTTCGTGAAAATTGCGTCTGTTGGTCAGTCAAGCCCAAATAAGCTTGAACGTCATTGATCACCTTCCGTCCGCCTGGGTGGATCACCCAGAATCGAATGCCAGACCTGGAAAGTCCGTGCCGCTGAAACAGCCGCCGGAGTGCCTTTTCGATCATCGGGCCCGCAAGTCTATGAATGGAGGCCCCGAGTACTATGCGCAGTTTGCCGTCCTGATGCCGCAGCCCAACCTCTTCGATCTGCTCAGGGTCAAGGAACGTCTGGAAATCGACAACTTCCGGATAGCGAACCACAGCTGTATCGCCTGCATCCAACAGGAAAGCGGCAGCACCGTCGGCGCAAATGGCGTTTCCTACAACTGTTTCAATACTGTTATCGACGTAATAGCAGGCCGAGCAGATCTCGACCGCTAACATTAATGCCGCGCGGCTTGGGTTCGCACGAACAAAGTCAACTGCGCGTTGCAACGTGGGCACTGCGCCTGCACAACCTAAACCTACTATAGAGGTTCTCTGAACATCATTTCTGAAGCCCATATGTGCAATCAGCCGGCTGCCCAGGTCCGGACATACGTAGCCTGTACAGGTACAGACGGCCAGGAGGTCCACGTCCCGAACGGTTCTTCCAGCGGCACCCAAGCAATTTACAATCGCGCGACAACCCGTTTTCATGGCACCACGCAGATACCGCTGATTTAGTTGATCAGAGCTCTCATCGCGATTGACGTCGCCTTCCAGATGAAAATGACGGTAATCGATGTCGCTGTTCAGAAACATCTTACGAATGCGATCGCTTTGGTAACCGGCCACATGGAAGCTTTGCTCCTGCGTCAGCCTAAGCGCTGGATTTGCCGTCCCAATACCGATGATTCGAGAATTACTCACTAGAACTGGTCTCATAAATACCTGAACAGGATTTGCATGCAACCGAGACGAACCATGCCGAAGAAGTTCTCGACGTGGTACTCCCAGCGAGTCACGAGCCGCCGAAAATGATGCAGCCAGGCGAAAAGTCGTTCGACTCGCCAACGTCGGCGGTAGCGACGCAGAGGGCGACCATCTTGCGTCGGCCTTCGGCGCTCTCCGCGATGCGGTGCGATCATTTCGATGCCATA
>WNGN01014154.1_pt1 | contig 10196 bp, 6 predicted proteins | sample 5400561 | NCBI WGS metagenome assembly WNGN01 (sample SAMN13153379, study PRJNA577476) | soil metagenome | isolation source: 115 cm soil or saprolite under Garry oak tree replicate 2 | place: USA:California | collected 2016-06-15 | reverse complement strand
TCGTATCATCGACTCTCGCATCGACAGCAGATCAGCTGACATGAAGCGAACCCCCCTCGAAATGGGTCATCTGGGCCTGAGCCGGCAACCCCGAGGGAGGTTCTTCGGAGGAGTCGGCTTCTCGCTCGGGGTACGGACCTGAAGCAAATCCGACACCCCCCGCCGCTGAGGTGGATGGTCGACCCGGCGTGTCCCGCCTCCCGCTCGCGGTCCCCCCGCGGCAGCCGGTTGGTATCGGTACTGCGTAAGCGCCAAGGGAGATGAGCGTGAACTCTTCCACAGGAAATGCGTCATCTCTACCGTTCGCCCCCCTGGCGCCAGGTTTCACTTACGCAGTGCGTTCGCCACGGACCCCGAAAGGTTCGAGACCGTTCGTCGATTCGAGGTCCCGCTTTCGACGGCCCGTCACCTCGCGCACAGGTCCCGTAGTGCGTCGTGCTCTTGACACCACGCTGAGGCCGCCGTAGCTTCGCGACGGCCGACAACAAGGAGGCGGTGCCGAATGATCGCGTCGCGTCTTTCCCCCCACCCCTCTCGCAGCCTGACCCTTGCGGTCAGCCTGTTCGCAGCCCTGGCGCTGCTCGCCATGTCGGCATCCCCAGCCCAGGCGGCTCCGGGGGATCTGGATCCCACGTTCGGGGGCGACGGCACGGTCACCTCAGACTTCCCGCAGCATGGGTGGGGAACGGCCATCGCCATGCAGGGGTGTTGCCGGATCGTCGCGGTGGGCTACGACGGCACCGTCGCTTCGGGCGTGCGCGACATCGCGGTGCAACGGTACCTACTCAACGGGGCCCTGGATCCCTCCTTCGGGACCGGCGGGGAGGTGTTCACCGACCTCGGTGGCGACGACTTCGCCCGGGACGTCGTCATCCAGCGTGACCGGAAGATCATCGCGGCCGGAGATGGGGGCCCGAACCAGGATGTCGCTCTGGTCCGCTACAACACCGACGGATCCCTGGACGCCTCCTTCGGCACTGGAGGCAGCGTCCTGACCGACTTCGGGGGCAACGACGTCGCCCGCGGGGTGGCCGTCCAGACCGACAGCAAGATCGTCATCGCGGGGTTCACCCTGCAACCCAGCGCTGACTTCATCCTGGCCCGATACAACGCCGACGGCTCCCTCGACCCCTCGTTCGGGACCGGAGGGAAGGTCATCACCGACTTCGGGGGCAGCGACCTGGGCCGGGGCGTGGCCATCCAGGCCAACGGCAAGATCGTCGCGGTCGGGTACTCCAATTACAACTTCGCCCTGGCCAGGTACAACACCGACGGCTCACTTGACCCCTCGTTCGGGACGGGGGGGAAGGTCATCACCGACTTCGGCGAGAACGACGTCTGCCGGGCCGTTGCCCTCCAGAAGGACGGGAAGATCATCTGCGGCGGATATACGGGCACGGGGTTGGGAGGGCTGGACGAAGCCTCCGACCAGGAGGCTGGCGATGACGTCGGGGACTTCGCCATGGCCCGGTACAACACCGACGGGTCCCTCGACTCCTCCTTCGGGACGGGCGGCATGGTGGTCACGAACTACACCGGCTCGATGACGGACGGCGAGCACGCCCGAACCGTCATCCTCCAGCGCGACGGCAAGATCATCCTCGCCGGGAATGTGGCAGGTTCCGCTGCTCTGCGGGCGGGCCAGGCCCCGGCAGGTAAAGCTCCGCCCGGCGACTTCGGAACCGTCCGGTACAACGCCGATGGTTCGGTCGACACCACCTTCGGCGTCGAAGGGTGGGCAGTCACCGACTTTGGCGGAGACGACGGGGCCCGCGACGCGGCTCTGCAATCCGACGGGAAGGTCGTTGAGATCGGGATCACCGGGGGGTTCGGCGGGTACCAGTTTGCGTTGGCACGCTATGTGACGACGTAAGAGGGATCGATCAGCTCACCACGATCGACGCGGGAGGCGAGTAACCGGAGGCCTGACCGTTCGCAGTCTTTCGAAGCCGGGCTTGGAACAGATAGGTACCGGAGCCCGCGTCGGGGACGAATTTTGCACTCGCCGCGGTCAGGCCCGTCATCCAGTCGACGAAGGAGGACGAACCGGGGCGTTTGATCTGCACGTCGAACACGTACCCGGTGGGGGGAGGGGCGGATGCGCACGTGATCGTGAAGTTCGTGAGGGTCCCCCCTTGCTTCGGTGTAGTCGTGAGAGGCACACTGACGGTGGAGCTGAGAGAGGACACGGTGTCGATGACAGGGTAGGTGCCCGCACCGGTGAAGGTGAACGTGTAGGAGCCTCCTGGGACCCGAAGGCCTGAGTCGAAGAGGCCCATCCCGGATGCGTCGGTCACCGTGTGGCTCTGCGCGTTGGCGGCTGAGAAATTCCATGCCACGGTGCTCCCGAAGCCTACGGTGGAGCTCGTCGGGGAGAACCCCGTATCTGTGATCGAGGCCTCGCAGAGTTGTTCGACGAACGTATGGGACACGCTGAAACCCGCCGCCCACACGTCGGCCTGCGCAAGAGCGGTGATGCCGTAGACGGCCCGACTCCCTGGGACCGGAGTCACGCTCAGACTCGTCCCGTCCCAGTGCTCGATCAGGGGGTTTCGCGCGAAGCCATTGGACCCGAGGAACCACACGTCGCCCGTGGACACGGCCGCCACCGCCAGCAGTCGCGCGTCCTGCGGCACGCTCGCCGGGTTCGCAACGATGCTCCACCGTCGGCCATCCCAGTGCTCGGCGAGGGCCAGTGACTGGATGGCCCCGTCCGAATACCCCACCGTCCAGGCGTCCGTCGCGGAGAGCGAGGCCACATCGACGAGGAAATTGTTCTGACCGGTCCCGGCGTTGGGGCTCCGGGTCACCCTCCACAGGGTCCCGTTCCAATGCAGGATCAGCGTCTGCAGGGCGTTCGCGTTCTTGCTCGAGAAATACCCGACCGCCCAGGCGTCTCCCGGCCGAGCCGTCACGCCGTTCAACAAGCTCCCGCCCAGGCTGGGGTCTGGGCTCGTCACGAGGCTCCAGGCGGTGCCGTCCCAGTGCTCGATCAGCGTCTGAATGGCTCCGGCATCGGTCGTGGTGTTGCCGACCGCCCACACGTCCGCGGCAGACGCCGCAGCGACCGCCCAGAGCACGTTGTGACCCGAACTCGCGTTGGGGCTCGAGACCACGCTCCACGCGGTGCCGTCCCAGTGCTCGATCAGCGTCTGCTCCACATCGTTCGCGTTCGTGGAGCTCCCCACGGCCCACACGTCGCTGGACGAGACGGCAGCGACACCAACGAGCACGTTGTCCCCGGTGCCCGCGTTGGCGCTCGACACGAGCTTCCAGGCCGAGCCGTCCCAATGCAGCGCCAGGGTCTTGTAAACGAGGGATGCGCCGAGCTGGTGTCCGACCGCCCAGACGTCCGTGTCCGAGACGGCCGACACCGCGGACAGGAGGTTGACCGTGGGGCTTCCGTCCGGGCTGGCGACCGTGGTCCAGGCCGGCGCACAGGCGATCGCAGCCGACGGTGTCTCGGCAGCCGATTGGTGCGCCCGGGGCGCCAGGAGCCCCGCCAGACGCGGAGACCTGTCAGGTGCAGCGGCCCCGCCGCTGCCGACCAGTGCGACCAGCAGCACCACCGCTACGAGCGAGACGGCGAGGGTCGCCTGGGACCGTCGCATAGGTCACTCCGGGTCTCGCGTGGCGAGGAGGGCTTGCTCCGCCGGCGAGAGTGGCTGGCACGTATGTGGGGTAAGGATCAGTGCGGCTTTGGGCACCTGGCCGAAGTCGAACATGTCCATCATGTCGTTGGCGCCGGCGTCGCGAGGGTTGAGCGGCGGCAAATTCCAGTTGTCCTCGATGAACTTCAGCGTCGAGGCCTGGCTGTAAAAGGTTGAACTGATGGAGCCGCCGTCGACCGAGATCCCGTACTTCGTCCAGGGCGAGATGACCAGGAGCGGAACCCGTATACCGTATGAGGTGTTGTCCACCTGCGGTGGCGGCTCATGGTCGTAGAACCCACCCCACTCGTCCCAGTAGACGAAGACGGCCGTCGAGCTCCAGGCGGGCCCCTGCATGACCGCGTTTACAAGCTGGACGGTTTCGTTTTCCCCCAGACAGGCCGTCTCCGGCGGGTGCTCCAGGTTGGTGCCGAGAACCCACGAGACGGCCGGGAGGTTCCCGCTCGCGGCGTCGACGGTGAACTGGGAGAAGGGGACCACCTTGCTCCAGAGCGAAGTGTTGTATCGGATCGAGCGGATCGCGTCGAGCCCGTTGTGGACGAAGTTCTCCTGGGTCGAGTCGGCGTAGTACTTCCAAGACACTCCATACTGGCTCAGGATGTTCGGTAGGGCTGGGAAGTTGAAGCAGGGTGACCCCGCCGAGAGCGAGCCGTCGGGGCCGATCATCTCGACGATTCCGTCCGGTGACTCGTCGCACCCCCACCGTTTCGGGCCGGGCCGATTGGTGCTGGGGAGAGTGTGGACAGCCCGATAGCCAATGGTCGGATCGTATTGGCCATACTGCGCCGCCACGCCTGCGACATTGTTGGCGAAGCTCGCCCCGTCGAAGTCCGCGAACATGTGGTCGCCGATCGCGTACCGCTCCGCGTAGGCCCAATAGTTCGGAATCTTGTCCTGGGTCATCTGGGTGTAGGCCAGGTTCTCGCCCGTTTGGGAGAATGCCCCGGTTTCCAGATCGAAGCCATCCATCTTGCCGCCGTCGTACGCCAACTGGAACTGCGTGGCCGAATGGCCGATGCGGTGTCGGAGTGAGATCGACGACGGTCCCGTCGTGCATCACCCCGGTCGTGGCGCCGTCGGCCCCGGGGAACCGGCCGAAGTACTGGTCGAAGCTTCGGTTCTCCTTGAGGATGATGACGACGTGCTTGATGCTGGTCTGTGGGCTTCCCCGGTTGGCGTTCCCCGATCCGGCAGGAACCTGTCCGGACGTGACCCCGAGCAGCGCAACGGCAGCCAGCAACTCGAGGACCCGGGATCTGCTCGCGGCTGCGACTCTCACGCCACACCTCGCTCGTGACATCCCCAACGGCGGTGTCGGACCAGCCCGAGTACCCGACGGACAAGGCTGATCCATGGGGTGCACGCTTGTCAAGCTCGAGCCGGAACTGCCTCGCCGGCCGGATCCGGTCGCCCGATCATTCGGCGTTCGCCCTTTACAGCGCACGGAGCCGGGCCGTAGCCTTCGGCTTGTCGGCGCGCTCAAGAGGGGGGATCGATATGCTGAGACGCAGCGAGCTGCTCCCAAGAGATCACACGATCCGGTTCTCCCGCCATCGCCTCGTCCAAACGGCCCGGGGCACCGCACTGATGGCGATGACCGTGACGCTCTTCAGTCTGTTCCTCCCACCTGCCCAAGCGATCCCACCCGGGAACAACTGGCCAGCTTTCATGTTCGGCGTGACGCACAGCTCCTTCAACAAGGCTTCCGTGGCGATCACGCCGGCCAACGCGGCGAACCTCGTTCGGGCCTGGACCTGGCTGCCCGACCCCCCCACGATTCCAGGACAGCCCTCGGGGCTTTTCGCGAGTCCTACCGTGGTCAATGGACGGATCTACATCGGAGCCAATACTGGCGACTTCTATGCGCTCAATGAAGCCACCGGGCAGGTGATCTGGAAGCAGTTCATCGGGTTCGTGACGGCCAAGTCCTGTTCGGCGCTTGGGTTCGTCTCCACTGCCACGGTCGCCAGCGACCCTGTCACGAGGAAGCTGACCGTGTACGTTGCCGCGGCCGACGGCTACCTCTACGCATTGAACGCATCCGACGGGACCGTCTACTGGAAATCGCTGGTGGTGGACCCAGGGATCGACCAGAACGAGGGGTACAACTGGGGATCGCCGACCGTGGTCGCGGGGCACATCTATATGGGGATGTCGTCTCAGTGTGACAACCCCCTGATCCGCGGGGGGCTGAAGGAATTCGATCAGGCCACCGGTGCTCTGCTCAACACGTACTACACCGTGCCCGACGGGAGCATCGGTGGCAGCATCTGGAGCAGCGCGGGCGCCGCCGTGTCCGCCAAGTACGTCTTCGTCACGACGGGGAACGCGCCCACGGAGCCCGTCGGCGACTCGTTCTCCATCGTCCGGCTCGACGGGAACACGCTGGCCAAGCAAGACTCGTGGATGATTCCGAACGCGGGTGGCACGGACAACGACTTCGGCAGCTCTCCAGCGTTCTTCTCTGCCAACGTCGGAGGCCGCCAGATGCACCTGGTGACAGCCTGCAACAAGAACGGATACGACTACGGGTGGGACCAGCAGAATCTGTCCGCCGGTCCGCTGTGGCAAACGCTGATCTCGAACGGCATGAAGGGAGGCCATTGCATATCAGGCTCCGCCTGGGACGGGACGCACCTGTTCGTGGCCGCCGTGAAGACCACGATCAACGGGATCGACTACCAGGGTTCGGTCCAAGAGCTCGACCCGGGGACCGGGACACCGATATGGCAGACGGGGCTCCCCGGAGGCGTCCAGACAACCCCGACGATCAACGGATCTGGGGTCATCGGTGTGGCCTCTTATGACCCGTCGGGTGCGCCGAACGCCGGTTATCTGGTCAACGCGAGCGACGGCTCGATCCTGACAACGATCGACACGGGGAATTCCAAGATCTTCGGTCAGCTCGTGTTCGCCGGAGCCTACGTCTTCGTGGCGTCATTCGACAACGGCATCTCCGCCTATACCCCTGCTGGCTGAAGTCCTACTGGGAGCCGCGCTCGAGGTGGGGGTGGATGGGATCCGTACTTCGGACCCCTCACGCGGTGGAATCTGCCCGAGACAGGTAAGAGGGTTGTAACGGTGCTCGTGGTTGCGACGTAAACTCTTTGCCGTTCGATGGAGAGATCAGGTATCCCTCTCGCGGTTGCCACGTGAGCCGAACCGTCGGTTTCGCGGCAGCCCGCGGCTGGCTTGCCCTTGGGGTAGTCATCAGTCTGCTGACGATCGGCGCAGGACCGGCGGACCTACGTTCGCCTTCCGAGGCCTCCGTGGGAGCGCAGGGCTTCGATCCCAACCCGCTGGGCCAGTTGCTGATCTTGCCCGGCCAGCCCCTTTGCATCCCCGGCTACACCTGTCGATTCTTCGAGGTGACGGATTGCCCAAACGTTCGACAGGCCGCCCAGGGAATCTTCGCCGTCAGCCTCCCCGCAGGGTCTCCCAGAGGACTGATCATGTTCTTCAGCGGGGCCTACGGGACGGAATGGTGGAGCGCCGGAGGTGGGCTCGCCGGGGACTTCATCAATCATCTCTTGCGGAACGGTGTGGAGGTCGTCCAGGTCAAGTGGATCGACTCGTGGCTGATCTCCTCACCGGGCGAGGACTCAGGGTCCGGGAACCTGGCTTGCCGTCCGGCGACGGCCGTGCGATGGATCCACGACAGCCTGTACAGCCCTCTCGGTATCAAGAACTCCATCGGACGATGCGGCTTCTGCATCACCGGTAACAGTGGCGGTGCGTCCCAGGTTGCCTACAGCCTGAGCTTCTACGGACTCGCCAGCATCGTCGACGCCGCGATCCCGACCTCGGGACCCCCCCATGCCGCTCAGGACAAGGGGTGTCTGAGAGACCCTTCACAAGCGAGCTACTGGTACGATGCGGAGGCAACCATTCACATCGACGCTTCCTACGGATTCGCCCAGAACCAACAAGGCCCGTGCGCGCTGCACGACCCCGCGTGGCAGGGGCAATGGGTCGCGCAGAGCGTCGATACCGGAGCCAACAGCCTCGTCTATCCAACGACGCGTGTCGTCTTCATCATCGGAGGCCTGGATCCGTCATCCGCCCCCGCCCACGCGGGAGATTTCTACGATGCCCTGGTGGCCGCCTCAAGTCCCATGGTGTCATGGGAATTCGTCCCAACCATGGGTCACGGCATCCAGCTCTCTCGGGACGGCCTGGCGGCTCTGCAGCAGGCCATCCTGTACTAGATCGGGTCGTTCGGTTCCGGTGGCTGCTGTGTTCCCTCTGTCTCAGTCGGCCGAACGCCGCCGCGTGAGCTAGGGTTCTTAACTGTTTTCCACTTGCACTGAAAGGAGGGCTTCAGTTGTCCTCAACTCGGGGTCCAAGCCGCCGCGACCTCCTCATCGGCGCGGCTGGAGGCGCGATCGCGGCGGCCGCCGAGGCTGGCATCTACGCCGGGTTTCGTGGTTCGGCTCACGTCTCCGGTCCGGCGGGCCTCGACCAGCCGTATATCCTGGGCCGTTCGACCTCCGACCTTCCGGCTGGGCTCGTGCGGGCTGACGTTCGCGCGTTCAAGAAGGGCTCGGACTCTGACTACCACAACGCCTTCACCGAGGCCCTGACGGCTGCTGAGGCTGTGTACGTGCCGCCGGGGACGCTCCATGTGAGCCAGGGCATCACCTTGCCCGCCAACAGGGTGATCTACGCGGACGGCGGCCTCGACCAGCGGCAGACGGCGTCCCGGTCCGGAGCGGTCATCCAGCTCACCAACGACATTGGGCCGGGGGCGCTGCTCTCTCTGGGCACCGGCTGCGAGATTCGCGGTCTCACCGTCGATGCCGATGGCAAGGCGGACAAGGCTCTGGCCATCCCGCAGGGTTCAGATGAATGCAGGATCTGGGACACCAAGGCCCAGAACGGCCGGAGCTGTGCCTTCTTCGGCGATGGCAGTCGTCACACCATCATCGGCTGCGTTTTTGAAGCTCTTCCGAATACTGGCCTGTACGCCTACTACTGCTCGGGAGCCGATCTGCATGTCGTGGCCGTCCGAATGATCGGCGGAGTAAAGGCGGCCGGTTGGGTCAACGGCTTCTATGGCGACTACGAGATCGTTCACTTCCAAGGCTCGAGTGCGACCCAGAACTCCGGCCTGGTGACGCGCAACCACAACCACTTCGTCCAGTGCCGGTTCGACGGCAGCGTGGGGCCCAATCTGCTCGTCCAGAGCAAGGGGAACAAGTTCGTCTCTTGCCGCTTCTACCAAGGCAGGCCTGGCAAGACATCCTCCGCCGTTCGGATCGACGGGGGCTCGGGGATCGCCTCCTTGAACGAGTTCGTCGCCGTGTACACGGACGCCGTGTCCGAGCATACCTGGGATCTCCTGCTGGAGATCATCGGGTCCGCCGAGAACACGGCCGGCACGATCCTGACCTCGGGGTCCTGCTCGCAGTGCAAAGGTGTGTTCAACACCCGGCCGGCAGAGGTCGGGCTCGTCACCAACTCGGCCGGCCTCCGCTCCAGGAACGAGTTTCAGACCGCGCTCTCGGGGAACGGGCAGACTCGATTCACCATGGCACACAGGCTGCTCGCCGCGCCCGCCTCGGTCGTGGTTGTCCCGGCCTCGGGCGACGCGGCCTCGAGCCCCTTTCACGTGACGTCGGATGCTGCGAACGTGATCCTCGTCTACCAGGCTCCGCCGCCGTCCGGATCCGGCAATCTCGTGTACAACGTCGTCGCCATGATGTGACGATTTTACGTGCCTTTACACTCCACAGACGTGCGTCTGCCCTTGGGCGCTAGTGTTACCCGCGCGAGGTGGTTGGATAAATGAACAGGAGACAAGACATGCTCGACCGAACCCACATGCTGAACTCGCGCACGTCTCTCACGAAGGGCATCACGTGGCCCGCAGCGGTCCTGGTCGTTCTTCTCCTCGCCGCATCGTGCACGAGTGGCGGGAAGGTCGGGCAAAGCGGCTCCCCTCCCGGGGGAACCCCCGCGAGCTCCCCCAGTCGGAGCGGACAGGCAAGCCCTCCACCACAGGCCGCGAAGCTTCCCCTTGGAAAGCTCACCCCCACGGCCGGGCCTCCGTCTTCATGTGATGGACCCCAGCGATGCACCGTCCAATTCGAAGTGAGCTGCCCTGATGTTCAGCAGTCGGCGATGGGCAACTTCATCGTGGTCCCGCCCACCGGTAGCCTGAAAGGGGTCGTCGTGGTCACCCTCGGCGGCCTCGGCTTTGGGACCCAGCAGGTCGGCAATCCCATGGTGGAGTCCCTGGTCCAGGACGGGTTCAAGACGGTGATCATCCACTGGAAGGATTCGTGGCTGCAGTCTGCCTCAGGTGAGCAGGTCGGCCCGAAACGCCTGGGCTGCCGGCCGGCTACGGCCATCCAATGGGTCTACGACACCTACTACCGGCCGCTGGGGCTGCATCCAGGGTTGGGAGTCTGCGGGTTCTGCCTCACAGGAAACAGCGGCGGTTCTTCGCAGATCGCGTACTCGCTGAGCACTTACGGTTTGGCGAACATCGTGAACGCGGCCGTGATGTCCGGGGGACCCCCT
>WNGN01022657.1_pt1 | contig 10197 bp, 12 predicted proteins | sample 5400561 | NCBI WGS metagenome assembly WNGN01 (sample SAMN13153379, study PRJNA577476) | soil metagenome | isolation source: 115 cm soil or saprolite under Garry oak tree replicate 2 | place: USA:California | collected 2016-06-15 | reverse complement strand
ATCGTCAAGACGCTCAAGCGCATGCGCGAGGACCCGGAAGCCGCGGTGCGGGTCGGCCAGAAGCTCTTCCCCACGCTGGATGTGTCCATCATTCGCTCCATCATCACCATCGAGAAGAACACGTATTTCCCGCAGATCACCGAGGAAGCCGTGCACCAGTGCAACCAGGCGCAGAAGCAGCTGGGCGTGGTCAAGGGCGACATCGCGTACGACAAGGTGGTGGCCACCCAGTTCAAGCATCTTTGGGATCAATAGCAGGGGACCAGCAAGGCGCCTCCATGCCCACGAAGGTCTCCGTGACGAATCTCTCGATCGCCTTCGGGGCCACCCAGGCCCTCGAAGGCGTGAGCCTGACCGTGAACGATGGCGAGTTCGTCTCCATCGTGGGCCCGTCGGGCTGCGGCAAGTCGACCATGCTGAACGTCATCGCCAAGCTCCTGCCCCCCACGGACGGGAGCACGCGCGTGGCAGGCGTGGACGGCAATGGCGCCTCCGCGGCCAAGGTCGGCTACATGTTCCAGAAGGACACGCTCCTGCCGTGGGCGACCACCCTCGACAACGTCTACCTGCCCATGGACGTCCAGGGCGTGCGCGACAGCCGCAAGGCGGGCGCCCTCATCGACATGGTGGGTCTCACGGGCTTCGAGGGGCATTTCCCTCGCCAGCTTTCCGGCGGCATGCGCAAGCGCGTGCAGCTCGCGCGCCTCCTCGCGCAGGATCCGGACGTGCTCCTGATGGACGAACCCTTCGGCGCCCTCGACGCCCAGACGCGCCTCATCATCCAGGAAGAGTTCCTGAAGATCTGGGAGCGCTCGCGCAAGACGGTGCTGTTCGTCACCCACGATCTCCAGGAGGCCATCGCCCTCAGCGATCGCGTGGTCCTCATCAGCGCGCGCCCCGGGCGCGTCAAGGCCGTCTACCGCGTGGATCTGGCGCGCCCGCGACACGTGGAGGAAGCCATGGCGCACCCGCGCTTCATGGCGCTGTTCCAGGAGATCTGGGCCTCCCTCAAGCAGGAAGTGCTGGCCTCGCGGGAGAAGCCGCAATGATGACGATCATGACGCCGGGCTCGCGGCAGGAGCGCTGGATCCTGCGCGCCGGCGTGCTCGTGCTCATCGTGCTGATCTGGGAAGGGCTCTGCCGGGTCGGCCTCGCCTCGGAGTTCTGGGTCAGCCGGCCCTTTCTCATCGCGGCCCGGCTCCGCGATGCCGCGCTGTCCTCCACGCTGTGGTTTCACATGGGCGTGACGGTGACGGAGACGGTGTTCGGCTTTCTCTTCGGGGCCATGGCGGGCATCCTGGCCGGCTTCGCGCTGGCGCGGTGGCGGCGGGCGCACGTGGCCCTCGATCCGTACCTCATGGGCGTCTACGCGCTGCCGCGCGTGGCGCTGGCCCCGCTCTTCATCATGTGGTTCGGCATCGGCATCCCGTCCAAGATCATGCTCGCCATCTCCATCGTGTTCTTCATCTTGCTCATCAACACGTACGTGGGCGTCCAGAACGTGGACCAGGATCTCGTCAACGCGGTCAAGACCATGGGCGCTCCGCCCCGCTTCGTCACGCGCCGGGTGGTCCTGCCCTCCTGCGTGCCGTGGATCTTCTCGGGGCTCAGGATCTCCATGGCCCTCGCCCTCACCGCCTCCGTGGTGGGCGAGATGCTGGCCGCGCAGTACGGGCTGGGCTTCATGCTCGCGCGCGCCTCGGGCACCTTCGACACCACGGGGATCTTCATGGTGCTGATCGTGCTCGCGCTCCTGGCTGTGGGTACCTACAACCTCATGTCGCGTCTCGAGAAGCGCCTGCTCCACTGGCGGGGCGACACCATCACGGTCTGAGGAGGTCTTTCATGGCCCGAGTGCGTCTGGTGCCCACGGAGAAGCTCGATCCCGCGCTTCGCGATCTGACGGAGCAGGCGGTGCGCCACCGCCAGAACCCGGCCATCTTCCAGGCCATGGGGCACATCCCCGAGGCCTTCAAGGCGTACTGGACCTTCTACGCGCCCCTGCGGCTCGAGGGCTTGCTGGACGCCAAGCTCAAGGAGCTGGTGCGGCTGAAGATCGCCTCGCTCAACGACTGCGCCACCTGAAAGAAATCGCGAGCCGCGCCGGCGGTGCGGCAGGGAATGACGGAAGAGATGGTGGCGGCGCTCGACGACTTCGAGCGCGGCGCATTCACGCCCCGGGAGATGCTGGCCCTGCGCTTCGCCACGACCATGGCCCAGGATCACCACAAGCTCGACGACGCCTTCTTCGGGGAGCTGCGCGGGCATTTCACCGACGAGAACCCACAGGAGCCGCCTTCCTCCTGAAGGCAGGCGCTTCTGCCGAAGTCAACACCCGATCGGTCCTCTACTGGATGACTTGGGTGGCCTGCACCAGGACCGACTGGGGAATGGTCAGGCCGAGGGCCCGGGCGGTCTTCAGGTTGACGAGCAGGTCGAACTTCGTGGGCTGCTCCATCGGCAGGTCGGCCGGGTTGGCTCCCTTCAGGATCTTGTCCACGTGGGTTGCCGCCCGCCGGTACGAATCGACGAGGCTCGGCCCCAGGGAGAGCAGGCCCCCGGCTTCCACAAACTCCTTGGTGTCGAACATCGTCGGCAGTCGGTACTTGAGCGCGAGGTCTGCGACCACCTTTGGCCGGTTCACGACCAGCGGGTCGGCCGGCGCGATCAGCGCACCGGCGCGCTGCCTGGTCGCGGCCTTGAAGGCGCTCTGGAAATCCCCGGGAAGCCGCACTTCAAGGCGCTGAAGCTTCACCCCCAGCGTGGGGGCCGCGGCCTCGAGCTCCTTCAAGATCGGCCCATAGGTGGGATTGGGCGGATTCCAGAAGACCGCCACCAGCGTAAGTCCCGGCACGATCGCCTTGAGGAGCTCCAGCCGCTTCCCGCCGAGCTGCGAGCTCATCATACTCATCCCGGTGACGTTGCCGCCCGGACGCGCGAGGCTGGCGATGAGTCCGGTCTCGACCGGATTGGCGGCAAGGCCCGCCAAGACGATGGGGATCGTGCTGGTGGCTTGCTTGGCCGCAAAGCTCGCTGGCGTACCGGACGCAACGATGAGCTCCACCTTCAGGTTGATCAGCTCGGCGGCGAGCTCGGGAAGCCGATCGTTGCGGTCGTTCGAGAAGCGGTACTCGATGACGATGTTCTGGCCCTCTACGTAGCCCTGCTCGCGCAGCCCCTGGAGAAGGCCCTCGATCAAAAACGCCCGGCCGTCGCGCGAGCCGACGGCCAGAAAACCGATCCGGGGGACTTTCGAGGGCGATGGCGGCTTCTCGCAGCCAGACAGGAGGCTGATACCGACCAGGGCCAGGCTGCACTGGAGGAACTGGCGACGGCTATCACGGCGCATGCTGGCCGCGAGTATGGCTTGCCGCTCGAGTCCCGTCAAACCGCGGCAGTGGCGACGCTCCGCGACACGGCTCGTGACACGGCGCTGGCGCCGACCAATCGCGGGCGCTATCATCGCCACTGCGGACCCAGACGGACCGCGGGAGGGTCATCGATGGACGAAACGGCCGTGGCGGCAGTCACCGGAGTGGCGCAGGTCTTCGATCTGCACGGGCTCAAGGCCTTCGCCCCCGACAAGCGGGTGCGCAAGATGCTCTTCAAGACCGATCAGCTCTGGTCGGAGATCGCCTGCTACGAGCCAGGGCAGAGCACGGTCATGCACAGCCACCCGAAAGAGGAAGAGGCCATCTACGTCCTCGAGGGCACGGCCAACATGAGCATCGACGGCCAGGAAGTCGTCGTGCCCGCCGGCTCCATCGTCAAGTTCCCCAACGCGGTCATGCACGACGTGCGCAATCTGGGGACAGAGCGCTGCGTGATCATGTTTCTGAAGGTCAACCCGAAGGTGCTGAAGGCGAGCCACGATGGGTAATGTCGAGCGCTGCGACAAGACGCTGCCCCTGAACGAGATGATCTTCTACGTCCGCAAGGACGCCAGGCTGCGGGAGCGGTGGACGAGCGATCTGGAAGGCCTGGCACGCGAGTTCGGTCTGAGCCGCGCGGAGTACGAGGCGGTGCGCGACAAGGACGTGCGGCGGCTCAACGAGATGGGCGTGCACCAGTACTACATTCCGCAGATCCTGCGGCTCTTCTACGGCGCGGCGGCCAACGCGAACAGCCATCCCGCCCTCGAGGCCTACAAGAAGGCCTATCCCGACGAGGCGGCACAGTCCGAGCGGCTGCAGGCCGAGCTCGACAGGCGGAGTCGCTGAGCCGTGGCCAAGATCGTCGCGGCCATGGCCATGACGCATTCGCCCGGACTCACCGGGTGGTTCGATCGCGCCCCCAAGGATCAGCAGGCCCAGGCCCTCCAGGCCCTGGGCGAGATGCGTGAGCGCCTGGCCGCGGCGCGCCCCGACGCGGTGGTGGTGTTCAGCAACGATCACCTGCTGAACTGGCCCATGAACAACACGCCGGAGTACACGGTGGGCATCGGGGCGGAGCACGTCGGGCCCGCAGACTGGTACGACGAGTGGCTCGCGCTCCAGAAATACCGGATTCCCGGGCACCCCGCCCTCGCGCGCCACATCGTCACCGAGGGCGCGCGCCGGCGGCTCTCCTTCGCCTACCTGCGCGAGATGCAGTTCGACGACGGCGTGTCCGTGCCCATGCACTACCTCAATCCCTCGTGCGAGATTCCCCTCGTGCCGGTGACCATGAACTGCACGGTGCCGCCCATCCCCACGCCGGAGCGCGCGTACCAGGTGGGCACGACGCTGCGCGAGATCCTCAAGGCCTATCCTGGCAGCGAACGGATCGCGGTTCTCGCCACGGGTGGTCTCTCGCACGAGCCGGGAGGGCCGCGCTACTTCTGGGTGGACGAGGAGTTCGACCTCTGGTTCCTCGATCTCCTGAAGAAGGGCGACCACCAAGCGCTGCTGCGCGAGTGCACGCTGGAGCGGATGGAGGCGGCGGGCGAGGTGCTCGCCTACATGCCCGCCATCGCCTGGCGCTCCGGCACCGGCATGGTCGTCTGGAACACTTTCGCCGCCTGACCGCGGCCCCTACTGGATCACCTCGTCCGCCCGCCGGAGGAGGGACTGCGGCAGCGTGAGGCTGAGGGCCTTTGCCGTCTTGAGGTTGATCACCAGCTCGAACTTGGTCGGCTGTTGCACGGGAAGATCGGCGGGCTTCGCGCCTTTCAGGATCTTGTCCACGTAGCCGGCCGCGCGGCGGAACAGGTCGACCAGGCTCGGACCATAGGACATGAGGCCTCCGGAGTCCACGTACTCCTTTGTCGGAAACATGGATGGAAGCCGATTTCTCTGCGCGAAGCTCACGATCTGAGCGCGATTCGCGAAACCGACCGGATTGATTCCGGGCAGCATCAACGCCTGCGCGCGCCAGCTCGTGATCGTTGAGAAGGCACGATCGAGGTCCTCGGCGCGCGACACCTCGACGGACTGGACCTCCACGCGCAGCGAACGGGCCGCGCTCGCCGCCTCCTTGTAGTCGAGCACGGCGCCCCGGACTTCGGGATTCCAGAGCAGCGCCAGGCGCGAGAGCCCGGGGACAGCTTCCCTCAGCAGCTCCACCCGCTTGCCACTGAGCTCCGGAGAAATATTGCTGAGCCCCGTGATGTTTCCCCCGGGGCGGGCCAGGCTCGCCACGAAGCCGGCCCCGACCGGATCACTGCTGAGCGCCATCACGATCGGGATCGTCTGAGTCTCCCGCTTGATCGCCGCGATCGACAGATCGGCCGGCGTCACGATCACGTGCATCTTGAGGGCCACCAGCTCCCGCGCGAGCTCTGAGAGCCGTTCGACCTTTCCCTCGCCATAGCGAACCTCCAGGACGAAGCTTTTCCCTTCGACCCAGCCAAGCTCCCGCAACCCTTGCTTGAACGCTTCGACACTGGGCGCCAAGGCCGCCGGAGTGGTGGCGGAAAGGATTCCGATCTTAGCTGTCTTGGGCGCCTGCTGCGCGTCGGCCGGAGGGCCGGCCGCAGCGACGGCGAGGAGCAGGGCGGTGCTGGCGAATGTCCGTAATCTCCTCAAAGGGCGCGGCTCCTACTGGAGCACCTGGTCCGCCCGCCGGAGGAGGGACTGCGGCAGCGTGAGGCCGAGAGCCTTCGCCGTCTTGAGGTTGATCACCAGCTCGAACTTGGTCGGCTGCTCCACGGGAAGATCGGCGGGCTTCGCGCCTTTCAAGATCTTGTGCACGTAGACGGCCGCGCGGCGGACCATATCGGAAGCGATGGGCCCATAGGCCATGAGGCCGCCAGCGTCCACGAACTCCCGTTGTCCGTACATGGACGGCAGCCGATTCCTCAGCGCGAAGCTTGCGATCTGGCTCCGGTTCGCAAACGCTACGGGATTCCCTACTGGCAGTACCAACGCCAGCGCGCGCTGGTTCGTGACGGCGGAGAACGCGCGATCGAGATCATCAGCGCGGGACACTTCAATGGATTGGAGTTCTAGACGCTGGGAGCGGGCCGCGCCCTCCATTTCCTTGTAGTCGAGTATGTTGCCCCGGACGTCGGGATTCCAGAGGAACGCTACGCGGGAGAGTCCGGGGACGGCTTCCCTCAGCAGCGCCAGCCGCTTACCACTGAGCTCCGGAGAGATGACACTGAGTCCTGTGATGTTTCCGCCGGGGCGGGCGAGGCTCGCCACGAACCCGGTCCCGACCGGATCGTTGCTGGTCGTCATCACGATCGGGATCGTCCGAGTCTCTCGTTTGACCGCCGCAATCGCGGCATCGGTGCCCACAACGATCACGTCTACCTTGAGGCCCACCAGCTCTCGCGCGAGCTCTGGAAGTCGTTCGGCTCTGGCCTCGGCGTAGCGAACCTCCAGGACAAAAGTCTTCCCTTCGACGTAGCCAAGCTCCCGTAACCCCTGCCTGAACTCTTCGATGAATCGAGAGCCCAGCGCCGGCGTGCTCGGAGAAAGGTACCCGATCTTCGCGATCTTGGACGCCTGCTGCGCGTCGACCGGAGGGCCGCCCGCGGCGACGGCGAGGAGAAGGGCGGCGATGGCGAGTGTGCGCGAGCTCACTGAATGACTTGTTCGCCCGCTTTCTCCAGCCGACATTCTAGCGAGCGCGCTTTCGCCTATTCTTGGGCGCGCGAGTCTGGAGGCCGAGAGCTTTGAGGGCAACGGCGAAGGAGACGCGCTTCAAATTGAGGCTGACCTTCTGGCGCGTGCGCGAAGCGGGGACCAGGACCTCGCGGGCGAGGAGGCGATCGAAGCGCGCGGCGAGCTGGGCCAGCGGGAGTCCCTTGACGGAGACGTCTATCTTGCTCCCGAGGCTCAGGGTCAGGCTGATCCCACCCGCGTTGCTATCGTAGCATTCGCATGTGCAGGTGTCCTCCTCGTACACGTAGATACAGCCACACCCTCCTCCGGGGCACTCGATCTTGCATTTGCCGGCAGAGCAGTTAGCCACCCCTTCTCCTTCCTGGCTCGCGTATCAATCGACTGCTCCGCTCATTTCGTCGGGCGAAGATCCGAAGCGAAGGAGCGGGAGATCCAGTAAAACGCCGCCGCGGCGACGGCGAGCATGAGGAGACCGGCGCCCAGTTCCCCGAAGATGATCTTGCCGATGCCGAAGAGCGTGGCGTAGACGGCCACGATGCCTGCGATCCAGTTCGTCCACGCCAGCGCCCCGCCCGGGATGGGCTCGCGGCCGAAGCCGAGCCGCGTCGACACGCGCGCCCAGCCGGGCCCGCCGGGGCGCACGCGCCGGTAGAAGGCCTCCAGCACCGCGTCGGGCTCCGGGCGGGTCATCATCGTGACGGCCAGCCACACCACCGTGCTGCACGCCACCGTCACGAGCATGATGGTCGCCGTCGCGTTGGGATCGTTCTCCGCGAAGCGCGGCTTGAGGTAGGCGAAGCCGAGCAGGCTGACGGCGAAGCTCGCGATCATGGCCGAGATCTCGCTCCACGCGTTGATTCGCCACCAGTACCAGCGCAGGATGAGCACGAGCCCCGTGCCCGCGCCCAAGGCCAGGAGCAGCTCCCACGCCTTCTCGATGCTCGTGAGCTGCGAGGTCACGGCCATGGACGCGAAGAAGAGAAGCACGGTAGCGACGCGCGAGACAGCGACGTAGTGCGCCTCGGTCGCGCGCTGGTTCAGGAAGCGCTTGTAGAAGTCGTTGACGAGGTAGGAGGCGCCCCAGTTGAGGTGCGTCGCCACCGTGCTCATGTAGGCGGCGGCGAATCCCGCCAGCATGAAGCCGCGCCACGGCGTGGGCAGGAGATCCACGAAGGCCTGCACGTAGCCAGCCTCGCGATCCTGGAGCGTCGGGTAGAGAACGACCGTGGCGAGGCCGGTGATGATCCAGGGCCAGGGCCGGAGCGCGTAGTGGGCGATCTGGAAGAAGAGGGTGGCGAGCACGCCGTCCCTCTCCGAGCGCGCGCTGAAGATGCGCTGGGCGACATAGCCTCCGCCCCCGGGCTCGGCGCCCGGGTACCACGCCGCCCACCACTGCACGGAGAGATAGACCCCGAGGGTGAGCAGGGGCATCCAGGCGTAGGCGACGATGCCCGTCGACGTGACACTGACGGGCAAGACGGACAGCGCGGCCGTCTCGCTGCCGAAGTGGGCGATCACCTTGGCCTTGAGCACGTCGATCCCGCCCACCGCACGGACGGAGTAGACCGCGAGCACGATGACCGCGCTCATCTTGACGATGAACTGGACGAGGTCGGTCCACATGACGGCCCACATGCCCGCGGCCACCGCGTAGATGGCCGTGATGGCGAAGCAGATGCCCACGGCCACGACCTCGCCACTGACCGTCATGCCGAGCACGCTGACGTCCTTCAGGCCGAGCGCGATGGTCAGGATCTTGATCATGGCCCGTGTCACCCAGCCGAGAATGATCAGGTTGATGGGGATGGCGAGGTAGAGGGCGCGGAACCCGCGCAGGAAGGCCGCGGGCCCGCCGCCGTAGCGCAGCTCGGCCAGCTCCACGTCCGTCATGACCTCCGCGCGGCGCCAGAGCCGGGCGAAGAAGAAGACGGTGAGCATGCCGCTCATCACGAAGTTCCACCAGAGCCAGTTGCCCGCCACGCCCTTGGTGGCGACGAGCGCCGTGACCACCAGCGGCGTGTCGGCGGCGAAGGTGGTGGCGACCATGGCCGTGCCCGCCAGCCACCACGGGGCCTGCCGGCCGGAGAGGAAGTACTCGCTGAGGCTCTTGCCGCCGCGCCTGGTGAAGTAGAGACCGATGACCGTGCAGAAGACGAAGTACGCGGCGACGATGTCGCGCGGGCCCAGGATGCCGAGGTCGAGGAGCGGCTGCGCCGCCCGGGGCAACGCGTTCCGGCTGAGACTCGGCATCGTGGCGAGCCGACTCGCGACGGGCCACGCCGACGCGGGCAGCCTGAGCACGCCGCCCGGGAGCCAGAGCGGGAAATCGCCGCGCTTCCTGTCGACGGGGCCGGCGACGACCGGCACCTGGGTCCAGAGCCGGTCGCGGCTGGCCCGCGGTATCGGCTCGGCGCGGCCCGCTGCCACGTCCCATGAGGTGAGCGCGGCGGCGGCGCGGCTGCCCGTGAGCGGCCGGTTCCTCAGCTTCCAGGTGAGGGAGAGCGCGAGCGAGCGGCCATGGCAGAGCACGCGGTGCGGGGTGTACGGGCGCATGTAGGGCCCTGACGCCCCTTGCCGTTGACGATGAAGAGGAACGAGCACTCCTCGCGCCCGGGGCCGAAGCGGCGGTTGCGCAGAGCCGCCATGAGACGCGCCACCCGCGGCAGCACCTGGTGCGCCTGGGGCATGTAGATGGTGGCGCCGGAGGCGAAGGCCCGCTCGACCTGCTTCCGCGTCGGCTTGCGCTCGTAGCGCTGCTCGGCGGCGATCTGGACGGGCAGCCCCGAGCAGGCGAGGGCATACGCCTGGGCGAATGTGGGCGTCAGCGGGGAGAGCTTACTTCCGAGACGCGTAGCGCTTCTCGACGTAGTCGTCGAGAATCTTCAGGAACTCGGCGACGATGGTGTCGCCCCTGAGCGTGAGCTTGAGGGCGCCGTCCACGAACACGGGCGCCTTGGGCTCCTCGAAGGTGCCGGGAAGCGAGATGCCGATGTTGGCGTGCTTGCTCTCGCCGGGGCCGTTGACCACGCAGCCCATCACCGCCACCTTGAGCTCTTCCACGCCCGCGTACTTCCCTTTCCACACCGGCATCTGGTCGCGGAGGTAGGTCTGGATCTCCTCGGCCATCTCCTGGAAGAACGTGGAGGTC
>WNGN01003881.1_pt1 | contig 10197 bp, 8 predicted proteins | sample 5400561 | NCBI WGS metagenome assembly WNGN01 (sample SAMN13153379, study PRJNA577476) | soil metagenome | isolation source: 115 cm soil or saprolite under Garry oak tree replicate 2 | place: USA:California | collected 2016-06-15 | reverse complement strand
TGCGCGGGCGCTCCATCCGGGCTACGGACCATGACGATTCGCGCGTTCCGGCGGCCCGAAAACTCGGCTAAAGCTGCCTTGCTCGGGCCACATCTCGCGTCGATGCAAGCACGGATGATCCATTCCCGCCCCATCTCCCGCCGGTCCTGGCAGGTCGTTCTGCCGTTCGCCTTGTTCGTGGCGCTTGCCGCCGGATGGACCGCCTTGTGGTTTCATGCCTCCTCCGTGGCCCAAGCCTCGATCACGGCCTGGCGCGCGCGCGAGGCGCAATCCGGCCGCCTCTACACCTGTGCGTCCGAGAACCTCGCCGGCTATCCGTTCCGCATCGAGGTGCGCTGCACCGCGGCGGGGGCGCAAATGCGCAGCGCCGATCCCCCGTTCGTGGTCACAGCCAAGGACCTCCTCGTCGTAGCGCAGGTCTACCGGCCCAATCTGCTGATCGCGGAAGTCGAGGCGCCGCTCACGTTCGAGGCGCCGAACGGCGGAGTGTCGCTCGTCGCCGACTGGACGCTGGCACAGACCAGCGTCCGCGGGCTGCCGCCTACCCCCGAGCGTATCTCGCTCGCGGTCGATCAATTCCGGCTCGACCAGAAGAGCCCGGCCGGTTCGCAGACCCTGCTGACCGCCAAGCATATGGAACTGCATGTGCGGCTCGATCCCGATTCGACGCCGGGCCGGCCCGTGCTCGATCTCGCGGCGCGGTTCACCGATGCGGCCTCGCCCGCCGCCGGCTCGCTCATGCCGCAGCCGATCGATTTCGAGGCCACGGCGGTCCTGCGCGGGCTCAAGGATCTCACGCCGAGATCGCTTGCGGCGCTGCTGGGTCAGCTGCAAGGTGCGGGCGGCCGGCTCGAAATCGAACATGCGCGCCTGCAACGCGGCGATATGATCGCGGTCGGGGCGGGCAGCCTCGGCCTCAGCCCGCAAGGGCGCCTCGACGGCACGCTGCGCATGACGGTCGCGGGGTTCGACCTCAATGTGCTCAAGCCGCTGTTTCCGGGCGTGACCGTCTCGGGCTCGCTTGCCGGCATGGGCACGAGCCTGCTGGGCTTTCTCGGCCAGCCGGCAGAGCTCGAAGGCCGGCGTGCGGTCACCATGCCGTTGCGGTTCGCCGACGGCGCGGTTTCGCTCGGGCCGCTCGCGCTCGGCCGCACCGCACCGCTGTATGAGAAGGCGGAATCCAAGTAGTTCGAGCTATTGGGCGCCCATTACTCGCCGTCGGCCGCGTAGGGCCGCGGCAGGGGCGCGAGCGGCAGCGGAGCATGGGTGCGGCCGAAATCCGGCGCTCCGGAATCCTGGCCGAGCTCGACGATGCCGCGGCGAACCGCGCGCGTGCGCGTGAATAGATCGAACAAAGCGTCGCCGTCGGCCCAGCGGATCGCCCGCGCCAGGGCGGCGAGGTCCTCGTTGAACCTTCCCAGCATCTCCAGCACGGCCTCGCGATTGGCGAGAAAGACGTCGCGCCACATGGTGGGATCGGATGCGGCGATGCGGGTGAAGTCGCGAAAGCCGCCCGCGGAAAACTTCATCACCTCGGAACGGGTCACCGCCTCGAGATCGTCGGCCGTTCCCACGATCGTGTAAGCGATCAGATGCGGCACGTGGCTGGTGATCGCGAGCACCAGGTCGTGATGCTCGGCCGACATCGTCTCCACGCTCGACCCCAATGCCTGCCAGAACGCCGAGAGCCGCTCGACGGCGGCCGGATCGGCATGTTCGGGCGGGGTGAGGATGCACCAGCGGTTGACGAACAGCTCGGCGAAGCCCGCGTCGGGTCCGGAATATTCGGTGCCGGCGACGGGATGCGCCGGCACGAAATGAATGCCGGCCGGCAGATGAGGCGCCATGTCGCGCGCGACCTGAGCCTTGACCGAGCCGACGTCGGAGACGATCGCGCCCTCTCTGAGATGCGGGCCGATCTCGGCGGCGACCGCGCCGCATTGGCCGACCGGAACGCAGACGATCACGAGATCGGCGTCCTTCACCGCCGCGCCGTTCGTGGCCGCCACCTCATCGGCGAGCTCGAGCTCGGCCGCGCGTCGGCGCGTCGCCGCGGAACGCGCGGTGGCGACGATCGTGCGCGCGGCGCCGCAGGCGCGCGCGGCGCGCGCAATCGAGGAGCCGATGAGGCCGACCCCGATCAGCGCCAGCCGCTCGAACAAAGGCTCGCTCACGCCGCCGCACCCATGAATTGCGCCAGCGCCTCGACCAATAGACGATTGGCCTCCTCGCTGCCGACGGTGAGCCGCAGCGCGCCCGGCAGATGATAGGGCTCCAGCCGCCGCAGGATGAGGCCGCGCCGGGTCAGGAACGCGTCGGCATCCTGGGCCGTGCGCCCTTTATCGCTGGGAAAATGGATCAGCACGAAATTGGCGACGCTCGGCGTCACTGCGAGCCCGAGCTTGCCGATCTCCTCGGTGAGCCACGGCAGCCAGCGCGCGTTGTGGGCGGCCGAAGCCTCGACGTGATTGGTGTCCTCGATCGCGGCGACGCCCGCAGCGATCGCCGGCTGGCTGACGTTGAAGGGTCCGCGGATGCGATTGAGCGCATCGACGACGTGAGCCGGACCATAGAGCCAGCCCAGGCGAAGCGCGGCCAATCCGTGAATCTTCGAGAAGGTCCGGCACATCACCACGTTGTCGGAGGTGGCGACGAGCTCGAGCCCGGATTCGTAGTCGTTGCGCCGGACGTATTCGGCGTAGGCGGCGTCGAGCACCAGCAGCACGGGTTTGGGCAACGCGCGGCGCAATCGCTGGATTTCGTCGAACGGCAGATAGGTGCCGGTCGGATTGTTGGGGTTGGCGATGAAGACGATCTTCGTGCGCGGGCTCACCGCGGCGAGGATCGTGTCGACGTGCGCCGTGTAGTGCTTTTCGCCGGCTACGACCGGCGTCCCGCCGGCCGCCAGCGTCGCAATCGGATAGACCAGGAAGCTGTGGGTGGTGTGGATCGCCTCCTCGCCCGGCCCGAGAAAGGCTTGCGCCAAGAGATGCAGCAGTTCGTCCGACCCCGCCCCGCAGATGATGCGCGCCGGGTCGAGGCCGAACGCGCGGCCGATCGCCTCGCGCAGCGCCGAAGCCGAGCCGTCGGGGTATTCCGCCAGCGTGGCGCCAGCGGCATGGTAGGCCTCGAGCGCCTTGGGGCTCGGTCCGAGCGGCGTCTCGTTCGACGACAGCTTGAACACTTTGGCTACGTCGGGCGCGCTGCTCTTGCCCGGCACATAGGCCTCGATCGCGAGCACGCCGGGACGCGGTTCGGGACGCTGTCGTGCGGACATCGAAAACTCCGGTCGCGGCCGTTCGGCCGAGCGAAGCGGCCGCGCGTGTTCTGGTGCCGATGGCGCCGGGAATCAAGCTCGACCGGTCAGCGGCCGCTCGCCACCAATCCGGACGCGGCGACCGTATAGCGCGTGGCATGGCTGCCGACGAGGGCCGCGGACGCGATCGAGGCACCGGCCGCGACCAGCGCCGCGCCGATCTCGTCGAGCGTTCGGCCCTGCGGCACCGAGACGAGCAGCGCAGCCCCGTCGGAGACGCGGTCCGGTACCGCGAGCACGTGGGCGAGCGGCGCGATCGCCCGCGACGCCGCCACGCCCCAGCCCGCCACCTTGACGCTCCACACTTCCACTTCCCTCACCATGGCGTCGGGCGCCGAACGCGACACCACGAACACCGGCAGGCCGGCCGGATGATCGGCGCGCTCGACGAACGGCAGCCGCGCGACGATCTTCGGCTCGCGTTCGCCTTCGAGCGCCGGCCACCACGCCGGGGCGCCGGCGACGAGCGTTGCCGGCACCAGCGCGAGGTCGCCCTTCGAGGCCGCGACCGCAGCGACCGCGGCCGCGGCTCCCATGTGGGCCACGAACGGCACCGTGAAGCCGAAATGAAAGCGGGCCGAATCCCGCATGGCCGATTCGCCCGAGGAGAGATCCGCGTGCACCGCGTAAGGCGCCTGAACATAGGTGAAGGTGGCGATGATCACCCGCCAGATGCTCTCGGCGGCGTCGAGCGGCAGGATGCCGCGATGGCGCCCCACCAGCCGGCGCATCATCTCGGCCTCGCGCGCCGGCCGGAACGCCGATCCGGACTCCTGGGTGCGCTTGGCGCGGATCAGCCGGTCGATGATCTCGCCGCGCTCGATGAGAAGCGCGTGCATCGCCGCGTCGATCCGGTCGATCTCGCGTCTGAGCTCGGCGAGCGAAGGTCCGTCGGCCATGCTTGTCCATCGTTGATCAATAAATCGGGAAAACCCGCCGCCCTTGCGCCGCCATTGATAGGTGCCAAGCACGGCGAAATCAAAGAAAACGTTGACGTTGCGGCACGGTTTCCCTACCTACGCCCGGCGGCGCCGGTGTTGACGCAGGACCGGATCCGGTTCGGCCGGGAGCCGTAGTTTTGTAGTTGTAACGAGAGCGCCGCGATGGCCGATGCCAGCCTCAGCATAGTACGCGACGCGACGGGCCGCTCCCGCGAGGCGGAGAACCCGCAATCGCCGCTGGTGCGGTTCGGGCCGGAAAAACCGCTGCGGCTCGATGCCGGCATCGATCTGACCCCGTTCCAGATCGCCTATCAGACCTACGGCGAGCTCAATGCCGAGCGCTCGAATGCGGTCCTGATCTGCCACGCGCTCACCGGCGATCAGCACGTCGCCAATGTGCATCCGGTCACCGGCAAGCCGGGCTGGTGGGAGACCATGGTGGGGCCCGGCCGGCCGATCGATACCCAGCGCTATTTCGTCATCTCGCCGAACGTGGTGGGCGCCTGCATGGGAACCACCGGGCCCTCCTCCATCAATCCGGCGACGGGCGAGCCGTGGGGCCTGAACTTTCCGGTGATCACCATCCGCGACATGGTGCGGGCGCAGGCGATGCTGCTCGACCATCTGGGCGTGCCGTCGCTGTTTGCGATCGCCGGCGGCTCGATGGGCGGCATGCAGGTCCTGCAATGGGCGGCCAGTTACCCGGAACGGGTGTTCGCGGCGCTGCCGATCGCGGCCTCGACCCGGCATTCGGCGCAGAACATCGCCTTCCACGAGGTCGGCCGCCAGGCGGTGATGGCCGACCCCGACTGGCGCGGCGGCCGTTATCAGCTCGAGGGCACCAATCCGCACCGCGGGCTCGCGGTGGCGCGCATGGGCGCGCACATCACCTATCTGTCCGACGCGGCGCTGCACCGCAAGTTCGGCCGTCGGCTGCAGGACCGCTCCAATCCCACCTTCTCGTTCGATGCCGACTTCCAGGTCGAGAACTATCTGCGGCATCAGGGCATCTCCTTCGTCGAGCGCTTCGACGCCAACAGCTATCTGTATCTGACTCGCGCGATGGACTATTTCGATCTCACTGCCGATTACGGCGGCGTGCTGGCGCAAGCATTCCACGGGACGCGCACGCGGTTCTGCGTCATATCGTTCACCAGCGACTGGCTGTTTCCGACCGCGGAATCCCGCGCCATCGTCCACGCGCTCAATGCCGCGAGTGCCCCGGTCTCCTTCGCCGAGATCGAGACCGACAAGGGGCACGACGCCTTCCTGCTGGAGGAACCCGAGCTGTTCGCCATCGTGCGCGGCTTCCTCGAGGGCGCCGGCAGATTGCGCGGGCTTAAGCCCGGCAAATCATGATGCTCAAGCGCCTCACCCGGGATCTCACCATGGCCGAGGCGGCGCGCGCGCAGGGCGGCGCCCGCGTCGATTTCCTGCTCGTCGCCGACATGGTCGAGCGCGGCGCCAAGGTGCTCGACGTGGGATGCGGCGACGGCGAGCTCCTGCGGATCCTGGCGGAGCGGCGCGGCGTCGACGGCCGCGGCATCGAGATTTCGCGGGAGGGCGTGAACGAGTGCGTCGCCAAGGGACTAGCGGTCATCCAAGGCGACGCCGACACCGACCTGGTCGACTATCCCGACGATTCCTTCGATTACGTGATCCTGTCGCAGACGCTGCAGGCGACCCGCCATCCCCGCCGGGTGCTCGAGCACATGCTGCGCATCAGCCGGTGCGCCATCGTGTCCTTCCCCAATTTCGGCCATTGGGGCATCCGCCTGCGGATCCTGCTCGGCGGACGCATGCCCCGGACCGACAATCTGCCGTACAGCTGGTACGACACGCCGAACATCCATTTCTGCACGATCAAGGATTTCCGCGACCTGTGCACGGCGATCGGGGTCAAAATGGAGCGCGCGGTGGCGCTCAACGCCTGGGGCAAGCCGCTCCGCCTCAACGCGCCGTGGTGGTTCTGGAACCTGTTCGGCGAGCAGGCTGTGTTTCTGCTGAGCCGCAACCATTAAGCCCGTTCGCTGCGTTGTTTGTTCAGATACCTCAGGCTGAGCCGGCAGCGCGCTTTCCCTCTCCCCTTGTTGTGGGAGAGGGTGGCCGATCCGAGTGATTAACGAGAATCGGCCGGGTGAGGGGTTCGACTTTAAATAAGATACCCCTCACCCGGCTCGTTGCTCGCAACGCTCGCAACTCGCCACCCTCTCCCACAACAAGGGAAAAGGGACAGTGCGTATGCCGCTCGGCTCTTGGCTTAGCCTTCCGCCACCGCATCGCCCAGCGCGATCTCGCCGTCCGCGACCACCTCGGCGTAGACCCCGCAATCGCCATGGCCGAAGCGTTGCAACAGCGTCCCGGGGATCGGCAGATCGCGGGCGGCGGTTCGAGGATCGACCTCGGTTGCCGCGCAGCGCCGGATGCGCTTGACGGTCTTCACCCGCGCGGCCGCGCCGATGCCGATCTCGCGATCCAGCAGCGCGAACTCGTGCCACGCCGGCCAGCCCGCGACATAGAGGTTGCCGCGAAAGCGCAGCGGATCGACCGGTGCGCCGATCGCGTCCTCGATTGCCGCGACCGAAGCCAGATTGATGATCGACACGACCTTGCGCGCGACGTCGGAGAAGCTGTGGCCGTTCCCGTGCAGCACTCGCGGCGGTCCGCGTAGCTCGTCGGCGCAGAATTCCCCGAAGAAGCGCTCGATGCTGGCGCGGCCCGTTGGCGTGCGCAGATCCCCGCAGACGACCCTCGCACCTTCCAGCTCGATTGCGAGCACATGAGTCGCAACATCGAACCGGGCCTCGAGCCGGGCCAGACGCTCGTTGCGCATCAGCATCAGGAAGCGCTGCTTGGGCAGATACGCGGGAGCCGCGGGATCGAAACCGGACGGGCCGTTCTCGATGGCGTAGAGCCGGTCGGCCGCAATGGTTTCGCCCAAGGTCAGCCGCGTCGACGCCAGACTCTCGGCGCTGAGACCCTTGACCGGATACCGGTAGATCGCCTCGATCTTCGCCGCCTTGTCCATCCGCTCTGCCCCATCCTGGTCGTTTGATTAAGGCCGCCGCGCACTGCTGGCCAGCCTATGAAAATCCGGTTCCGCCCCTTCCGCGCTGGGCCTACCCCTCCTACATCCTTGCACGGACCGCCGTACCGGGGTCCTGGGCATTCAATACGTCCGATGACGATGTTCCGACCGTGCCGTTCGGGCGGGCGGAGCAGGCCGAGGGAGTTCGACATGGATTTCGAGAAATACACGGACCGCGCCCGCGGTTTCGTGCAATCCGCGCAATCGCTGGCGCTACGCGAAGGCCACCAGCAGTTCGCCCCCGAGCACATCCTCAAGGTGCTGCTCGACGATCCGGAGGGGCTCGCGGCCGGCCTGATCGACCGTTCCGGGGGCCGTTCCCGCGAGGCGCTCGCCGCGGTCGAGGCGAGCCTTGCCAAGCTCCCCAAAGTTTCCGGGGCCGGCGGCGGGCAGCTCTATCTTGCGCCGGCAACGGCGCGCGTGTTCGACGCCGCGCAAAAGGCCGCGGAAAAAGCCGGCGACGGCTATGTGACGGTCGAGCGGCTGCTGCTCGCGCTCGCGCTCGACAAGGAGAGCGAAGCCGGCAAGATCCTTGTGCGCGCCGGAGTCACGCCGCAAAATTTGAATGCTGCGATCAACGCCTTGCGCAAGGGCCGCACCGCCGATAGCGCCTCGGCCGAGAGCGCCTATGATGCGCTCAAGAAATACGCCCGCAACCTCACCGAAGCCGCCCGCGCCGGCAAGCTCGATCCGGTCATCGGCCGCGACGACGAGATCCGCCGCACCATCCAGGTGCTGTCCCGGCGCACCAAGAACAATCCGGTGCTGATCGGCGAGCCCGGCGTCGGCAAGACCGCCATCGTCGAGGGGCTCGCCCTGCGCATCGTCAACGGCGACGTCCCCGAGAGCCTCGCCGACAAGCAGCTGTTGGCGCTCGACATGGGCGCGCTCATCGCCGGTGCGAAATATCGCGGCGAGTTCGAGGAGCGGCTCAAATCGGTGCTCCAGGAGATCATCGCGGCCGAAGGCGGCATCATCCTGTTCATCGACGAGATGCACACGCTGGTCGGGGCCGGCAAGGCCGAAGGGGCGATGGACGCCTCCAATCTGCTCAAGCCGGCGCTGGCGCGCGGCGAGCTGCACTGCATCGGCGCCACCACGCTCGACGAATACAAGAAGCACGTCGAGAAGGACGCCGCGTTGGCGCGGCGCTTCCAGCCGGTGTTCGTCTCCGAACCCTCGGTCGAGGACACCGTCTCGATCCTGCGCGGCCTGAAGGAGAAATACGAGCTGCATCACGGCGTGCGCATCACCGACAGCGCCATCGTGGCGGCCGCGACGCTGTCGCACCGCTACATCACCGACCGGTTCCTGCCCGACAAGGCCATCGACCTGATCGACGAGGCGGCGGCACGGCTGAAAATGCAGGTGGATTCCAAGCCGGAGGAGCTCGATTCGCTGGACCGGGAAATCGTCCGGCTCAAGATCGAGCAGGAAGCGTTGCGCAAGGAAGCCGATCCCGCTTCCAGGGATCGCTTGGCGCGGCTCGAGAAGGAGCTCGCCGGCCTCGAGGAGCAATCCTCGGCGCTCACCGCGCGCTGGAGGGCCGAGAAGGACAAGCTTTCGGACGCCCAGAAACTCAAGACCGAGCTCGATCAGGCACGCAACGAACTCGCCGATGCGCAGCGCCGCGGCGAATATCAGCGTGCCGGCGAGCTCGCCTACGGCCGCATTCCCGAGCTCGAGAAGAAGCTCAAATCGGTAGAATCCGCGGCCGGCGACGGCGCGCTGGTCGAGGAGGCGGTCACCGCCGATCACGTTGCCCAGGTCGTCTCGCGCTGGACCGGAGTGCCGGTCGAGCGAATGCTGGAAGGCGAGCGCGATAAGCTGCTGCGGATGGAAGACGAGATCGGCAAGCGCGTCGTCGGCCAGGCCGAGGCGGTGCACGCGGTCTCGACCGCGGTGCGCCGCGCGCGGGCCGGCCTGCAGGATCCGCACCGGCCGATCGGCTCGTTCATGTTTCTGGGCCCGACCGGGGTCGGCAAGACCGAGCTCACCAAGGCGCTCGCCGAATTCCTGTTCGACGACGAGCAGGCGCTGATCCGCCTCGACATGTCCGAGTACATGGAGAAGCATTCGGTCGCGCGCCTGATCGGCGCGCCCCCGGGCTACGTCGGCTATGAGGAAGGCGGCGCGCTCACCGAGGCGGTGCGGCGCCGGCCCTACCAGGTCGTGCTGTTCGACGAGATCGAGAAGGCGCATCCCGACGTCTTCAACGTGCTGCTGCAGGTGCTCGACGACGGGCGGCTCACCGACGGGCAGGGCCACACCGTCGACTTCCGCAACACGCTGATCGTGATGACCTCGAACCTCGGCTCCGAGTATCTGGTCAACCAGCCGGACGGCCAGGACACCGACGCCGTGCGCGACCAGGTCATGGCGGTGGTGCGCGCGAGCTTCCGTCCCGAGTTCCTCAACCGGGTGGACGAGATCATCCTGTTCCAGCGGCTCAAGCGTCCGGAGATGAGCCGCATCGTCGATATTCAGATGCAGCGGCTGGCGAAGCTGCTCGAGGATCGGAAAATCACCGTTGTGCTCGAGCCCTCGGCGCGCGAATGGCTCGCCGAGAAGGGCTGGGATCCGGCCTACGGCGCCCGGCCGCTCAAGCGGGTGATCCAGAAATCGGTGCAGGATCCGCTGGCCGAGCTCATTCTGTCGGGGCGCATCAAGGAGGGCGAGCGGGTCGTGATCTCGGCCGGCGCCCACAACCTGGTGTTCAACGGCGAGGCGGCCGCGCAGGCGGCATAGCGATGCAGCTTATCGGCTGGCGGCCTGCCCGGTCTGCGCGACGCGCGCCGGCGCGCGGCTGAGCATCGCTTCCAGCCGCTCGCGCTCGCGCTCGAAGCCGGCGA
>WNGN01003880.1_pt1 | contig 10197 bp, 9 predicted proteins | sample 5400561 | NCBI WGS metagenome assembly WNGN01 (sample SAMN13153379, study PRJNA577476) | soil metagenome | isolation source: 115 cm soil or saprolite under Garry oak tree replicate 2 | place: USA:California | collected 2016-06-15 | reverse complement strand
TACCCCGGCCTACTCGCAGGATCAGGAAAAAACCCAACCTGAAAACCGCCATACAAGCCCCCCGACCTCGCGTCTGTCCGCGCTACGTCCCTTTCCGGGCTTCGTCCTGGGCGCAGCATGGCTGCGACACGGCTTAACAAGTGGCTGCGGCTGTGAGGCAAGCGTTATGAGACGCGGAATCATAATCCGTGTGTCGGGGGTTCGAGTCCCTCCTCCGCTACTAAACATAGGAAAAATCAACCCAGTTATCCCGCTGGGTCGCTACCATCATCCCGGGAATCTATTTCGTGCCGGAAGGGCACTTGACAATATGAGTCAATACTCATAATTTGGCCGATGGCGAAGACGGTGCGCCCGGAACGTCCGCTGCTGTGGGTGGCTTCCAGCAAGCGCGACTACCGCGAATTCCCGTCGCGCGTCCAGGACGGTTTCGGGTTCGAATTGTACCTGGCGCAGACCGGCCAACATCCGCCATCGGCGAAGCCGCTAAGAGGGTTTGGCAGCGGGACGTTGGAGCTGGTCGAGGACTTCGACGGCGACACCTACCGGACCGTCTACACAGTGCGCTTTGGCGAGGCCATCTATGTCTTGCATGCCTTCAAAAAGAAATCGAAGCGAGGCATCAAGACGCCGCAAAGCGACATCGATCTCATCAGGCGGCGATTGAGGGATGCTGAGCAGGACCATGCACAGCGGTTCAAAAAGGAGAGCAAGCGATGACTCGCAGGGTCAAAATCGACGGGGGAAGCGGCAATATCTTTGCCGATCTCGGCTTGCCTGATGCCGACACCCATTTCCTGAAAGCTCAGATCGTCTCGGAAATTCATCGGCTCGCCAAGGAACGCAAGCTCACCCAAGTTCAGGTTGGCCGGCGTATCGGCATCAGCCAGCCAGAGGTGTCCCGCATGTTCAAAGGCCACTTCCGTGAGTATTCCATCGAGCGCCTGATGGAATTTCTGACCGGCTTCGACCGCGACGTTGAGATCGTGGTCAAGCCGCACAAGAAGACGGGCAAGCCTGGGCGGATTACCTTCACGCCCGTTCCGGCTTGACGACGGTCCCCTCAAGGTCACGAGGAGCCCACAGAATGTTATTCGCGGTCTAAAGGGAATCCCCTCGATTCACAAAAACTGGAAACCGCTTTAGCAACGGCTATGAGCTCACTTCCTAGTACGACTGCATCGCTGTGGCGGCAGTGCAAGGAAGTTATTGATTGGAGAGTTGCCAGTGAGCGCCAAACCGAGCTACGCCGTCGTCGGCGCCGGGATCGGCGGGCTCGCGGTCGGCGCGTTGCTCGCTCGGCAGGACGCCAAGGTCACGATCTACGAGCAGGCGAAACGGTTCCTGCGGATCGGCGCCGGCATTTAGATGAGCCCCGATGCGAGGCGGTTGCTGCGCGCGTTCAGGCGCGAGCTGCCGCTGCGCAAGCTTGCGTTTGGCCGCCCGGGCGGCCCGGGCACCGGACACGGGCAACCGGGATCAGTTCAGCCGCAGCTCGAGGATGTGACGCCTGTCGGGCGAAAGCTCGCCCTTCTCGACCCGCTTGACGATGTCGGTCAAGGCGGCGTTCGCCGGCGCGGCCACGCCGATCTCCTCGGCCTTGTCGACGATGAAGCCGTTGAGGAACTCGATCTCGGTCCGGCGGCCCTTGACCATGTCCTGGCCCATCGAGGGCCGGTGCGCGCCGCCGCCGGGCTTGCGCGCCTCGGCAAGGCGGCGCGCGTCGTACTCGGCCTTGGCTTCGACATGGCCTTCGCCGGCACGGGCGATGATCTCCGGGTCGAGGTGGTGGATCTCTTCGAGCCGATAGCCGAGCGCCTGGCCGACCCGGATCGCCTCGCTACCGAGCCGGGCCGTGAACTGGCGCAGCCCGTCGTCGAGCAGGATGTCGCGGGTGATGAGGCCGGTCGAGGCCGACACCCCGTTCCCCATGGCGTTGACGACGAGCTTCGACCAGCGTTCGCCCCAAAGATTCGCCGTCACCTTTGCCGAATCCGCGAGCGCGAGGAGGCGGCAAACCTCGTTGGCTCGGTCGGTGACGAGGCCGTGCACCTCGCCGATGCGGAACACGGTGTGACCCGCGCCATGCTTGCCCCCCGCGCGGCGGACGTGGCCTGGCTCGCACAGCTCGACCGTGATCGAACTCGCGATCGCGCCCAGCGTCCTACCCCAGCCGACGATGCCGGCGATGGTCTCCTCGTTGATGCAGTTCTGTAGCGAAACGACGAAGCCGCCGGGGGCGAGATACTGCCTGATCATCATCGTCGCCCAGGCCGTGTCGTAGGACTTCGTGGAGACGAAGGCGATGTCGATCGGTCGTTCCCTGGAGAGGCCCTGCAGTTCGGTCACGTGCATGGCACGCGCCGCTATGGTGAACTCGCGCACGTCGCGCAGGTGGCTGATGCGCAAGCCTGTTGCCCGGATCCGCTCGACATGCTCCGGCCAGAAGTCGACGAGGATCACGTCCTCGCCGGCTTGCGCCATATGGGCGCCGACGTAGCCGCCGACTGCCCCGGTGCCGACGATCGCGATCCTGGCTCCCATGCTTCGCTCTCCCTGCCGCCGTCGCCGCACGCGTGAGGATCGCGAGCGAAGGCGCGTCGTTGACCGGCCGCGTCGCTTCTTGCAGAATCCCCGATCGAAGGAGCGACCCGTGGCATCCTATCGGCGCATCGAGGTCAAGCCTATCGCAGGAGCGCTCGGCGCTGAAATCGCCGGCGTCGATCTCGGCAACATGGACGATGAGGCGTTCGAGGAAATAGCGGCCGCCTGGCTCGAGCATCTGGTGGTGTTTTTCCGCAGGCAGACCATCACCCCAGAGCAGCAGATCGCCTTTGCCAAGCGTTTCGGCGAGATCCACCATCACCCCTTCATGAAAGGCATGGACGAACATCCCGAGATCCTCGAAATCATCAAGGAGGAGGGCGACACCCGAGCGTTCGGCGAGGTCTGGCACACCGACCAGATGTTCAATCCGAAGCCCGCGAAGGCGACCATACTCTATGCCAAGGAAACCCCCGATGCGGGCGGCGATACGCTGTTTGCCAATATGTATCTCGCTTACGAGGCGCTATCCGATCCGATGAAAGAGCTGCTCGAGGGAGTCAAGACCTGGAATGTCGGCGACCGCCAGACGCTGAGCCGGAACGGTGCGATCGGCCCGCCGAGGGAGGGCCGCTACGCCGGCAACGAAAAGATGGCCGCCAAGGTCCGCGAGCCGGGCGACCTGCAGACCGAGTGCGCGCATCCGCTGGTGCGCACCCATCCCGAGACCGGCCGCAAGGCGCTCTACATCAGCAATCACACGCAAACGCTCGAGGGCTTCCGGCGCGCCGAGGCGCGACCGATTCTCGATTTTCTCATGATCCATGCCGTTCAGCCGGAGTTCACCTGCCGATTCCGCTGGGAGGTCGGTTCGCTGGCAATCTGGGACAACCGCTGCACCCAGCACCGCGCGCTCAACGATTATCCGGGCAAGCGCCGGCGCATGCATCGGATCACCATCGCGGGGGATGCGCCGTTCTGAGATAGGCAGATACCCTTTGCCTCGGCGCCGACGTAATCGGGAATCAGTGCATCGCTCCTCTCATGCCGTAGCCGATGATGGGTTTCGCTCCGCTCAACCCATCCTACAAGCTCGTTGGATCGGAGGCCCCCCTTGAGCGCAAAACCGAGCTTTGCAATCATCGGCGCGGGAATCGGCGGGCTCGCGGTCGCCGCGTTCCTGGCTCGGCAGGGCGCAAAGGTTGCGATCTACGAGCAGGCGAAACAATTCCTGCGGATCGGCGCCGGTATTCAGATGAGCCCCAATGCCATGCGGGTGCTGCGCGCGCTCGGGCTGGAGCCGCTGTTGCGCGAGGTCGGCTTCGAGCCGCCGTCCTGGGCCAACCGCGTATGGGACACGGGCGAGCATCTGTTCGAGCTCAGCCTCGGCGCCCAAGCCGAGCAGAGATACGGCGCGCCGTATCTGCTCCTGCATCGCGGCGACCTGCATTCCGGCCTGTTCTCGGTCGTGCCCTCGGAGCTGATCCGGTTCGACAAGCAACTGATCGACATCGATCGCCGCGGCGCGGTCCACGGACTGCGCTTTTCCGACGGAAGCGGCGCTCTGGCGGATGCCGTGATCGGCGCCGATGGCGTTCATTCGCGCGTTCGCGAAATTCTGCTGGGGCCGGAGAAGCCGAAATTCATCGGCCGCGTCGCCTACCGCACGGTTTTTCCAACGGCCCTGATGCAGGGTTTTGCCCTCGATACCTGCACGAAATGGTGGGGGCCGGACCGGCATATCATCCTGTATCCGGTGAACGCTCGACGCGATGAGACCTATTTCACCACGGCGGTGCCGGACCCCGAGTGGGACGTGGAATCCTGGTCGGCGCAGGGCAATGTGGCGGACGTTCGTCAGGCCTTCATCGGATTTCACGGGGACGTCCAAAAAGTGCTGGCGGCATGTCCGCAGGTGCACAAGTGGGCACTGTTCGAGCGCGATCCGCTGCCGCGCTGGTCCGACGGCGCCCTCGTGCTGCTGGGAGACGCCTGCCACCCGATGACACCGTACATGGCGCAGGGTGCCGCCAGCGCGCTCGAGGATGCCGCGATGCTGTCACGCTGCGTCGCGGAGGCGCGCGATGTCGTCGAAGCATTTCAACGTTACGAAGCGACGCGGCTCGAACGAGCTTCGCGCCTGCAACTCACCTCCCGGCAAAATACCTGGGGTAAGCACAAGGTGGATCCGGACTGGGTCTACGGCTATGACGTATGGAAAGCGCCCATTTGCGATTCCGCGCAATTGAAGCCGGCCGCAGCACCGCCGGCTTAGAGCGGGTCTGCGCAAAGCGCCGCTGTGAGTCTGCTAATGATGACCTGGGGCGTGGGCTCTTGCCCGAATCTGGTGGCGGACTTGTTACTTGGGGATTAGCCGCAGCCTTTGTGCTTGCATATGTCGGCGCAAGAAAAAATGCCGTTATGGCTCACGCTTGTCGCTTGCACACCACTCGCGAAGCAGCGCTCGATGCACTTTTCATAAGAACAAGCTCCTTTCTTGGCAGATACGGGATGCCGTTTCCTGCCGGCGTGGGTTCGGTACACGTGCCGATGGCTGGCGGCATGACGGCTGCTCGGGCGATGGAGAGAATTTGCTGATGGCTGAGGAGCGATCCTCGACCCCGCGCCACCCGCAGACGGCGGCTGGGCTGGGCTTCCAGGTTGAGGTATTGTCAGTTGCGGGCCAGGATCATTTAAACGTGGAGGCACCTGGGGCACGACGATTGGGGGAGGAGCGGTTTGTGCCGACAGGTCCAGTGCACACGGCACACCAGCCAACAGCACACCAGCCGCAACGACCAGAGGGCGCATCCGGAAGATGCTCATCATGGCATTGAAAGCCCCGAACTCCTTCATAGCGCCCATCTTTTTGAAGCGTCGTTCCCGCTCAGCCTAGCCTGACATGGCGTGCTGAACTCTGCAATGAATGGAAGTTACAGAAGCGGCGAATCTCATCGGGAGAATCGATGTGGCGCCCTCTGCCGCCAAATACGAGCTCCATGCCTGAACCACCCCGCCCCAATCTTCTCGGCCTGCTGGCGGAAACCACGGCGATCCAGGCCGTGGGCACCATGGCGGTGCTGGTGGTGCCGACCATCGCGCCGAAGATCGCGGATGCGCTCGGCGTCCCGGCCGGCCGGGTCGGCTTCCAGATCAGCCTCTTGTATCTCGCGGCGATGTTCGGCTCGCTCAGCGCGGGCGCGTCGGTCGCGCGGCTTGGCCCCTGCCGCACCGGCCAGGTCGCCATGCTGCTCACCGCGGCGGGCTGCATGCTGGCGGCCGCGGGCAATCTCGCCACGCTGCTGCTCGGCTCGCTCGTGATCGGCGCCGCCTACGGCGTCATCAATCCGGCGTCCTCGGATCTCTTGATGCGGCACGTGCCGGCCGGCCGGCGCAATCTGTTCTTCTCGATCAAGCAAACCGGCGTGCCGCTGGGCGGCACGATCATCGGGCTCGTCGCGCCCGCGACGGCGCTGCATCTGGGCTGGAGCGCGCCGTTGTGGATCATCGCCGCAATCGCGGTGGCGCTCGCTTGTGCCTCGCAGCCCCACCGCGCGAGCTGGGACGCCCACCGGGACATTTCCGTAAAACTGTCGGGACTGTCGCTCGCCGGGTTCCGCACGCTCGCGAAAAACCCGGCGCTGTTCTGGCTCGCGTCGGCTTCGTTCTGCTTTGCCGCCATTCAGCTCTGCCTGCTCGCCTTCCTGGTCGTGCTGCTGGTCGAGGAGCTCGGCTTCGACCTGGTCGCGGCCGGGGCCATCCTGGCGGCCGTGCAGGTGGTCGGGGCGCTCGGCCGCATTGTCTGGGGGATCGTCGCCGACCGCGCCCGCAACGGGCTTGCGGTGCTGTTGGGCCTGGCGCTGCTGATGGCGGCGGCCTCCGCCGCCGTCATCGGGCTCTCCCCCGCATGGCCGAAAATTCTGGTCGTCGCCGTGTTTCAGTTGCTCGGCGTTTCGGCCGTAGGCTGGAACGGCGTTTTCCTTTCCGAGATTGCCCGGCTGAGCCCGCCGCGGGCGATCGGATCGACGACCGGCGCCGCGATGTTCGTGACCTTCATGGGGGTCGTCGCCGGCCCGCCGGTGTTCTCGGGCCTGCATGCCGTGTTGGGGAGCTATGCCTGGAGCTATGCGCTGCTCGTCGCCTTTGCGCTCGCTGCCGCCGCGCTGATCCGGGCGGCCCAGGCGCAAGCGGGGCGGGTGTCGGAGCCGTAGCCCGGATGGAGCGCAGCGAAATCCGGGGCGGCAGTTCCCGCATTCCGCTGCGCTCGATGCGGGCTACAAGGGGAGCCGAGGTCAAGCTCGGCGACGACGAACAAGCTGCCGTGCTTGCGTGTCAGCTCCCGGAGGCGCTCGCAGATCCGCGATTCGGGTTGGGTGCCTCTTCGAGAATCCGGCGCGAGAGCCGCGCCACGCTCTGCACCGCGCTCGCCTCCCGGGACGACAGCTCTTCGAGCGAGGCGGCGAGCTCGCGCTCCTTCTGCTGCAATTGCTCGATCTCCGTCGACAATGTGCCGTGTCGCTTCTCGAGCTCGGACACCTGGGAATGCAGCTCGGCGCGCCGGGCACCGAGCGAGGCTTGCAAGGCTTCGCGGGCCTGCCGCTCCCGGTCCGCGAGCCCCGTCTCGAACTCGGCCGATCTCGCCGCCAGGCGGCGCTCCAGATCGCCGATCATGCCGGCGCTGAGCTCTTCGACCGACTTCCTGATGTCGGCCTCGCGCTGCGTCCGGCGCCGCTCCAAATCCTCCAGAACGCTCGCCTCCCGGGACGCAAGGCCCGCGACCGACGTGGCGAGCTCGCGTTCGCGCTGCTCCAAGAGCTCCGTCTCGCTACCGAGCGAGATGCGGCGATTTTCGAGGCTCGACACTTCGGATTCGAGCGCGGCGCGCTTGCTGCCCAGCGAGGCTTCCAACGCTTCGAGACCTTGTCGCTCCCGCTCGACAAGGCCGGCTTCGAGCTCGGCCGACCTTGCCGCAAACGCCTCGTCGGCTCGGCGCTCCCGCTCGGCGAGGCCGGCGTCGAGCTCCGCCGATCTTGCCGCGAACGCCGCTTGAGCCTGGCGCTCCCGATCGGCGAGGCGGGCGTCGAGCTCGGCCGATCTTGCCGCGACCCGCCGCTCCAGATCGCTCATCATTCCGGCGCTGAGAACCTCCACCGACTTCTTGATCTCGGCCTCGCGTTCGGCCCGACGCAGCTCGATCGCGTCCAACGCGCTGGCTTCCTTGAAGGAAAGACCGTCCACCGAGGCCGTGAGCTCCCGCTCCCGGCGCTCGAGAATCTCGGTCGCGTTGCCGAGCACGACGTGGCGGTCCTCGAGCCTCGACACCGCGGCCTCCAGCTCGGCGCGTCTGGTGCCCAGCGAAGCTTCCAGCGCTTGGCGTGCTTGCCGCGCGCGGTCGGCGAGCTCCGCCTCGAACTCCGCCGACCTGACCGCGATCCGCCGTTCCAGGTCGGCGGTCATCCTGGCGCCGAGATCTTCCGCCGATTTGCGGATCTCCGCCTCGCGCTGCGTGCGCATGCGCTCCAAGGCTTCCAGGACGTCCGCCTCCGTGGCCGAAAGCGCTTCGACCGAGGCCGACAGCTCGCGCTCGCGCTGCCCCAGCAATTCCACCTGCCGGAACAGCGCGGCACGCCGATCCTCCAGGCCCGAAACTTCGGAATCGAGCTCGGCGCGTGTCCTGCCCAGCGTCGATTCCAGCGCTTCGCGGCCCCGCCGCTCCCGGTCGGCAAGAACGGCCTCGAACTCCGCCACGCTGACGGCTCGGCGCCGCTCCAGCTCGCGGGTCATCTCGCTGCCGAGATCTTCAGCCGACTTCCGGACGTCCGCCTCGCGCTCCGCGCGAAGCGCGGCAAAATCCTGCTCCAATTCCGCGGTGAGCTTCTCGATCAGAATTTTGCGCTCGGATTCGACCGTCTGCTGCGCGACCGCCGCGATCTTGGTCTCGAGCACCGACTTCACTTCGGGATCGTCGCGCAGCGCCTCGTAATAAGCCCCCAGGAGATCCTGCTGGTCGGAGAGCATCGAAGCGAGATTGCGGATGCGGAGGATTTCTTGCGCGATGCGGGAATCGACCGCCTGGGGAGGCGACGCGCCGCGTTGCAGGCTGTCGGCAAATCGGCCGAGCGCCTCCGCGAACTGACGAAGCGCCTTGTCCTCGCCGGCTTCGACCCGGGTCAGCGACCGGATGATCCTGCGCACGAAATCGGCGTCGCGCGACCAATCCAGCGTCCCGATCTGCACGAACCGCTCGCTCGGGTCCAGGATCGTCATGGTCTGCGATCCGGCCGGCACGGAGAGGCACAGCTTCGGGTCGAAGCGCCATACCGCAAGGCGAGGCATCTCGCCGCTGGCAGTTGCGCGCCAGCGTCCGTCCTGCTCGCGGGCGAGCTGGATCCGGACCATCTCGCGCTCGCCGATGCGGACCATCAGTTCGCCCGGAACGCCGTTCGCCAGCCCCTCCTCGACCAGGAGTCGCCGCGCCGATTCGCTCGATCCCAGCTCGGACAGATCTTCCAGCGGAAGCAGCCGCCGGTGCTCGGTGACGCGAAGCACGGACGCTCCCTGCGGAGTGTCCGAGACGACGTGAAACGCCACCCAGTCGCCCGGATTGAGCGAGCCGGCGGAGGCGCCCGCGAGCTCGACCGCGCCGTCCGGGGGAAACAGCAGGCGCGAGGATCCGGAAACGTCGCGGATCCTGGTCCCGTGGCGCTGCATGCGGACCTCGACGAATGCCGCGGCGTCGGAGACCCGGACGCAAATCCCGATGAAGAATGTTTCGCGTTCGGTCGGCATCTCTGCCACCTACCCCATGACTGAATCGACCCGGCGCCGGCGGCGCCCGCCCGTCCTAGGCGAAGCCATGATATCGCGAAACAGCACCCGGAACGATAGGGGCTATGTCACGGAAATCCCAGGCAAATTTTTGTATCGCCTCGCCGCCCCGAGGCGTAATTTCGATGCAATCGGGCGCATCGGGGAAGCCGAGCCGTGCCGTAATGCGCTCACGCCAGGCGAAGAGAACCTGCGCTGCGGGCGACCAGAAAAAAAATAGCGCCGCCCCGGTCGAGGCGGCGCCGTTCGCAAGCCCCGCGAAATTACGCGGCGAGCTTGAGGTTCTCGGCTGCTTCCTTGCCGCGGCTGACCACCACGTCGAACGTGACGTTCTGGCCTTCGCCGAGGCTGGACAAGCCGGCCCGCTCCACCGCGGAGATGTGGATGAACACATCCTTGCCGCCGTTGGCGCGCTCGATGAAGCCGTATCCCTTCGCGGGATTGAACCATTTGACAATGCCCTTGTGCATCGTCCTTCCTTTCTACTTACGTTGAAAACGCCCGGCCGCACTCTTTGCGGACCGCGCAACAACCTGACGAATTGGGGAGAACCGAAACGAAGCGTGCGTATCGCGCGCTGGCGGCCGGAACGGCCAAAACCGATTGCTGCGGGTGATATAGACGGTGTGAGGGAAGAAAACAAGACTGATAGCGCCGGAGTAAATCGTCGTCCTCTCAATCGATTGCGGGTCCTAACGCTGGCAGGACCATGATTGTCCGGCTCAGGGGCATCCGAGAGTGTAGGTCCCCTCTCCCCACCCAACCCGGGTATTCCCGGGTTTGGCAATCATAATCGGTCCAACTCGGAAACATCCGACTTGGACT
>WNGN01004273.1_pt1 | contig 10203 bp, 10 predicted proteins | sample 5400561 | NCBI WGS metagenome assembly WNGN01 (sample SAMN13153379, study PRJNA577476) | soil metagenome | isolation source: 115 cm soil or saprolite under Garry oak tree replicate 2 | place: USA:California | collected 2016-06-15 | reverse complement strand
GCCCGATCGAAGTCGGCGATCGCGCGGTTGAGGTCGCCATCGCGGTACGCGAAGCTTCCGCGCTCCCGGTAGGATTTGGCGTCGTGTGCCGAGAGGTCGGGAGCCGGACTGGCATTGGCGATTGCCCCAGCGCCGTCCGTATTCGCCGCGGGTGCAACGGCGCTCGGCAGGATCGCGTCGTCAGGGACCGCAGTACCCTCAAGCTTGTCCCGTGGCTCATCTCGGCGGGTGGTATCGATTGGCTCCGCCGGCGTGGCAGCCGCGATTTCGGTCGGGCCGACATGGGCAATGACCTGGTCGCGGTCCGTATTTGCCGCGGGTACAACGGCACTCGGTACGATCGCGTCGCTAGCGACCACTGCACCCTCAACCATGTCGCGCGGCTTGTCCCGGCCGGCTGTATCGAATTGCACCGTCGGTGTGACAGCGGCGATTTCGTCCGGTCCGCGCGCAGCAACCTGAGTCGCTTTTACCGGAGTGACAGACACCTTCGAAAGCTGCTCGAACGCCAAATATCCTCCGATCGACACCGTCGAAAGGAAAGCGACCTTCATGGCATCGGAGGCGAGCTTGCGGATCGTGCCGGAGCTCGAGCGCTTCGACGTCGGATCAGGCCGCCGGAGTGTGAGCGCGAGCAGTCGGTCGTAAGTCGCCCGCTGTTCGGTGTCGCTAAGGATGGCATTGGCGCGAACGATCTGCCTGAACCTTAACGCAGCATCCGGATCGTCCGTGGCGACGTCTGGGTGGTTCGCTTTGACGGCGTTGCGGAATGCAGTTCTGAGACTCTCGGCATCATCGTCCGGAAGTGCGCCGAGCAAATCGTAGAGAGTTTTCATAGTTGAATAGTTACTCTCGCGTCCGCTCCTCGTCAGAAATTCCCACCGCGGAGTCGCCGACTATCAAGGACATACGTATCCAAACGGACATTCCAGCTGGAAAGTCGTGTTCCAGTATGGCTAAAACATGGCTTGACGGCGGAGCCCGATACCGCCGCTGCCGATGTCGGGGATTACGTGCCGCTACCGTTAATGGTCGACTAACCATCGGTCAGGACATTGGACGGTCACGATATCGGAGCGGCTGATGAACTGCGCTTCTCGCGGTGCGCATGTGACCGGATAGTCGCCAGCGGATGCCGAGCGGGCTCAATCTCGCACCTGCTCGATGCCTGCAGCAGCCGCAGACGGTCGCGTACCATCTTCTCCGCAGCCTGGTAGCATTGCCGCTCGTAATCGAGCTTCAGGCGCGCCCATTGATCCGGATCCACGGTCTTCAGATCGGATGCCTTCAACTCGCAGTCGGGCGCTGGTTGCGGTGTCAGCAGCGCGCGGTTCGGCCGGTGAATTCGCAGCTGAGAGTGTACTTCGGCAGGTGCGGCAGCGGGGGCGGGGTCTGCCTTGACTTCACGCTGAGCGGAATTGCTGGCGCAACCGGCAACCGCCATCGCGCACGATATGACGCAGAGCGTCAAAAGCCTTGAGGCGAGTGCGCGCAGTGGGCGAGAGCCTTCGCCTGGAATGCCATCGCACTTCGACGGCGTCATTCCGGATTCGAAGCAACTGTCAGCACAGGGCGCTCGTCCCGTGGTCGCCATTGCTCGTGTTTCCTAATTCAAGACGAGGCAGCCTGGCGGCCTCGCTCGTGCAGCGCTCATCGCAACGCGAACTTCGCGCGGCGATAGCGCCTGGCCCCCTGGCCAACGGCGCGACCATGAATGGAAAATTTGAATCCCATTCTAACAATCACAATGAATCAAACGTGAATCGGCCTCTGATGGGCTCTTCGGCCGCGCGCCAATATCGACGAAATGCGGAAAACGTGACGAAGGCCTGCAAGACGGGTCAGGCCGGCAAACGCCGGATCAATTCGCGCGTGATGGCGAAGGTGACGATCGTACCTGCCAAAACCTGAGCAAACGGCGCGCGTCTTCGGTTGCCATTGCGGCGAACTGGTTTCTGACCTTGGCCAATTCGTGCGGGGCCATCGAGCCGGTCGCAAAGCGGCTGTCCAGCACGGCGCTTACGGTCTCCCAGCTAAGCTCTGCTGCCTTGCAGGGAACCAGAACGCCGTCGTCGCGAAGGCTTTGCATCAGAGGGCGAATGATCTCGATGGTGGAGTGCGACAGTTCGGCGAGTGCGACGACGGTCTCTTCATATTTTCGCTGTCTGGCGAACCCGCTCAACGCCGCTTCATTGAGTTCGCCTTTTTTCTTGAGCAGCGCCACCAAACGCTTGGCCGCGGTAAAGTCGCGAACCTTGGACATTTCGCGATTGGCTCCCGCTGCGACGGCCGCAATTACACTTCGGATCTCCTCGAACAAGTGAGGTGGCGCACGTGACAATAGCCGCGATCGGACCGCTTCCGTCGCATTGCGCAACAGTTGACGGCGAAGCTCCGACGGCAAGTCGACCCGGATCCCGGTCTCCGTGGCAAGCTCGGGATCGGATTCAGCCTGCGCCACAACAGTGGCAAATCCGGCTGCGGAAAACCGCGCTCCGGGATTGCTGACGAGCCGCCGACTGACGCTTGGGTACCGGCGGGCCAATAGCGCGTCGGTAATGACTTCCTTCAACCACCAACGCCCCGAAACGGCCAGCAGGTGCTGTTCGCCTTTGGTTTCCGCGATTTCCACCAGGTCTTCCGTGCTTAGACGAGCAGATTCCGTCAAAACGGGTCCGGCGATCGTGATCTCGTCGTTCATGGCAAGGCGGCGGACGACGGAAGACGGCGCCTGGCCGACGGGAGCAAGTTGAATGCTCATTTCCGCCAGCGCGATACGCGCACTCACATCTGCAATCGCCCGGATTTCTATCGTCTTGATCAGGCGTTCAAGCAAATCGCCGAACAGCTCGATTTGCTCATGATTGAAGCTGCCAGCGGACGACAGAAAAAGATCCGTAACGCGCTTGATCGTTTCCAGGCGCTTTTCCGCCGACCCGATACTTATTGTCGTTTCGACTTCGTCGATGATTGATAATTGTGCATCTGGCATCGCTCATCCTGAGCGTTCTGGGAGGCTGTCGTAAGCCGACCAAGATCCATATCGGGAATGGCTAAATGTTTCGTAAAATTAGAACTATGACGGCTCACCTGTAACGAAGTGTGGCAGATTTGTCGGCTGGCGCCCTGATCAGGCAATCCGCTCCCGCCTCGCTCTGGGTCAATCGCGCGCTGGGCGGGCTGTTCGTCTATCTCGGCACCCGCATCGCCATGCTTCAGGCGCGCTGAATATTGTAAACCGCACTGCCCGCCAGATAGAGCCCGAGAAGTATCATCGCGATCAAAAACCAGCGGCGGAAGGTTTCCGGCTGCAGCCGCGAGCGCACGGCCTGTCCGACGAACATGCCGGTGAAGGAAGCCGCCATGGCGACCGCGCCCGGCCATGCGGTCGCCGCCGTCAGCAACCCGGCGCTGGTGAGATTAAAGGCCAGCGCCACCGTCGCGACGGTGAAGAACACCCCGAGCGCCTGCACCAGTTCGTCCTTCTCCATGCCGATCGACTGCATGAACGGCATCGAGGGGATCACCTGCACGCCGGTGGCGGCGGAAACCACGCCTGTCATGACGCCGACGATGCCGCCGATCCATTTTTCGTCTCTGCGCGCGACATTGAAGCTGAATTTGTTGAGCCCGACGATGGCATAAATCAACAGCAAAACGCCGAGAACGATGGTGCCGTAGCGCGCATAGGGGCCGGTCAACATGCCGGCGTTCAGCCAGATTCCAATCACCGTACCCACCATCAGCGGCCACAGCCGTCGCATGATATCGCGCAAATACGGGCCGACAAAAGTCTGCCAGATGTTGGTGACCACAGCCGGCACGATGACGATGGCGAGCGCGTGCGAAGGCTGCATCGTGATGGCGAGCAGGCCCATCGACACCGTCGGCAGCCCAAGCCCGATCACGCCCTTGATGAAACCCGCGAACAGGAACGCCGCGGCGATGAAGAGCAGGAGAGGGTCTGACATCCCGGCACATTGACCGATCCGCGCGATCGGGACAATCTGGAGGTTACGGAGCAAGCCTTCGGCCCTGACGAAGGCAGACAGCGGACTTCGCCATGCGTTTCGATCTGATTGACCTGCAGCTGTTCATCGCGGTGGCCGAGGCGCGCAGCATCACGGGCGGCGCGCTCCGTTCTCATCTTGCACTGGCGTCGGCAAGCGCGCGGATCAAGAGCCTGGAAGCCGGCCTCGGCACAGCGCTTCTCAAGCGCGGCCGCCGCGGCATTGAGCTGACCGCGGCCGGCGAAAGCCTGCTCGATCATGCCCGGATCATCTTCCACAATGTCGATGCGATGCGCGGCGATCTTTCGGCCTATGCCAGCGGCGCCCGGGCCAGCGTGCATCTGCTTGCCAACACCTCGGGTCTGTCGGAGCACCTGCCGAAGGCGCTGGCGGCATTCCTGCGGGAATATCGGGATATCAACGTCGATATCGAGGAACGTGAAAGCACCGATATCGCCGCGGCGATTGCCACCGGTGCCGCGGATCTCGGCTTTGCAGCCGAGCATGCACTTCCTGATAACGTCGAGCGATTTCTGTTCAGCGAGGACCGGCTGATGCTGGTCACCGCGCGGCGCGGCGAGTTCGCCGGCCGTCGTCAGATCGATTTTCAGGAGGTGAGGGATCGTGACTTCGTCGGACTGACGAATTCGACCGCGCTTCAGATCCATATCGCCAAACACGCCGCACGGCTCGGCGTACGCTTGAAATTCCGCGCGCGCTTGCGGGATTTCGACGCGATCTGCCAGATGGTGGCGGCGGATGTCGGTATTGCCGTGGTGCCGGAAACCGCCGCGAAGCGTTGCGCGCGGTCGATGCCGATCACGATGATCCGGATACGCGACCCCTGGGCCAACCGCAAACTGACGATCTGCGCCCGCAGTTTCAAAACCTTGCCGCGGCCAGCCAAGCTGTTGGTGGAGCATTTGCGCAAAGCCGCGCAGCGCTGACAAGGCCGCGCAACGCTAACAAGGCGGCGCAATAGATTCACTTCGTCATCTCGACTCCCGCATCCTTGATCACTCTTGCCCACTTCTTGGTCTCGGCCTCGATATATCCACGGAAATGCTCCGGCGTGTCGCCGGCCACGGTGAGGCCCTGATCGGCGAGCTTTTCCTTCACCGATGGATCGGCCATCGCCTCATTTGCAATGCGGTTGAGCGCTGCGATGATGTTGTTCGGCGTTTTCGCCGGCGCGACCATGCCGTACCAGTTCTCGATCAGGATATCCGGCATGCCGACTTCCGCGGTGGTCGGCACGTCCGGCGCGGTCGGTGCGCGCTGCGGAGCGCCGAGCGCGATGGGGCGTAGCGTGCCGGCCTTGATATGCGGCAGCAACACCGGCAAATCGAGGAATGCCATCTGCACCTGCTGGCCAAGCAGATCGTTGATGGCTGGCGCCGCCCCGCGATAGGGCACGTGGACGATGTCGATCTTCGCCGTCAGCTTGAGCAGTTCGCCGGCGAGATGCGGCAGGCCGCCAACGCCTGCGGAGGCAAAATTGAACTTGCCGGGCTGCGCTTTCGCAAGCGCGACCAGTTCAGCCATGTTGTTGGCGGGAAAGTTGCTCGCAACGATGAGCATCTCCGGCACCGTCACGGCCAGCGTGACGGGCGCGAAATCCCTGCCGACGTCGTAGGGGACCTTTTCCATCGTCGGGCTGATGACCAGCGCGCTCGCACTCACGATCCCGATGGTGTAGCCGTCGGGATTTGCTTTCGCGACCGCATCGGTCCCCAGCACGCCGGCCTGCCCGCCGCGATTGTCGATCAACACCGGCTGTTTTGTCAGCTCCGACATGCGCTGGCCGACCACGCGCGCGATGATGTCGTTCGGGCCGCCGGCCGGAAACGGCACGATCAGCCGGATCGGTTTATTGGGAAAGTCCTGCGCCGCAGCCAAAGCCGGCCACAGCAGCACCGATAGCGCCGCTGCCAGCGCGCCAAATACTCTCATGAACGCCTCCCGGCCCACACCTTTGAGCCGCATGCGGGAATCCGCATAGCAACCGGTGGAGCATTTGCTTAAGATCCAATGCTAGCGAACTTTGAAACGCCGTCGAGAGCCAAAAATGCTGAAAGTCTGGGGGCGACGCAGTTCATTCAATGTCCAGAAGGTGATGTGGCTGATCGGCGAACTGGGGCTTGAACACCGGCATATCGACGCCGGTGGCAGGTTCGGCGGGCTCGATACATCAGCTTTCCTGGCGATGAATCCCCATGGCCGTGTGCCCGTCATTCAGGACGGTGATGCGACGGTTTGGGAATCGCACGCCATTGTTCGCTATCTGGCCGCGCGTCACGGCGCCGGACATTTCTGGTCTGGCGATCCGGCGGTTCGCGCTGTTGTCGACGGCTGGATGGACTGGTCGCAAACCTCGCTGCAGCCGGATTTCCTGGTCGGCGTGTTCTGGGGATTCTATCGAACCCCCGAAGACAAACGAAACTGGCCGGCGATCCGGGCGTCGCTGGCGCGCTGCGTCAGGCATTTTGAAAAGCTGGAGCGACTGCTCGAGCGCCGTTCATTTCTGCTCGGAGACGCGCTGACCCTGGCCGACATCACCGCCGGAACGTCGCTGTACCGGTATTTCGAACTGGAGATCGAGCGTCCGCCGCTGCCGCAGGTCGAACGCTGGTATCGCACGCTTGCGCAACGCGCCGCGTTTCGCGATCACGTCATGATCCCGTTCGAGGAATTGCGCGGGCGCCTGCTCGATCAATGACGAAGCCGCACCAGCGGCATCGTATTGAAAATTGAAAATTGAAAGGAAAACGTAATGCTGCCGGAAGATAACGAATGGCAGGCGCGCGCGTGAAAAGCATCCACCTCATCATTGCGGTCCTGGCGTTAAGCCTGTTCGGTATCATTGCCGGCGACCTCGGCCTTTTCAGCAGGCTCTCGCTTGAGACCCAGCGGGTGATAGGCCTGACTGAATTTGGCGCCAACATGGCCATCGCCATTTATGGCGCGGTGGCTTTCCGCCGGATCGCCTGGAGCGCCTATCTTGTGCTCTCAATCGTCGGGTTTGTGCTGGTCAGCGCTACGACCCCGATCACCGCCGTGTGGCTGGCATCGAAAGTTCTGCACGGCGCGGCATGAGCGGCCTGCGTGGACTCAAAGAAAGCGCACTCACTTCGCCGTCTCTATCCCGGCGTCCTAGACGCGGCCAAGTGGCCGCCGCTCCTTAAGCCGTTACGCAGGGATGAGGGCAGGATGCATACGCGGAGCTCTTCACTTGCGCAAATCAAGGCAGCAGTTCGTTCGCACCAGCGAGCCTGACGGACCGCTGCGTGATGAGATCGCTCCAGATCCAGTGATGATGACGAATGACGCTGACGGCATCGAGGTGTGGGCGGTCGCTCACCGTGTGGCAGTCGGTAACGACAACGACGTGGTGATGATGCGTGACCGCGGATCGGACGGTCGCATCAACGCAGAGATCGGTTGCCCATCCGGTGATCAAGACCCGATCCGGCGCGATCTCCTTCAGGCGCGCCTGCAGGTCCGTCCCGGCGAATGGATCATTCAGGTCCTTCCGGACAACAACATCATTGGGATCTCGCCGCAGTTCGGGAAGAAACGCCCAGCCGGGCGTTTGCGGCTCGAAATCGTCGCCCTTGCGGCCACAATGCTGGACAAAGATCACCGTGCCGGACTGTTCGCGGACCTTGGCCGCGAGCTTGTTGATGCGTTCGATGACGCCGGGCAAATCGTGCTTGGGCTCCCCATTGAGGAGTCCGACTTGCATATCGACGACAAGCATTGCGTCCATGCGGGGCCCGAAAAAAGCGCGCTGCGGTGAGGTTCCAAGCCTCAGTCTATCTCGCATCGAAAATCAAAACCACCCTCGGCGCCAACATCACGTTCATGCTGACATAAAGTGGCAGCATATGGTGATAACCTGGTCGCGCTTCATGGCAGGGTGGCTCCGATGTCTCGCGCGCAACGTCTACTCGATCTCATTCAGGCGCTCCGTGGCTATCGTCGCCCCGTCAGCGGCGCGACGTTGGCCGAGGCGCTTGGGATTTCACTGCGGACTGTCTACCGGGACATTGAGACACTCAAGGCACAGGGTGCGCATATCGATGGCGAACCCGGTGTCGGCTACGTCCTGCGCCCGGGGTTCATGCTGCCTCCGCTGATGTTTTCTGAAGAGGAGATCGAAGCGATCGTTCTCGGCTCACGATGGGTAGCCGACCGAGCCGATGCGGCATTGGGCGCGGCCGCGCGCAACGCACTTGCCAAGATCGCCGCGGTGTTGCCGCAAGACTTGAAAGTCAGTCTCGATACGTCAAGCCTTCTGGTCGGGCCTGGCAATGCCGTTGCCGCCGGTGATGCCGAGTTGCCGACCATCCGCCTGGCTATCCGCACGGAACGCAAATTGCGCATCTTCTATGTGGACGGCCGCGGGCGCGATTCAAAGCGCACCATCTGGCCATTCGCTCTGGCCTTTTTCGACCGGGTGCGCGTTGTCGTGGCGTGGTGCGAGATACGCGAGGGCTTTCGGCATTTCCGGACCGACCGTATCAGCAAGGTCCAATTCGTCGACAAGCGTTATCCCCGTCGTCGTCAGGTCCTGCTGAAGGATTGGCGCGCGACCGAGGGAATCCCGGAGCAATAACGCTAGATTTCACTACTGACAGTTTTTGGCAGCGTTATCCCCTAGATTGAATTCATGCCACGCGGTGGTCCGGTGGCGATGTTCAAGAAGGAACCTGCCAAATGCCAAGCTTCAGTTTTGTCTTGCTCTATGTCGAGAACCCGCCGGCCAGCGCCGCCTTCTATGCGGATCTGTTAGGCCGTCCAGCCATCGACACTTCACCCACGTTTGCCATGCTGCCGCTGTCGGATGGCGTGATGCTGGGGCTGTGGTCGCGCAAAACAGTCGAGCCCCCAGCCATCGCGCCAGCCGGAGGCAGCGAAGTCGCGTTCACGGCCGACAATGCCGCGGCAGTCAAAGCAACGTTTACCGATTGGAAAAGGCGTGGATTGGATATCATCCAGGAACCGGTGCAAATGGATTTTGGCTATACCTTCGTAGCGGCCGATCCCGATGGTCATCGCCTGCGCGTGTTTGTTCCGGGGGCCGCATGAGCAGGAATTGCATTGTAGTCGCTTCGGCCGGGCACGTCCGTATCGGCCGAAGCAAAGGGTTGGTGCAGGTCAATCACAGCAAGGCGCTTCCGAACACGACATGGCAATGATTGTGGTCGCGATGGGCGTTATGCGTGTCACCCGCCGCGCGGAATCACGCGCATGCCTGCGTCCATCAGGCTAACAAACCGGGAAGGAATTTCCGCACGTGCGAACAGACAATGTCGTTCGCCGGTTCGCGGCAGCCCAAGATTGGTCGTAGTTGGCTGTGCATATTGCGGTTGCGGGCCGATCTGCAGATTGGACGAAAACAGCCTTCGCGATCCGCGAGCGCTGGCAACATTTTGGCAATGCATATTTATTTTAGTGGGAGGGGCATGCCATGTCGCATGAGTCACGTAACTCCACTCTGGTCGTTTTCGGAGACAGTCTGTCGGACAACGGCAATTTGTTCGACCTGATCGGCCAGCCGGCGCCGCCGGCCTGGGAGGGCCGAGCTTCCAACGGTCCCACCTACGCCGAACAGCTGGCCAGAAATGCCCTGCCGATCAATCTCTCGAACCAGCTCGCCGGATATATCGCGGACCTGCACGGCCATCAGGCTCCGCACAACACGACCGTGCTGATCAATATCGGCAGCAATGACTACCAAGGCTTCCTGCAAAGCACTCTGCCCAAGAATCCCCAGACCATTCAGGCGGAGGTGCAGAATGTCGTGGGAAGCATCGCCCAGGCCATCGACACGCTCACGCATGCGGGAGTCGAGAAAATTGTCCTGTTCACACTACCGGATTTCGGTATCACGCCAGCGGTGCAGGCACAGGGCCCCGAGGCGGTTGCGTTTGCCCATGCGCTGGACGTGGCCAACAACACGGCGCTCACGCAAATGGCCGCCAGTCACCCTAACGTGCAGGTGGTCGATGTCTTTCAGCTCAGCGAAGCGTTTTTTGCCGATCCGCACAGTTTTGGCTTTTCGGCAGGTTTAAACCAGACCTGGGTCGGCCAGCTCGCGGCCGGCTCTCATCAATTCGCGCCCAACGAGGTGGCATTTTTCGATGGCATCCACCCCACCACCGCAGCTCATGGAACCGTAGCGGCCTTT
>WNGN01006536.1_pt1 | contig 10208 bp, 7 predicted proteins | sample 5400561 | NCBI WGS metagenome assembly WNGN01 (sample SAMN13153379, study PRJNA577476) | soil metagenome | isolation source: 115 cm soil or saprolite under Garry oak tree replicate 2 | place: USA:California | collected 2016-06-15 | reverse complement strand
AAGCACTGGTCCATCGTTCAAGCAATGTCGCCAGATGAAGTCCCCAGTAGCTGGATTGAGCGCACTCACGCTCCCCTTACAGCTCGAGCCGCTGATCGTCGTCTTGCCACCAGCCACATAGAGCGTGGTACCATCCCAGGCAGCGGGCGAAATGCTGCCATCTCCGCACTGCGGGCAGCCCCCGCCCTTTGCTATCTGGGCTGTCCATACAGGACCATTATTGAAAGCATTACGGTTCAAAGCGTAAAACTTCCCGTTCTTATTCGCGACACCCACCATTTGCGTGCCACCGCCTGTAAAAAGCGTAGGGGTGTTAACGAAGTCGCTGTCATTTACCTGCTGAGATGATGGCACTTGCCAGTGACGCACAAATGACAGGTTTGATGTGAGTTCGACCACTGCCGGCGCATTGGTTTCTGAGCTCCCACACGAGCCAGGGTTGCCTGTAGCGAAGTAGAGGTTGCCGGTTGCCTGGTCAATCGTTGGTGAGCCTGACACGCCACCACCGGTGCATCCATTGGGTACGACATTGTAGGTGTGCTGAATGGCTCCTGTCGAGGCGTTCAGCTGGACTAACTGCCCCTGGACCAGCGGGCAATCGCCAAAGGAGGACACACCTATGTATACGCTCCCGTTGTAGACGGCTGGTGAGCTCCAGATGAAGTGGCCCGGTGAGGAACCCAACGAGGTATTCCAGATGGATTTCCCGGTGAGGGCGTCCAATGCATAAAAGCGGGCGTTACCGCCACCTACAAAGAGCATCGAGCGCCCATTGATAGTTGCCACAGTGGATGTGCTCGCCACACCGACGCTGACAGGATTGCAACCGGTATCTGTCGTTGTCCCCAACTGGTTCGTCCACACGTGAGCGTTGCTTAGATTCGTCGCGTGCTCATTACCCGAATCCCATGATCCCCAGTAGATCAGATTATTGGCTTCCACGGGTTGGGTTGAGATGGCACCTGCCGCGGTGTGCGTCCAATGAAGCTTCAGGTTAGGGGCAGTCGTCGGATTGATAATGGTCTCGGAACTGTTGTAGCCGCTGCGCCCATTGTTAGAAAGATAGGTCGGCCAGTCCCCTGTTGCCGCATAGGCAGTTAGTGTGGTGGAACCAAATATCATAATAAGAAGGGGGGCAAGTATTCCGATTATTGACCAATGCTTCACCTGCCGTTGCCAGTTGCCCACATACTTCCATGGTGTATATATACTCTCGCGTCTCATGGTGCTACAATTCCTATCTAAGTTGTACTGTCTAAGTTGTACAGTTCTACTTGTGTCACTACCTATAGAGGTCAGAGTGTACTGCAATACAAGGTCTAGCGACCCTCACTTCACTATGGGGCCACCGTGATTGGAGCATTGTTAAAAGGAACGCTGCTTGCAATCTGATAACTCCAAACCTGTGAACCACCAGTAGCGCTAAGAGCGTACACAAAGTTATTATTTGTGCCGACGTAGACAACATTCTCGTTCACCGCGAGCGGACTACCGATATACTTGTCTAACGGATGTCGCCAGCGCAAGGAGCCAGTCGTAGCGTTGACGTTGAGGGCAATGATGGAGCCACTCGTACTGGTGGAATCAACAGAGGTATTGATCTTAAGGTTGTTAGTAACAGTGCTAACACTACTGGCTACGCCAGCGTACAGTACCCCATTGACGACCTGGAGTGAGGTGTAAATCGCCCCTCCCACGTTGTAGCGCCAGAGGCTTGAGCCAGTCTTGGCATCGAGTGCGTACACGTTGGTATCCTTGGACCCGACGTAGACCACCCCATTGGCAACGGCCGGTGCACCCGAAATCACGTCACTTATCTTCGCAGAGCGCCAGGTTTGCGTCCCATTTTTGGCGTTGAAAGCATACGCATAGCTATCCGTGGTGCCTGGCCCGCCTTGTTGAGGAATTACCGAGGAAGCAATGTAGATCTCGCCATTGTCTACTTGCAGATTGGAGAAGATCTGGTCATTGATTTGCGAGCGCCAGATCTGTGCGCCATTGGCAGCGTCGAGTGCAAACAGGTAGCTATGGTTTACATTATCGGATGCTTGTCCATAGACCACACCATTGACGACTACTGCAGTGCCCACATCGACTGCTGCAGCTGTAGGCGCTGCACCTGTGCCAGTTGCCGCATTATAGCGCCAAAGCTGCGTGCCGCTTTTGGCATTCAGTGCGTAGAGGTAGTTATTGCTTGAGCCGACATAGACGGTGCCATTGACCACCACGGGAGACTATCTGCTGGTGCCAGATTAACGATCCACTTTTAGCATCAAGCTTGTACAAGATTCCATCGCCTGAGCCAACATAGACATCCAATTGCGAAGCTGATGCCAGGGAATGACTGCCGACAGCAGTTCTGCTCTGGCGTGCAAGGTTCAAGGCGATAACGAGGCTAATGACCAGGAGCACGATGAATAAAATTGCTACTATGGTGCCGATACGGCGTCGCGACGTTTGTCCTTCATGGAACTCTGAAACATTGCTCTTCATAACAAATTTACCTTTCTCGTTGGAGGTGGAATACTGTGGCAGAGATAATGCCTATAGTTTCCTTTCGTTCAGTTCATCCCAATAACCAGTATTATATAGTATAACGGTCATCTATTATATAGTATAACGGTCATCGAACCAAAATCGGGAAACTTGGACGCTCCATTCTAGAACGGACCATTGTTTTTGGAGTTTAGACTAATTTGGTACGAAATGGCTTGCAGAGTAGAACAAGGCCTTGCATAGCGAATACGGATGAAGCCGCTTCACACCTTATTTCCTAGGAATTTAGTCTAAACTCCAAATTGTTTCATTGACTTCTTAAGTCGAGGAAAATCTTAAGAAGCATATTTTCAACCCCCTGCTACAGTTTAATTCCCATCGGTCAGTTTGTCAACAAGATAGGAAAAATAGTTGGCTGCTTGCGACTTGTTCTGGGTAGATTGAGTTTATAGTATTTCTAACTTTGTATGGCTATCTGCCACCCATCGTCAGGGCCATGATGGCATTTTGCGCGTGCATGCGGTTTTCGGCCTGGTCATAAACAACCGACTGAGGCCCATCGATGACGGCGTCGGCGACTTCAATGCCGCGTTCGGCTGGGAGGCAGTGCATGTAGATGGCGTCTGCTTTTGCCAGGGACATACGACCCTCGTCACAGATCCAGCGCTCGTAGCGGCGGATAGTTTCCGCCATCTTTGACTCCTCATTGATGGCGACCAGCGGACCCCAGCTCTTGGGATAGACGACATCGGCATTGTAAAAGGCTTCGTCCATGTCGTTGACAATCTTGAAGCTGCCCCCGGCGTTCCGTGCATTATCTTCGGCGTTCTGTAGTATTTCTGGCATCAGCTCAAACTCGGGAGGGTGTGCGAGCGTGACATCCGCACCAAATTGCGTGAAGAGTTCGATGACCGACTGAGGCAGAGACAGCGGCTTGGTGTAGGATTTGGCATAGGCCCAGGACATGACGACTTTTTTCCCCTGTAGACTGCCTTTTTTCTCGATACAGGTCATGAGATCAGCCATAGCCTGGCATGGATGGTACATGTCACATTGCATATTGATGACGGGGATACGCGCATGCTCGGCGACGTCGCGGATGTATTTGTTGCCATCGCCCCAGTCGCAGTGGCGGATGGCAATGCCGTGCCCATAGGAGGAAAGGATTTTGCCGATTTCTTTGGGTGTATCACCGTGAGAGATTTGCATTTTATCGGGTTCAAGAAAAATAGCGTGGCCGCCAAGGCGTGTCATACCTGCCTCAAAGGAGTTACGGGTGCGCGTTGAGGAGAAGAAGAAGAGCATGAAGAGGGTTTTGTCCTTGAGCAGGCGCGTGGGGAGGTCAAGGCCCCATTTCATTTTGAGATCAAAGGCGAGGCGCAGGACTGTTTCCAGTTCTTCTCTGGTCCATTCCTGGGTGCTGATAAAGTCTCTACCACGAAGATTTGTTTTCATTGCCGGGTTTCCTTTCTAGCCGGGCATGATCCATGTACCGGTCTGGCCAGAGAGCGCTCTGCCTATGGTTTCGGGCTTAGTAATCAGGGCGGCCTGGCCACCTAGTTCGAGATAATTGATGATAGCTCGTACTTTGGGTCCCATACTCCCTTTGGCGAAGTGTCCTTTGTCGTAGTATAGTTTGGCCTCGCTGAGCGTAATAGTATCCAGGTCCTGCTCGTTGGGTTTATTGTAATTGAGAGAGGCCTTCTCCACAGCTGTCGATATGAGCAGGAGGTCGGCATTCAACCTGGTAGCGAGAAGGCTGGAGGCCAGGTCTTTGTCGATGACGCCTTCAACACCGGATAGATTGCCTTCCTCGTCTCGTACCACGGGAATGCCGCCGCCGCCAACGGCCACGACAATAAAACCATGCTTAATAAGAGTTTCTATAGCGGCGCGTTCGATGATCTCCTGGGGTTGGGGCGATGGTACAACGCGTCGCCAGCCGCGGCCCGCATCTTCGACCATGGCCCATCCTTCTTGCGCCATCTTGGCTTTTGCTTCATCCTCTTTATAGAAAGAGCCAATGGGCTTACTAGGATTCTGCATAGCCGGGTCATTGCGATCGACCAGCACCTGAGTAACCACAGTGACGCATTGGCGCTGAATGTCACGGTGCAGAAATTCGTTGTGCAGCGCCTGCTGAATCATGTAGCCAATAGAGCCCTGGGTATCCGCGCCGCAGGAGTCAAGCGGTACGGTATGGAGCAAGTTGCGAGCGTATTCCGAGCGCAGCAGGATAAAGCCGACTTGCGGGCCGTTGCCGTGAGTGATGACGACATTCCAGCCCTGGGCAATCATTTCGGCAATGTGTACGGCGGTCTCACGAACAGCGGCGAACTGATCAGGAACGCTCTTATGAGCTTCATCTTTGATAAGGGAGTTGCCGCCAATGGCAACTACAGCTAGTTTACTCATTTTGCCTCCAGGAAAAGCGGGAGCATAGCGTAGAAAGTGGCGCATTGGACTACTTCGGCGGCGGGCACCTGGTCAAGGACGGTGTGCGCCCAGTGTTCTTCGCCTGGACCAAAGCCGATGGTTGGGATACCGGCCTTGCCCATCCAATAGGTAGCGTTGGTCGAGAAAACCCATTTGCCAGTCTTTGCCGGACGGCCATAGCAACTTTCAAAGGTGGATTTGCCTGCCTGTACATAGGGGTGGTCTTCCGGCAAAGACCAGGCTGGGAAGATTTTTTCTACTGGGAAGGTAAAGCCAGTATAGCTTGGCACTGCGTACATTGGCACAACTATCTCAGCCAGGTGCGCGTTGGGCAGGGCATGCAGTTCGTTCAGCACGACTTCTTTCGTTTCTGCCGGGTGCATACGACGGTCAATATAGATGTTGCACTCGTCGGGTACGGCATTGAGCGAGGCGGTGCGAGTGCTGATATTGGTCACGGTGATAGAGCCTGGGCCAAGGAATGGATCGGGACGGCTCTTCAGTTCCTGGTGCAGTTGCTGTACTCCCTGGATAAAGGGAATGGCTTTGTAGAGGGCGTTATCGCCGCGTTCTGGGGCACTGGCATGGCAACTGCGCCCCTTGAAAGTGACGCTGATCTCGGTACGCCCGCGATGGCCGCGATAGATGTCCATCCCGGTTGATTCGCCAATGACGACATAATCAGGGCGTATACCTTCATGTTCGACCAATGCGTTACCGGAGATGCCGTCGCACCATTCTTCCATGTTGCCAAAATAATAGAGCGTCCAGTTCTTTGCCAGACCCAGCGCTTTCAGCATTGCCATGGCATAGATCATGGGAGGTGTCGAGCATTTTTCGTCGCCCGCACCAAGGCCATAGATGATGCCATTCTCGACCTTGCCTTTGAAGGGGTCCCACTGCCACTGGCTGGCATCGGCGATACTGACTGTATCGATATGGCTGTCATAGAGCAAGGTATGAGGGCCATTGCCGATGCGTCCCAGGATATTGCCCATGGAATCGCGGCGCACCTCGTCGAAGCCGAGGTCAGCCATGCGAGCACCGACAGCATCGCCAACCGGGCCAATCTGGCTGTCAAAGCTGGGGATGGCTATCATGTCGCGCAGGAACTGAATGATGGCGTCGTGGTGCTGAGCCAGTTCCTGTTGCACAGCGGCTTGCGCTTCACTTAGATTTTTCATTCCTTTTCTCCTATACATATGCCGCATTCACGTAATGCACTTTCTTTGTATCCAGTACTCCTCGCAGCAATGCCTCCATGCGGTAGTAGTTGACCATGGAGACGACGTGGTCGGGGGTATGAGTGTATGGCTCGCGGGCAGGGTCAACTCTGGCTAATACAGGGTCCAGGGCTTTCCAACTCAAGAGTTTGCCTGTTGATGGTTGGATGCTCAATTGGACTGTGCCATCGTTGAAAGTTGCCTGGTCGTCGCGGCGCGGTATCTCCAGGCGATAGGTCTGCCCCTTGATGCGACCGACGATGCGCTCGGTATCGCCGTCGCGCTCGACATAGAAACCGTCGTGTTCGGGTCGCCCTTCAAAGGACTCACGTGAGCCGAAGAAGCCTGGCTTTTCGATGAAGGGACCACCATACTCGGGGCAGAAGGTATCGCAGTTGCCACATTCGTTACAGAAATCGGCGAAGTTAGCAAGCTGGTGCGCCTGGTCGATTGAGAACCAGTGGGACTCGTCGGGCAGCAACGATCCGCGGGTGAGACGATAGTCGCGGTACTGGAAGCGCACAGGCTTAACCTCGAAGATGAAGTTGGCGTCGTTGGGACAGACGGGCACACATTTATCACACGAGAGGCAGTCAAAGATGAAGAGATGACTTTTGATCTTGCGTGGCTCTTTGCTGTTCTGTCCCCAGCTATAGCGGGCATCGTTGATGGTCTCCTCAGCGATGATGGCGGTATTGCGGAGTATGGCTTGAGAGAGGTCATTACCCACCAGTTCACCCTGGCCACGCGCTTTGAGTATGTATTCGTTGAGAGTATGAGCATCCACCTTACGCATGGCTGATTCCAGGTCCTTCAGGTATCCTTCCTGGCGACCGTAACCTTTGGGTCTGAGCAGGTCGGTGCAGACGGTGACGGGGGTTAATCCCATGGCGACGGCGTTGGCGAAATTGCGACGATCGATACCAGCTGCGAACGAGATGGGATAGCGCGATCCCGCAAGGGCACGCCATTCCGCCAGCAAGACCACGGCGATGACATGGAGTGGCTGGCCGGAGAGATACATTACCTCGTCGGGTAAGCGTCCAAGGCTATTGTAGACCTCCAGGGTATTGCTGAATTTTACCCCGATATTGAGGTTGTGCTGCTGCGCCACGGGCTCCAGGCGCTGCACTATTTCCAGGGCTTCTTGCAGGCTGAGGCCGGTATCGTAAGCTTTCTGATTTACTTTGAGATGGGTGTAGCCCAGACGGTCATACAGTATGTGCTCGAGCTTCTCTTTGCCGATCTGGACGGGGTTGAGTTTGACAATAGTGTGCAGGCCCATTTCGGCGAGCAGGTAGCGGCAGATGCGCTCGATCTCGTCCTTAGGGCAACCGTGGAAGGTTGAAAGCGTGGCAGTTTTGACGAGATCGGTGCGGAAGGGGTAGCCACGATAGCGGGCGTATTCGGTAGGGATGTGCGAGCGGAGTTGATCGACAAGGGCGCCCGCATTTTTGATCTGCTGGATAAAGCCGGTGACAGCCTCACTCTGGATGCCTTTGAGATCGTAGCCAATGCTGAGATCAAAGATAGTGGCATAGAAATCAGGGGGCAGTACGGAGGGATCGGGCACTCCAAGGGCGTTCTCCTCGCGCAGGATTTCAATGATCATTAAGCCCTTGACGTACTCCAATAAAGACTCGTGCAGTTTTAGTTCCTGCGACCATTCGATATTGAAGCCGATGTTGGTAGCGTCGATACAGGGACGATTGATGACAAGTTCGTCAAGTATCTGGATAGTTTTCATTTCGATGATACGAGAACCGCCAAGCCAGGCCAATACCAGATTTTGCGCAAATTGATCCTGCGGACCGGCAGCAGGTCCAAGTGGAGTTCCTGCGGGCAGCCCATGGAAGCGCGTGCTAAGAACCACGTTTGCAGAGCCGCGATACATTTCTTTTAGCGGCAGGTCATAGATTGTCTGCTGGCGCTGCGGTTCGTAGTAGGCTCGTTTGAGTAGATTGGAAAACGGAGCGGGAACCAGGTCCGGCATAGTTTCCTCCTCATATTTGGTATTGAACAGGTCGATGTATTTACGAGTTTTGCCTGCCCCCCATGGGCGACGCTGCCTTCATCATCCCCCGGATGCGGCTGCGTCCCCACTCCACTGCGCCCCTCTCCCGCCCCTACATTCTTTGCCAGAGGGCTTGTGAGAGTTCGCGGGCGCGGGCGTGAATGCGCGCTTCATCGACGGTAAGCAACTGGCGATTGCGCATGAGCCAGCGACCGGCAACCATGGTCGAGTTAACGTGGTGCCCATCCATGCCAAAGATCAGGTGCCAGGGGAAGTTGCCACTGCTGAGCGGCGTCGGCGGCAGGTAATCGAGCAGCACAAGATCGGCGGCGCTGCCTATACTCAACGCGCCAAGTTTAGGGAAAGTTGCGCTGAATGGGCTGAAGACGGACTGCATGATGCGGGCGTTATGCTGGAAGGCCATATTCAGTACCAGGTCGCCAGGCATGACTCGTGGATCGGCCAGCGCGAGCTTGTGGAGCAGGTAGGCCGCCTTCATCTCCTGCATCATGTTCATACTGAAGCCGTCATTGCCAAGGCCGACATTGACTCCTGCTCGTACCATCTCTTCGACGGGGGAGCGGCCTACAGCGTTGTTCATATTTGAGCGTGGATTATGGACGCTATGCGTGTGAGTTTCTGCCAGGCGGACAATTTCTCCGCTTTTGACGTGGACACAGTGAGCGGCTATGCTGCGAGGTCCTAAAATATGGTTGGCTTCGAGACGATCAGCCACGCGCATATTGTACTGGCCAATGCTGTCGTTTTCGTCCGAGATATCTTCCGCTACGTGAATGTGGAAGCCTACGCCTGAGTCGGCACCACCGGCGGCACAACGTTCGAGCGTTGCCGGACTAAGGGTAAAGGAGGCGTGGAGGCCGTAGCTGGCAGCGATCATACCTGCCTCAGCATGTTGTTTGCGCGTGGTGCGGAGCGAGCGGATAAAACGCTCGTTCTCGATAATGCCAGCGGCGGTGACGGCGCTACCATCGCGGTCAGAGACCTCATAAGCAAGGCAGGCGCGGATACCGGCCTGCTCGACAGCACCGGCGATGACATCGAGGCTGCCTTCGATGGCGTTTGGGCTGGCGTGATGATCGACGACGCAGGTTGTGCCGAGACGGATGGCATCAGCCAGGAACATTTCCGCGCTGGCGCGAGTGTCCTCCAGAGTCAGGAGCTTATCCAGGCGCCACCAGAGACGCTCGAGAATTTCGGGAAAGTTACGGGGAGCTTCACCGGGAATAGCCATGCCACGAGCAAAGGCGCCGTAAAAATGGGTGTGCGCGCAGAGGAAACCAGGCATGATGAGGCCGCCGTTGGCATCGACGTATTGGGCATGGGGATGCTGCTGGCGCAGTGCAGTATCGGATCCGATGGCGGCGATGCGGTCATTTTGGACGAGGACGGCGCCCTGTTCGATGAGCCGGTTATCGTTGCCAAGGGTGACGACGGTTCCGTTGCCGATGAGGATGTCTGTCATTGGTGTACCATCCTTCCTGTTTAAGGTGTTGTGCGCTAATTTGCTCAATTAGCGCGCAAATTGCGCGCTAATTTTTTTCAACTTTTTATTCTCCCCCCGCGATTTTTGTATGAGGGAAGGAGACGGGGACGAGTTTTGTTACCATAGACATTCCTTCTGAGCCTCTGGCAATCGGTATGACACTGCCGGCGGAGTTGACGACGGCGTCGATGCTTTTGAGGCCACTGCCGGTGATGAGCAGGACGACGCGTTCATCTTTTGCTATTTTGCCATCAGCGAGTAGACGGAGCAGGCCAGCATAGGCGGCGGCTCCTGATGGCTCCGCGAAGACGCCGGTATACATAGCCAGTTCTTTCTCTGCTGTGAGAATTTCTGCATCAGTGACGGTTATGCCGAAGCCGCCGCTGTCGCGGATATGGCGCACGGCCATGGTGCCGTTGCGGGGTAGGCCGACGGAGATACCGTCGGCTATGGTATTGGCCGGATAGGGACGCACGATGCCATCGCTCTCCAAGGCACGCACGATAGCGGGTGAACCTGCGGCCTGGACGGCTAT
>WNGN01003874.1_pt1 | contig 10208 bp, 9 predicted proteins | sample 5400561 | NCBI WGS metagenome assembly WNGN01 (sample SAMN13153379, study PRJNA577476) | soil metagenome | isolation source: 115 cm soil or saprolite under Garry oak tree replicate 2 | place: USA:California | collected 2016-06-15 | reverse complement strand
GAAGAATGGAATTTCCGGCCCAGGTAGCACTTCCCTGCGATGAGGGCTCGCCGAGCTGGTAGATTTCAAAGTCGGTAATTTTCAACTTGAGGCTCCGACGCTTCACCCTGGACCTTTTGACATTTCAGTATTGGCCCAAACTCAAGAGACCTCAAGGATTTCATCAAAGGAGCCACCTACCGTCCAAACGATCCTGACCTAATCCTGACCAGCGCCTATTAGCATGAACCCCATTGAGTCTCCTGCAAGTCTTATTGCCCTTGTTTCGGGAAGCCCATTCAGATGCTACGGGAGTCTTAGAGTTGGCTAGGGTTCTCTCTCCTTCGGAAACCTCCTGGAGACGTCTTCTATGGTATGTCCTCGCGGGCTCTCGAGGAGGACCGAACCGAGGGAGAATCGTCACTCTGCTGAGAGAGGGACCGAAGAACGTGAACCAGTTGGCCGAGGCTCTCGACGTTCACTATCGAGTCGCTGAACATCATATCCGAGCCCTGGAGAAGAATCACCTGGTCTCACCTTCAGGAGAAAGATACGGACGCCTGTACTTTCTCTCGCAGGAGATGGAGGCGCACCTTCCGATCTTTGACGAGATCTGGGTCAAGATCAGGCCTAGACCAAGGGAGGTGAAAAAGTAATGGTATCACTAATGGACGCTAGTCTTTACACAGCCGCCATCAGCGCGGCGCTACTGCTCGGACTCATCCTCACCTACGCCAAAGTCTACAGAGACACTGGAGCACAGTTCAGCCTAGGCCTAACGATCTTTGCAGGGATCCTCTTCGCACAGAACATACTCGCCGTCTACTCTTTCGTGACCATGTCACCATTCATCGGAGACCCGTTCCTACCGTACCTTCTAGGAATAAACATCGCGCAAGTGCTGGGAATACTTGTCCTCTTCAGGACGACCCTTCGCTAGAACAGGCCCAGATCTAGACCAAACGTCCACCACATCTCGCCAATCTCTCAAATAGACTCCGACCGTCAATCAGTAACAACTCAGAAAGCGGGAGGTGGAATACAGAATGAAAAAGCAGAATCTGATCGCAGTCTTCGGACTCTTAGCACTCTTCATCGTAGCATTCTCGAGCGGGCGCATAATCGCACCAGCTAACGCACAAGGAGTTGTGGGAAGCGTCTACATCATGTCTAACTCGGCCAGCGGCAACCAAGTCATAGTATACACTAGAGCAGCCGACGGCACGTTAGCCTGGAAGGCAAACTATGCCACCAACGGTCTCGGAATCACCAGCCTGACTGGAAGCAATCAGGGAGGACTAGTCCTCAGCGAGGACGGTCAATGGCTGATCGTGGTAAACGCTGGCAGCAATGATATTTCCCTGTTCAGCGTCAATCATAAAGGATTGACACTCACTGACAGGACTAGCTCACAAGGCACGATGCCCATCAGCGTAACGGTTCACGGAAACATCGTCTACGTACTTAATTCTGGTGGAGCCGAGAGCACCGGTAACATTGCAGGCTTCGCTTTAAGGGATGGGCAACTCTCAGAGATTTCTGGCTCTGTCCAGCCTCTTAGCGGTGTGACAGCGCCTGCTCAGATATCCTTCAATCCCAGCGGCACAGTCCTAGTTGTCACCGAGAAGAGCACAAACAAGATCGATACCTTCCTCGTCAACGACCACGGCGTTGCCTCTGCTCCCAATGTCCAGGCTTCGAGCGGCGGGACACCCTTCGGGTTCGACTTCACACCTAGCGGCGCACTAGTCATCAGTGAGGCTGCTGGCGGACCCTCGGGAACGAGCGCGGTCTCATCCTACGGCATATCGGACTCCGGCAGCCTAACCACGCTAAGCGCTTCAGTGCCAGACACTCAACTAGCAGCGTGTTGGCTGGTAGTAACCGGGAACGGTCAGTTTGCCTACACTGACAACGCCCACAGCACTACGATCTCCTCCTACACCATTGCTGGCAACGGACAAATCTCACTGCTCCACAGTAACGCGGCGACCGTTGGCGGTGCTAATCTCGATATGGCCCTCGCAAGAAACAGCAGATTCCTCTACATCTTCGACAATAGCGACCACGCCATCGTAGCGTACGAAGTCCATGCAGACGGCAGCCTTACGTGGCTACAATCGACAAGTGGAATCCCGGCAGGGGCTGACGGACTAGCAGCAAACTAGACCAGGACCTGTTCATTCAGGTCCAACCTCCCTTTTCTTCATCCAATGAAATCGAGAGAATCGAAGTTCTCTTCCTCTCCACAACTCTCACAACTCTTCATTGGTCCAACGTGAACCGAAATACGGTTCATCCCGAGCCTTTTTCTTGGGAAAGAGAAAATCTGACAACTGCTGAACACTCCGAAACTCGTAGTCAGGATGCTCAGTCGTAGGGTCTCCACGATTCTCGGGACTCCATAATGCAGCCCCAGTCATGACTCCAGCTCTTTTCCCCGCGATGATGTCTGAAGGGGAATCCCCGACATACATCGACTCTTTCGCACTGGCATTGATTCGGCTCAACGCCAGATTGATACCTTCAGGATCGGGCTTGCTCTTCTGGATGTCGTCCGCGGTGATACGCACTTCGAAGAAGTCGACTAGTTTGAACGGGTTGAGAGTATAGTCCATCATGTTCTTCTCTACCCCCGTGAAAAGAGCCAGCCGACGTCCAGAGCCTTTGATCTTGCTCAATAGTTCGGTGATGCCAGGAAATGCGAGTCCCCGGCTGGAGACATGGGTTCGATAGCATTCGTAATAGTCTGATACTGCCCTAATTTGGACAGAATCCGGCAGGCTTCGAGTCATTTCCTTGATGATCGTATGTGCTGGAGGTCCAAACTTGGAGATTACGTCTTCAAGGGTGAGTGATGTTTTGAGATATTTGCGAGAGATCTCGTTCTCGCAATGATAGATCACCGGAAGACTACTGACTAGAGTACCGTCCATGTCGAAGATGATAGCTTTTGGTCGCGCTTTGTCTCCAGCTGGTTCTCTAAGATTCAATTTTTCAAGGGAAGATAGGGGCAGCAGTGGGATAAAGTCACTGGGAAATTATCGATCTTGGTTGGAAAGTCTCTTGACTAGTGCTTATGAAAGACAGGGAGGTCCTTGACGTAAAAGTAGTCATCGACTTTGAGCAGAAGGGAGGCGACTTCGAAGGTTCTCCAAATGGTAGCCTTGGTTAACTGCGCTAGTTCGACGATGTTTGCCTTGTCCATGTCCGTGCAGCCTTGTTCTGAAACTCCCATTGAGTACAAATTGTTTGAGTGATCTCTCCGAAGTTGCATCATTATCTCTATGGGGTCCAAGCCGTAATTTGTCGCGAGCCACTTTGGTATGATTTCGAGAGCGTCAGCGAAAGCTCTGACCGCGAGTTGTTGTTTTCCAGGAAAAGTTAGGGCGAACCTTCGCAGCTGTAAGGCTAATCTGACAAAGATAGCGCCTCCGCCGGGCAAGACCTTCGGCCATGTACGTGCATGTTTGAGAACGAGGAGAGCACTTTTCACGGCCTTCTCAAGTTCCCGCAAGATCTCGGGAGAACTACCACGAAGCAGAATAGAGGCGGCCCCCTTACAGGAAATGAATACTGCGTCCTCGGGTGGTATCTTGTCGACTTCCAATTTTTCCGCGGTACCTATGTCTCTCTCACTGATGTCGTTGGTATCTCCGACGATGGTAGCCCCCGTGGCCGTTGCGACCTCGTCTATCTCCTTCTGATCCACCATTTGTAATGCGAAGATGCCCTCTCTGCTCAGCTTGTCCGAGATCCGATCCGTTAGTTTTGCCCGGGAGATCAAAACGTTAGCCCCGGCCATCTTCACTTTCTCTACCAGACGTCTTCTCAGTCGAGCCTCTTCCGAAATGAACGTCGGGAGCTGGTCTCCGGAAGTAACATTCAGCGTTGTGGTGAAGGGTCCCTGTTTCTTATCGATCAACTCTAGGGACTTAATTTCCATATTGTAGACAATCGCGACCTTTGGGGTACTTACTTCATCTGGCATTGATCGATGTGCCTTACCTCTCTTGATGACGACGCCATGTATCAGTTTGGAATCGTCAATTGTTCCACCAAGCTTCTTTTCTATCTTGATCCTCGAAACGTCTACCTTGCCCCGGTTGTCTACCAATTTCAGAGCTTGGGGCAGTTCACTTCGAAGTCTCTCGCCTAGGAGACCTCTTCCGCAATCGACGATCTCCATGAGGCAACCATCTAGGTCTCGAGCAGGATCCTCGGCAACTTGGTCGATGATTGCAAGGCATTTTTTGGCGGCGTCTTTGTATCCGTCAAGGATTGCGACGGGATGAACGCCGACCTCTATCAATCGATCGGCCTCGGTAAGCAATGACGATAGGAGGATGACGAGAGTTGAGACTCCGTCCCCCGCATCTTCTCGGTGTATCTTCGCCGCTTCAACTAGTGTCTTGATAGCTGGATACTGAACTCCCAGCTCGTTTACGATATCTACTGCGTCCTTAGTCACCTTTGTTACAAGTTCGGGGCCCAGGCTGTAGGTCACAAGTTTGTAAGCGCCTCTCGGGCCTAAACTACTAGCGAGTTTTGACGCTGCTAGCGATGCAAGTTGAAGGTTATTTGTCCACGCTTCTCTGCCTTGTAGTCTTGCAACGTCTTTCGAGAAAATCGGTTGTCGTAGAGGGCCTACTTGTTGAGTCACTGTCTAGCCGCCAAAGCCCGGTCCATGGTGTCGTCTCACCATTGCTTCATTGATTTTCTTCACTCGATCCATCCAGCCTAGGCCGATGTAGAGCTCCGTCTTGAGTCGGAGCGGGACGACCGGCAGTTTTTCGGACCCCACATATACGTACTCAGGTTCGTAGTCGAGTGGGTCACCCCACTCCCACTCCCCGATCCTGATCCGTAGTCCTCCGTAAACGTGAAGTCTCTGGCCTTCTATCTGGAATCTAGCTTCGTAGCTCTTGATTTGAACAGGGTATGGTTCTAAGTCTATTTTGGCTTCCCTGTCCAATTTCCTTTCTACGATTCTGGGGGTCTGGACCACATTCTCCGCGAGCCGGTTACTAATCTCTTCACAACCTTCGGCGGTGGTGAGAATGGAGAGATGGTCGGCGGGGAGACTGACCCCGGACATGAGCTCCCCTGCGTCACCCGACAAAGCCCACTTTGACTTGCAATCCTTCAGTAATCCAGCAAGTTTCATCGTGGCATTCAGCAGAGGTTCGCTAAGAACAACAAACTCTTCAGGTCCTGGAACCCGGCTCTCAACAAATGGGGCGACAATCGGCTGAGCCTTATGCGGAATTTTCAATGCAGGCAATTGCAGGCTTCCAGATTAAATTGGAGTTTTGCAGTCGTGCTAAGGTGTCAGAAGTCCCGGGGTCTGCAAATATTGCCTGATGCCTTCCGCTGCACGCCATGATTGTGGTCCTGCGACGTGTGTCCCCGATGGAACAGTGTCCCCGGCAGTGTTTGTGATCTCGCCCGCGGCGAAATAATTGCTTCCAATGTTCGGCCCCGGCGCCCCGGACAGCCAGTGCTGGTTCCAGCTGTTGAACACAGAACTCGTAGGATCTTTCCCTATTCGACAACCACCACGAAGGTGGTGACCCCACCAGTCATTGTGAACTTGCGCCGGCGTTGCTCCCACCTTGACGTTCGAGGCACCCATCTTTGTAAGAATCTGGGCTACGATCGTTGCCAGATATGTTGCCCCGTTGTACATGTTGGCTGTCCAGTCGTATGTGAGCCGGCTGAGAGGGTCTCCATAAATGTCCGTGTAGTGAGGGTCTAGGTCGACATAATGATCATATGTGGGTATGTCCGGTGCGAACGGAGTGGCACCTACGTTTGTAGTTGTTGGAAGGTACTTGTCTTTCTGTTTCGCTTTGAAGGTACCTCCGACGCCTGTGTTTGACGGGCTTACATTCCCGGCTAGCGTTATGTTGCCCGGTCCTCCGCCCGCGTATCCCCCCATGCCGATCTGGGCTCCTCCGATAAAGTTCAGGTTCGTATGATCGAAGTTGTCGTCCATGAGGTCGTAGATGTCTACGCTCCCTCCACTGGCGTTTCCCGCAGAGTACGAGTTGGCTCCGATGTTGAGCGTGCCGCTGGCTGCAGTTCCCGTGTAAGGCGCGTATCCGTTTGTTAGTCCCCTTCCGACAGAGCCAGTGCCGGTTCCGCTACTAGAGCTGTACTGATAGGGAACGCCAACGCCCGACAGGAGCATGATTCGTATCATGTTGTATCCCCACATTCCATTGAAAAATACGTCCCCTGGTTGAATGTGCACGTTTCCCTGTGCATCATAGTAGTGTGCCTCTGTGACCGTGTGAGTGGTTGCGTCCCATACCAGACGGAAGATGTAGGCGTTTGTTACCAGCTTGAAGTTCCCGGTCGCCATTGCTGCAGGAATCGTTCGGTAGGCTGCGTTTGCTTTTGCGCCCGTCTCGCAGGCATAGTTGCAGTTTCCGCCGCAGTATCCGTCGTAGACGCATGGGTTGACCGGAACGCCGTACGGGACATTCGTGTAGGGCTGAGATGCTAGCGAACTCACATGTGGGAACGGGTGATATGAAGTGAACTTCGCGCCTTGAGGCGGAGAAGTCGCGAGGCAAGCATCTCGAAATTGTGTCCCCACGGGTGTGAGGGGGTGTGGCGGCATCGGATATTTTGAGCCATAGCTCGAGTCCATCCATGGATAATTTAGGTCGCCGGAACTGTCATTGGGACTCCCATTGTTTGTCCCGCAGAGACCATAGACAAGCTCCCATTTATGGTAATACGGCTCGTAACCAGCGTAGTCCAAAGGCCAATCTTGAAGATCATGATTAGGTTGTATGGTGGCAAGCTTACCCGGATACGCGGACTCGCTGAGACTCTGCTGCTTGTATCCCCACGGGCCCTGGCGTCCCATTGTTCCTCCATAATGCTGGGCTGCGCCGCCGACACCGTGTCCGAGGGCATGGTACTGGATCGGCATCGTGTATCTTCGGACTGGGAGCGCGAACTGTGTGGGGCTGTTCCGTATTGTTGTGGACTGGACGGGAAGAGGGCTGTCATACTTTCGTCCTAGTCCTACTCCCCATTCGTCGTATTTCGTGGTCGAGAAGTCGCTGACGTAATCCCACCAAGGACCCTTAGTGATTGCTACTACCGAGTAGTTGTGAGAGTCACGCGCCACTTCAGCCGCGACTAGGCCGCTCATGAAACCCGCACCTAGGCAGACTAGGTTTTTGCGGGGCTCCGTAATGACGCTAGACATGTTAGGCTCCTCCCGCCGCAGCCTGTTGATATTGGGCTAGGCTGGCGGGCTTTAGGCGAGTCGGAGTGTTAGCAACCATAAGGTCCTTCTGGCTCAAACCCTCACCGTAGGCGTTCCCTAAGTTTACGCCGTTGAATCCCATGTACTGCCATCCGACCATGTTCTGATTTCCTCCGTACAAGGGGTCCATCGTGAACCCGGCCCAAGTCATGAAGCTCAACTCATACGCAAAATCAACGGGGCGGATGTTGGTTCCGTGGTCATCCGCAAAAGTCGATGGCTTGCCGGCCCAGAGGTCTGCAAGAAGCGCCAGTTGATTGGCACCTGACAGTCTTTGAAAAGTCGTTCCATAGGCCGGAGTTTTGGTTGAATAATTCTGCACAGCTTCCAAACCAGCTTTCCAAAACGCTCTGAGGTTCAGAGCATACTGATAGTTGATGCCAGACCCAATCCTGGGAACCACGGTTCCCGAATAGTCGATCGAAGTAGGCAGAGATGGATAAAGGTCCTGATAGCGCGCGCTAGTCGGGACCCCGGTTATCGCATTCTGAGTCGGGGGTATGAATGGTCCATCCATGAACATGTTTGCACTTTGCCCATAATCCCCTGCCAACTGTCTGTCGATAAAGTAGATCACTCCAGCCTCTTTTGCTCCGGGACCAGTGCTGTCGGATGGAATGATCGTCTCAACTATCGGTTCCAGCAGGGCTTGCTCGTTGACGCTGAGAGTAAGGAAGCCTGTTACGGTCTTGAGTTGATTCTGCAGATTTGTCAATTGCATGTTCGCATTATTCAGCTGGGTCTGCATGGATGAGTTATTGCCGGAAAAGAGAGGGATTTCCATCCCCGAGGCTGCAAGGGCACCGCCGGCTGCTGCTAATCCGATTTTGAGAAATTCTCGCCTAGTCGTCTTCGACATTAAAAGCTCGTGTTTCCCCTAACCCACTCATATTTAGGATTAAGCCATGAACTAGATAACTGAAGGAGCAAACATCCATTTTCAAATTTAGAGAAATGTTAGCCCATCTCTTTCTTCGCAAAAACTTATCTTCTTACCCGCCAACCAAACCGTAGTGCTACGAGTTGGGAAGCACTCCGCCAAAACTACCCTGGTACAAGAAACCCCTGATCGTTCAGATAATCGCGCCCGTCTTGATTGTGCTCGCTGTCGGTGCGTGTGTAGGTCTCGCAGGAGTTGGAGTCTCTCAACTCCTTGGAGGACCCAACGTCTTCTCAACGATGGCGTCAAACGGTCCTGCGCCCAGCTCTGTAAGCGTGACTATTCTGAATGGTACTGGTATTCAGCAGTCCCTTAACTATCAACCAGCAAGCGTAACAGTCGCCAAAGGGGGCACAGTCACCTGGACAAACAACGATTATCAAATTCCGCACACCGTCACGTCAGTTAGTGTCCCATCCGGAGGGTCAAGCTTCGACTCTGGACAGATGAATTACACCGCCACATTCAAAGTCACATTCAGCGTAGATGGAACATACAACTACGTTTGTTCCTACCACCCCTGGATGCACGGATCAGTTATCGTCACCGGGTAACCTTATCGGCTAATGCGAAAGAGCCGGACCGCTCGCACCCCTAGTGTGAAACCTAAGCTAGCGTGCTTCCACTCGTAAGCAAAACAGCCGAACATCTCATCGATGATTTGAAGGAAACTCATTTGCCTAATACCAACAGTTAGATTCAACTATCAGAAAAGTGATCCCAAAAGGCCGATGATACCGCGGCGAGTCGTTGTCCTAGTTATCGCGATAATGGCCGTACTAATGGCTGCGATCATCGGTTATGTCTATCTCTCGTCGCTCTCTCCAGCAAATAGCGGCACCAAACCCGGAGTCACCACGATAAACATTCCCCAAGGGTCTTACATCGAACCTTCCGGTTTCAACCTGACCCGGTTCCAGACAGAATTCGCGACGGGTGCATACCCATATCCCGTCAACATCACCGTTACAATCGGAATCAACAACACAATAGAATGGGTAAACAAGGACACCCAGCCGCACACAGCCACCGCAATCGTCGCTCCGCAAGGAATCCCGCTGTTTAACTCCGGGCTAATCCTTCCAGGAAAAACCTTCTCCGTCACCTTGACCACTCCCGGAGCCTACAGGTACACCTGCGCATGGCATAACTGGTTGGCAGGGCAAATAATCGTCAAACGAGCATAGCCTTTGCGAACGCGCTAAGCCTTGAATGGAAGTAATCGACCCGTACAGCATTACAATGTCACCTGCCCAAAATGCTGCTCCAGGCTGGCCGGGCATCGCACCGCGATGGACATCAAGCGCGAAAGAAGGGGTCGGAACCTCCGCCAGTTATCAGAGTAGAGTCTGGTTCACTATTTCTCACGGAATCCTTAACGAGGTCTACTATCCGAGGATAGACCAGGCGAATACTCGCGACATGGAATTTCTTGTCGCTGACGGTGACCAATACTTCTCTGAAGAGAAGCGAGATACTAACAGAAGAATCTCGCCCCTAGAACAAGGCGTACCCGGATACAGGCTCGTCAACTCCTGCAAGAGAGGACGTTACAGGATGACTAAGACCGTTATCACCGATCCAGAGCGAGACGTGCTCCTGCAGAAGGTCCACTTCGACACTGGCAAGGGGAAACTGGAAGATTACGGCGTCTTTGCCCTGCTTGCTCCACATATTGGAAACCGTGGCTACGGAAACAACGGATGGATCGGCGACTACAAGGGCATTCCGATGCTCTTCGCGCAGAGAGAAGGAGTCTCCCTCGCTCTGGCTTGTTCGACAGCATTCAGGAATATGAGCTGCGGATATGTAGGCGTTAGCGACGGCTGGCAGGACATCAGCGCTAACAAGAAGATGACGTCGGAATATTCCACCGCGTCTAATGGAAACATTGCTCTGACTGCGGAACTCGACTTGACGGCGAGTGATGGTGAGTGCGTCACAGCTCTTGCGTTTGGACGAACGCCAGGCGAGGCGGGGCAGCAGGCAAGGAATGCTCTG
>WNGN01017840.1_pt1 | contig 10213 bp, 9 predicted proteins | sample 5400561 | NCBI WGS metagenome assembly WNGN01 (sample SAMN13153379, study PRJNA577476) | soil metagenome | isolation source: 115 cm soil or saprolite under Garry oak tree replicate 2 | place: USA:California | collected 2016-06-15 | reverse complement strand
CGAACCCGCCCCAGGCGAGCCCAAGGTGCTCGTCAACCGGCGCAGGCTGTTCGTGAATCCGCTACACCTTCGTGTCCGCCACCTGGCGAGCAAGGAAGCCGCCCGGCGCGGCCGCGAGGCAGCGCGCCAGCTGAGGCTTCAGGAACAGCAGAGCTCGGCCGCCTAGGCCGCTTACCCTTCGTAAGTCGGTCGATCCCCCTCTGGTAACATTCGCTGCTGCCGAACGCTCGGCGCCTGCTAATTTCCGCGGCGCGCTTTTTGGCCGCCTAGCCCGAGGGAAGCCACTCTATGAACAAGATCATCGAACTCGTCTCGCTGGCCAGCATCGTTCCGCCCCCCAACCACGAAGTCAGCGGCGGCTTCAACGCAATCGTCGATGGCAAGCAAGTGCGAGTGCGCGCGGTGCTGGAGCGGACGGTGATCATCGAGCACCATGAGGGCGGCGAGCGCAGCGTCGTGCGCAAAGACAACTGCATGGTCAAGCCGTCGGCGGTCGCGTTCGTACTCGGTAATCCCAACAACGGGGTTGGGCCGCGGCAGTGGCGACGCCTGCCGGGCAAACCACCCGCGCCGGCGAAGCAGCCCTAGCTGCACCCCGACGACGCGAGTCAATTTCTCGTCGCTCCTCTGGCGGGCCCTCCCTTCCTCCCTGGCCCCCTCCCCCGCGCCAAACCAAACCTGAACTCAGCCTAGGAAATTAGATCGACCCTTGACCACCCAGCCTGTTAAGGCTGCGAATCAGTTGATGTGCTTCAGCGCCACCAGGGTCAAGAATGGCTGGAAGTCCTTCGACAACGCGACTTCGTCAAAGACCTTGCGCGCTTCGGTGAACCGGCTCGTCTTCCAACCCTCTTCGCCCACGCGCTCCCTCAGCTTCGACATCTCATCGTCGGCAATCTCGCGCACGAGGTCGGCCGTGACGATCGCACCGTCGTCGAGGCGGGACGCGTGCTTCACCCACTGCCACACCTGCGACCGCGAGATCTCGGCCGTGGCGACATCCTCCATCAGGTTGTTGATCGCCGCGGCGCCGGTTCCGCGCATCCATGACTCGAGGGCACTTTTACGTCGATGAGCCGCGCCGCCTTGACCGACACCTCCGGCCGCTGGCGCGCGAGCTGATGGGGGCGATCCCCAAGGACTCGGTCGAAAGCCTCGGTTGCCGTCGCTACCAGGTCGGGATGGGCAACCCACGTCCCGTCGAAGCCGTCGCCGGCCTCGCGATCCTTGTCTTCCTTAACCTTCGCCAGCGCCACGCGATTCACCTCGGGATCGCGCCGCGACGGGATGAAGGCCGCCATCCCACCCATCGCATGCGCTCCTCGCCGGTGACATGTCTTGACCAGCAGTTCGGTGTACGCCCGCATGAACGGCACGGTCATCGTGACCTGGGCGCGGTCGGGGAGGACGAACTCGGGACGGCTGTTGAACTTCTTGATGATGCTGAAGATGTAGTCCCACCGGCCCGCGTTGAGACCGCTTGAATGGTCGCGCAGCTCGTACAGGATCTCTTCCATCTCGAAGGCCGCAAGGATCGTTTCGATCAGGACCGTGGCGCGAATCGTCCCTCTCGGGATTCCGAGCTCGTCCTGTGCGAGGTTGAAAACGTCGTTCCAGAGCCGCGCCTCGAGATGGCTTTCGAGCTTCGGGAGGTAGAAGTACGGGCCGCTGCCCTTCTTCAGGAGACGCTCGACGTTGTGAAAGAAGTAGAGGCCGAAGTCGAAGAGGCCGCCGGAGATCGGCTTGCCGTCGACCTCGACGTGTCGCTCGTCGAGGTGCCATCCACGTGGCCGCACCAGGAGCGTCGCGACCTTGTCGTTCAGCCGGTATTCCTTGCCCTCTGGACTCGTGAAATCGATCCGGCGCTCGATGGCGTCGATCAGGTTCACCTGACCCTCCACCAGGTTCGACCAGGTCGGAGAGTTCGCATCCTCGAAGTCCGCCATGAAAACTCGTGCCCCCGAGTTCAGCGCGTTGATTAGCATCTTGCGATCGGTCGGTCCGGTGATCTCGACACGCCGGTCCTGGAGGTCTTGCGGGGCCTTCCCCACTTTCCATTCGGAGTCCCGCACCGAGCTCGTCGTCACCAGGAATTGCGGCGACTCGCCTGCGTCGAGTCGCGCCTGGCGCTCATCGCGCAGTCGAAGCAGCTCCTGACGCCGGCTGGCAAACTCGCGCTGCAGCTTGGCGACGAATGCGAGCGCCTTCGGGGTCAGGACCTCGCTCCCCCGGCCTTCCACGTTGCCTTTGAGCTGGACGTGCTCGGTGGCGGCCATGCGAATCAATCTACCGTAGGGAGTTATTGGCCGGTTAGTCGCTCCACGATTGGCGACAGCTCGTCCGCGCTCTCACCCGGCAGGATCACATGCGAGAAGCCGTAGCGCTCGCGTCGGGCGCGAAGGTTTTCTTCGATCTGAGCGGCGGTGCCGATCAGAAAATGCGGCATCTCCAACACGTCTTGGGACTCGAATCCCATCGAAGGCGCAAGCGCCGAGGCCAGCGACTCCCGGTCGTCCGTGATGCTGGCGAAAAAGATCGTGAACCCAAGATCGATCGCCTGCATGCGGTCGCCCGCGGCTTCCTTGATCCAGCCGAGCTTCTCGTCGGTTGCCTCGGCCATCCCGGTGCGCACGAGCCGAGGGTTAATTCTGCCCTCGTTCAGGTTGTAGTTCACGTGGACGATATCCGCCTCCCGCGCCGCCAGGCGCAGCATGCGACGGCCTCCGCCTCCCAGCAACAGAGGCGGGTGTGGCTTCTGAACTGGCGACGGAGCGCCTTCGAGGCCTTTGATCGTGTAGTGCTTGCCGGTGAATGAGAACTCGCCGCCGGCGAAGAACTTCTTGATGATCTGGACGGCTTCCTCGAGGCGCTCGATTCGAGTCCCCGCCGACTCGTACGGAATGCCCGCCTGGTCGTAGTCCGACACCAACCATCCCGCGCCGACGCCCAACTCGAAACGGCCGTCGGAGAGGAGGTCGATCGTCGCCGCCTCCTTCGCCAGCACAACCGGATGCCGGTAGTCGTTGTCGAAGACCAGCGACCCGACGCGGAGCGTCGTCGTGGCGTCGGCCGCCGCCATCAGCGCCGCGATCGGCCCGGGTTGATCGCTGAGGTGATCTGGGAGGTAGAGCGTCGAGAACCCAATTGACTCGAGCGCTCGTGCCCTCTCGCGCCACTGCTTGGCGCTGTGTGCGCGATGCTCCTGGACCCCGAACCGCAACGGCCGATGCTTGTTCACGGCTCGAGACTAGCGGCCGGCAATCCGCCCCGTCTCCCAGTCCGCGTGGGCAATGATCCCATTGCACCCGCCTGGCGCCGCGAGTCCAATGTCCGCAGGTCCTTCGGCCTGGCGACACGTCCAAGGGAGTAGGCCATCAATCGCCATCAGGGTCGGTTCGGGGGCCCGGCCAACCCGGGGTCCCGGATTTCACAGCGCCTCGCGCCGTGGCTTTTGACCTGCCTGGCGTGTGTTGGCCTGGTGCTCTCCAGCAATGCCGGCAGCGCGTTGGCTTCCGGAGGATACGGAAACGGGCCGGGCCCCGTTCCGGCCACGCCATACAGCGGATTCAACCCGGTCTTGGCTCGCGCGCCGTATGTGACCGATCTGACTCAGACATCGGCCGTCGTCAACTGGGCGACGAATCCCGACATCCATGGATCGATTTCATATGGTCCGACCGGCAGCTGCACGGCAAACGTCGTCCCCGTGCTGTCGGGGATGGTGACCCAGGTTCGAGTTTCTCCCAATCCAACCACCACGTACGCGGCCCGCTTGGACTATCAGTCGTCGGTTCCACTCACCGGACTCAGCGCCGGTACGGCCTACTGCTACGAGGTGTTCGGCTCGGGTACTAGCGCTGTCGATCTGCTGCCGGCGTCGCAGCCGTTCCAGACATTCACCACGCTCGATCCAGTCGACCTGAGGTCGACGACCCCCCTGACGTTCGCCGTGGTCGGTGACTTCGGCGAAACGTCGAACCGGGGCCAGGCCAGCGATCCGAACGCCAACAGCCCGACCTCGGTCAACACGAACCAGGCCGCGATCCAGTCGCTGATCGGCTCTTCCGGCGCTAGGTTTGTCATCAGCGTCGGCGACATCGCGTACAACGACGGCGGTAACTACAACTACGGCGATCTACAGCAGACCGGAGCCAGCGTGGGCGGCGCCGGCCTCACCGAGATAAGCGACATCTTCGGCGCGAGCTACTGGCCGCTCACCGGAGGAATACCTCTGTTCACCGCGGGAGGCAACCACGGCCAGAACGCAAACCTCCTCAACACATGGCCGGAGCCGGTCACGGCCTCGAGCTCGAGCGGCAGGTACGCAATGGAGGCGTACCCCTCAATCGACGGAACCAACCCCGCCAACTATCCGTCTGCCTGGTACGCGTTCTCTTCCGGCAACGTTCGCTTCTACACACTTGACGGTTCGTGGACGGAGGCCAACGTCGGGATGGCCGGCGGCAGCGCCTGCCCGTACACCGCAGGAACTGCGACGTGCAAGGCGTATCAGGTAGACGCGGACGCTCATTTTCAGCCGACCTCAGCCGAGTACCAGTGGCTTGTCAATGACCTGCAGACGCACCCGGGCGGAATCAAGCTGGCTTTCTTTCACTACCCGCTGCGGTCTGACAACGCGACCCAGGACAGCGACGTCTACCTGCAGCAGACCCTGGAACCTCTCCTCGCCAAGTACGGAGTGCAGATCGCATTCTCAGGACACGCCCACGACTACGAGCGCAACCTGACAGCCGGTCCCAACACTATCCTCAGCTACGTCACCGGAGGCGGTGGCGGTGTCATAAGCACGGTCGCAGGCAAGGGTTGCTCATCCTGGGACGCATACGCCATCGGCTGGACCTACGGCACCGGCACCGGCCAGAAGTGCGGCAGCGCACCGGCCCCGACCTCCGATTCGATGGTCTATCACTTCTTGAAGATCACGATTCAAGGGAACACAGTCGTCGTGGATCCCATCAACGCGGCGGGCCAGGTGTTCGACGAGCAAACGTACACCTTCGCGATGCCGGTCCCCTCGGCACCCTCCAACGTGGTCGCGACGGCGACGAGTGCGACGTCAGCCGGTTTGACCTGGACCCCCTCGAGCGAACCGGGAGGCAGCATTTCCGGGTACCAGATCACGCGCAACCAGAGCCCGGTGACCACTGTGTCCGGGTCAGTCACCTCCTACGCCGACCCGGCGCTCCAACCCGGGACCGCCTACACGTATGCGGTCAGGGCGATCGACCAGAGCGGTTTCACGTCCAACCCTGGCATTTCCAACACGGTCACGACGCCGATCATGACCACGGGCTTTGAGGGCGGCACGCTTGCGGGATGGAGCCCCGTCGTCGGACAGGTGACCGTCCAGGCCGCGGTAACGCATAGCGGTTCCTACGCCGCTGGCTTGAACAGCAGCGGTGGGCAGACCTTCGCGTTGCAGAATCTACCCGCAGCGTCGCCGACGATTTACGCGCGCGCCTGGGTCAACGTCGCGAGCCAGTCGACCACGGTCACGCTGTTGGGTCTGCGAACGCAGACGACACCGACCAGCTCTGCCTATCAGGTGGCGCAGGTCTATCTCAACGCAGCCGGAACCATCAAGGTGCTGAACAACGTGACCAAGGCGAGCTACCTGGGAAATGCAACACCGACTCCTGGAAGCTGGCACGTGGTGACTTTTGCCGTGAATGAGTCGGCCGGGACGCTGCAAGTGTGGCTGGACGGGAATCCCGTGCAGTTCAGCACCTCGAGTGGATGGACCGCCGTGCTCAGCGGGCAGAACCTGGGCAGCGTGCCGATGAGCAACGTTCAGCTCGGAGACGATTCGACGAGCCGCATCTACACATGGTATGCGGATCTACCAAGCTGAGCTACCTCGGCACGGCCGATGATTCTATCTGCCGCGCCGAGTCGGCCGGGGGCGTCCCTCACCGCCCCTGTTGCGCTAACGGCGCATCGTACCGAAGTCGTATGACGACGGAGGCGGCGTCATACGGGAGGCCGGCCAAGCTCGAGCACGATGTTCTCGAAGTTCTTCAGGTCCACAGCTTGCGGGTCACCGGCGAACGGGAGCCCGTTGACGAGCGCAGCCAGCGGGCCTCGATAACCGAGGGCGCCGTTCAGGCCAAGCGGCTGGCCCCAGACCTTGAACATCTGGCCCAGCGAATATGACTTGCCTACTTGCGTGAACACGTGCACCACACCGGTCGTGTCGTGAGTATGGATCCAGGCGAAGCAGCTCCCCGTTGTGATGAACCCGTACGGGTCCTGCCCCCACGGCCTTCCGACCCCGACGCCGGGCGGTACCGTGACAGCCTTCCCGTCCAGTAGCACCTCCAGGTGGACGCGAAAATGCTGCGCCGGCAGGTCGTCGCGAAGGCAGGGCACCCGGTCAACGACCTGTGCTTCGTGCAGTTGCTACACAGTGGTGGTCAGCTGGTTAGCGGCTGGCGGTGATCCCCGCGGCGTCGTTCCGCGCGCTAGAGAGAGGCAGCACCGACTCAGTATTAGGCGGTCACGGGTAACAGATGCAGCAACTTTTGCTATGGCGGCGAATGTGGGCGGTGATGGATCGTCGCCAGCGTTGGTGATTCTTTCCGACTCGATCGCAATCATCGGCTAGAACTGCTGTACTTGACCCCGTGTCACCCGCGGAACCACCGAGCCTGGCCAAGTGGGAGCGCTGGTTAGACAAACTCAGATTGGACGTCTTGACCCTTCACCTTTACCGGAAGTTTTGGAAGGATGTCGTCGGAGCGGCGGAAGCTGCCAACGTGCCACCGAGCTATTTCTTCACCTTCTTCACTCAGGTGTACTTGACCTACCAAGCTGTAGCCATCCGGCGAATCTGCAAGGCGCGGCACGGTCAACCCAGTTTCCGGAACCTCCTCACTGAAATCAGGCACCACCCGGAGTTGACGAAGAACCTGACCGATACAAAAGACGTTGTGACCGACATTCAAAGCCTTGACGCTGGCAGCCTCGGGCGAGTCCGTAAGTATGCCGACGAGCAAATTGCCCACCGGCAGGAGGCACCGTCAGTGGACATTCCTACGATTGAAGACGTTCACGAAGCGATCGATCAGGTGGGCGCGCTGCTTCGCAAGTATATGGTTCTCGTGTTGGACGAGGATCAGTGGCTGGAAACAGCAGTCGCCGGTGACGTGATGGCTCCGTTCCGGATGGCGTGGTTGCCCAAACTTCCCGAAAGGCCGCAGCGCCGGCCTGAGCCGTTCCCAGACGAGGACTGACGTTTACGAGGAGTAGACTCCGGCCTGAGGCGCCGCAGAGCGAGTGTTACAGCCACTCGGCCACGACGATCGACCAGGCTCTCGAGGCGATGGGCCACGTCACGAAGGAACTTCCGAAGGATCGAGCCCAAGGTCACCGCGAAGCTTCCGGTCCGCGGCGTTTCTCGTGTCCAGATCACTAACTATTGAGGTCGATCCCGCGTTGTGAGACTCGAGCAGCGTCTCGGTTTCGATCTTCACCGTTACTTCTAGGAGTGCCTGGACATCGGCCTCATCCTCGGTCGGAAACGTGATCGCCTTTAGACCTTGAAAGAAGGCGTGGTTCGCATCCGAGAGGCCGCCCATTGTTTGACGGTAGCCAGCCTCGCCACTTGTCTTCTTTCCTTGCTGGACAGCTGCATTGCTGGCCGTGAAATAGGTCGAATCGAGCGTCTCGAACTGTTCGGCGGCCTGACGTTTCAGTTGTTCAGCCGGTGACAACGCGGTCTCGCCACAAGCAATCACAAGTAGAGCCGCCAATAGCCATTTGGAAGGACGACCGCGGGAAGCTATGGGCGGTAACCGTAACGCTGGCCTTCGACGAAGCTGGCCTGCGCGTCACCAATCTTCAGGTCTCGCCTGACCCGACCAAATACAAGGGCCTATCCGCGGACAGGGGCAAGGACGCACCGCCGGCAATCACAACCCGGCTCCTCCAGCGGCTGCCATTACAGAAATGGACCCGAGAGTTTGCTGCGACCAAGAGCAGCGCCCTACGGAAATTTGCATCGACCGAATGGAATTCGATCCCTATCCTGCAGGAAAGGCTCGCCCAGGCGGGCCAAGGGCCGCGGCGAAGCTCCGTTGCCTTCTACGGCGAGGTCGCGAAGGTCTACCGAACGGCTCTGGTCGCACACGAGAGCCTACAAAGGCAGTTGCGGAGCGCTGGGCGGTCAACCAGAGTCGCGCCGCAACTTGGGTCTATCGAGCTCGGCTGGCGGGACTGCTTGGCAGAACGAACCAGGGAACGGCGAACGGATGAGCACAGCCCTGGTCTATGTCCGCCAGTCAAGACACAAAGAGGGCGAGGGCACGGTCTCTTCGGAAGTGCAACAGGCCTCGTGCCGCGCGCTGCCGGCCGTCCAGCGCTGCGCCCAGGTCGAGGTCTTCACCGACCTGGATGTTTCCGGAGGAAAGCGTGCGCGCCGCGGCTACGACGCCATGCTTGCACGGATCCGCGCCGGCGGCGTGGCGGTCGTTGCTGCATTCGATCAGTCGCGAGCCTTCCGGTCGACCCTGATCGCGGCAGAGTTCAAAGCGCTTCTCGAGGAGACTGCCCATTCGTCGGTCGACGTCGTCTTTTTCCATGGCACCTTCGACCGCTCGCCGGTTGGCGGTTTCAGCTACGCGGTGCTCGCGGCCGCGCACGAAATGGAACGCAAGATGACGGGTGGGAAGATCCGCGCCGCCTACAAGTACGCAGCTGCGCGCGGTCGGGCGTCTCACCTCTTCCCCGCTCCCGCGGGGCGGGATGGCGTTTCTACTCTGTCGCCGAGCTGCTGCGCAATGTCGCCTACACCGGTCAGACGTTCAGCGAGAGTCGCCGGCGACATGGCAAAGGTGAGCTCATGCCTGCGCAGTGGCCTGCCATCATCGAGCCCGAGCTCTGGCAGACATCACAGCGCCTCCTGGCGCGCCACATCGGCCGCGGTGGGCGGCGCACGAAGGGCGAAGAGCGGCCCTACGCGTTCCGAGGCCTACTGCGTGCTCATGTGGCGCGCGGCTCTCTGCTGCCTTCCGCGAGCGCCTCGTTTACCAGTGCCCGCGTGGCGACGACGCGAACCCTTGCCACGAGCCGCGCACTCGCGAGGATGACCTGCTGCCGTGGGGCGGTGCTCTCTTCGAGCAGCTGGAGCAGCTGACGCCGGCCGACTTCGGCGCTGCGGTAGCTCACATGGCCAAGCAGGGGCGCCGGCACACGTCACCCGGCGCGCTGCAGTCGATCGAGGGCAGCCTCGAGCGGCAGCGGAAGCTCTTCACGTGGGGGCACACCTGGCCACGACACCCGCGCCGGCGATCCAGCTGCGCGGCCTGCTCGACGCCTGGCAACTCGGCGATGGCGTGACTCGCCGAGAGCTACTTGCCGCGCTCTTCGATCACCTCCACGTTTCCGAGGGAAAGATCGTCGGCTACACGGCTCGCTGACCGCCAGGGCGAGGTTTTGAAGCTGATGGAGACCCTACGCCGCAGGGTCATGAATGTGGGCGGTGATGGACTTGAACCAACGACCTCCTCGGTGTAAGCGAGGCGCTCTAGCCAGCTGAGCTAACCGCCCGTTTTTGCGCTAGCCAGTCTACCCACCCGCCAGCAGCTTCAAAGCGGCGTTCAGCTGCGTGTCGTTGGCGTAGCCAAGCGAAGGCTGCGCGACGTCGTAGGCATCCGACGGCTTGCCGAGCGTCACGCTGACATCGGGAGACAGTCCTTTGTGGTCGATCGTCTCGCCGTTTGGGAGATACCACCGCTCGACGGTCAGGTGGATATCGGAACCGTCGCTCAGCACGAAGTCCTCCTGCACCGACCCTTTGCCAAAAGTTGTCGTGCCGACGAGCTTGGCGCGGTGGTGAACCTGCAGCGATCCGGCCACGATCTCGGCGGCCGACGCGCTGTTGGCATCCACGAGCACGACCAGCGGGGCAGCCGGCGCGGTGTGCTTGGAGCCGACCTGGTGCCGGTCGGTCCCATTCCGGCCTCTCGTCTCGAACGTTTCCCCGCTCGTGACGAATTGGGTGATCACGTCGTCCGCCGCCGAGACGAATCCACCTGGATCTCCACGGAGGTCAAGCACAACGCCGCTCGAACCCGACAGCCCGCTGTTCAATGCGGTTTGAAATTCGCTCGACGTCTGCGCACCGAATTGATAGATACGCACGTAGAGGACTCGATTGCCAACCATCGACGAGCGCACTGTCGGGACCTGGATC
>WNGN01048620.1_pt1 | contig 10215 bp, 7 predicted proteins | sample 5400561 | NCBI WGS metagenome assembly WNGN01 (sample SAMN13153379, study PRJNA577476) | soil metagenome | isolation source: 115 cm soil or saprolite under Garry oak tree replicate 2 | place: USA:California | collected 2016-06-15 | reverse complement strand
CGGCGCCGGGCAAGCGAGGGACGGGTGCCGAGATCCGGCTGATGGGTTTCGACCCGGACGCGGTGGAGAAGCGCGCGAGGGACATGGGCTTCACAGTGAATGTGCCGGCCGCCACGTACCCGCACGGCTGGCGGGAGGTCCGGCTGGAAGACGCGAACGGCTACATGTTCGCGGTCGGAGTGGCCACCACCGCCACTACTTAGACACGTCTACCCGGATCTCGTGGTAGCCCATGGCGCCCCCCGGATAGCTCGCTGCGCTGTTCGACTCCTGCACCGCGCCTGTGCCGTCGGTGGCGCGAACGACCAGGTGGTATGAGCCCTCCTTCGGCGGTGTCCAGTCGAGGTTCCACAGCACCCAGGTCAGCTGGGACAGCGGCGCGGTGCGCTGCGCTTCGGTCCAAGAGGCGCCGCCGTCGGTGCTTACCTCGACCCGGCCGATGCCTCGCGTGCCGGCGTACGCGACGCCGCTGATGGCGACGCCTTTCACCTTCACGATGTCGCCGTCGCGCGGCACGTCGAACCGCGAGGTCGTCTTCACGACGGCGTCGTGGTCCCAGCCCTGCTGCTCCCAGTAGCCGCCGCTCTCGTGATCGACCAGGTCGATCTCGGTCAGCCACTTCGGTCCCTTCATCCCGTAGCGGCCGGGGATGAGGATGCGCGCGGGATAGCCGTGCGCCCCGGCCAGCTGCTCCCCGTCGAGCTCGTAGGCGACCAGGATCGTCGGGTCCGAGTTGATCGCCGACAGCGGGAGGCTCTCGCTGTAGCCGTCCGCCGACTTGAATGCGGCCCACGTCGCCGATGACTTCGGGTTCACCTGCGCGATCAGGTACTTCAACGACACGCCGGTGAAGACGCCGGTGCTCATCAGCGGGCCACCGACGTTGTTGCTTATGCATTCGAGCGTGACGTACTCGGTGGTGACCGGCAGCGCGCGCAGGTCCTGCAGCGTGAGGCTGACCGGATTGCCGGCCAGCCCTCCGATCTTCAATCTCCAGCTGCCCCCATCGACGTTCGGGTCGCCGAAGTTCTTCGACACGACATAGAAGTTCTCGACTGGCGTCAGCTGTGGCGAGGGGCCGTTGAGCGCGGCCTCGGGCGGGCTGAAGATGGCCTGGTACCAGTTGGGCGCGAGCTTGAGCGCGAGCACCCCAAGGCTGAGCGCACCGAGGCTCAGGGGCAGCACGCTGAGCAGGCGCCTCCGGTCGGGGTCGGCGGGCGCTGTGTCGGGACGGCCGCCCAGCTGCAGCACCACGCCGTAGACGGCGAAGAGGGCGGCCCACACGAGGGGCGTGGTAGGCCCGCTGTCCAAACCGAACAGCCCGTCACCCGCGACGGGCAGCAGCAGAACGACTCCACGCCCACGCCGCGCCGAGCACTCCGAGGGCGACGATCATCGCCACGATCAGGCCGAACTCCTCGACGACCTTGCCGGCGTGCTGCAGGGTGTCGATGAGGAAGCCGAACACGAAGCCCGGCATGATCGAGAGCAGCGGCTCGTTGAGCTCCTGGGTCAGCGGGTTCAGGTCGAGCAGCAGGCTGGCGAGATACATCAGTGCCACCAGCACCAGCCCGGCCAACGCGCCCCATACAAAGCCGTGGATCAGTGCGGCGCGGCGGTTCATCGCCACCATTTCACATTGTTTTACTCCCGGATGGTGCGCGGCAGTCCCTTCGCGTAGCCGCGAAGCAGCACTCTGGATGACATAGCTGCTTAAATCGGAGAAACAACGTTGCCCGCCCCTCTCCGACCGGAAGACATCTACAGGTTCCGCTGGCTGGACCACGTCCGCCTGAGCCCGAGCGGTGAGTACGTCGCGTACGAGCTGAGGTGGTCGGACGCCGAGTCACGCAGCAACCAGAGCCGCGTCGTGGTGCGGCGGGTGCTCGACCCCGAGCCGATCGAGGCGGGCGTCGGCCAGCGTCACGACCACAGTCCCGAGTGGTCGCCTGACGGCCGCCGCCTTGCGTTCGTCAGCAAGCGTGGCGCCGCCGACCAGATCTTCGTGCTCGACCTCGGGAGCGGCGACTCGCGGCAGCTGAGCTCGCTGCCGGAGGGCGTGAGCTCGCCGGTCTGGTCGCCTGACGGCACGCACGTCGCGTTCCTGGGCACCGTCATCTCCGATCCGGACGGCGTGGTAGACGACCCGCGTCCCCCGGAAAGCAGCGACCAGGTGCGGCGCACGCCCGTGGCGCGCGTCGCGAGCACGCTCGATTACAAGTACGACGGCGTCGGTTACCGCGACGGCCGGCACCAGCACGTCTACGTCGTGTCCGCCGATGGGGGGCAGGCGACGCAGCTGACCAACGGCGCGTGGGACGTCGGCGGCTTCGACTGGTCGGCGGACGGCACGCGACTGGTGGTCGTCGGCAACGCTGATGAAGACCGCGACCTGCACCGCGAGCTGCACGTGTACACGGTCGACTTCAGCGGCAACCTCGAGAAGATCGCGACCGGGTACGACGTCGTGTCGCCGATCTGGTCGCCGCGTGGCGACGTCATCGCGTACAGCGCGCTTTACGGCGACGAGGCCGGTTTGCTCGACCGGTTGTGGGTCGTGCCTGCGACAGGCGGGACTCCGCGATGCATCACGGCCAACCTCGACCTCGCGGTCGGCGACGGTGTCATCACCGACATGCGCGCCGGTCACGGCGTGCCGATGTGCTGGTCGCGCGACGGGGACCGCGTGTACTTCCCGTCGAGCGGCCCCGGAGCGACGAGCATCTACTCCGTCGACCTCGAGGGCAACGTGCGCGCCGAGGTCGGCGGGCAGCGGCGCATCTACGACTTCGACGTCTCCGGCGGCGTGATCGCGTTCGCCGCGTCGGACACCAGCGACCCGGGCGAGCTGCACGTTGTCATGCAGGGCGCCGAGGCGCGGCTCACCGATCTCAACCCGTGGCTTCGCGAGCGCTACATCGCGCAGCCGGAGGAGCACTCGTTCACAGCTCCTGACGGCTGGGTCATGCAGGGCTGGCTGCTCAAGCCGCCTGGGTTTGACTCGTCGAAGCTCTACCCGCTCGTGATGGAGGTGCACGGAGGCCCGCACGCCGAGTACGGCTGGGCCTTCTTCCACGAGTTTCAGGTCCTCGCGGGCATGGGCTTCCTCGTCTTCTACATGAACCCGCGCGGGTCGGACGGATACGGAGAGGTGTTCCGTCGCGCGGTCGTGAAGGACTGGGGCGGCAAGGACTACATCGACCTGATGACCGCGCTCGACCAGGTCATCGAGCGCACCGGCGCGGTCGACACCGCGCGGATGGGCATCGGCGGCGGCTCGTATGGCGGCTTCATGACCAACTGGGCCATCGGCCACACGAACCGCTTTGCAGCCGCGGTGTCGATGCGCTCGATCTCGAACCTCGTCAGCGAGTACTCGCAGCACGACATCGTGATGTGGGGCGAGCTCGAGCTCGGACCGCCGCCGTGGCCGGACCCGGACGCGCTGTGGGAGCGCTCGCCGATCAAGTACGTACGCGAGATGAAGACGCCGCTGCTGCTGACATGCGGCGAGATGGACCTTCGCTGCGCGATATCGCAGTCCGAGGAGCTGTACGGCGCCTTGCGCTTGCTCGGCCAGACCGCCGAGCTCGTGCGGTTCCCGGAGGAGTCGCACGACGTGTCGCGCAGCGGACGTCCGGACCGGCGGGTCGAGCGGCTGCGCCGCATCGCCGGCTGGTTCGAGCGATTCCTGGGCACGCACACTATGGCGCGCAGCACTGCGGTGGCGGCGACTGTGCCGCCGGCGCCCGCGGTGGAAGAGCAGCCGGCGCCGGCGCCTGCACCAGAGCCCGAGCCGGAGCCCGTTGCCCAGGCAGCCGTCGAGTCTGAGCCGGAGCCTGAGCCGATCGCCCAGGCCGCGGTCGAGTCTGAGCCTGAGCCGGAGCCCGAGCCGTTCGAGCTGCCCGCACCCACGGCGGAGGAGGCGGCCGAGCCCGAGCCGGTGGTCGTCGCCGAAGCGCCGGCGCCCGAACCTGAATCTGCACCCGAGCCGGAGCCGGTCGCCGAGACGGTCCCCGAGCCGGTCGCCGAGACGGTCGGGATCGAGACGCCGGAGATGCGCCCGTTCCCGCGGAGCCGACCTGGGGTGAGGCGCCATGCCCGAGCCGCCGCCGGTCGCTCCGGCCTGGCATGACGAGCCGGCGGCCGCGGCTGCCCCGACGTGGGAGGAGCCGCCCTCGGCAGCGCCTGGCTCGACCTGGGACCAGGAACCTGCGCCCACCGCGCCGGCTCCGCAGCCCTCGAGCGGCTCGACGGTCGTGGCCTGGCCGGGATCATCCGCTGCGGCTGCGGCTCAACCCGAGCCGGCGTTCGACGGCGGCGGGCCGGAGGCCGCGACCTCGATCATGCCCGCCTGGTCGCCACCTCAGGCCAACGCCACCAAGGAGACGCTCGCGCTGCACGCGCTGCAGCCGGAGCCGTCAGCTCAGGGCGAGCCGCCCGCGAGGCTGACGTTCGAGACCGGACCGTTCGCGCGCCGCGTGGTCGGAATCCCGGACTCGTCGGCGACCGTGGGTCGCGCGCCCGACAACGACATCATCATCAGCGACCCCGCGACCTCCGGCCACCACTCCCGGATCGAGGTTCGCGCGGGCGCCTACTGGATCAGTGACCTCGGCAGCACGAACGGGACGCTCGTCAACGGCGAGCCGATCATCGACAAGCAGATCGACCATGGAGACGTGATCTCCATCGGCCAGAACACGATCCGCTTCACCCTCCGGATGTAGCTGCGAGGGCGGTGCACTCGGCGGCGGCCTCGCGCAGCCTGGCGGTGAAGTCCTCGACGTCCGGCACGAGGCCAGGGTCCGCGGTCAGCCCGAAGTAAGCCTCGCCGTTGTAGGAGACGATCGCCACGCCCAGCCCCATCGTCGGGTACAGCGGCGCGAACGGCCAAACCTCGAGCAGCTGCGCGCCGCCTGAGTAGAGAGGGAACTGCGGACCGGGGACATTGGTGACGTTGATGTTCGCGCCGGCCTGCGGGTTGGACATCAGCCGACCCGCAAGCACCAGGAGGCTCGGCGGCGCCCAGTCTGCGAGCCCGGCGAGCTTGTCCGCAGCCACCGCCTGGCGCGTGCGCTTGAGGTCGCCGGTGGTGATGTTGATGCGGCGCAGGCGTTCCGCGATGGTGACGTTGCCGGTCGGCAGCTCCAGCACCATTCCGCTGATCTGATTGCCGGCGCGGCCATGATCCTTGTCGCTGCGCACGCTTACCGGGCAGAACACGCGCACCTTCTCGGGCACCAACCCGCCGCGCGCGGCGAACCAGCGGTGCAGGCCCTCCGACACGACCGCGAGCACCGCGTCGTTGACTGTGCAGCCATAGCGCTCCTTCAGCGCCTTGAACGCGGCCAGCGGGACCTTGAGGCCGCGTCCGGTTCTTTCGCCGCTACGCGCCGTGCGCACGTCCCAGAGCATCGGGCGGATGAGCTGCCAGTTGGATGGCTCCGGCCGCGGCGTCCATGGCTGCGACGGCGGATCGGGTGTGTAGCCCTCGGGCGTCGGGTCCAGCAGCAGCGTAAGGATGTCGACGCTCGACACGCCGTCGACCATCGCGTGGTGCGCGCGGTTGACGATCACGACCTTGCCGTCGCGAAGACCGGTGACGATCGTCATCTCCCATAGCGGGCGCCGCATGTCCAGCGGGCGGGCGAGGATGCGCATGACCAGCCGCCGCAGCTGCGCGCCTTCACCCGGCGGGGGCAGGACCTCGCGCCGGATGTGCTGGCCGAGGTCGAAGTGCGGGTCGTCGACCCAAACGGGGTGCGCGAGGTTCAGCGGGACGCGGTGGATCCGCTGGCGGTAGCGCGGTACGAGGTGGATGCGCTCGCGGACGGTCTCCTCGACGCCGGCGGCGCCGCGGCCGCCTGGGACTCGCGAGCCGCCTTCGAACACGTAGACGGTGCCGAGGTCGAGCGGGGTTTCGGCCCGCTCCGCGTAAAGGAACCAGGCGTCCCTTGCGGTGAGCGGTTCGAAGAAACCGTTCGGCCCCGGCATGCGCGAATCGTAGGCCTGTAACCTTCTGGCTTGAACCGGTCGGTCCGGGAGGAGGTTTTCATGGCGTTCAAAGCTTTTTCCAGCGAATGGGCCTCGGCGTTCAAGGACGAGGTCAACAAGTCGAGCGTTTACGAGCAGGCGGGGAAGGGCTGGAAGTGGACAGTGGGCCTTGTGGTCGAGGCGGAGCCGGACAAGCACTTCCCTGAGGCGAAGGGCATCGTGATGGACCTGTACGACGGCAAGGCTCGCAACGTCACGGTGGGCGGCGCCGCGGACGCGCAGAAGTGCGACTTCGTCATCACCGCGCCGTACACCCGGTGGAAGGAAGTCGCCACCAAGCAGCTCGACGCGACGAAGGGCATGCTGCAGGGCAAGCTCAAGCTGAAAGGAGATCTGCCGACGATCGTGCGGTACACGAAGGCGTCTCAGGAGATGACCGAGTGCACCACGCGCGTGCCCGTCGAATGGCCAGACGAAAGCTGAAGTCCGCCGGGGATGAGCGCCAGCTGGTCGAGTACGCCGACCAGGAGCCGAGCGCGCTCTCCTCGATGCTCGGAGGCCTGATCGAGGCCAACGTCAAGGGTCGTGAGGAGAAGCAGGGCGACTTCGAGAACCTGGTCGCTCGCGTCGGGATCTTCGTCACCGCTCACGCTCAACGCCGTCACCCGCATTTTCTCGGTTGCGGGCGAAGCCCGGTAAGGAGAGCCTTACTGAATTCAATGACGCTCGATCGAATCCACCATATCGGCGTCGCGGTGACCGACATGGACGAGTCGATCCGTCTGTACACGTCGGCGTTCGGCGCGGAGCTGGTGCAGCGGACGCTGAGCGAGACCGACGGGCTCGAGGCGGCGTTCATCCGCACGGGCGAGGGCGAGGTGGAGCTGCTGCGGCCGACCCACGAGGAGTCGCCGGTGGGTAAGTTCCTGTCTCGGCGTGGCCCAGGCCTGCACCACGTGGCGTACGCAGTAACCGACATCGATCGGGCGCTGGAGGAGGCGCGGGCGGCGGGTCTCGAGCTGATCGACCAGGAGCCGCGGGTTGGATTGCACGGCTCACGCATCGCGTTCCTGCATCCGAGGACGATGGGAGGCGTGCTCACCGAGCTGGTGGAATCCAAGTGACCGACGAGGTCAAACAGGGGGGTAGCGGCCGCGGAAGGGCTTCGCCCGGCGGTCGCGACAGGGGGGAGGCCCCCCTCTTAAACGACAGCGGCCTGCCGCTGAAGCCGGTCTACTTGGTCGACGATCGCCGCGGCGAGGAACCGCCGCCGGGCACGTTCCCGTACACGCGCGGCATCCACCGCGACATGTACCGGGGCCGCCTCTGGACGATGCGCCGGCCGCCTCTGGACGATGCGCCAGTACGCCGGCTTCGGCACCGCGGCCGAGTCGAACAGGCGATACCGGTTCCTCCTCGACAGGGGGCAGACGGGGCTGTCCATCGCGTTTGACCTGCCCACGCAGATCGGCTACGACTCCGACCACCCGATGGCCAACGGCGAGGTGGGCAAGGTGGGCGTGGCGATCGACTCGCTCGAGGACATGGAGATCCTGCTGGACGGCATCCCGCTGGACCGCGTGTCGACGTCGATGACGATCAACGCGACGGCGGCGATGCTGCTGCTGCTCTACCAGCTGGTCGCGGAGAAGCAGGGTGTGGCGCCGGAGAAGATCACCGGCACCGTGCAGAACGACATCCTCAAGGAGTACGCGGCGCGAGGCACGTACATCTTTCCACCGAAGCCGTCGATGCGGCTGGTGACCGACCTGTTCGCATACTGCCGCGAGACCCTGCCGAACTGGAACACGATCTCGATCTCCGGCTATCACATGCGTGAGGCCGGCGCGACCGCCGCGGAGGAGATCGCCTTGACGCTCAGCCACGCGGTCGCGTACGTGGAGGCGGCGCTGGCCGCAGGGCTCGCGATCGACGACTTCGCCCCGCGTGTCTCGTTTTTCTTTGCCTGCCACATGGACTTCTTCGAGGAGGTCGCAAAGTTTCGCGCCGCGAGACGGATGTGGGCACGGATCATGCGCGACCGCTTCCACGCGCGCGACGAGCGTTCGCTGGCGCTGCGGTTTCACACGCAGACTGGCGGGGTGACGCTGACCGCGCAGCAGCCGCTGAACAACGTCGTGCGCACGACCCTGGAGGCGATGAGCGCGGTGCTGGGCGGCACGCAGTCGCTGCACACCAACGCGTATGACGAGGCGCTGGGCCTGCCTTCTCAGAGCGCGGCCGAGCTGGCCCTGCGCACGCAGCAGATGATCGGATTCGAGTCTGCCGTCCCGCTCGTTGCCGATCCGCTCGGCGGCTCCTACTACGTGGAGAACCTGACAGACCGCGTCGAGGCGGAGGCGCTGGGGATCATGGCTGAGGTCGACGAGCTGGGCGGAGCTGTCGGGTGCATCGAATCCGGCTGGACGCAAAAACGCATCGGCGAGAGCGCCTACCGGTTCCAGCTTCGGGTCGAGTCAGGCGAGCGCGTCGTGGTGGGAGTGAACCGCTACGCCGCCGACCAGGGCGACAGGGTCGAGATCATGAAGGTCAGCCCTCAGCACCAGGCCGAACAGTCCGCGGCCCTGGCGCGCCTGCGCGCGGGGCGGCCGCGCGAGGTGGTCGACCGGCACCTGACGGCGATCGGCGAAGCGGCTCGGGGATCGGTGAACCTGCTGCCGGTGTTGAAGGCAGCGCTGGCCGACTACGTGACGATCGGCGAGTGCTGCGATGTGCTCCGGCAGGCTTTCGGCGAGTATCGTCCGACCGAGGCCGCGTGAAAATGTCTGACTATCCCGACGTCGTCCCGATGATCGCCTACGAGGACGGGCCGGCCGCGCTCGACTGGCTGGCGCGAGTTTTCGGCTTTCGCGAACGGGCGCGGATGACGTCGCCGGGTGACGGCCACTTGACCCACGGCGAGATGGAGACCGGCTCCGGGGTGATCATGCTCGCGACGCCGTCGCCTCACTACCGGGGCCCGAGGCGCCATCGCGACGATTGCGAGCAGGCGGCGCGCTGGTCTGAGGTTCCTTACATCGTCGACGGGGTGCTGGTCTACGTCGACGACGTGCAGTCGCACCACGAGCGTGCGCGCGCGGGAGGCGCGACCATCCTGTCGCCTCTCGAGGACGACGAGAACGGCCGCAAATATCGCGCCGAGGATCTGGAAGGTCACCGCTGGATGTTCATTCAGCGGTCTTGACCTGATGCCGGACAAGTCAAAGCCAGAACATCGCGTCGACCCTCTGAACCTGCTCAGGCAGCGGAAGTACGAGGCCGGCCACGGCGACGCCGAGGCGTTCAACCGACAGCACGCCAAGCACAAGCTGACCGCGCGCGAGCGGATTTCGCGTCTGGTCGACCGCAACTCGTTCGAGGAGCTCGACATCTTCGCGGTCCACCGCTCGTCCGGTTTCGGACTGGAGTCGAAGCGGATCGCCGGTGACGGCGTCGTGACGGGCATGGCCAAGATCGGCGGGCGCGACGTGATGCTGTTCAGCCACGACGCGACTGTTTTCGGCGGGTCGCTGGGCGAGGTGTTTGCGGAGAAGGTCATCAAGGTGATGGACCTCGCCCTGAAGAACCGCATTCCGATCATCGGCATCAACGACTCGGGCGGCGCGCGCATCCAGGAAGGCGTGGTTTCGCTCGCGGGCTACGCCGAGATCTTCTGGCGCAACGTGGAGTCGAGCGGCGTCATCCCGCAGCTGAGCCTCATCCTCGGACCGTGCACCGGCGGCGCTGTCTACTCGCCGGCGATGACCGACTTCACATTCATGGTGCACGGCGTGGGTTACATGTTCATCACCGGCCCGGAGGTGATCCGCGTCACCACGGGCGAGGACGTGACCTTCGACTCGCTGGGCGGAGCGGAGGTGCACAACGTCAAGTCAGGCGTGGCACACTTCCTGGCCGACACCGAGGACCAGTGCTTCGCGCAGGTGCGGCGATTGCTGTCATTCATTCCACAGAGCTGCGACGTCGAGCCACCGCGGCTGCCGCCCACCGACGACGCCGAGCGCGCGGACCCCGGCCTCGCCACGATCATTCCCGATTCGTCGAAGGAGTCGTACGACATCAAGGATGTGATCCGGATGATCGTCGACAACGGCGAGTTCTTCGAGGTGCAGCCGTTCTTCGCGATGAACATGGTGGTCGGGTTCGCGCATCTCGACGGCCACCCGGTCGGAATCGTGGCCAACCAGCCGAAGGTGA
>WNGN01010221.1_pt1 | contig 10216 bp, 14 predicted proteins | sample 5400561 | NCBI WGS metagenome assembly WNGN01 (sample SAMN13153379, study PRJNA577476) | soil metagenome | isolation source: 115 cm soil or saprolite under Garry oak tree replicate 2 | place: USA:California | collected 2016-06-15 | reverse complement strand
CCGCCGTCATGCCAGCGACTCCGGACACCCGTTCGCGCCGGCGAGAAGATCGACGAGTCCGTCGGAAGGGAAGAGGACGACCAGGAACGCGAGGTGCGCGAGGATCACGGCGATGATTATGAGGACGCGGTCTCGGGAATCAAGGCTTATCGCGTCTGCGGCGCCTGCGATAGAATCTCGACCACCGCCGAGGTGAAAGCCCCCTCGAGCACCGCTACGGAGGACAACCATGCGACGTCGCGCGTTCCTCAAAGGCTTCGCTGCCACCGCAACGGCGGCGGCCGCCGGACCGCTGGTCGTCACCGACCGCACGATCGCCCAGACCCGCACGATCTTCGTCAACACATGGGGCGGGAGCTGGACGGCAGCGGAGGAAGCCGCCTTCTTCAAGCCGTTCACCGAGGCCACGGGCATCCGGGTGCGCACGGTGGCGCCGGTGTCCTACGCGAAGCTGAAGGCCCAGGTGCAGAGCGGCAGCTACGAGTGGGACGTGACGGCCATAACGCAGGCGGACCTGCTCCGCGCCGATCGCGAAGGGCTGGTGGAGCCGGTCGACTGGACGGTCGTGAAGAAGGACAAGCTCTTCCCGAACGCCGTGTACGCCAACGGCCTCGCCTACTGCGCCCTCGGGACCAACCTGGCCTACCGCAAGGACAAGTTCCCGCAGGGCGGACCGAAAAGCTGGGCCGACTTCTGGGACGTCAAGAAGTTTCCGGGCAGTCGCTCGATGCTCAACAACGCGGTGCGTACGGTGCAGTTCGCGCTCGTCGCGGACGGCGTGCCCGTTGACAAGGTGTTCCCGCTGGACGTCGACCGCGCCTTCCGGAAGCTCGACCAGATCAAGCCGCACATCAAGGTCTGGTGGACGCAGGGCAACCAGTCGCAGCAGCTCCTCCGCGACGGTGAAGTGGACCTGATCGTGATGTGGAACGCGCGCGCCAGCGAGCTCCAGCAGCAGGGCCTTCCCGTTGAGCTCGTGTGGCACGGCGCCACCATCACGACCACGATGTGGGGCGTGGCGAAGGGCGCGCCGAACCGGAAGCCCGCCTGGGAATTCCTCCAGTTCGCCGTCCAGCCGAAGCCGCAGGCCGACTTCGCGAACAAGCTGTACTACGGCCCGACGAACCCCGAAGCGTTCAAGCACATCTCATCCGAGGTGTCGCGGCAGCTCCCCACGTATCCCGAGAACGTCAAGGTCACGATCAAACCGGACACGGTCGCCGAGGCGGACCAGACCGCCAAGATCCAGGAACGCTTCACGCAGTGGCTGGCGAGCTGAACGCCGCCGCGGTCCGTCCCGCGAGCCTCGTCGGCGGTGCCAGGAGGAACGCGACCGCGTGGCTCCTCCTCGCCCCGGCATGCCTCGCGCTCGTGCTGCTCTTCGTGGTGCCCATCGGCTACGTGCTGCTGCTGAGTGTCACCGATCCCCGGCTATCGCTCGCGCACTATGAGCGCATCTTCACGGTGCCCGTCTACACACGCGTGATGGTCAACACGTTCGTGACCTCGCTGATCGTTACGGCGCTCTGCCTGGTGATTGGCTATCCCGTCGCGTACGTAATGGCGCGGCGCGCCGGCTGGGTGTCGACGCTGCTCCTCACGATCGTCGCGATGAGCTTCTGGACCGGGTTCCTGGTCCGCACCTACGCGTGGCTCGTGATCCTCGGCAGCAAAGGCCCCGTGGCGGCGGCATACGGCGCGCTCGGGCTCGGCACAGTGCCGCAGCTCCTCTTCAGCACGTTCAGCTCGACGCTGGGGATGACGCATATCTTGCTGCCGTACATGATCCTGGCCCTCTACGCGGCGATGCGGAAGATCGATGCGAACCACCTGAAGGCGGCGGCCAGTCTGGGGGCGCGCCCCGCGGCGGCGTTCCGCGAGGTGTTCCTGCCGCTGAGCCTGCCCGGCGTCGTCAACGGTAGCCTCCTCGTGTTCGTTACGTGCCTCGGCTTTTTCGTGACGCCGGTGCTGCTGGGCACGCCGCGTGACATGATGATCTCGCAGCTCATCAACCAGCAGATCGAGGAGCTGCTCGCGTTTGGCTTCGCATCGGCCGTCGCCGTGGTGCTCCTGATCGCGACATGCGCCGTCGTCGCGATCTATAACCACTACGCCGGCCTTGACCGGCTGTGGGGCTGAGGGCGCGATGCTGCCGGTCATCCTCGCGGTCCTCGGTGCGCTCTTCCTGCTCGCGCCGATTCTGGTCGTCGTGCCGATGTCCTTCAGCACGGCGATCTCGTTCGCGTTCCCGCCGCCGGGATACTGGCTCGGCTACTACGCAAAGTATTTCACCAGCGAGGAGTGGCTCGAGCCCACCCTGAACAGCTTCGCGATCGCGTTGGGCGCCATGACCTTCACGATGCTGCTCGTCGTGCCCGCTGCCTTTGGCTATGTCCGCTACCGCTTCCGGGGCAAGACCCTCGTGAATCTGCTGATCATGGCACCGCTCATCGTGCCGCACGTCGTCAGCGCGCTCGCGTACTACGGGTTCCTCGGACGGGCGAAGCTCACGGGCACGCTTCTCGGCGTGATGGTCGCCCACGGGATGCTCGCGGTCCCCGTCGCCTTCTTGGTCATTTCCGCCACGCTCAAGGGCTTCGATCAGAACCTGGAAAAGGCGGCCATGAGCTCGGGGGCCGGTCCGCTCCGGACGTTCGTGCACGTCACACTGCCGGTGCTGCGGCCAGGCATGCTGGTCGGCGCGCTGTTCGCGTTTCTCTCGTCGTTCAACGAGGCGGTCGTGTCGATCTTCATCGGCGGCCGTGTCGCCGTCACGCTTCCCAAGAAGATGTACGAGTCGATCCGTCTCGAGTCCGACCCCGTCATCGCCGTCGTGTCGACGCTGCTGGTGAGCGGCGTCGTCCTCGGCGTGCTGATCTCGATGTTCCTGCGTAGAAGGAGCACCCATGCCGCTTGATCGGCTGCTGCGTCCGCGCTCGATCGCGATCGTCGGCGCCTCGGAGCGCCCGTCGGTCGGCCGCACCGTCGTCGAAGCGCTCGACGGCATCGGCTTTCGCGGCGATGTCTATCCGATCAATCCGAGGTACGAGAGCGTGCTCGGCCGCCGCTGCTACCCGTCGGTGGCCGACCTGCCGCGTGACGTCGACGTGCTGGCGTTCTGCGTGAACCACGCCCGCGTGCTCGAGCACATGCAGCCGGCGGCCGATCGCGGCGTCGGCGCGGCCGTCATCTTTGACGGCGGGTTCGCGGAAGCGGACGCGGAGGGCCGCGCGCGGCAGGATGCGATCGCGGCGATCTGTCGCGAGGCATCGATGGCGCTGTGCGGGCCGAACTGCATGGGGGTGATCAGCCCTCACGTGCCGAGCCTCGTCTACATCCAGGCGGTGCACGATCCAACTCGGCTCGCCGGCAACGTGGGGCTGATTTCGCAGAGCGGGTCGATCTGCATCGGCCTGCTGACGGATTGCCGGCGCTTCGGCTGGAGCCAGGTGATCTCGTCCGGCAACGAGGCGGTGGTCGCGGCCGTCGACTTCCTCGAGTACCTCGTCGACGACCCTGCGACACGCGTGATCGCGATGTTTCTCGAGACGGTGCGGCAGCCAGAGCGATTCGTGGCCGCGCTCGATCGCGCCGCCGACCGCGGCAAGCCCGTCGTCGTCCTCAAGGTCGGGCGCAGCGCCCGGACGCGGCGCGCGATCAGCAGCCACACCGGCGGCCTGGCCGGCGAGGCTCGCGTGTTCTCGGCGCTGCTGCGCGCGCATCGCGCCATCGAGGTCGCCGACATAGTCATGACGGCGTCCGGCGGGCAGGCGGAGCTGATCCTCGACCTCGCCGGCACGGCGAACCTTCAGCTCCCGCCGCTGGCACCCGGCTCGCGCGCGGAGGTCGAGCGCGTTATCGGGCGCATCACAGGCGACGGCAACCCGCTGGACGCGTGGGGCAACGGCGACTTCGGGACGAACTTCCCGCATGGCCTTCGGGTGCTCGGAAGCGATCCCGGCTACGACGCGATCGCGTTCTGCACCGACGGCTTCGACGACCAGCCGATGGGCTCGCCCGCGCGGGCGCTGGACTACGGCAAGACCCTCGCGGAGGGCGCGCAGCAGTCGGCGAAGCCGTTCTATCTGATGACCACGCGTTCGGGCGTCTTCCGCCGCGACGTGGCGGCGTTCCTGCGCGAGCACGGGATCGCAGTCATCGGCGGTACGCGAGCAGGGCTCGGGGCGGTGGATCGGCTGGCGCGCTGGAGCGAGCCGCTCGCGGCGCCGCGCCCCTCGCGCGGCGCGGGAGTCGCGATCCGGTCGATGCAGGGGGGTCGCGTGCGGCCGACCATCCACGAGCACGACGCCAAGCGCCTGCTCGCGACGGGCGGCGTGTCGATCGTAGGCGAGCGGGTCGTCGCATCGCTCGGCGACGCGCGCGACGCCGCGAAGACCATCGGCTATCCCGTCGCGCTGAAGGTCGTGTCCGACGCGATTCCGCATCGGTCGGATGTGGGTCTCGTCTCGGTCGGGCTCCGCGACGAGAGCGAGCTGGGCGCCGCGTGGGATCGGCTGTCCCGCCGCGTTGACGATCTCGGCCGGCGGAACGACATCGCGGGGTTCCTGATCCAGGAGATGGCGCACGGGCTCCTCGAGGTCTTCGCCGGTGTCAGCCGCGACCCCGACTTCGGCCTCGTCCTCGCGTTCGGCGCCGGGGGCGTGCTGATCGAGGCGCTGGACGACGTGGCGCTGCGCCCGCTGCCCCTGCGGGTCGGCGACGCGGCCGGGATGATCGCCGAGACCCGGGTCGCGACCCTGCTCGGCGGCTTTCGCGGTCGGCCGCCCGGCGACGTCGGCGCCCTCGCCCGCGCACTCGAGGCGGTCGGCGACTTCGCGTGGGCCGAGCGCGAGAGTCTGGCAGAGCTCGACGTGAATCCGATCGTGGTGCGGGAGACGGGCGCGGGCTGCGTCGTCGTGGATGCGCTCATCGTGCCGCGCCCCGGAGCCTGACCCTGGCATATCTGAAGCTCGACCGTCTCGTGAAGTCCTACGACGGCCGCGTCAACGCCGTCGACGGGATCAGCCTCGAGATCGACAAGGGCGAGTTCCTCACCCTGCTCGGCCCGAGCGGCTCGGGGAAGACGACGACGCTGATGATGATCGCGGGCTTCGAGGAGCCCAGCAGCGGCGTCATCGAGCTCGGTGGCGAGGATCTGACGCGCCGCAAGCCGTACCAGCGCAACATCGGCGTCGTCTTCCAGAACTACGCCTTGTTTCCCCACATGACGGTCGAGCGCAACGTCGCCTTTCCGCTGCGCATGCGCGCGTTTCCGCGCGCGCAGCAGGCGGAGCGCGTGAGCGAGATCCTCGACCTTGTCGGGCTGCGCCGGTTCGCCGACAAGCATCCGCGCGAGCTGTCCGGCGGCCAGCAGCAGCGCGTCGCGCTCGCCCGGGGCCTCGTCTTCAACCCTGACGTGCTCCTGCTGGACGAGCCGCTCGGAGCGCTCGACAAAAACTTACGCGAGCAGATGCAGGTCGAGCTCAAGCGCATCCACCGCGAGGTGGGCATCACCATGGTGTACGTGACCCACGACCAGACCGAGGCGATGACGATGTCTGACCGCATCGCGGTCTTCAGCCACGGCACGCTCGAGCAGACCGCGCCGCCGCTCGAGGTGTATCACCGGCCGCGCTCCCGATTCGTGGGCGAGTTCATCGGCGACAGCAACTTCTTCACCGGCCGTGTCGACTCCGGTGCGCCGGGGCGCGTCGAGCTCGACGGCCTCGGGCCGATCGAGGCGGATGCCGACGCCTGCCGGCGCCTCGCGGGCGCGCCCGTCGACGTGCTCGTGCGTCCCGAGCGTCTTCAACTGGTCGGCGACAGCGAGCTGCTTGCGAACCGCCTGGCGATCAAGATTGGCGTGATCGTCAATTACGGCGACAGCGTCCTCATCATCGGCGACGCCGGACGTCAGCGCCTACGCATCCGTATCGCGGGCGCACAGCCTGACGCGGTCCGCGAGGGCGCGACGGTCATGGTCGCCTGGAAGGCGGGCGACGAGCATCTGATCGCGCGGTCGTGATCGGGAAGGGGGCCAAGATGACCGCAACAACCCAGGCCTCCGCGAGCGCTACCGCTGGGAAGTCGTCGGTCCAAACCCGCTCTGAGGGATCGACTTTGCTCGGAGCGTTCTACAGGGGATCAGCGTGCGCGGGCTTCATACCTCGACTGGATCGCCTTCTTGAGCCGCTCCAGATTCGAGTCATGGAGCTCTCCGCCGCCGCCCAGCGCTTCGCGATCACCTTCGTAGAACCGGTAGAGACCAGCGGCATCGAGGATCTTCCCTAAGGGCGCGCCGTCGCGGAGGACTCGGATGAACGTTCCTTCGCGGGTCGAGCTGTCAATCCTGAACGTCAGCTCCATGAGATTCTCCCTTGATTGGAGTCGGCCGGCGCCGACCGTGCGTAAGCGAGGGCCGGATCGTTATTTCAGTCATCGGGCGGCTCCCAGGTAGAGCGACATGAAGCGCTCGCGCTCCGATTCCAGAGTCTTTCGTCGATCGCGTTCGAGGGTCGCCTTTGTCTGGTGATCCCGACGGGCCAGATACGCGTCGTAGTAGCGCCGGAGGCCCTCGATGCCGCCGGTTGCCAGCGCGCCTTCCGCTTGCTCCTTCAGGTCCCACCCCGGGATCAGGTCCTTGCCGCCTTCATAGATTTCCAGGATAACTGCCATCATCGCTGTTCCGCGGTCCATTTTTCGCCTCCTGGGTACCTCGATCCGATCAGGCATGACATGAGCAGCCCGGGGGCCGCCCAGCATCGTCCCGAATGATCCTGGCTCACGAGAACGAGGGGAGTCACCCGACGGGGCGGCACCGGGAGACGGTTGATCTCTCGCGACGTGACTTACCGATGGTCAGTTGGTGTCACCTTCGGGGGCTGCCCCGAAGAAGGCGCGGGCTGCCGCAGCCGTGCGACGACCCGCCGCCTCCGCTCGAGGGCGGCCGCCGGGCGCTAGGTCTTGGCCTTGGCGAGCTCCTCGGCGCACGCGGTTGCCAGTCCCGTGTGCGGCGTCTTGTCCCCCCGCGGAGTGGCCCATCCACCGGCTTCGATGAACTCGCGCTGTTTCCACGACTCGATCTTCTGAAATTCTGCGAGCTTTGCGGCGGCGCCCGGCTGCGCCATGAATCTCGTGACGCAGGCCGGCGTGAGCGCGACGACCACGGCGGCGTTGGTCCGTTCTGCCGCCATACGCTCGGCGGTGCTGCCGAGGGTCCAGCCCAACCAGCCAAAGCCGACAATCATGGTTGCGACGGAGCCCAGAACCACACCCCACGCAGCGGGTTTGAACCACGGTACCTGCAGGTTCATATGACACCTCTCCGGTTGTTGAAGTGGGACCTCTTCGTGCCGCGCAAGGCACCCTGTACACGACTGTTTCGGGCAGGAAACCAGCGTCAGGCGACTGGGATAGTAGCACAACTTATATAATAAATACATAATATACAATTGCTGAACGCTCCGGGGGCGGCCGTGCCTGCCGAGCCGGATGTATACTGAGCGCGCCTTCGTCGTTGTTCTTCTGGTTGACGCATCAGGCGTCGTGGCCGCGGCGATCAGGCTCCTCCACAACCGTCGTCGTTGCGGTGCTCGGCGAATCGGACTCGGACGACCTGGTCGGTTCTTCCGCCCCTGGGCCGGTTCGGTGGTGCGCCGCGCGCGTGAGCGAGAGAGACGAATGGCGAAGCTCATCCAGATCTGCGCATCCCAAAATGATCTGTTCGGTCTCGACGCTGACGGTGTGGTCTATCACTACAACTTCAACACGAACAGCTGGATAAAACTTGATCGCAGACAGCAAGACGCTGCCAGTGCGGCCGAGAGCCAGCCAATGGCCCCGCACGAGGAGGGCCTGAAAGGCCGCGGGCGACTCGAGGCCTCGCAGCACCTCTCTCGGCAGGGCGCATGAGCTCTCGTGCGCTGCCGCAGCCGCTGTGTAGACTCGCGATCCTTCTCGGCGTGGCGCTTTGCCTCGCGACAGGCATCGCTCGCGCCGACGTTGCAACCATCGGCGACATGACCGCTTGCAACCAGCAGGCGCGGGAGGGATCGCCGAACCGTTCGGCCTCTCCGACCTCGAAGGACCAGATTGACGCGAAGGCTGCTCGCCTGGAGCGTGACAGCACGCCGGTCCCTCCGGGCGCGACGACGGCCGTCACGAAATCGGAGGATCCTCAGATCCACGGGATGGATGCCCAGGGGGCAACCGACGCCGCGTATCGGGCGGCGTACCGTGTGTGCATGCGACAGAGGGGATTCTAGCGAACGACTCCTCAGGGGAGCGGGCGCTCGTACGATCTCCGACGTCGGCCGGCGGACTTCAGGGGTATCGCCACGAGCACGCAGCGGCAGCCCGGGTGAAAGGGCGGCATCGCATCGAGCTCGGCCCCCACTTCGCGCGTATTGAGGGGGTCGCACGCGGGACACGGCAGGCGCATGTCCTGGCGCGCGATTCGGGCTCGGAGGCCCTGACGGGCGAAGTGCGCGCGCACGTTGGTGCGGCGCTCGAGCATATCGAGCCACTCGGCAAGCAGACTGAGCTTGCGGAGCCGGTACGCTTCCGCTTCAGGGGTGTGCGCCGGAGGGACTCGGTGGAGGCCCTCCCACCGAGCTGGAAAGACCCGGGCGGCAGCGAACGTCGCTTGCCAGCGGTCGAAGTCGGGCCACGGGAAATCCGGAGTGCCAGCCTCTGTCGCCATCGCAGCGCGTTCGTTCAGTCGCGGTCGGCGAGGACGTTCATGACGTCCTCCGGCCCGCACCGACGCGCACCCATGCGACCGGCGGCCCCGAAATGACCAGAAGGCCCACCGCCGCCAGTGACCGGATGATCGGCCACGAAGGATCGAACTCCGACCGGCGCAGGCTGAATTTCGCGGATCGGGGGTGGGCGTGATGATTGTTGTGGAGACTCTCGCCCCCGGTGATCCAGGCCAGGACACGCAAGTTGTAGGCCGTGTTCTCGAAGTTCTTGGTGCCGCGCCAGTGGCCGAGTGCATTGATGAGCGGCGCCATCACGAAGACATAGAGGACCGCGTGCATGAGCCCGGCGATGAGGCCGGGCCACAGCCCGATCAGCATACAGAGCAGGCTCAGCCCGACCCCTAGGCCCAGAACCCCGCGCGAGAAAAACAGGCGATCGAGCCGATCCGGTCGGAGATCCGGGGCGAACGCCTCGAGGGTCTTGGCGTTTCTGGCCTCCCGCACGTAGTAGGCGACGTTGAAGAGCTGGACGCGCCAGAAGCCGAGCAGCAGTGGGCTGTGTGGGTCTCCCGGCTGATCGGTGAAGGTGTGGTGCTTGCGATGAACCGCTACCCATTGCTGCCGGCTCTGTCCCGTCGTCAACCACAGCGCGACCCTGAACCCAAGGTCGGCGATCGGGTGTAGATGCAGTGACCGGTGCGCCAGCGCCCGGTGCAGGTAGATGGACGTCGCGATGACCGCAACTTGGGTCAGCACGATGGCAACGCTCGGCACGGCCCACACCGGGGTCATGAGCCGTATCTCGAGCGCTGCCGGCTCGCCCGGGCGTGAGGACGCAGCGGCACCGTCGGCCGCCGGCGCGCCTCGCTGCGAATTCGGCGGACCGTCACGGCCTGGCGGCTTACATTTGCCAAGAGGTCGGGATTCGTCGGCCGCCTCAAGCTCTCCTCGATCAGCGCTCTGAGCACGATCTGAAGGCTCACGGGCAGCTTCATGGATACCGTCGCCCGGCCGGCTAGCCCTCGCGCTCGATCGACCAGGTCACGGGGCAGAATGATCAGGACTCGCGCCTCGCTTTCGAACATTCGCGCTCGGGCCTCCTTCCCCTCATCAGCATATATATCATATATCCCACATATAAATTGTGACATGGCGCCTCACCGGATTCTGATATGCTCCACCGCGTCGGCATCGTTTCGGCGGAGCCCCGACGCGTCGAAATCAATGGGTGGGTACTCGTCAGCCACCCACGCGCCTCGCCGGTCAGGACGCCGACGGATGGGACAGTTGACGTGTCAAGGAACGGCTTGCGCGATGCTCTCGACGAATTCTTGCGACAGGCGAACGGACAGCCCTTCTGTGACGGCTGCCTTGCCGTTGAGCTGCAGGTCGGCCGCCTCGACGTGCAGCATGCGCTCGATGTCGACGCCGGATCGATGGACCGCGGACACGGGCGCTGTTCTGTCTGCGGTCAAACGTTGATGGTGACGCGCGCGCCGACGCCCTGACGTCGC
>WNGN01013058.1_pt1 | contig 10221 bp, 7 predicted proteins | sample 5400561 | NCBI WGS metagenome assembly WNGN01 (sample SAMN13153379, study PRJNA577476) | soil metagenome | isolation source: 115 cm soil or saprolite under Garry oak tree replicate 2 | place: USA:California | collected 2016-06-15 | reverse complement strand
CGGCTTGAAGACCAGGTCCTCCGGCGGGTAGCCGGTGACCGCCAGCTCCGGGAAGACCACCAGGTGGGCGCCGCGCTCGGCAGCCTCGCGGTAGGCGTCGAGCACCCTGCCGACGTTGCCGTCGACGTCCCCGACCACCGGATTGATCTGGGCCCCGGCCAGCCGCAAGCGCTCCACGAGGTCCACCATAGCAGCGCTATCCACAACCTCTGTCCAGGTGCTGCCGGGCTGGCCACCGGCCAGGTAGCATGGCCGCCCGAACCCGAGACAGGCCTGGCGGAACATGGACAAGCAGCGCGAGTACGTCCTGCGGATGGTCGAGGAGCGCGACATCCGCTTCATCCGGCTCTGGTTCACGGACGTGCTGGGCTTCCTGAAGTCGTTCGCGATCACCCCGGCCGAGCTGGAGGACGCCTTCGAGCAGGGCATGATCTTCGACGGCTCGGCCATCGAGGGCTACGCACGAGTGCAGGAAGCCGACATGGTGGCCAAACCGGACCCGAGCACCTTCCAGGTGCTGCCAGGGCGGTCCGACTCCGGCGGCGTCGCCAGGATGTTCTGCGACGTGCTCACCACCGAGGGCGAGCCGTTCGACGGCGACCCCCGCTGGGTGCTGCGCCGCAACCTCGAGCACGCCGCCCGGCTGGGCTTCACCGTCTACGTCCAGCCCGAGATGGAGTTCTTCCTGTTCGGCGACGCCAACGGCGGGCGGCCGCTGGACACCGGCTCGTTCTTCGACCAGACCGCGCTGGACCTGTCCCAGGACTTCCGCCAGGTCGCCATCGACATGCTCGAGCACATGGGCATCTCGGTGATGCAGTCCCACCACGAGATCGCGCCCAGCCAGCACGAGATCGACCTGCGCGAGGCCGACGCCCTGGCCATGGCCGACAGCGTCATGACCTCCCGGCTGGTCGTCAAGGAGGCCGCCCTGGAGCGCGGCCTGCACGCCACCTTCATGCCCAAGCCCTCGCAGGAGCTGGAGGGCTCGGGCATGGACACCCACCTCTCCCTGTACGAGGGCGACCGCAACGCCTTCCACGACCCGGGGCAGGAGGCCAACCTCTCCAAGACGGCCCGCTGCTTCATCGCCGGGCTGCTGGTGCACGCGCCCGAGTACACGGCGGTCACCAACCAGTGGATCAACTCCTACAAGCGGCTGGTGTCCGGGTTCGACGCCCCCACCTACATCTGCTGGGCGCAGCGCAACCGCTCGGCGATGGTGCGGGTCGGCGGCTACCGCTCCGACCGGGTCGACGTCGAGGTCCGCCTGCCCGACCCCGCCGGCAACCCCTACCTGGCGTTCGCGGTGCTGCTGGCGGCCGGCATGAAGGGCATCGAGGAGGAGTACGAGCTGCCCCCGGAGGCCGGTGACAACCTCTACGACATGACCGAGGCGGAGCGGCGCGCCGCCGGCATCAGCCGGCTGCCGGTCGACCTGCACGAGGCCCTGGTGGCGATGGAGGGGTCCGAGCTGGTCGCCGAGGCGCTCGGCGAGCACGTCTTCGAGTACTTCCTGCGCAATAAGCGCCGCGACTGGGAGGCGTACCAGCGCTACGTCTCGCCGTTCGAGCGCGAGCGCTACCTGCCGCTGCTGTAGGCCGGGCAGGGCATGGTCGCCACGCTGGTCCGGCTCGGGTTCGACGACCCCGAGTCGGTCGCCGTCGAGCTGGAGGCGCTCGGCGCCTGGCCGCCGCGGGCCGGCGCCAACGGCCACCGCCTGCTGGAGGGGCTGGCCGCCAGCGCCAACCCCACCCTGGCCACCCGGGCGCTGGCGGCGATCGCCCAGGCCACCTCGGACCCTGGAGCGTTCGCGGCCGGCCTGCGCCGCCGCCCCGCCCTGCGCCGCCGGCTGATCGCCGTGGTCGCCGCCAGCCGCTCGCTCGGCCGCTGGCTGGCCGCCCATCCCGACGAGGTGGAGCGCCTCGGCGACGGCCGCGCGCTGGCCGCCCCGCGCCCCCGCGCCGAGCTGGTCCGCCAGGCCCGGGCGGCGGCACCCGCCTCGGCCGGTATCGAGGCGGGCTGGCGGGGCCTGCGCCGCTTCCGCCGCCGCGAGCTGCTGCGCGTGGCCGTGCGGGACCTGGACGGCGGGGCGCCGGTGGACCGCGTCGGGGCCGAGCTGGCCAACCTCGCCGACGCCTGCCTACAGGCCGGCCTGGAGCTGGCCACCCGCGCGCAGGCGGCGCCCGGCGACCCGCCGGTCAGCCTGGCCGTGCTCGCCATGGGCAAGCTGGGCGGCCGCGAGCTGAACTACGTCTCCGACATCGACGTGCTGTTCTGCCACGAGCCGGCCACCGGCGCCGACGCCGAGCTGGCCGGCAAGCTCGCCGGCGCGATCGCGCGCGAGCTGATCGCCGGGCTCGGCGGCCCCAACCCCGAGGGCCCCGGCTTCCAGGTCGATCCCAACCTGCGCCCGGAGGGCCGTAACGGGCCGCTCACCAGGACGCTCGGCAGTTACCTCGCGTACTGGGACCGCTGGGCCGAGCCCTGGGAGCTGCAGGCGCTGATCAAGGTCCGCCCCGCCGCCGGCGACCGCCGCCTGGGGGAGCGCTTCGTCGCCGAGGCCGCCAGGCGCGTCTACCCGGAGCGCTTCGACCCGGCGACCGTCGCGGCGGTCCGCCACATGAAGGCCAGGGTGGAGTCCTCGCGGGCCGCCCGTGCCGGCGGCGAGCTGCAGGTCAAGCTCGGCCCCGGCGGGCTGCGCGACATCGAGTTCGCGGTGCAGCTCCTGCAGCTCGTGCACGGCCGCCACGACCCGGCGCTGCGCTCCGGCACCACCCTGGTGGCGCTGGAGCGGCTGACGGCCGCCGGCTTCGTGGGCCGGGCCGATGCCGCGCAGCTCGCCGACGCCTACCGGTTCCTGCGCACCGTGGAGCACCGCCTCCAGCTGACCGACGAGCGCCGCACCCACACCATCCCGGCCGGGGAGGCCGAGCGCCGCTGGCTGGCCCGCACCATGGGCTACCACGAGGGGGGTCCGGGGGGCGGGGGAGCGAGGCCCCGACCGTGGGACCACAGCAGCCACGCAGAGCCGAGCGTTAGCCCCCCGGTGCGAAGCCCTCGGGAGGGCGCGCTGGAGCGCTTCGAAGCCGACCGCCGCCGCCACGCCGCCACCGTCCGCGGCCTGCACGAGAAGCTCTTCTACCGGCCGCTGCTGGAGGTCTTCGGGGCGGTGCCCTCCGGGCTGGACCCCTCCAACGCGGCCGAGCGGCTGGCCGCGCTCGGCTTCGCCAACCCCGACCGGGCAATGGCCCACCTGCGCGCGCTCACCGCGGGCCTGACCAGGCGGGCGACGCTGCTGCGGGCGATGCTGCCGGTGATGCTCACCTGGCTGGCGGACACGCCCGACCCCGACGGCGGCCTGACGGCGCTGCGGATGGTCGCCGAGCGGCTCGGCCACCGGGACGCGTTCTTCGGCACGCTGCGGGACAACCCGTCAGTGGCCGAGCTGGTGTGCACCGTGCTCGGCACCTCGCGGCTGCTCGGCGACCTGCTCGCCAGGCACCCGGAGCTGCTCACCGCCATGGCGCATGAGGGCGGCCCCGGCCCCGCCCGCGACCCGGCCGAGCTCCGCGACGAGGCGCTGGCGCTGGTCGCCCACCACGAGCAGCCGGCGGCCGCCTTCGACGCGCTGCGCCGCTTCCGCCGCCGCGAGCTGCTGCGCGTCGCCGTGCGCGACCTGGCTGGCGGCGACCCGGTGGAGCGGGTCGGCGCCGAGCTGACCGCCGTCGCCGAGGCCTGCCTGGAGGCGGCGCTGGAGGTCGCGGTGCGCGCGGTCGCGCCCGGCCGCCCACGACTTCAGCTGGCCGTGCTCGGCCTCGGCAAGCTCGGGGGCCGGGAGCTGAACTACGTGTCCGACCTCGACGTGATCGTCTGCCACGCGCCGGTCGGCGGCGGTCCGGCGCAGCAGGCGGTCCAGCTCGCGGAGGCGGTGGTGCGCGAGCTGGTCGCCGGGCTCGGCGCGGTCACCCCGGAGGGCACCGCCTTCCGCGTCGACCTCGGCCTGCGGCCGGAGGGCCGCAACGGACCGCTGTCGCGCAGTCTTGACAGCTACCTCGCCTACTGGGACCGCTGGGCGGAGCCGTGGGAGCGCCAGGCGATGATCCGGCTGCGGCCGGTCGCCGGGAGCCGCGAGCTGGGCGAGCGCTTCCACGCGGAGGCCGCCCGCCGCGTCTATCCCGAGCGGCCCGCCCCTGGGATGGTCGCCGCCGTGCGTCGCGTCAAGGCCAGGGTCGAGTCCGAGCGGCTGCCGGCCGGCGCCGACCCCCGTCTGCACCTCAAGCTCGGGCCGGGCGGGCTGGCCGACGTCGAGTGGACCGTGCAGCTCCTCCAGCTCCAGCTCGGCGCCGCGCGGCCGGAGGTGCGCTCGCCCGGCACGCTGCCGGCCATTGGGGCGCTGGAAGCCGTGGGCGCGCTCACCGCCGTCGAGGCCGGCTGGCTGACTGACGCCTACCGGCTCTGCCTGCGCCTGCGCAACCTCGGGTTCCTGGTCACCGGGCGTCCCGCGGACTCGCTGCCGACCGATCCGCTGGTGCTGGAGCGGCTCGCCGAGGCGATGGGGGAGCCCGTCGGCGGCCGGCAGCGGCTGCTGGAGGCCTATCGCCGCGCCACCCGCCGCGCCCGCCGGGTGGTGATGGCGCGCTTCTGGGGCGAGCGCTGAGCGCCGCCGGTTCGTCCGCTGGATGGCTCCCCGGCCGGCGGGCGACGGGATACTCTTGACGCAGCCCTCTTGCGATCCCTCTCCGGATCCCTGTGCAACCGAGCGTGGGAGCAACGCACCAAATGGATCGACCCATCGTCGTCGCCGACCGGATCGTCACCGCAAGCGCCGTGGTCGCCCTGGAGTCCAGCGTCCTCGCCCAGGGCCTGCCGTCACCAGCCAATCTCGAATCCGCCGAAGCCCAGTCCGTGGCCGTCTCCAAGTCCGGCGCCGAGCCCGCCGTCGTCGGGGTCATCGGCGGCCGCATCGTCGTCGGCGCCGACACCGACCAGGTGCGGGCGCTGGCCTCCCGCCGGGCCACCTGGAAGGTCACCGTCCGCGACCTTCCCTATGTCGTGACCCGCAAGCTCGACGGCGCCACCACCGTGTCCGCCACGGTGTTCGCCGCCGAGCGCGTGGGCATCGAGGTGATGGCCACCGGCGGGATCGGCGGGATCCACTTCGGCACCGCGGACGTGTCCGCCGACCTGCCCCAGCTCGCCCGCTCCAGAGCGGTGGTGGTGTGCTCGGGGCCAAAGCACGTGGCCGACGGGGCCGCCACCCTGGAATGGCTGGAGACCTGGGGGGTGCTGGTGGTCGGCTACCGCACCGACCGCCTGCCCGGGTTCCTGGCGCGCGGCAGGCTGCCGCTGGAGCACGTGGTGAACAACGTCGGCGAGGTGGTCGAGCTGCTGCGGGTCCGGCGCGCGCTGGAGTCCACCGGTGCGCTGGTGTGGCCGCCAACCTCGCGCTGCTGGAGGCCAACGCCGGCCTGGCCGGCGAGGTCGCCTCCGCGCTCGCGCTCGGCTGACCGGCCGGCGGCTCGGGGACACATGAATCAGGGAGGGCGCTGCATGCGCCCTCCCTGATTCAGGGTGGTGCTGGGTCTAGATGTCGTAGTAGAGGTGGAACTCCCACGGGTGCGGGCGCAGGCGGATCGCGTCGACCTCGCGCTCGCGCTTGTAGCCGATCCAGGTCTCGACCACGTCGGGGGTGAAGACGTCGCCCTCGAGCATGAAGGCGTGGTCCTTCTCCAGCGCGTCGAGCGCCTCGTCCAGCGAGCCGGGGACCTGCGGCACAGCGGCCAGCTCCTCGGGCGGCAGCTCGTAGAGGTCCTTGTCGAGCGGGCCGAAGGGCTCGATCTTGTTGCGGACCCCGTCCAGGCCGGCCATCAGCATGGCCGCGAACGCCAGGTACGGGTTGCAGGACGGGTCGGGGACCCGGAACTCGACCCGCTTGGCCCTGGGGCTGCGCGAGTACAGCGGGATCCGGGCGGCGGCCGACCGGTTGCGCTGCGAGTACACCAGGTTGACAGGCGCCTCGTAGCCCGGCACCAGCCGCCGGTAGCTGTTGGTGGTCGGGTTGGTCAGCGCGGTCAGCGCCGGCGCGTGGGTCAGCAGGCCGCCGATGTACCAGCGGGCCGTGTCCGACAGCCCGGCGTAGCCCGACTCGTCGTAGAACAGCGGCTCGCCGCCGCTCCACAGGCTCTGGTGGGTGTGCATGCCCGAGCCGTTGTCCTCGAAGATCGGCTTGGGCATGAAGGTGACCGTCTTGCCGGAGCGCCGGGCGACGTTCTTGGCGATGTACTTGTAGAGCATCACCTTGTCGGCCATGCGCAGCAGCGTGTCGAAGCGCATGTCGATCTCGGCCTGCCCGGCGGTGCCGACCTCGTGGTGGTGCACCTCGATGTCGATGCCCGCCCGGATCATCTCCAGGACCATCTCGCTGCGCAGGTCCTGGTAGTGGTCGGTGGGCGCGACCGGGAAGTAGCCCTCCTTGTAGCGGGGCTTGTAGCCGAGGTTGCGGCCGCCCTCCTCGGCGCCGGAGTTCCAGGCGCCCTCGACCGCGTCGACGAAGTGGTAGGCGGAGAACTGGTTCTGGTCGAAGCGCACGGAGTCGAAGATGTAGAACTCGCACTCCGGGCCCCAGTAGGAGGTCTCGGCGATGCCGCTGCCCGCCAGGTAGGCCTCGGCCTTGCGCGCGATGTGGCGCGGGTCGCGGGTGTAGGGCTCGCCGGTCACGGGGTCACCGACGAAACAGTTCAGGACCAGCGTGGGGTGCTGCGCGAACGGGTCGAGCACGGCCGTCGCCGGGTCCGGGAACAGGAGCATGTCCGACTCCTGGATCTCCTGGAACCCCCGGATCGACGAGCCGTCGAACCCGAACCCCTCCTCGAACGACTCCTCGGTCAGCTCCGAGGTCGGCACCGAGAAATGCTGCATCAGCCCAGGCAGGTCCGCGAAGCGCAGGTCGATGATCTGGACCCCGCGGTCCCTGATCAAGCTGAGAACGTCGCTGACCGTATCCGTCACGCGGGATGCCTCCTTCGTATCCGGGGGGAATTGCCCCGGGGCTTGCCGAGGTCAGGGGACGACGCTAGCAACGGGGGTTTGCCGCCCGGTTGCCGAAGTGTTTCGCGCCCGTTACGAGGCAGAGCCTACGAGGCCTTGCGGAGCTTCGCCAGTACGCTGGCCCGGATCGAGGCCGGCGGCGCCTCGAGCGCGTGCAGCACGCCGGCGGCCGGCTCGTCCGCGGCGCGGGTCAGGCCGAGCAGGAGGTGCTCGGTGCCGATGGAGTCGTGGCGCAGCGCGATCGCCTCCCGCAGCCCCAGCTCCAGCGCCTTCTTGGCCTCCCTGGTGAAAGGGAGGTGGCCGCGCCGTCGCGCACCGCCGCGGTCCAGCGCGCCGGCGCCGAAGGACTCCTCGACACGGCGGCGGATCGCCTCCAGATCGATGCCGATGCTCTCCAGCGCCTCGGCCTCCGCGGGGCCCAGACGTGCGATCCGGCCGATCTGGGGGCGCTCATCGGCAAGCGCCCTCACGTCCAGGTGATCGCGGTCTGAAGTCCGGCGGGACCCCCGTCGGCCAATCAGGCCTCGGCGGCCTGGGTGCCGGGGAGGGCGGCGGCGTCGGCGGCCAGGGCCCAGCGGGGGAGGGTGCCGTGCTGCCTCAGGTGGGCGGCGCGGTGCATCTGGCCGGCGTGGTAGCTGGAGCGCACCAGCGCGCCGGATTCCACGTGGGTGAAGCCGAGCGACAGCGCGAGCTGCCCCAGCTCCTCGAACTCCCGCGGCTCGACGAAGCGCTGGAGGTTCAGGTGCTGCCTGGTCGGCTGGAGGTACTGGGTGATGGTGAGCAGCTCCACGCCGACCTCGCGCAGGTGGCGCATGGTCTCCTCGACCTCGGCGCGCTCCTCGCCCATCCCGAGGATCAGGTTGGACTTGGTGGCGTGGCCGGCGGGGAGCCAGGCGCGGGCCCGGGCGAGCAGCTCCAGGCTGCCCGCGTAGGTGAAGCCGGGGCGGATGCGCTTGTAGAGCCGCGGCACCGTCTCGAGGTTGTGCCCCAGCACGTCCGGCAGCGCGTCGGTGACCTGCCGAAGCGCCTCGGCCCTGCCGTGGAAGTCGGGGATCAGGACCTCGACGCCGCAGGTCGGCAGCAGCTCGCGCACCTGGCGGACCGACTCGGCGAACAGCCAGGCGCCGCCGTCGTCGAGGTCGTCGCGGGCGACGCCGGTGATGACCGCGAAGTTGAGGCCCATCCGCGCCACCGCGTGCGCGACGCGGCGGGGCTCGTCGGTGTCGTAGCCCTCCGGCTTGCCGCTGGCGATCTGGCAGAAGGGGCAGGCACGGGTGCAGTGCTCGCCGCCGATCAGGAAGGTGGCCTCGCGCGCCTCCCAGCACTCGAAGATGTTGGGGCAGCCGGCCTCCTCGCAGACGGTGTGCAGCTCGGCGCCGCGCATCAACGCCTTGAGCTCGCGGTAGTTCGGGCCGTAGGAGGCGCGGACCTTGAGCCAGGACGGCTTGCGGGCGAAGGTCGCCTCGGTCGGCGGTGGTGCCGGCGTGCGCGGCAGCACGGACAGCGTCCGCACGCCCGGCGGGATGATCGGCTCAGAGTCTGGCATTGGCATCGCTTTCGGCTGCTTCGGCTTCCAGCTCCAGGGTAGCGAGGTCGACCAGGCTCGGCGTGCGCTCGAGCCGCTCGGCCAGGCGGCGCTCGACCAGCGGCAGGGCCTCCTCCACGGTGACCGTCCGGTCGAGCAGGCTGGACAGCGAGCAGGCGGCCTTGTCCGGCATCCCGCAGGGGACGATGGCGTTGAACCGCGACAGGTCCGTCGAGCAGTTCAGCGCGAAGCCGTGGCTGGTGACCTCGCGCGACACGCGCATGCCGATCGCCACCAGCTTGGCGTCGCCGACCCACACCCCGGTGAGCGCGCCGAACTCGCCGCGCGCCTGGAGGCCGAAGTCGGCTGCCACCTCCACCAGCGCGTCCTCGACGCGGGCGATGAACGGCCAGACCCCCTTGGTGCGGTCCAGCCTGGTGATCGGGTAGCCGACGAGCTGGCCAGGGCCATGGTAGGTGGCCTGGCCGCCGCGCTCGGTGCGGACCACCTCGGCGCCGAGCGCCCGCAGCCAGTCCTCGCTGGCGAGCACGTCCCCGTCACTGCCGCGCTTGCCGATCGTGTAGACGTGTGGGTGCTCCAGCAGCAGCACCGTGTCGGGGATCTCGTCGGCGACGCGCCGCTCCACCAGCTCGCGCTGCCAGGCCCAGGCGAGCCGGTAGGGGACCCGCCCGGCGCGCACCAGCCAGAGCGGTGGCCTGCCGGCGCCCATCACGACAGTCCCAGCTCGGCGGAGAAGTCGGCCTCCTCGAGGACCTCCTTGACCCTGGTCAGGTAGCGCGCGGCGTCGGCGCCGTCGATGATGCGGTGGTCGTAGGTCAGGATCGCGTACATCATGTGCCGCACCGCAACGACCTCGCCGAGGTCCGGGTCGTCGACCACCACCGGCCTGCGGACGATCGCCGGCGTGGCGAAGACGGCCGCGTTGGGCTGGTTGATGATCGGGGTGTCCCAGACGGTGCCCCGGCTGCCGGTGTTGGTCACGGTGATGGTCGAGCCGGACAGCTCGTCCGGGCTGATCTTGCCGTCGCGGGTGCGGGCGGCCACGTCGGCGATGGCCCTGGCGAGCCCCGCAAGGTTGAGCGTGTCGGCGTGCTTGATCACGGGCACGAACAGGCCCTTGGGCGTGTCGACCGCGACCCCGAGGTTGACGTCCTTGTAGACGTGCAGGTTGCCGTCGGCGTCCAGTGCCGAGTTGACGTTGGGGTACTGCCTGACCGCGGCGATCATCGCCTGGACGCAGAACGGCAGCGGCGACAGCGACACGCCCTCGCGCTGCTTGAAGGCGTCCTTGGCCTGCCCGCGGAGGCGCATCACCTTGGTCATGTCCACCTCCACCGCCGCGGTGAGCTGGGCGCTCACCTGGAGGGAGGTGACCATGCGCTCGGCGATCAGGCGGCGCGTCCGGGTGGCCTTGACGACCTCCTCGCGTACACCGGTCGGCAGCGGCACGGCGACCTGGAGGCCGGGCGAGCCCACCGGCCTCGGCGCCGCGGCGGCGGGCGCCTCGGCGCGGGCCGGCTCCTGGCGGGCAGGGGCCTCGGCGCTGGCCGCGGGCGGCTGCGCGCCGCGCCGCTCCAGGAAGGCCTCGACGTCCTCGCGGCGCACGCGGCCGCCGGCGCCGCTGC
>WNGN01011109.1_pt1 | contig 10221 bp, 12 predicted proteins | sample 5400561 | NCBI WGS metagenome assembly WNGN01 (sample SAMN13153379, study PRJNA577476) | soil metagenome | isolation source: 115 cm soil or saprolite under Garry oak tree replicate 2 | place: USA:California | collected 2016-06-15 | reverse complement strand
GCTGGATGCCGGCCTGGAGCGTTGCGTCTGGTCCGCTGCCCTGGGCCGTTGGCTGGGCGGCGGGGATCTGGGTGATCGTCTGCTCGATTCTGGCGGTGAGCTGGTCGATCTGGCCGCCCAGCGCGTCGACCTGGTCCAGCAGCATCCTCGCCACGAAGGCGTGGTGGTCGGAGAACTGGCCGGTCAGGGCCTCCACCAGACGTGCATGCTTGCTACGCAGCCGACCCCGCGCCAGCTCGGCAAGCACCTTGGGGTCGCGCTGGCCTGAGATCAGCGCCTCCAGCATCGCCCGGCCCGAGACGCCGAAGATGTCGGTGGCCACCGTCGACAGCTTGATCAGCGCATCCTCCAGCAGCTTCTCCAGCCGCTGCTTGTGCCGGGAGCGCTCTTGGGTCAGGTCAGCGCGCAGCCGGGTGTAGTCCCGCAGCTGGCGGATCTGGGCGGGTGGGACGAACGAGCGCCGCAGCATCCCCCGCTCGTTGAGCTTGGCCAGCCAGACGGCATCCAGCTTGTCGGTCTTGGTGCGGCCCGGCACCTGTTTGACCTGCTGGGCGTTGACCAGCCACACGCACAGCCCCCGCGCCTCCAGCAGATACAGGAACGGCCGCCAGTCGGGTAGCGGCGACGCATTGCTGCGCCGCCGCCCCCTAGCAACCGAAACCACGAGCTGGCGTATCCTCCACCGCCTCGGCTTAACCCAGCGCCAGCGTGAGATCGCCGAGCTTGAGCGCGCCGCCACCGCCATCTCCACGTTTCAGCCGACGATGGTTCCGGGTCTGCTTCAAATTGCCGACTATGCCCGCCGCGTCATGGCACAAGGCAACCCCTCGTCTCAAGCTGACCTGGCCGGGGCCGTAGCCCAGCGCATCGAGCGTCAGACCGTCCTGTACGACCAGAGCAAACGCTTTGAGTTCATCATCACCGAGGGGGCGCTGCGGTGGCGTCCGGGACCGCCTGAGCTGATGGTTGCCCAGCTCGACCGGCTCATCTCCGTCGCCAGCCTGCCCAACATCGCGCTCGGGGTCCTTCTGCTGGACCAGGAGGCGCCGGACGCCTATCTCCATCCCTTCGTCATCTTCGAGCTCGATGAGGATGCACTTATCACTGTCGAGACGCTCTCGGCCGAGCTGCAGATCAACGAGCCCCAGGAGATGGAGGTGTACCGGCGCACCCTGGAGCGGTACCGAGGGGCGGCGCTGTGGGACGATCGGGCAGTACAGATGATACGCACACTTGCCGCAGGGTTGGCAGACCGCTCGTAGTGGTCAGAGCCGGGGTGTTGGTGTGGGACTCCTCATCCAACCCGGTGCGGTTCCTGAATGTGCCGTAGCGAAGATCCGTGTCCGCTGGCCGAAGCGAGGGCACCAGCCCGTCGACCACCACCCTGCCCGAGGTCGGCACCAGCAGCCCGCTCATCATCTTGATGGTGGTGGACTTGCCGGCGCCGTTGGGCCCGGCGTAGCCGACGAAGGCGCCGGCGGCCGCCTGGAAGTTCACGCCGGCGACGGCCGTCACCGGACCGCGTCGGGTCCGGAACTCCTTCCGCAGCTCCGCGACCTCGATGATCGGACCGGCGCTCACGACCCGGCTCCCACGTAGTGGCGGATCGCCCGCCGCCAGGCGCTACCGAGCGGCGCGACCCACAGCAGGCCCGTGCCGAGACCGCGAGGGCCGGTGCGGCCGAGCAGCGCGAGCGCCGGGACGTACACCGCGAGCGCGAACGGGAACACCCAGGTGAACAGCGCCCGCAGCGCGGACCCGTAGATCTCCATCGGGTAGCCGGTCAGGTAGGCGCCGCCGTCGAGGACGACGTTGACCGCCTCGCTGCCCTGCAGGGTGTAGAACGTGAGCGCCGCGCCGAGCACCAGGACGGCGAACACCACCACGGCGCAGCAGGCGATCGCCAGCGCGGCCACAGCGAGGTGCGAGGGAGTCCAGGCGATCCCCGCCGCGCGGCCGGCCCACGCCAGCAGGCCGGCGCCGGCCACGAACCGTCCCAGCAGGCGGATCTCGACGTAGCCGGTGAGCACGAACCCCAGCGGCGAGATCGGCCTGGTCAGCACCTGGTCGAAGGTGCCTCTGCGGATCATCAGCGACACGTCGTCGGGCCGTAGCCGGTTGCCGACCGCCTGCGCGAGGCCCTGCCCGGTGAAGACCAGCCCGGCGAGCACGATGATCTCCGGGGTTCGCCAGCCCGCGATGGAACCGAAGCGGTCGACCAGCAGCACCACGCCGACCGCCTCGCACAGCGCCACCAGCGCGCTGCCGATCCCGCGGACGACCAGCGTCGCCGGCCGCTGCACGCTCGACCGCAGCGACGCCATCGTCAGCGCCCCATACGCTCGCGCCGCGGCGGCCACAGGCGCCACCATCGCCCGGGCGCCCACCGACTCAGCTTGCACGGCCCGGGCGTCCGTTGGCTCAGCGTCCATGGCGCGGGCGTCCGCCGGCTCAGCCTCCATGGACCACCAGCCGGCGGCTCGCGAGCGCCAGCAGCGCGCGGCTGCCGGCGCCGAGCACCGCGAGCCAGATGACCTGGCCCGCCAGCGCGGCGGCGACCGACTGGCCGACGGCCACCCGGACCGGCGCCATCATCAACGCGAACAGGGGGCTGGCCTCCACCACCGCTCGCAGCGCCGTCGGGAAGTAGTCGGTCGGGATGACGAAGCCCGAGGCCAGGTACAGCACGGGCACGATCAGGCTGTGCCCGGCCTTGTAGTCGGGCGTCCAGAAGGCCGCCATCCCGAACAGCAGCCGGAGCTGGAAGGCGATCACCGAAGCCATGACCAGGCTGCCGGCCAGCGCGACGATCCCGCCGGGGCTGGTCGGCAGCCGCAGCGGGAGCAGCACCGCGGCAACCGCCAGCACCGGTACCAGTCGAGTGAGCAGCACGTTCAGCGAGCGCCCGAGGTCGAACGCGGCCATGCGGAGGTACGGGTCGCCGGGGCGCAGCAGCTCCACCGCGAAATCGCCGGAGCGCACGCTCTCGGCGAACTCCCAGATCCATGACGCCCAGATGACCCCGAACATGCCTTCCAGCAGCCAGGTGTAGGTGAGGATGTCGGCCCGCGCGAGCCCGGCGACCTCGGGCCGGTTGCGGTACAGCGCGGAGAACACGCTTGTCCTGATGATGCCGAAGAACGCGTTGGTGACCAGCCCGCTCACCAGCGCCAGCCGGTAGACGGCCTGGCGCCGGAAGCCGGCCCCGAGCAAAACCCAGTAGATACACACAAACACGGCAGCATCCCATGCCGGCTCTCACCTGGCCAGCGAATTTCCAGCCGGTACCGTTGTTGGGCGCCGGCAGTCCGGCGTGGCGGCCCGATGGGAGGCTTGCCGGGCGGCGTGGCGGCAGCGCGGGCGCGGAGGTGGCCCGGGCGACGGCAGCGCGGGCGCGGAGGTGGCCCGGGCGGCGGGGTGGCGCGGGCGGCGGTGGCGGCGCGAGGGCGCGTCCCGGTTGGCGGCGGGGAGGAGGCGCGGGTGATCCGAGTGGTGGCGAGCGATCTCGACGGGACTCTGCTGCGTGGCGACCTCACGGTCTCCGAGCGAACCAGGGCGGCGATCCACGAAGCGCGCCGGGCGGGCGTGACCTTCGTCGCGGTCACCGGCCGGCCGCCGCGCAGCGTGCGCTCACTCAACGAGCGGCTCGGTCTGGAGGGGATCGCGATCTGCGCCAACGGTGCACTGGTCTACGACCTCGACAGCGATACCGTGCAGGACCAGACGCCGCTGGCGGCCGAGGTGGCGCTGCGGATCGTCCGCGGCCTCCGCGAGGCGGCCCCCGGGGTCGCCTTCGCCTGGGAGGACACCGACGGGTTCAGTTGCGAGCCCACCTGGGGCCGCGACCCGCTGACGCCGGAGCGAGCCGGGTTCGGCGACCCCCTGGCGCTCATCCACACGCCGCTGCTGAAGGTGCTCGCGCGCCACCCTGACCTCGACTTCGACGAGCTGGCAGAGCGCGCCCGGCAGATCGCTGGCGGCGAGGCGGTGGTGACCTGGTCGACGCGCCAGGTGGTGGAGGTGTCCGCCGCCGGGGTGACCAAGGCGTTCGCGCTCGAGCGCGTCTGCGCCCGGCTCGGCGTGGCGCCCGCCGAGGTGGTCGCCATCGGCGACATGCCCAACGACCTGACCATGCTGGCGTGGGCGGGCCGCAGCATCGCGGTCGCCAACGCCGACCGGGAGGTGCTGGCGGCTGTCGACGAGGTGACCGCCAGCAACGAGGACGACGGCGTCGCCATGGTCCTGGAGCGGCTGCTCGCATCCCGGGACGGGAGTCGCGCGGCCGGCGCCGCTCGGCACATTCAAGGAGGCTGATCCCGTGACGAGCCTCGATCGACAGCTCGCCCCCGCCATCGAGATCGCCGAGCGCTTCCAGCAGCGCTGGGGGCCGTTCGAGCGGCACCAGGCGCTGGAGGTCGACGCCGAGCGGCTGGCGGCCGCCTGGCACGAGTACGCCAAGCGCCTCGACGACAACTATCCCTTCTTCCATCCTCGCTACGCGGGGCAGATGCTCAAGCCGCCGCACCCGGTCGCGGTCGCCGCGTACCTGGCCGCCATGACCATCAATCCCAACAACCACGCGCTCGACGGCGGGCCGGCCACCGGCGCGATGGAGAAGGAGCTGGTCAGGGACCTGGCATCGATGTTCCGCCTGCCGCGCGACACACTCGGGCACCTGACCTCCAGCGGCACCATCGCCAACCTGGAGGCGCTGTGGGTCGCCCGCCAGCTCCACCCGGGCAAGGCGATCGCCTTCAGCGAGGAGGCGCACTACACCCACGAGCGCATGTGCGGAGTGCTGGGCGTGGAGACCGTCCCGATCCCGGCCGACGACGCCGGCCGCATCGACCTCGACGCGCTGGAGCGCGAGCTGCGCGGCGGGCGCGTCGGCACCGTGGTGCTGACCGCCGGCACCACCGGCCTCGGCGCGCTCGACCCGATCGACCGGGCGCTGGAGCTGCGCGAGCGCTACGGTTGCCGGCTGCACGTGGACGCCGCCTACGGCGGCTTCTTCGCGCTGCTCGCGTGGACGGACGACCCACTGGTCGCGCCGGAGCCGCTGCGCGCGATCGCCGCCTGCGACTCGGTGGTGGTCGACCCGCACAAGCACGGCCTCCAGCCATATGGCTGCGGCGCGGTGTTGTTCCGCGACCCGGCGGTCGGGCGGCTCTACCGGCACGACTCGCCCTACACGTATTTCACCTCCGACGAGTTGCACCTCGGCGAGATCAGCCTGGAGTGCTCGCGGGCCGGAGCGGCCGCCGGCGCGCTGTGGCTCACGCTGCGCGTGCTGCCGCTGGAGGCGGAGCGCGGGCTCGGGCCGGTCCTGGCCGCCGGGGTCCGCGCCGCGCGCGCCTGGGCCGACCTGCTGGACGGCGCCGGCGATCTCGGCCTGTACCTGCGGCCGGAGCTGGACATCGTCACCTACTTCCCGCGCCCGGCCGAGCGCTCGCTGGCCGCCGTGGACGCCGCCTCGGAGCGCCTGCTCCACGAGGCGATGGCCGACGCCGACCCGGTGTTCCTCAGCACCCTGCGGGTCGCCGGCGAGCGCCTGCGCCGCCGCGACCCGAGCCTGCGGGGCAAGCTCGACCAGGTCCGCATCCTGCGCAGCGTGCTGATGAAGCCCGAGCACGAGCACTACGTCCCAACCCTCCACCAGCAGGTGACCCGCTTGGCCGCCCACGCCATGGGCCGGTAGCGGAAGGCACGCGCCGGGCCCGCGGGGTGCCTGGGCCGAGCCGGCGAGGGAGGCGGTGGGCCCGGCCGGAAGGGCCTCGCCGGGGGCGGGCGCGGGTGACGGGCCGGGGTTAGCCGCCCTTCGGCAGGTGCCAGCGGGATTCGTAGTGGCGGGCGCTCGGCGGGCGGCCGGGGAGCGTGGTGGTGCCTGGCGCTCGCAGGCCGTCGAGCGCGATCGCCAGCAGGCGCTGGTGGATGCGATCGTCCTCGGCTCCGGGGCGAGCCGGGCCGCGCTGGCCGAACAGCTCGATCAGCCAGGCGACATCCAGCGCGGTGACGTCGGGGCGCAGCGCGCCCTCCCGCCGCGCGCTGGTCACGAGCTCGTCGAGCAGCCGGGGGCCGAGCTTGCTGATCTCCCACATCCGCGGCGTGGTTGGGATGGTCCCGGCCAGCGGGGCGAGCGCCCCAGACCCGAAGGACACGCAGTCGCGCACGTAGCCCTCCAGGCCGGTCCAGGCGTCGTCGCAGGCGAGCGCGGCCCGGGCGGCCCCGATCGTCTGCTCCATGGCGAGGATGCACAGGTACTGGAGCAGCTCGGTCTTGCTGCCGTAGCGTCGATAGAGGCTGCCCATGCCGACGCCGGCGCGCTCGGCCACCGCGGACAGCGGGGCGCTGCCGCCCTGGGTGGCGAACACCTCCCGGGCGGCCTCCAGCACCAGCCGATCGTTGCGCTCGGCTTCGGCCTGGCGGCCCCGGAGCCGGCGGTTGCCCTGCTCGGTCACCCGTCGATTCTATCGGCCTATCGGAGCGGAGCGCTCCGATATACTTTCTTTCGGAACGAGCCGCTCCGAAAGAAACCCGGAGGTGAACGCTGGTGCGAGCGGTCGTGCTGTGCGAGTTCGGCCCACCGGAGGCGCTGGTCGCGGCCGAGGTGCCCGATCCGGTGCCCGGCCATGGCCAGGCATTGATCGAGGTCGAGATCGCCAACATCACCTTCGTGGAGACCCAGTTGCGAGCCGGCCGGGCGCCGAACCCGACGATGGCGCCGCGGCTCCCGGCGATCCTCGGCAACGGCGTCGGCGGCGTGGTGGCCTCGGTTGGTCCCGGCGTCGACCCCGCGCTGGTCTCCAGCCGCGTGATCACCAGCACGGGCGGCTCCGGCGGCTATGCCGAGCGGGTCGCGGTCGATGTCGCCGGGCTGATCGCCGTGCCGGACGAGCTGGAGATGGCCGAGGCGGTGGCCCTGCTGGCGGACGGGCGGACCGCGCTGTCCCTGGTGCGGGCGGTGGCGCCGCGTCCCGGCGAGACCGTCCTGGTGGAGGCCGCGGCCGGGGGAGTGGGCAGCCTGCTGGTGCAGCTCGCCCGCGCGGCCGGGGCGAGCGTGGCGGCGGCCGCCGGCGGCGAGCGCAAGCTGCGGGTCGCCGCGGACCTCGGCGCCAGCGCCACTGTGGACTACACCGAGCCGGGCTGGGCGGAGCGCCTGCGCGAGCAGCTCGGCGGCGTGGACGTCGCATTCGACGGGGTCGGCGGCGAGGCCGGGCGAGCGGCCTTCGAGCTGGTGCGGGCCGGAGGGCGGTTCTGCCCGTTCGGGATGGCCAGCGGCGCGTTCGCTCGGATCCCCGAGGGCGAGGCGGAGCGCCGGAACGTCACCGTGGTCCGCGGCGGGCCGATGCCCCCGGAGGAGGCCCGGGCGCTCGCGCGGGCCTGCCTGGCCGAGGCGGTCGCCCGCCGGCTGCGCCCGGTGATCGGCCAGCGCTTTCCGCTGGACCGCGCGGCGGACGCGCACGCCGCCATCGAGGCGCGGGCCACGATCGGCAAGACCCTTCGGCGGGAGCATCCCGCCCGAGCCGGCGCCGATCACCTCGTGCTCGGGATCATCGGGGACGACTGGCTACGCCCCTGCGAGCTGATCGCCGAAGCCAGGGCCCTGCTGGACTGACCGGTCAGCCGCCGGTGCGTCCCGGCGGCGGCGCCGAGTGCCGCTTCAACGATTCCCCGACCCTGGAGAGCACCGCGACGGCGCCACGCCGCACGGACATCGCCTGCGCGCTCGCGTGCTTGGCCGCCTCCAGCGTGGCCGAAGCCTGGGCGCACGCGGCCGCGAGCTGTTCCTCGAGGTCGATGGACGATCGTCGTCTGCGTTGATCGCGGGAGAGAGCCACGTTGCGGAGCCTGGGGTGGGGATGACCCTAACAAGCGCGCAGCGATTCTTCCCATTCCTGCCGACCTGAAACGCTGCTCCGGGGGACGCGATCGGGTCGGCGGCCTTACCGCCTCGGGCGCACATGTCAACAGGGGTTACGGTACGCTGTCCTTATGAGCGAGGCCGCCCCAACCGTGCATCTCACTGCGGTCGTCACCCGGGAGGGCGACTGGTACGTCGCCCGCTGCCTTGAGATCGAGGCTGTGAGCCAGGGTGAGACCGTGGAGCAGGCCCTCGCGAACCTCCGCGACGTGGTCGAGGCGTACCTCGAGGAGGAGGGCGCCCCGCCCAGCTCAGGGCAGGCGTCGTCGCTGGTCACCTCGTTCGACGTACCGATCCCCGCGTGACCGGCGCGCTCCCGCGCGGCGTCTCCGGCCGCCAAGCCGTCGCCGCGCTCCAACGAGCGGGCTGGCAGCCGACCAGCGCTGCTCCGGCGCTCCGGCCTCAAGATGTGCGAGCGGGGGGACTCGAACCCCCACGTCCTTGCGGACACCGGGACCTAAACCCGGCGCGTCTGCCGATTCCGCCACGCTCGCGGGCTGGGCGGCTTACGGTAACACTCGTGTTGACCCTCGACAGCGAGTTCCTCACCTCGGCAGGGGCGCGGTCAGGTAGCGCTGGACGGTGGAGCCGAAGCGGGCGATCAGGGTGTCGGCGTCGAGCTCGGTGATGGAGGGCAGGCGCAGGTCGATGTCGGCGGCGGCGGCGAAGAGCTGCTGCTTGCTGCCGAAGTAGCGCATGACCATGGACGGGTCGATGCGGGCGTCGGCGGCGATCGCGCGGATGGTCGCGCGCTCGTAGCCGTCCTGTGAGAAGCGGCGGCGGGCGGCGCCGAGGATGGCTGCCCGCGTCAGGTCGGAGCGGCGCCGCCGGGTCTGACCTCCCTCGACTGTCGATCCCGCCTCCGCGATGAGATTTCCGGTCATGACGCCTCTCCCGATCGTGTTCCGGCGATGCCAACAAGGGTAGGCCAACAAGCGTTGTCGAGCGGATGGTCGCCAGGGCGGTGGCGCAGGAGCGGTCCGGCAGCCCGCCCGAGGTGGTCGGGCAGGCAGTGCTCCGGGCGCTGACCGCGCGGCGACCGCGGACCAGGTACCTGGTCGGAGCGACCGCCCGGCCGCTGGCGACGATGGCGAGCCTGCTGCCCGACCGAGCGCTGGACGACCTGCGTCTGCGCATCTTCGGCCTCCCCCGGGCCCAGGCGACCCTGGCCCGCCCCTCGTGACCCTGGCCCGGCCCACCCGACCCCGGTCGGCCCACCCGACCTCGGCCCGACCCTCGTGACCCCGGCCCATCGCCTCCGGGCCGAGTTCCACTAATTCCCGAAAGGCCCGTACCGGTCGAGCCCCCCGAGCGCCCGTAGTAGCGAAGGGCGAACGACCAGTACCAGCCGCGAGTCACTCCGAGTGGTCGCGGTTCGCCATCGACGAGCACTGGGGGGCCAGAGCGTGGAGCAGACGCACCCGGGTTTGGCGCTGATGATGCGCCGCGGGCCAAGGCGTCTGCTCCTCCCGTTGCTCGGGGCCTCAGCCCTGGTGCTGCTCTCGCCGGAGCGTGCCCACGCTGCGGTACGGCCCGCACCCGACGCAGCGGCGGTGCCAAGGGGCACCGCCATGCCGGCGGACACCGCGGATACCCCGGCCGCGAGACTGCTCGCGGCGGTGCGCTCACTCCCACTGGCGAGAGCGCTGCTGATGGCGAAACCGCACCAGGACGAGGGCACGGCCGTGCACTCTACCTTGTCCCACCACGGCACCCGCACGGCCGTGCTCTCCTCCACCCGCCCCGGCGCCTCGGGCTGCGACCTCGGCCTGATCGTCGCCGGTCTCGTGCTGGTCGTCTCGACCCGATTCGGCAGGGCGCCCCCAGCGTGCTCCAGCTCCCGTACGAGGTCCTACGAGCCGCTGGCGTCGCCGGGATAGCCGGCGCCGAAAACGTCCCCGAACCGCAGTGCCGTCCAACGTCAAGACCCGAAGGAGAAGCAACAGCGTGAAGATCTGGAGCAAGCGCGCCGCCGGCGTGGGCGCGATCATCGGTGGCCTGCTGGTGGCCGGCAGCGTTGCCGCCAACGCAGCCGACCTCCCGCTGGCGAGCAGCCTGCCGCTGGTCGGCAACGGGCAGCAGCAGCAGGCTGCCCCCGCCGTCCCGGCGAAGATGGCCATCCCGCAGGTCGGGAACTCGAAGGCTGCCGGCCCCAAGCACGCGGTGACCAACCAGAAGGCCGAGGTGTCGAAGGCGCGTCCCGGCTACGGCGACGACCGGCACGGTGACGACTCGAGCGTCGTGGTGGGCAACGGCTCCGGCAACAAGACCATCGTCGGCACGGGCAACACCAGCGTCAA
>WNGN01003867.1_pt1 | contig 10221 bp, 7 predicted proteins | sample 5400561 | NCBI WGS metagenome assembly WNGN01 (sample SAMN13153379, study PRJNA577476) | soil metagenome | isolation source: 115 cm soil or saprolite under Garry oak tree replicate 2 | place: USA:California | collected 2016-06-15 | reverse complement strand
CGAGCAGATCGGCGCGCGCACGGACGACTTGAGCTGGGCCAGCGCGTGCGGGTCCTGATTGTCGATCTCGAGCCAGAAGAGGTCGTACGGCTCGAGCGCGCGGCCCACGCGAAGGGCCTCGCTCGGCTTGAAGTTGACGTTGATGTCGAGACAGATGCCGACGTCGGGCCCGACCGCCTCGCGCATGGCCGCGATCTGGGTGACCGCGTGCTTCACGATGTCGCGCGTCGCCACCTGATCGTGAGGGCCGAGGCGGCCCTGGGTGATGTTGCGCGCCGGCTCGCCGGGCCAGACGATGTTGGTCTTGAACACGGTGTAGCCACGGGCCGGCGCCTCGCGGGCGGCGTCGGCCACGTCCTGCATCGTCTTGAGCGGCTTCACGCCGAGCAGCTTCCAGTTGTGCGCGCGGTACGTCGCGAGGTGCGACCAGTACACCCACTGGCGCTCGCGGTGCGGCCCGCCCATCAGCTTGTAGACGGGAACGCCGAGCGCCTTGCCGGCCAGATCCCACAGGGCCAGCTCGATGCCGGCGATCGCCTGCTGGGTCGCGCCGTACGGGGCCTGGCGCACGACGCGGTAGAGATCGAGGTAGTGCTTCTCGACCGCCGTCGGATCCTTCCCGATCAGGCGCTGACCGAGGTCCTGCACCAGGCCGAGGAGGCCGCGGGTGATGCCGTCCGAGCCAAACTCGCTGTAGCCGGTCAGCCCGGCGTCGGTGCGGATCGCGCAGAAGTGCCAGGGCCGCGGCGGCGTGAACCCGTTGGAGACCACGAACGTCTCGATGCCGGTGATCTTCATGTCGATTCCTTTTCCCGGTTGAGAATCGCGCCTCGGCCGGCGGGGCCCCAGCCCCGCGACGGCCTGCGGCGCGCACTGCGGAGCCGCGTCGACTTCAGGCGCGTCGCGGCGTGAAGCCCTTGACCGACACGTACTGGTCCGGCCACGGCAGGTCCCATCCTTGCTCGTACGCGGCGTGCCGCGTCCAGTAGGGATCATACAGGTGGCCGCGAGCGAGCACACAGAGGTCGGCGCGGCCCGCGGCCAGGATGCTGTTGACGTCGTCGTACGAGGCGATGTTGCCCACCGTCATCGTCGGCACGTCGGCCTCGTAGCGGATGCGATCGCTGAACGGCGTCTGATAGAGCCGGCCGTACACGGGCTTCTGGTCGGGCACGGTCTGGCCGGTCGAGACGGTGACGATGTCACAGCCGTGCTCGCGGAGCTTTCTCGCGAAGCCCACCGCGTCGTCCAGACCGAGCCCACCTTCGGCCCAGTCGGTCGCCGAGATCTTCACCGACATCGGCTTCGCCGGCGGCCAGACGGCGCGCACGGCGTCGAAGACTTCCAGGGGATAGCGCGCGCGGTTCTCCAGCCCGCCGCCGTACTCGTCTCGTCGGACGTTGGTCAGGGGCGAGATGAAGCTCGCCAGCAGGTAGCCGTGCGCCATGTGAAGCTCGAGCATGTCGAAGCCCGCCTGCCCCGCCATGTGCGCCGCCCGGACGAACTGGTCGCGCACCGCGTCCATGTCCCGCCGATCCATCGCCTTCGGCACCTGGCTGTGGGGATGATACGGAAGCGCCGAGGCGGAGATGAGGGGCCAGTTGCCCTCGGGCAAGGGCTCGTCCATTCCCTCCCAGAGCCGGCGGGTCGATCCCTTGCGTCCGGCGTGGGCGAGCTGGAGCGCGATCCGCGCCGGGCTCGCCGCGTGGACGAAATCGACGATGCGCTTCCAGGCGGCGAGGTGCTCGGGCCGGTACATGCCGGTGCAGCCCGGCGTGATCCGCCCCTCGCGGCTCACGTCGGTCATCTCGGCGACGACGAGCGCGGCGCCGCCGATCGCGCGGGAGCCGAGGTTCACGAGGTGCCAGTCGTTGGGCGTCCCGTCCTCGGCCGAGTACTGACACATGGGCGAGACCACGATGCGGTTGGCCAGCACCATCTCGCGAAGACGGTAGGGCGTGAACATGGGCGGCGGCGTCCGGGCGTCGAGCGCCGGCGCGCGCGACTGCCGCTCGGCCCGCGCGGCGAACCATCGGTCGCCCGCGGCGACGAAGCCCGCGTCGCGGGTTTTTAGATTCTCGTGGGTCACCCGCAGGCTACGGGTCAAGAGGCTCAGGGCGAACTGGATCGGCTCGAGGCGGCCATGGTAGCGCTCCATCTCCTCGAACCATTCGAGGCTTACCTGCGCGGCGCGCTGCAGGCGCTCGACCTCGGGACGGCGGTCCTCCTCGTAGGCGGCCAGCGCCTTCTCGACCTCGCGGTGGCGCTGGAGCGCGCGGGCGAGCGCGATCGCGTCCTCGATCGCGAGCTTCGTGCCCGAGCCGATCGAGAAATGCGCCGTGTGCGCCGCGTCGCCGACCAGCACGACGTTGCGATGGTGCCAGGCGGCGTTGCGGACCGTCGGGAAGCTGCGCCAGAGCGAGCGATTCTTGAGAAGCCGGTGGCCCCGGAGCTCGTCGGCGAAGAGACGCTCGACGAAGGCGATCGTCCGGTCCTCGTCGGCCTGGCCGAGACCGGCCCGCCGCCACGTCTCTTCGGTCGTTTCGAGAATGAACGTCGAGGTGGACGCATCGTACCGGTAGGCGTGAACGCGCCAGAGGCCGTGCTCGCTTTCCTTGAACAGAAACGTGAACGCGGCGAACGGATAGGTCGTACCGAGCCAGACGAACTTGTTCGGACGCCAGTCGACGTGCGGCTTGAACTGCTCGGCGTGACGACCGCGGACGACGCTGTTGACGCCGTCGGCGCCGACCACCAGATCCGCATCGGCGTAGGCCGCGAGATCGCCGACCTCCGTCTGGAACGCGAGCCTCACCCCGAGCTCGGCGCAGCGACGCTGCAAGATGTCGAGCAGGCGCTGGCGCGCGATGCCCGCGAAGCCGTGGCCCCTCGAGGTCAGCACCTCGCCCCGGTAGTGGATATCGATGGCATCCCAGTGAGCGAAGCTGCCGGTGATCTCGGTGTAGCTCTCGCGATCGGCCTCGGCGAAGCTCTCGAGCGTCGCGTCGGAGAAGACGACCCCGAACCCGAACGTATCGTCGGCCCGGTTCCGCTCGACGACCGTCAGGTCGTGGCCGGGGTCCGCCTTCTTCATGAGCAGGCTGAAGTAGAGCCCGGCCGGACCGCCGCCGATCGAGACGATCCTCATCGGCTCGATTCTAGGCCAGGGGGACGCTAGCCGCCGAAGCTCTTCAGATATGCGACCAGATCCACCAGGTCACTCGTCGAGAGGCTGTCACGATAGTCCGGCATGGTCGACCGACCGTCCGGACCGGTGTACCCGGGGGCTTCGACGATCACGGCGTTCGGGTTGAGGATCGATTCCAGGAGGTAGCCGACGCATCCGCGGCCGGCGAGACGTGGCCCGCGTGGCGCTTGGGGGTGGATTCCCCGAGGACGGCCGTGCAACCGAGCACGGCCACCGCGATCAGCGCTTCGCAGGCGACGAACCGGGCGAGGCGCGCGGACGCGAACGCGGGGCTTCGGTGCGGCCCGAACATCGCGAGTCGGCCGAGCCGGATCCATCGCGCGGTCCTCCGCGGCCGGTCACCGCAGAGGGCCGGAAGGACCACGTAACGGTTGGCGCACCCGATCGACGCCAGCGCCACCGCCAGCGCGAGCTTGGCCATCAGCGCGCCACCGTACGTCGTCGTCCACAGCGCAGTCAGGACCGGCACCTGGATCCAGACGTTGTAGGCGCCGGTGGCGACGACGGCAAGGAGGCAATACCCGGCCAGTCGCGAGAATCGTCGCGCGATCTGGCCGTGCAACGCGATGGGACACTGCGTGCGATCCGCGAAAACCGCCAGCGCGAGTCCGAAGAGCCCCCCGATCCACGTTGACGCCGCGACGGCGTGAATCCAGTCGACGAGCACCGCGAAGGACCAATCGCCCCAGTCCGCGGCATGCCCGGTGAGGCTGGTGGCCAGCGCAATTCCTAACGACAACAGCAATCCTGTGACCCGCAGACGGTGCCCGGGAATAAGAGAGACGATCAGAAGTCCCCCGAGAGCCACAGCGCGGCCCATCCAGATCCCGCCGAAGTGCGTTCGGGTCAGGACGATCGGCAAAGCCGCGAGCAAACCGACGAAATCTCCGCCGACCATGGTGCGAGTTCGCATCACGAGCGCGGCCGCGCTCGTGACGATCAGGACGACGACCGCGAGCGTACCCCAGACCCGGAGGCGGCGCCGAGCTGCGTCGAGCTCCCGGGCGGAGGACGGAAGAACGAAGAGGTCCAGGGCGAAGCCCCCCGTAACGACCGACAGCGCGAGAAGCCCGCCCCAGCGCACGATGGCCGCGGCCAGGACCGCGTCGAAAGACATGTCGCTCACGACGCGAGGCCTCCGTCACCGGATGCGGAAGGGAAAATCACCTTCCGTCCGGTGACCGTCCCGCGCGACGACGCTCCAGAACACGCGATACCGCCCGGGTGGCAGTGGCGGCAGGCTGACCTCGAGAAGGGTCTGGTCGCTCGGATCGACGCGCGCGTCGCGCTTGTCGACGCGCTGACGGTCGGCATTCTCGACATGAACTGTGCTGAACACGGGCTCGAGCTGTCCGTCGAACCAGATGCGAACGGCCGGCGGCGAGGCATCCACGGTGTGGCCGACGCGCGGCTCGGAGTGATCCGGAAAGGCGTGAGCCCCCGCCAAGCCCGGCGCCGCCAGGAGCGCCACCGCCGCCAGCAGGCGCCGCATCTACTGGGGCTGCGTGGGGCCGAGCACCCCATGGAAGGGCGTCCACGTGAAGATCTGCGGAAGGATATCGTCCAGATAGAAGTGCACCTGGGCGAGCACCCCGACGTTCTTGCTGATGTCGCTGTTGATCGGTACCACGGCCTCGATCCCGAGCTGGAGGTAACGACCGAACCAGATGATGCCAGGATTCGCCGTCCCCGAGGTGCGGCCCGCGTTACGCCCGTTGATCGGAGTCTCCAGCGCGAGCTCGACGATGGGAATCATCCGGTTCAGCGGCGCCGGAAGCCCGACGTCCCGCACGTAGGACTGGAGATATTGGATGTTGTACTGGAAGGTAAAGCCCCACTGGAAGACCGTCGGGTTCAGCTCCTTTCTGACTTCCACTTCGCCGGTGCCCGACGTCTCAAAGGTCTGGTTGTGGGTCCGGCCCGGAACGGCCCAGCCGAGCGCTGCGGTCACCGCGAGGGGCTTCAGAAACTCCAGCTGATCCGGCAGATCTCCGAAGCCCTTGCCGGCGAACAGCTGAGGCGTCCACGTGGAGAAGCTCTCCGAACCCACCTTCTTGCTTCCGGTCCCACCCACATCCCAGCCGAGGCCCAGCGACAGCAGGAACTCGTGCTCGGCGTTCTTGAAGAGCACGTACTTCGCGGCGACCTCCAGGTTGTCGAAGCCGCTGACGGCCTTGCCGGGGTCGGGATCCAGGATCGTGAAGATGCCTCCCAGCGAGATCCCGAGATCGGGGGTCAAGCGCTTCGAGATCTCTCCACTGAGGTCAATCTGGTGGGTCGCAGGCGCCTCCTCGGTGCCCCGTAGTTTCAGATAGGAGATCGTCGGCAGCGACATCTCGTCGGCGACGAACGGGTCATCGACCGCGAGGGTCGCGGGAAAGAAGCGCTTGCCGATCAGGCCGTGGGCATGAGTCGACTCGAGCATCGCAAGCACGAGCGCGACGGCCAGTAGACACGCGAATAGAGTCTTCCCTGTCATGGGACCCTCCTGGGAATCGCTGGATTGACTGCGCGGTGGGTCTAGACGAGCGCGGAGGGCGGCGCGCGTCCGTGCTTCGGATCAGCCGAGCCGAGAGATGAAACTGGCGGATCGAGCGTATCGAGCCGCGTAGCGACCAGGAAGATCGGGGCTTCGAGGGTGAGGGCTTCGACCTCGGCGCCGCTCAAATGGGCCGCTACCAAGGCGGTTGGGCACGCGGCGGGCTGATCGGTGAAGCCATGGTGCACCGAATGCCGCGCCGACTCTACGGCGAAGACAGCGAGAACGATGACAAGGGCAACAACAACAAGTTTCCGCGAACGCTCACGCGCGATCACCAGCACGGCGAAGGCAATGGAGAGGGCGAACAGCCAGGAAAAGTCCTCAGCGCCGGCAGCCGGTCGCACCTCGAATCCATCGAGCGTCGCCGGTTCAGGCTGGTGAGCCGGCGTGACGGACTCGACGGAACGCTGATGGGCGCCGGCAGGGCTTATCCCACCGGCGAGCAGGACCGCGAACGTCGCGATCACTACTACGACGAGCCTCAACATGTCGAGGACTCTACCGGAGAAGCTCTCCAAGCTCAACTCCGCACACGGAGGCGATTTCCGCCTGCCGATTCGCCGGGCTTCGGGCAGCGGTGGCGCGGCCGGCGCGCTTGGTTGACACGCGTCGTTCGTGGCGCGCATAGTCCGTACAAATTCGCACGGGGAGACAGCCATGAGGCGACGGGACCTGCTGCGGCTGGGCGCTGTCGGGACGGGAATCTTCGCCGTGGGCGGGCTCGCGCGTGTCGCCGGACGCGCGACGGCGCAGTCGCCGGCGGCGCCGACCGTGGACCACCTGGTCATGACCAACGTCGTGGACAACATCTACGACGTGTTCGCGAAGGCTGGCAAGCTCGACTCCATCACGGTCGAGCGCGCCGGGCTCCGGATCGGCGCCGACTCCCTGCTGGCCGAGCACGGCCTCGCCTATCATCTCGAATCGGTCCGGGGCAGCGAGCGGCGCCAGATCCTGCTCGACTTCAGCCTCACCGAGCGAAACCTGTTCAACAACTACAAGGTGCTGAAGATCGACCCGGCCGCCGCCGACGCTCTCGTCATCAGCCACGGCCACGCCGACCACTACGGCGCGCTCGCCGACTACGCCCGCCTGGTGCAGGGCAAGTCGAAGCCCGGGCTCACCCTCTACGCCGGCGGCGAGGACACCTTCTGCCATCGCGTCGTCGTGACGCCGGGCGGCACGATCGATCAGGGCCGGCTCGATCGCGCCGGGCTCGAAGCGCGCGGGCTCGGCGTCGTGCTGGCCAAGCAGCCGGCGACCGTTGCCGGCCACGCGTTCACCTCCGGACAGATCGCGCGGTTGACCGACTTCGAGAAGCCGCCCGCGGCAAGCCGCCTGGTCGCCGGCCCGATGGACTCGGCGTGCTCGGTGACGCACTTCGGCGCCACGAAGGTCGAGAGCAAGCCGGGTGAGCTGGTGGCCGACGCCTTCCAGGGCGAGCACGCCACTGCCTACCACGTGAAGGGCCGTGGCCTCGTGGTCATCACCTCGTGCGGCCACGCCGGCGTCATCAACTCGGTCCGTCAGGCCCAGAAGGCCGCGGGGGTCGACCGCGTGCATGCCGTCGTCGGCGGCTTCCACCTGGCGCCCGCGCCGGACGAGATCGTGGCGAAGACGGTCGAAGCGTTCAAGATCATCGACCCGGACTACATCATCCCGATGCACTGCACCGGGCTCAACACCATCATCGCGCTCCACCGCGAGATGCCGAAGAAGCTGGTGATGCCCTCTACCGGCACCCGGGTGATCTTCGGCGCCTCATGAGCCGAAGCGTCTTTCGGGACTACGACCAGGCGACGCTCGACGCCGAGTACAACAACCGCGAGAAGGTGAAGGACAGCGCCGACTGGCTCTCGCGGTACGCGATCGCCAGCGCCGAGACCCGCGCCGCGCTCGAGTGCCGGCTCGATCTCGCGTATGGTCCGCATCCCGGCGAACGGCTCGACGTGTTCCCCGCGCGGGGCCCATCCGCGCCGGTACACGTCTTCGTTCACGGCGGCTACTGGCAGCGGCTCGACAAATCCGACTCGAGCTTCGCCGCGCGCGCGCTCCAGCCGTCGGGCGCGGCGGTGGTCGTGATCAACTACGCGCTGATCCCGACGGTCGACATGGACGAGCTGGTGCGCCAGTGTCGCGCGTCGATCGTGTGGGTCCATCGCCACGCTCCGTCGTTCGGCGGCGACCCGAACCGGATCTTCGTGTCCGGCCACTCGGCGGGCGGCCATCTCGTCGCGATGCTCATGTCCACCGACTGGAGCGCCTTCGCCGGGCTGCCCGCCGACGTCATCAAGGCCGGCTGCGGCATCAGCGGGCTCTACGACCTCGAGCCGATCCGCCGGTCGTATCTCAACGAGGTCCTGAAACTCACGCCGGAATCGGCGCGGCGGAACGGGCCCGTCCACTGCCCGCCACCGCGCTCGGGCCCCCTCCTGCTCCCGGTCGGCGGCCTCGAAGGCGGCGAGTATCACCGGCAGGGCGAGGAGCTCGCCGCCGTGTGGCGGACCCGCCGGCTCCCGTGCCAGACGATCGACATGCCCGGGCATCACCACTTCTCGATCCTCGCGGAGCTCGAGGATCCGGGCACCACGCTGAGCCGTCTGCTGCTGCGTCAGATGGGCTTCCGCTGAGGCGTAGAATCTCCGGTTGAATGGCCGACTTCCTCCCGTTCGTCCGCCGCTGGTTCGACGCGACGTTCCCGGAGGCCACCCGGCCGCAGCGCGAGGGCTGGGAGGCCATCGCCTCCGGCCGCGATACGCTCATCGTGGCGCCGACGGGCTCGGGAAAGACCCTGGCGGCCTTCCTGTGGGCCCTCGACCACCTCCATCGCCTGGGCCTCGAGCGCCAGCTGGAGGACCGCGTCTACGTCGTTTACGTCTCGCCGCTCCGCGCGCTGAACAACGACATCGAGAAGAACCTGCGCGCTCCCCTGGCCGGCATCCGCGCCGCGGCCGCCGCCGACGGGCTCAAGCCGCCGGAGATCCGCGTCGCCGTGCGCACCGGCGACACGCTGGCGGCCCAGCGCCAGGCCATGACGCGCCGGCCCCCGCACGTCTTGATCACCACGCCCGAGTCGCTCTTCATCCTGCTCACCAGCGAGCGATTCCGCCCGGCGCTCGCCCGCACGCGGTTCCTGATCGTCGACGAGATCCACGCGCTGATGGGATCGAAGCGCGGGGCCCACCTGGCGCTCTCGCTCGAGCGCTTGCAGGCGCTCGTCGAGGCCGACGCCGGTAAGCGGCCGCAGCGGATCGGCTGCTCGGCGACCGTGAGCCCCATCGAGTCGGCGCTGGCCTTCCTGACGGGCGCCACGGGCGCCGACCCGGTAACGGTCGACGCCGGCTTCACGCGCGACCTCGACCTTCAGGTCACAGCACCGGTGGACGACTTCCTGACGGCGCCGAGCGACACCATCTGGGAAGCCGCGCTCCAGCAAATCGCCGAGCTGGTCCAGGCCCACCGCACCACGCTGATCTTCGCGCAGAGCCGGCGCGCGGCCGAGCGGCTCGCGCGCGATCTCAACGATCGGATCCCCGACGGCCGCGTGGCCGCGCACCACGGCTCGCTCTCGCGCCGGGCTCGCCTCGAAGCCGAGAATCGCCTGAAGCAGGGCGAGCTGCGCGCGCTCGTCGCCACCTCCTCGCTCGAGCTGGGGATCGACGTCGGCGCGATCGACCTGGTGGTGCAGCTGCAGTCGCCGCGGAACATCGCCGCCGCCCTTCAGCGCGTGGGCCGCGCCGGTCACCTGCTGAGCCGCACGTCCCGGGGGCGCATCGTCGTGACCAAGGGCGAGGAGCTCGTCGAGGCGGCCGCGGTCGTCCGGTCCATCAAGGAGCGGCAGCTCGATCGCGTCGTGATGCCGGACGCGCCGCTCGACGTGCTCGCCCAGCAGATCGTGGCGGCCGTCGCGGCCGAGTCTCTGACGGTCGACACGCTGCACGCGCGCCTGCGGAACGCCGCGTCCTATCGAAGTCTCGAGCGCGACACGCTCCTGGCGGTCGTCCGCTCGCTCGCCGAGCCGCTGCCGGCCGAGGTCAAGGGCGCCGCGCCGCGGATTCTGTGGGATCGCGTGAACGACCGGCTGCACGCGCGCCGGGGCAGCCGGTTCCTGGCGCTCACCTCCGGAGGCACCATTCCCGACAACGGCCTCTACGACGTCTTCGTCGCCGAGACCGACCTGAAGGTCGGCACGCTCGACGAGGAGTTCGTGACGGAGAGCCTCCCCGGCGACGTCTTTCTGCTCGGCTCGCACGCGTGGAAGATCGTCAAGGTTCGCGCCGATCGCGTCCTGGTCGAGGACGCCCAGGGGATGTCGCCGACGATTCCGTTCTGGAAGGGCGAGCACCCGTCCCGCTCGTGGGAGCTGGGCCTCGCGGTCGGGCGGCTGCGCCGCGATGCCGCCGAGCGCATCGACACGCCGGAGTTCGAGCAGTGGGCCGCGGAGGTCTGCGGCCTCGACGCGCGGGCGGCC
>WNGN01013383.1_pt1 | contig 10223 bp, 10 predicted proteins | sample 5400561 | NCBI WGS metagenome assembly WNGN01 (sample SAMN13153379, study PRJNA577476) | soil metagenome | isolation source: 115 cm soil or saprolite under Garry oak tree replicate 2 | place: USA:California | collected 2016-06-15 | reverse complement strand
GCGTCTGATGGGAGAACGGTGTCTCCGCGGCCAACTCCCCTCCAGTTCAGGCCGATGGTAGGTTTCGTGCCTCGCCCCCTTGCTGCGTTCCCCCTCTCCGCGATTGCGGAGAGGGGGTCAGGGGGTGAGGCAAGAGGGGGAGAATCTAATGCCGGTTGGGAACGGACGGCGCGTCGCGGTCATCGCCGGTTGCCGCACGCCGTTCTGCAAAGCGGGGACGGCGCTCAAGGACGCCCGTGCCGTGGATCTCGCCCGCCACGCCGCGCGCGAGCTGATCGAGCGCACCAACGTGGACGGCACCGACGTGGACGAGGTGATCTTCGGCCAGGTCGTCCCGTCTGCCCTCGTGCCGAACGTCGGCCGCGAGGTGAGCCTGCTGCCGCAGCTTCCCAAGGAGATCCCCGCCTACTCTGTGAACCGCGCCTGCGCCTCCGCGACGCAGGCGATCGCCTCCGGCCACGACCAGATCGTCCTGGGGCACGCCGATGTGGTCATCAGCGGCGGCGCCGAAGCGCTCTCCGACATCCCCATCCTCGCCTCCCGGCGCCTCGCCGACATTCTCGTCGAGGCGAGCAAAGCCAAGTCGCTCGGCGGACGCCTGCGCACCTTCCTGAAGATCCGCCCGCGCGACCTGATCCCCGTCGCGCCTGCCATCGCCGAGCCGTCGACGGGCGAGTCGATGGGTCAATCGGCTGAAAAGATGGCCAAGGAGAACGGCATCTCGCGGGAGGCGCAGGATCGGTGGGCGTTGCGCAGTCATCAGCTCGCGGCGAAAGGCACGGCGGACGGGCGTCTCACGGCTGAGATCGCCCCCTGGTTCCCCGCGCGGCCCGGTGATCCCGTCATCACCCAGGACAACGGCATCCGGGCCGACACGTCCCTCGACCAGATGGCCAAGCTGAAGCCGGTGTTCGACCGCAAGTACGGCAGCGTGACCGCCGCCAACTCCTCCCCCCTCACCGACGGCGCATCCGCGGTCCTCCTGATGAGTGATGAGGCGGCGCGGGCCCGGGGCTACGAGCCGCTCGCCTACATCCGTTCGTATTCCGTCGCCGCGGTCGATCCGGGATGGCAGCTGCTGCAGGCACCCATCTGGGCTGTGCCCCTCGCGCTCGAGCGCGCCGGTATCCAATGGAAGGACCTCGGCCTGATCGAGATCCACGAGGCGTTCGCCGCACAGGTGCTCTCGAATCTCCAGGGCTTCGCTGAGAAGGGCTGGGAGATCAACGAGGACATCATCAACGTGATGGGCGGGTCGATCGCGATCGGCCATCCGTTCGGGGCGACCGGCGGCCGCATCGTCACGACGCTCGCGAACGAAATGAAGCGCCGTGACGTGCAGTTCGGTCTCGTCTCGGTGTGCGCGCAGGGCGGGATGGCGTTCGCGATGGTCCTGGAGCGCCGCTAGTGGCGTCGCGTGGAGCAGGCGGGAGCGGGCCCGCGCTGACCTGGGAGATTCAGGCCGGGATCGCCGTCGTCGTCCTCGACTGCAAGGACAAACCGGTCAACACCATTTCGCGCGCGGTGAAGGACGAATTTCGCGCGTGCTTCGAGACCCTGGCCAACGACACGAGCGTCCAGGCCGTGGCGTTTTTCTCCGGCAAGCCCGACAACTTCATCGCCGGCGCCGACATCGAAGAATTCGTGCGGCTCACCTCCGCCGCCGAAGCCGAGCGTCTGTCGGCGGACGGCCAGGACATGCTCGGGCAGGTGGCCAAGTTCCCGAAGCCGTTGGTCGCGGGCATCCACGGCGCCTGCCTGGGCGGCGGCTTCGAGTTCGCCCTCGCCTGCCGGTATCGCGTTGCCACCGACCATCCCAAGACTCAGATCGGCCTGCCCGAGATCCAGCTCGGCATCCTGCCGGGCGCCGGCGGCTGCCAGCGGCTGCCGCGGCTCGTCGGGGCGCGCGCGGCGCTCGACATGATCCTCGCCGGCAAGGCCGAGCGCGCCGCGAAGGCGTTCCGGCTCGGCATGGTGGATGAGCTCGTGCCGTCGCCGATCCTGCGCGCCGTCACGCTCGCCGCCGCCAAGCGCATGGCCGGCGGCTGGCGCCCCAAGCGCCGGCGCCAGGGCGGCTTCGTCGGGTGGCTGCTCGACGGCAATCCGTTGGGGCGGCGCCTCGTGTTCCGCGCCGCGCGCAAGCAGCTCGACGCGAAGACGGGTGGCCACTATCCCGCGCCCTATGCGGCGCTCGAGGCGGTGGAGTACGGCCTGCGGCACGGTATCGCCGAGGGCCTGAGGCGCGAGGCGCAGCTGTTCGGTCAGCTCGCGGTGACGGACGTCTCGCGCAAGCTGGTCCAGATCTTCTTCGCCACGAACCAGCTCAAGAAAGACCCTGGAGTCGCCGACGCTCCGCCCCCGGTGACGGTGCAGCGTCTCGGGATCGTTGGCTCCGGCTTCATGGGCTCGGGGATTGCCGGAACCGCCGTAGCCCAAGCGGGCGTGGATGTGCGCATGAAGGACGCTGACCTCGCGCGCGTGGCGGGAGGGCTGCGCGCCGCGCGCGACATCCTGGACGACCGCCTGAAACGGCGCCGCATCACGAAGTACGAGCACGCCCGGCTCGTAGCACTCTTGTCGGGCGGCGACGCCTACGCGGGATTCGGCCGCGTTGAGCTGGTGATCGAGGCGGTCTTCGAGGACATCGCCGTCAAGCAGCAGGTACTGCGCGAAATCGAGGGTGCGGTTCCGGAGACGAGCGTCTTCGCTTCCAACACCTCGACGATTCCGATCACCAGCATCGCCGAGGCGGCGCGGACACCCGAGCGCGTGATCGGGATGCACTTCTTTTCGCCGGTGGCGAAGATGCCGCTGCTCGAGGTGATCCCGGGGGCGCGCACGGCGCCGGGCGTCGTGAGCACCGCCGTGGCGTTCGGGCGGCGGATGGGCAAGACCGTCATCGTCGTGAAGGACAGCCCGGGGTTCTGGGTGAACCGCATCCTCGCCCCGTATGCGAACGAAATCGGCCACCTGCTCGCCGAAGGCGCGTCCATCGAGGAGATCGACGGCATGGCGGTGCGGTTCGGCTTCCCCGTGGGACCGGTGACCCTGCTCGATGAGGTCGGTCTCGACGTCGCCGAGAAGGTGGCGCACGTCATGCTGGCCGCGTACGGCGACCGCCTCCAGCCCACCGCCGGCGTGGCCGCGCTGGTGAAGGCGGGCCGGTTGGGCCGCAAGTCGGGGCGCGGGTTCTACATCTATAAAGGCGGTAAGAAGCGCGGTGTGGACCCCGGCGCGTACGAGCTGCTCGGCGTCCATCCCAACGGCGGCCCGCGCCCCGCCGAGATCCTGCAGCGCCTGGTGCTGGGCATCTTGAACGAGGCGGCTCGGGCCGTGGGCGAGGGCGTCGTGCGCAGTCCGCGCGACGGCGACATCGGCGCGATCTTCGGGTTCGGCTTCCCGCCGTTCCGCGGCGGCCCCCTCCGCCACGCCGACGACCTTGGGGCCGCGCGCCTCGTCGCCGATCTCGAGCGTCTGGCCGAGCGGCTCGGGCCGCGGTTCGCGCCCTGCGAAGTGCTGCAGGATCTCGCCCGCCGCGACGCGAAGTTCTATCCCTGATGCTGCGTGCCGGTCTGCTGTGGCTCAGCGAGCAGCCGCAGGTCTTCCGCTTCGTGCGCCGCAACGGGCTCGCCCGCCGGTTCGCTTCGCGTTTCGTGGCCGGCGAGTCCGTCGAATCCGCGGTCGCGGCCCTGCGCGATGTCAACGCGACCGGTCTCTCGGCGAGCCTGGACCTGCTGGGCGAATCGGTGCAGCACGCCGAGGAGGCGCTCCAGGCCCGGGATACCTACCTCGAGACGCTCGACCGCATTCGCGCCTCCGGCGCGAACGCCAATGTGTCGGTCAAGCTCACGCAGATGGGGCTCGATGTGGACGAGGCGTTGTGCGTAGCCAACTTGCGCGCGATCATCGGCAAGGCCAAGACGCACGGGTCGTTCGTGCGCATCGACATGGAGCAGTCGACCTACACCGAGAAGACGTTGCAGCTGTTCAGAGACACGTTCTATCCCGAGTTCGGGGGCGCCGTCGGCGTCGTGTTGCAGTCGTACCTGAGGCGAACCGCCAAAGACGTGGAGGCCATGATCGCGCTGCGCGCGCGCGTGCGCCTCTGCAAGGGCGCCTACAAGGAGCCCGAAAGCGTCGCCTTCCCCGCCAAGCGCGATGTCGACGCGAACTACGTCGCTTGCATGGAGCGCCTGCTCGAGCACGGCAACTATCCCGGGATCGCGACCCACGACGAGAAGATCATCGCGCACGCCAAGACCTTCACGCAGCGGAAGGCCATCGCTCCCGGCCGCTACGAGTTCCAAATGTTGTACGGGGTCCGGCGTGACCTGCAGCAGGGGCTGCGCCGCGAGGGCTACAACGTGCGGGTCTACGTGCCCTTCGGCACACACTGGTATCCGTACCTCATGCGCCGCCTCGCGGAGCGCCCCGCCAACATCGTGTTCATTGTCGGCAACGTCGTGAAGGAGTCCCTACGCCGGAAGTAATCGACGACACCACCCTCGGCGGCTATCAACAGGTCCACCAGCGGCCCCCCGCCTTCGGCGGCCCTGACGGCCAGGCGTACGACTACCTCGCGTTCGGTCCGACGCCCGACGCCGCCCTCGCACCTCTGCTGGCACTCACGCTCCGCGAAGTGAAGGAGCACTTAGACCGCTGCGTGGAACGGGGACGCGCGTGACGACGGGAGTGGTGCTGGTGCGCGAAGGCGGCGTCTACCGCGTCCACACCGACGCCGGTGAGGTGACGGCCACCCTCCGCGGGAAGCTCAAGCACCGCGACGATGACCGCGTCGTCCCCGGGGACGTCGTGGAGCTTGACCTCCATGGGGAAGGTGAGGCCGCGATCACCGGCATCCGGCCCAGGCGCTCGGTGCTGGCGCGCCGTGCCGCCCAGGGTGGGACGGGTGGAGGGGCACGACGCTCGCAGCCGGTGGCGGCGAACATCGATCAGGTCGTGGTCGTCGCCTCCGCGGCCGACCCCGAGCCGAGCCCCCGCAAGGTCGATCGCTTCCTCGTGATCGCGGAGGCGAACAGCCTTCCCGCCGTCCTCGTCGTCAACAAGGTGGAGCTCGATCGAGCCGCCGCCGCGGCGCTAGCTCGCCGTTATGCGGCCGCCGACTACCAGATCCTGCCTACCTCGGTGAAGGCGGACGAAGGCCTCCCCGCGCTGCGCGACCTGTTGCGCGGGCGTCATTCGGTGTTCACGGGCATGTCGGGAGTCGGCAAGTCCAGCCTACTGAACGCTCTGCAACCGGGGCTGAAGCTCCGCGTCGGCGCGATCAGCGAAAAGTGGTGTAAGGGGAAGCACACGACCACGGCGGCCGAGCTGGTGCCGCTCGAAGGACTGGGCTACGTCGTGGACACGCCGGGCCTGCGGGAAGTCGCGACCTGGGGCATCGACCCCGACGCCCTCGGCGCCTGCTTCCCGGACTTCCGTCCCTACCTCGACCAGTGCCGCTTCGACAACTGTCGCCATCTGGCCGAGCCCGGTTGCGCCGTACGGGCGGCGGCGGCGGCGGCGGCGTTCGACGTGGACCGGCTCGTCTCGTACGAGCGGATCTACGAGGAGATCAGCGCGCCTTCTTGGTCCAGCGGCCGGCGTCGCGGACGGTGACCTTGGCCATCATCTGGGCAAACGCCGCGTCGAGGTCGATCTTCTGTGAGTTGGCGATGCAGATCACCACGAACAGGATGTCCGCCAGCTCCATGGGGATCGAGCCGAGCTGTTCGTCGGGCTTCTTGGTCTTGGGCCCAAAGTGGTGATTGACCTCGCGCGCCAGCTCGCCAACTTCCTCCGCGAGCCGCGCGACGTTGGCGAGGGGGGAGAAATAGCCCTCCTCGAACTGGCCAACCCAGCGGTCGACGGCGTCCTGCGATTCGCGAAAGCTCACGGGGACTCCGCATGAAAGAGCTGGTGGTGTCGTTCCGCGGTGAACGATACGCGGAGACCGACAGGCTCAGCCGCCTGATCGCGCCGCCCTACGATGTGATCGATGCGGCGGCGCGGGCGCGGTTCGCCGCGCTCGACGCACACAATATCGTCCACGTGATGCTCCCGGAAGCGCCAGCTGCTGGCGATCGCTATGCCTGGGCCGGCGAGCGGCTCGCGGCGTGGCGGGAGGCCGGCGTGCTGGCGCGCGACACGGAGCCGGCCGTCTACGTGATGGCGCAGGGCCCTCGCCTCGGCGTGTTCGTCGCGCTTGCCGCCGAGGGCTATGGGCCGCGGCGCGTGCGGCCACACGAGAAGACGCACGCGGGGCCCAAGGCCGATCGGCTGGCGCTGCTGCGCGCGACCCGCACGAACCTCGAGTCCCTCTTCTTGCTGGCCCCCGATCGCGACGGCGCGCTGGAACAGGCGCTGACGGACGTCGCCCAGCGCTCTCCGGATGCGAGCGCCGAGCTGGACGGAGTGGCCATCCGGTTTTGGCTTGTGCGGGACAAGGAGCTTTCCGGCTTCCCCCTTCCCGCGTCGCCGTTGTACATGGCCGACGGACACCACCGATATGAGACGGCGAGCGCCTACGCGGCGGAGAACCCGGCCGCAGATCGTGTGCTCGCGTTCGTCGCGTCGGCAAGGGATCCGGGGCTCGTGGTATTACCGACGCACCGCCTGATCCACGGAGCTGGACGAAGGGTCGATGCCGTCGTGCCCGCCTGGCGGACGTTGTTCGATCTGGCTCCCGTGCCTCGGGGAGTCGACCCGGTCGCGTATCTCCGCCAGCTCGGCCGCGATCGCACGGCGTGCCTCGTCGCCTCGCCCGACGGCGACCAGTTGGGGCTCGCGCTCAAGCCCGACGCTCGGCTCGACGACTTTCCGGACCTAGGCGCGAGCACCGCGGTGCGCGCGCTGGACGTGGCGCGCGTCGAGACCCTCGTCGTGAAGCCGCTGCTGAGCGCCGACGCGTCCACGCCCACGCTGGGCTACACGGCGGACGCGCGCGAGGCGCTCGCGTCGGCGCAGCAGGGCGCGAGCACCGCGGTGCTGCTCAATCCCACGCGCGTCGAGCAGGTGTTCGCCGTGGCGGACGCCGGCGACGTGATGCCCCCCAAGTCGACCTACTTCGCCCCCAAGGTGCCGAGCGGCTTGGTGCTGAGGCCCTGCGAGGGGTAGTTTCCGGATCATGCCCCGACAACGCCAGCAGATCCTCGACAATCTCGATGCGGTGTACCGCGAAGCCTACGATCGCGCCGAGGCGGCGCACGACGCTCGCCTCATGGCCGATCTCGACGCGGCCTATCAGCGCGAGCAGCTGCTGCTCGAGGTCCTGCTCGACATTCGCGATGCCTTGTCGGCGCCTGCCCCGGCGCGTCCAGCCGGTCCCGATCCGGTCGCGGCGCTCGAAACGATCCGTCGCATCACTCGTCTCCGTTAGGAGGTTCGCCGTGAGTCGTACCGCCGTCCTCTCGATCTTCGTCCTGGCGCTCGCCGGCTGCGGGCGCAAAGCCGACCTGGTCATCCGGGGCGGGACGGTCTGGACCGGACTCTCGACCGGCCGCGGGCAGCCGGGGGCCGTCGCGATCGCGAACGGCAAGATCCTGGCCGTCGGCGATTCGGCGGAGATCGCGCGCTACGTCGGGGCGACGACGCGAGTGCTGCGCGCCGACGGTGGCATGGTCCTCCCCGGGTTCGCCGACGGGCACACGCACTTCATCGATGGCGGCTTCCAGCTCGCGTCGGTGGATCTGCGCGACGCCGCCACGCCACAGGAGTTCGTGCGCCGCCTCAAGGAGTACGCGGCGACCCTCCAACCCGGCGAATGGATTACGGGCGGCGATTGGGACCACGAGCTGTGGCGCGGCACGCCGCTGCCGCAGCGCGACTGGATCGATTCGGTCACGCCCAACAACCCGGTGTTCGTGAACCGGCTCGACGGACACATGGCGCTCGCCAACAGCGCTGCCCTCCACGCCGCCGGGGTCACCAGGGCGAAGGCCACGCCCCCCGGGGGCGAAATCGTGCGCGACGCCACCGGTGAGCCTCTGGGGATCTTCAAAGATCAGGCGATGGACCTGATCTGGAAGGCTTTTCCCGAGCCCTCGACCGAGAAGCGCGACTCCGCATTGGCCCGCGCCATGGCGCACGCGGCGTCGCTCGGCGTCACCGCGACCGCGCACATGTCGGCTTCGTGGGCCGACCTCGCGACCTATCACCGCCTGCAGCAGGCGGGGCGGATGACGCTGCGCGTCGCGCTGTATCTCCCCCTCGATCAGTGGCACGCAGTGGCGGACACGGTCGCCCGAGCCGGACCGGGCGACGATTGGGTGCGCATCGGCGGGGTCAAGGGCTACATGGATGGCTCGGCAGGCTCCCGCACGGCGTACTTCTTCGAGCCGTTCTCCGATTCGGCGGGGTACTCGGGCTTGATGCAGCACACCGAAGGAGAAATGCGCACGTGGATCGGCAGCGCCGATTCCGTGGGCCTGCAGGTCGCGGTACACGCCATCGGCGACCGCGCCAACGCCCTGCTGCTCGCCATCTACGACAGCGTTGCCCGCGCGCACGGCACCCGCGACCGCCGCTTCCGCGACGAGCACGCGCAGCACCTGCGGCCGCAGGAGATCCCGCTGTTCGGGGCGCTCCGCGTCGTGCCGTCGATGCAGCCCTACCATGCGATCGACGACGGGCGCTGGATCGAGAAGCGTATCGGTCCCGTGCGCATCCGCACGACTTACGCGTTTCGGTCGCTGATCGGCGCCGATGCGCCCCTGGCGTTCGGCTCCGATTGGACCGTCGCGCCCCTCGACCCGCTACTTGGCGTCTATGCCGCGGTCACCCGCCGCACACTCGACGGAAAACACCCGGGCGGTTGGGTGCCCGACCAGAAGATCACTGTCGGCGAAGCGTTGCGCGCCTACACGTACGGCAACGCCTGGGCGATGTTCATGGATCAGAAGTGGGGAGCGCTGGTCGCGGGCCGGTACGCCGACGTCGTCGTGCTCGATCGCGACCTGTTCGGTGTGGCGCCGGAATCGCTGGGCGACGTGAAGGTCCGGTATACGATCGTCGGTGGGCACGTGGTCTATCAGAAGCCGTAACCATGGAGCCAACCGTTCGTACGCGCCGTGCCGCCGCGGTCTGCGGCATCATCATGCAGCTCGGCTGGTTGATGTCGATCTTCAGCGGGGAGTTCGTGCTGCCGGATGCGGTCGCTGTCGGGATCAGCGTCGCGATGTGCAGCCTCGCCGCCGGCCTGGTGCATCTCGCGCAGGGGCCCGAACGTCAACAATCATACGCGATCACGATCTTAACGTCGGGCCTCATCTGGGGCCTGCTGTGGGGACTGATCGGCCTCATTGCCGGCCTGACGATGGACGCGCCTGTGTTCGAGACCGCTGGCGTCGTGTGCGGTCCTCTGGCGGGCAGCGTGTTTGGTTGCCTCCTTGCACTGCGCTCGCGTACGGAGCCGGGGGGCGTCCCTGAGTTACTCGTGCTGGGCGCGACAGCCGGGACGCTGATTGGTCTCGCGGGGATTCTCGAGGGGATCCTTGACCAGGGTTCCTTCGAAAACTGGCAAGGCGTTTTCACCGCCTTCGTCATCCTAGGTGCCCTCGGAGGGCTCGCCTCCGTTCTGGCGTTCGCCATGCGCCGTATCACCCTGAGTACTTGAACCCCGCTTCCTGTAGCGTGAGTGCCACACCGTTCTCATTCTCCACGCCCGCGCTCACGACCTCGCCTAACACGAGCGTGTGATCGCCCGCCGGGAGTGTTGCGACGACGCGACACTCCACCCAACCCAGCGATTCTGCCAGGACGGGCACTCCTGAGACTGGGGCCGGCTTCGTCTTGATTCCCTTGAGCTTTTGGGGCGCTTGCTCGGACGTGCGGCCCAGCTTGCCTGCCAGGTCGCGCTGGCCCTGGAGAAGCACGCTTATTGCAAAGTGATGCGAGTCGCGCATCATATCGATGGTCTTGGAGGTGTTCTCCACCGCGACCACCACCATGGGCGGCTCGAACGCCGCCTGAGTCACCCAGTTGGCGGTCATGGCGTGCTCCTCGCCGCCCGACGCGACGGTGATGGCGTAGAGTCCGTACGGGAAGTGACGGAGCACCGTCTTCTTCGCGGCTTGGTCCATGGGTTTCCTCGGTCGCTGTTCGGCTGGTGGAATATTGACCGCTCCGGGCCCGCGCGCCAAGTTGCCGAGAGGTTTTGATATGCGCCGTCCGACTGTGCTGACCCTCGGACGGCGCATATCAAAACCTCTCGGCAACTTGGCGCG
>WNGN01007878.1_pt1 | contig 10224 bp, 10 predicted proteins | sample 5400561 | NCBI WGS metagenome assembly WNGN01 (sample SAMN13153379, study PRJNA577476) | soil metagenome | isolation source: 115 cm soil or saprolite under Garry oak tree replicate 2 | place: USA:California | collected 2016-06-15 | reverse complement strand
TTACTCGATATCTCTTCTCATCCTTTCGAACTGCTCTTTACCGATCTCGCCTTTCGCGTAACGTTTTTTGAGAATCTCCAACGCATTCTCTCGGTCGCTCACCGAGAACGGCATCTTTGAACCCGAGAGCCATTTCACGACAGCAACAACAATTAGTACAAAGAGCCCGATGAGAAGCAATGCGAAAAGAAACATAAAAATCATCATGCCCATCATGCTCCCGCCGTTCATCATCATGGTTCACACTCCAGATTACGGAGCAGGGGTTCTGAGCCCCTGCTCAAATGGGCTTCACTGCTTTTGAGTTTCCTTGGCCTTCTCACCTTGGTGCTGCGAAGACTTCATCATGTCGCTGCACTGCTCCATCATGTTCATCATTCCCATCATTCCACCCATGCCTTCCGCGCTGCCTTCACCGCTTTGTTTTTGCTTCATCATCTGCTGCATCATGTCCTGCATAGATGAACCCTTTTTTTCATCTCCTGCCTGTTGCGCCAAGGTTATTCCAGACAACGTCAAAAAAACCGCCAATAGAGTCAACGCTATTTTCTTCATAACTATCTCCTTTAATGTTAATTCCCATCTCGAAAAATCTTTTCATACTGCCAAATCTTACGGCATCGCTTGCTGCTTTTTTAGTCAGAGTTTTGCGCGTACTAGCCTCGAAGACTCGCCCGCAAAGAGCTGAACCAAAAGATTCGCATCTGGACTCTTCTGTTGGGCCCACATGGGTGCCACTGCGAGAGGTTCAATGCGATTGCCAATGTAAAAACTTTGGTTTTCATAAAATTCTCCTTCTATGTTCGGAAAAATGCTCATAACTTTGCCCCTCTCGGCGAACCAAGTTTTATTGTCGCAATGACGGGCACGACAGTATGCCCAGAAGAGATTCTTAGATGCGAAGAACCAGGTAAGAAACTGTCAACGGAAGTTTGAAAACCGGATGGAATGAGACTCCAATGATGTGAGCTGCGGGCGAGGAAACAAGTAGAGTTGGACTTTCCAGGGAAAACTCTAGCGGGGGAAGCGTTTGCTGAGGATTACTTGCCGCGGAGATCGAGGGTTTGACAGACAAAATGCTGTCGCGAACGGACTGACAGAGATCCCCTTTTTCCTTGCTGCATGGGGGATTGCCCCCATCCATGTTCATCGGGCTTTGTTGTACAGCCAGATTCATGGGAGTCAAGCCGGAGCAGGCGTGCGCGATCGAAACGGTAACGAACGCGAATGCTACGATCAACGCCGCTACGGCAGAAAGCTTCTTTAGCATGCTCGATTCTCGGGCTTCACTCTAAAACGATAGACATTTCGCAAAGGCTTGTCAATTCTCGTAGTGACTCATTTTTTGATTTGCAACCCACGTTTTTATGCTCTAGCTGGGCCGCCATCGGTAAGGGACGGTTACGTCAATTTCAAGATAAAAACCACTCTTTTTCATCGCTGCTTCAATTGAACAAATATCAGCCAGTAGAAATTTCTCCTACACCTTCGGCTCTCTGAGCCGACCGTCTCATCTCCCAACCCCGCCAGACCTCGTAAATCGCCGGGTAGACCATCAGCTCAAGGAGAAATGAGCTGATAACCCCGCCGATCATCGGCGCAGCGATCCGTTTCATTACGTCGGCGCCGGCGCCGTGGCTCCACATAATCGGCAACAACCCGAAGAGAATCGCCATGACGGTCATCATTTTCGGCCGGATGCGCTTCACCGCGCCTTCTGTGATTGCTTCGCGAAGATCTTGCGCCGTCCGCATCCGCCCTTCATGGCGCCATTTCTCATACGCCTGATCTAAGTAAAGAAGCATAATGACGCCCGTTTCAGCGTCCACTCCAGCCAATGCAATAATGCCGACCCACACAGCCACGCTCATGTTGTATCCCAAGAGATAGACGAACCAGATGGCTCCGATCATGGAAAAAGGAATTGCCAGGAGCACGATAGCGCACTTTGTCGCAGACCGAAGATTGGTGTAAAGGAAGATAAATATAATGAGCAACGTAAGAGGCACGACATACATCAGCTTCTCTTTGGCCCGTTGTATGAATTCATATTGGCCGCTCCATGAAAGCGTATAGCCGGTCGGGAGTTGTACCTGTTCCGCGACCTTCCTTTTCGCCTCATCGACGTAGCTGCCGATATCTCTGCCAGCCATATCTATAAAGACGTAACCAGCTAGTTGGGCATCTTCGTCGCGGATCATGGCGGGGCCGGTAGCTAAACGAAGCTCCGCTAACTGTCCGAGTGGCACCTGTGCGCCGCTTATTGTTGGAATCAATATCCGTTTCAATTTCTCCGGGTCATCGCGCAACTCGCGCGCATAGCGCACGCTTACCGGATAACGCTCTCGTCCCTCCACCGTAGTCGTGATGCTCTCCCCGCCAATGGCGGACTCGATGATCATTTGAATGTCTTCGATCATCAACCCATAACGGGCAATCTCTTCGCGCTTGAGATCAAAGTCGAGATAGTAGCCACCGGTCACGCGCTCGGCAAAAACCGAACGAGTGCCAGGAACCAAATTGAGAATGGTTTCGAGCTGTCGGCCGATCTGCTCAATTTTGGTCAGATCCGGACCGAAGATCTTAATGCCGACAGGCGTACGAATGCCGGTGGACAGCATGTCAATGCGATTCTTAATTGGCATGGTCCAAGCGTTCGCCACACCGGGCAGGCGGATCTTCTTGTCCATCTCTTCGACTAATTTTTCCCACGTCATGCCGGGACGCCACTGAGACTCCGGCTTCAGCATAACCGTCGTCTCTCCCATGCTGAAAGGCGCCGGGTCTGTGGAAGTCTCGGCCCGGCCAGCTTTACCAAAAACCCACTGGACCTCGGGAAACGTTTTGAGCATGCGATCCTGAATCTGCAGGAGTCTTGCTGACTGAGTTACGGAAATTCCTGGCAGGGTAGTGGGCATATAAAAAATCATTCCCTCGTTGAGCGGCGGCATAAATTCCGAGCCGAGCCTCGCAAAGGCCGGATAGGTAAGTATCAACGCGATCACAGCCAGCGCTATGGTGGTTTTTTGAAACCGCAGCACGCCTCGCACGACGGGCGCATACAAGGCGATCAGGAGCCGGTTCACCGGGTTTCTGGTTTCCGGTCGAATGCGACCACGGATCAGTAGAACCATTAAGACTGGCGCCAGTGTGATCGAGAGAAATGCCGCAAAAAACATGGCGAAGGTCTTGGTAAAGGCCAGCGGTTGAAAGAGTCTTCCTTCCTGGGCCTCAAGCGTAAAGATCGGCAGAAAAGAAACCGTGATAATAAGCAGAGAGAAAAAAAGCGGCTTTCCTACTTCTTTGGCTGAATCGATGAGAACCTGAGTGCGATCTCCCGGACGGCCGGCTTCCTCCCAATGTTCAAGTCGCTTGTGCGCGTTTTCCACCATCACGATGGCAGCGTCGACCATCGCGCCGATGGCAATGGCGATCCCACCGAGCGACATTATGTTGGAAGTGAGATTGAGATAATAGATCGCAATAAAAGACAGAATGATCGCAATAGGAAGCGTGATGATGACGACCAACGCGCTACGCACGTGGAAAAGAAAAATGACGATGACAAGACTAACAATTAAGCTCTCCTCGATCAGTTTTTCTTTCAGAGTCGCGATCGATCTAAGTATAAGATCCGAGCGGTCGTAGGTGCTCACGATCTTAACGCCGGAGGGGAGTGCCGGCTCGATCTCCTTGATTTTTTGCTTGACACGATCAATTAAATTAAGAGCGTTTTCGCCGTGGCGCATCACTACAATGCCGCCCACTACTTCGCCTTTACCATCCAACTCCGCGATGCCGCGCCTCATGTCCGGCCCTAAACTCACCGAGGCGATGTCGCGCACCAGAATCGGCGTGCCTCTGTCGCCGCCGACGGTGACCGTCTCGATGTCTTTGATGGATCTGATATAGCCGCGACCGCGCACCATGTATTCCGCGCCGCTCAGCTCGACGGAACGGCCGCCTACGTCGTTATTACTCATGCGAATCGCGTCGATGACGCTCTTCACCGGCAAACGGTAGGCTGCCAACTTGTTCGGATCCAGATTGACTTGGTACTGGCGCACGAACCCGCCGACGCTGGCAACTTCCGCCACGCCTTCGACGCTGCCGATCTGATAGTGCAGATACCAATCCTGAAGGCTGCGCAACTGGGCCAGATCATATTTCCTCGATTCATCGATCAGCGCGTACTGAAAGACCCAGCCGACGCCGCTGGCATCTGGTCCAAGTGTCGGGGTTACGCCAGACGGCAGGCGACCGCTCGCCTGATTCAAATATTCGAGAACGCGGCTTCTGGCCCAATAAATATCGGTGCCGTCTTCAAAAATAATGTAAACATAAGAGTACCCGAAGTCGGAAAAGCCGCGCACAGATTTTACTCTGGGAGCAGAAATCATGGTGGTCACGATCGGATAAGTTACCTGATCTTCGATGATGGTCGGGTTTCTCCCCATCCATGGCGTATAGATGATCACCTGAACGTCGGAGAGATCGGGTATGGCATCCAGAGGCGTGTTTTTCAGCGCCCACAATCCCCAGGCACCAAGAAAAATAACCATGAGAAAGACGAGAAATTTGTTTCTCGTGCTTCCTTCGATAATTTTTTCGATCATCGGGTTTCGCTATTGCTGGGCCGTCAGCTTGAACCTCTCTTGAATTTCCTTCTGACCCGGCCTCCGGACAGTGACCGTCACGTCCCATGTGCCCGCCATTCCAAAATTCGCTTTGGTTTCGTACAGGCCATTTTTGGAGTGTTTGGCTTCCGCTTTGGAAAGCACCATGCCCGGCATCACCATCGTGTACTGAAACGACACTTGAGCGTCGGTCACAGGTTTGCCGCTCTTATCCATAATCTTAAGGCGCAAAGTATTCTCACCTGCCTTGGTCTTCTCCGGTTGAGTCGAGAGCGTTAGCGTCAAATCTCCCGCCTTCTTTTCTATCGGGCCGGCTTTCGTAGGAGTGTCCATCTTCATGCCTTCCATCGACATTCCAGGCATGCCGGCCATGGCCCCCATGGCCTCGCTCAACCGGCTCTCTGAATCTAATAGAAACGCCGAGCTAGCGGCGATCTTTTCGCCTTCTTTAAGGCCGGACGTCACTTGATAAAAACCCTCCATCTTTGGCCCGAGCCCTACTTCTTTAGCTTCGAAGTGGCCGTCGCCCTTATCGAGAAACACGATTTTTCTCGTTCCGGAGTCCAGTACTGCCTCTTCCGGAATGCTCAGCCGTGTTTCGCCTGGAATCTTGATCTCCGCGTTTACGTACATTTCAGGTTTGAGCTTGTAGCCGGGATTCGGATGCTCCAGACGCACCTTCACGGTGCGCGTCTTTTCATCCAGATAGGGATAAATGTAAGAGACGCGTCCCTTTAACGGTTCGCCGGGAGAATAGGAAAGTGAGATGTCGGCCCGCTGGCCCACTTTGATGAACGGAATATCGCTCTCGTACACGTCCGCGTTGACCCAAACGCTGGACAAATCGGCGATCGTGTAAAGCTCTTTGTCGCCCATCACCTTCATTCCTTCATTGATGTCTTTCTTGATGACAAAGCCGCTGTAAGGAGAATAGAGCGTCAGAGTCTTTTGTGCCTCACCCTTTTGTTCCAGATCGCGCAGTTGCTGTTCGGAGATGTCCCAAAGCGCAAGCCTGGTTCTACTTGCCGCGACTAACGAAGATGCGCCGGTTTTCACCTCTGGAATGGAGCTTGTCGCCAGGCTTTCGTAATTCTTTTTCGCCATCAAATATTCGTTCTGCGTAGCGACAAGATCGGGGCTGTAAATGGAAAACAGGGGCTGTCCTTTTGAAACGAACGCGCCAGTCGAATTGATGTAAAGCTTGTCAACCCAGCCGTCCACTTTGCTATGCACATGTTTCACTCTGCTCTCGTCATAAGCGACGGTGCCAACGGCGCGAATAGTTTTACTCAACGTTTTCGCTTCGACTATTGCGGTCCGCACTCCCATGAGCTGTTGCATCTGTGGGCTCACCATGGCTGTGCCAGGCGCTATGTTCATGCCCGCCATTCCCGGCATGTCGCTCATGCCTTTCATGCTGCCCATATCGCTGCTCGCCGAAGGCTGCTTGCTGACCACCTCTTGATGGACTTTGCTTTGGCCCCAGAAATAGCCGGCGGCGAATATCGCGCCGCTGAGTAGGATCACGCCAAGAATTTTAAAAGTGTTTGATGATGCCATTTGCATCTCCCTTCGTTGTTCAGTTCTTCACCTGCCGCGGGAGGGTCAATCCTACGGCCTTTTCTATGTCCACTATGCTCTGTTCATGCTCGACCAGCGCTTTGTAATAACCGAGTCTTGCCTCGCGGATAGTTCTCTGCGCGTCCAACATCGTAACAAAGTTGACTTGACCGGTTTGGTAAGCAGCCACAGTTGCCTCGAAAGCCTGCTGCGCTTGCGGCAGCAGGCCGTCCTGATAAAACGATACGGACTTCTCCGCCGCGCGCGCTCTGGTAAACATCTCCCGCACCGCAAGCAATGCAGCGTTCTTCATGGCTTCGTGTTGCGACTTCGTCGCCTGACGCTCGGCCATCGCTTCTTCAACCTCATAATCATGTTTGCCTTTAGTCCAGGGTGAGAATGGAATTGTCAGAGACACCATCGGGGTGTACATGTGCTTTTGCTTTTGGTCGGGAGCAACCCAATACTGTAACCCCAGCATGAAGTCGGGATATTTTTGGTTTCTCTGCGCGAGTTCGATAACTTTTTCCGATCTCTTGACGTTTTGTTCCATACCTTGCAATTCGGGATTATTTTCGACAGCGAGCCTCTCCAAATCGTCAAATGAGAGAAGCAGCCGTATTAGGCTTGCTTCTGCCGGAGGACCGAGCTGAGTGCCGGGATGGAGGTTGAGCAGCGTATTCAGTCGTGCTTTCGTGGTCTCCAGCTCTCGTTCCGCCATATTTAATCTGTTGAGAAGATCGGTCTGTTCCAACAACGCCTTGATGACATCCTGTTGGGGAGCCTTTCCCACTTTGTACAGATTCTCAGCCGTCAGACTCACCTGACGGATCAGCTCCAAGTGTCCTTTGGCAATCTCAATACTTTTTCCCGCCAAGAAGTAATCCGCATAAGCATTTTTGACTTTGGCGACGATCTCGACCTCTTTGGTTGAGTCCAAGTTTGCCGAAAAAAGGAAACTTCTGGCGCAACCCCAAAACGATGGGATTGGCACTGCGGAATTTGACGGGGTGATTTAGCGGCACACCCCAAGCCTCAACATTGAGTTCGGGGTCTTCCAAATAAGTCGCCTGTTTAGATCTCGCTCGAACCGATTCAAGCTTGTTCTTCGCTGCTTGAATCTCCGGATTGTTTTTCAAAGCTTCAGCGACGGCTTCGGAGAGGCTCAGGGGTCCTTGGACTTCGGCTACCTGAGCACGGCCTAGTGACGCTGAATTCAAAACCACCAGCAATAGAAACGCCAGCATGATGACTTTTCGCATGTTTCCTCCAACATCAATTTCCTGATTCTCATCCTGCTAAATATTTTGGCAGGCCTGCCGCTTTATTGGTCTTTGGCTCGCAAGCCAAGCTTGCAAATGACACCTGAATCAACAGATATCAGCGCCATTTCTTAGCTAGCTAGACTTGGCACCATAGTTGCGGCACATGCTCATTCATGCAGCTCCAGCATAAAGGATACCTGCCAAGCCTTCTCCTCTTTTTAGGTTTCATGCTATGGCAAGCTCCACTGAGCGGTGAGTCTTCGGCCGAGGCGCTGTGTGAGAGGCTCTATTCAGATTCGTTGAACAAGGCCAAACAGGCGCTCGCGGAAGGAAAACGGGACGAGGCGTTACGTTTCCTTCTCGAAGCTGCAACCATAACCGAGCGATGTGCGAACTCATCGGAACCTAACCGAGGGAGGAGGCCTGAAGAAAATGTCCTCTCTTCGGCCCCCTCGATGGATCAGACTTCAGCGAGAGTGTTCCTGTAGAACTTCGTCGATCTCTTTGGGATCAACGGACTGGCCTGCCTTCAGTTTATCAATGAGCTCTCTGACTCTCATCTGATGGAGAAGCCATTTTCCTTTCGGCCCTCCGGTCAGATTCCGAACCTTCGAATCGCTTTCGCTGGCCATCCGTTCTAGGCGGGCAACAAGCTCAGCATTCTCAGCCTTTTGCTGAGCCGACGCAGAAGCCGAGGCCGAAAGAATAAAGCTCACACTGAGAACTAGAATAAGCTTTCTGGCGTTCATCTTTTCTCTCCTTTTTATTACCGACGCGGTAGTCACCTACCGGTGGCCTTACAAAAGTTCGTGATACTGGACGGCTTTAAGTCCAGCCGACGGAATTAATTGGAAAGAGAGAAAGGGAGCGCCTAAATTCGAAGCACCGAGAAAGATAAGTGAAGAGGCAGTTTAAAGACAGAGTGAAAATCAGCTTCCCATCCTACTGCGGAGAGGGAAGCTATGTGCTTCGGAAGACCAATAACCAGGTTGGGTGGGAGGAGCAGGAGAATCGGTTGCTGAACATCGATTTTGTAAGAAGAAGGCTGGATCGACAACATTCGATTACGGACGGATTTGCAGATGTCTTGTTTGTGCTGGTTACAGGGCCCCCTCTGTACCATCCCTCCATGCATTCCATCCATCCCACTCATGGAACTGTCGTGCAGAGCGACAGTCATGAGGTCGATTCTGGAGCAGGCGTAGACGACAGAGTTGAACAGAATAGAAAGGACGAGAGCCGAAACGACCAGTAAACAGGACTTCCTTATAGGCATAGACTTTCGCATTAACGCTACATCGGTCTCAAGGGTAGCTAAGTTCCCTTTCCTTGTCAATTAGCGAAGGTATTCGGGAAACCTCCAAAAACAAAACGGGGAGAAGGTTTCCCCTCCCCCCGTTTTTCACCGAGGTTCAGTCCGGTTTTAATAAGTGTAAATCAGTTGCATGGCCAAAGTGGTCTGGTTAGCGTCGGCCTTACTACTCCCTCTTTGAAAGACCGCTCGATTGGCAAAGTCTTGCCGCACCTCTGCCCGCCCTAGAAGCATCTTAGTGAACTTGTAAGCTCCCGTCAGAGTGAATTCGCCCAGGGCAACGTTGTGTATCGGTTTGGTCGCCGCGAAGCCCAACGTCCTCGCCGCTTGCAGATCCAGGAACGCCTCTGCCCTAAGCGCGGTATTAAAGCGGTCGGTCCAGTCGTAGGAGGCTACACCCGATAAAGTATGCCAATACGACTGTCGATTGCCCGTGGGCGTCGGCGCTTTGGCTTCCGCGCCAAAGGTGTAATCCAAAAGAAGGGTCAGAGGATCGATCGGTTTTATTGTCGCGACGTTGCTCCAGGTTACCCTCTGCCGGCCATCATTGCCTCTCTGTTCAGGACCGGCAATGATGCTGCTTGCCAACGCGAAAGTATCCGACGGGGTGAAATTAACCCCGCCCAAAAACGACGGTACGTGGTTATTATCATGAGGGTCATCCCATCCGGTAACGAGTCCGCCGGTCACGCTAAGCGTCTTGAGAACCGGATAAGTAAAAAGGCCGCCTAGGTGGCGAAATGGAATAGCAAAGAAAAAGTCGTACGAATTGGAGATGTTGTTGTTGTAAGCGCCTGGCTGCGAAATGATTTCCGCTCCCAACAGCGTAACGAACAAACCGCCTTTGAATTGGAGCCCCTCACCCACCGGGATGGTAGTGGTCACATACGACTCGAACAACTCGGCTGACGGTTCCTTGTGAAGAGCCTTGCCCCACAATGTCGATTCCCTCAACAACTCTGCCTCCCGGCCAAACATACCGGACAAATGGAAACCAACGCCCCAATCCTTTTCCGGCTTGTCGAGCGTAAGGTTAAAGTTATTGAATTCGATTTTGTTGTAGTCCTTGTTGAAAATCCGACCGCTGATGTTGGCTGGATGATGCGGATGATTAGAACTCCAGTTATAAGCGCTGTCGAGAAAACCACTGATGCCGATCCCGAGGGCATCCTGCAGACGACCTTTACCGTCCGCAATAGCTTTGTCCAGCAGTCCCACGCTGCCGTCCAAGCTTAGCCACCCCGGCTCCAACGTTTTTTCCGCCGGCTCAGGCGGTTTCTGTTCGGGTGCTGGTTTCTCCGGCTCAGCCGCATAAACCGGTCTGAAGGTCAGGATCAAAATGCTCAACAACCACCATACCACTAGCGTTCCCTTCTTCATCCTATTTACCCTCCCATTCAAACAAATGAGTTTACTTCTTATACTGGAATTTGCAGACTGCTTTCAAGCT
>WNGN01003865.1_pt1 | contig 10226 bp, 10 predicted proteins | sample 5400561 | NCBI WGS metagenome assembly WNGN01 (sample SAMN13153379, study PRJNA577476) | soil metagenome | isolation source: 115 cm soil or saprolite under Garry oak tree replicate 2 | place: USA:California | collected 2016-06-15 | reverse complement strand
GAAGGCGGCCGAGGACTGGCGGCGGCAGGGGCGCAAGGTCGCGCTCGCCACAGTGGTCGAGACCTGGGGCTCGGCGCCGCGGCCGGTCGGCTCGAACCTGGTGATCGACCAGGAGGGCAATTTCCTCGGCTCGGTCTCGGGCGGATGCGTCGAGGGCGAGGTCGTCACCGAGGCGCTCGACGTGATCGACAGCGGCAAGCCGAAGACGCTCGAGTTCGGCGTCGCCGACGAAACCGCATGGCGCGCGGGCCTCTCCTGCGGCGGGACGATCCGCGTCTACGTCGAGAAGGTGGACTAGCGCGCGAAAGCAATCGATGCGCCTCGACGTCCTCGTCGCCCTCAATACCGAACGCGCCGCGCGGCGCGCGGCGATCGTCGTGACCAATGAGCAGACCGGCACGCAACGCCTGGTCAAAGCCGCGGAGGTGGCGAAGGATCCGCTGCGCGAGACCTTGGAGGCGCGGCTGCGCTCGGGCAAGAGCGGCGCCGCGGACACGCCGGAGGGCCACGTCTTTCTTGCCGTCCACGTGCCGCCGCCGCGGCTGGTGATCACCGGCGCGGTGCACATCAGCCAGGCGCTGGCGCCGATCGCGCGCGTGGTCGGCTACGACGTGACGATCGTCGACCCGCGCACGGCGTTCGCCACCAAGGAGCGGTTTCCCGACGTGCCGGTCGTCGCCGAGTGGCCGGACACCGCGCTGCCGCCGCTCAATGTCGATCGCTATACGGCGTTCGTCGCGCTCACCCATGATCCGAAGATCGACGACCCGGCGCTGCTGCATGCGCTGTCGCGCGACTGCTTCTACATCGGCGCGCTCGGCTCCAAAAAGACGCACGGCCGGCGGGTCGAGCGGCTGAAAGGGCAGGGCGTGAGCGAGGAGGCGCTCGGGCGCATCCATGCGCCGATCGGGCTGCCGATCGGCGCGGTGTCGCCGGCCGAGATCGCGGTCGCCATCATGGGCGAGATCACGACGCGGCTGCGCCTGCCGGCGGGGGCCGGGCGATGAAGTTCGGGGCGGTCCCGCGCGACGAGGCCGAGGGCGCGATCGCCGTCCACTCGATCCGCCAGGGCGGCTTCGTGCTCAAGAAGGGCACGCTGATCGGCAAGGCCGAGATCGCCGGGCTTGCCGCGGCCGGCATTGGCGAGGTGACGGTGGCGCGGCTCGAGCCGGGCGACGTGCCGGAGGACGTGGCGGCCGGCGAGATCGCCGCCACGCTCGCCGGCGAAGGCGTACACGTCGATCGCGCCTTCACCGGCCGCGCCAATCTGTTCGCCGAGAACGCCGGCGTGCTGGTGGTCGACCGCGCGGCGATCGACGCGCTCAACCGCATCGACCCGTCGATCACGCTGGCGACGCTTGCCGCCTTCGCGCCGGTCGTCGCCGGCAAGATGATCGCGACGGTGAAGATCATTCCGTTCGCGGTGAGCAAGACCGCGCACGCGCAGGCGCTCGCCGTGGCGGCGAAGATGAAGCCGCTGGTGCGGATCGCGCCCTATCGGGTGAAGAAGCTCGGCATCGTCTCGACCCTGCTGCCGGGCCTCGCCGACAAGGTGATCGAGAAGACCCTGCGCATCACGGCGGACCGGATCGCGCCGGCCGGCGCGACCATCGTCGCCGAGCGGCGGGCGCCGCACGAGACGCGCGCGCTTGCCGCGGCGATCGAGGAGGTGCTCGATGCCGGGGCGGAGCTGGTGATCGTGTTCGGCGCCTCGGCCATCGCCGACACGCGCGACGTGATCCCGGCGGCGGTCGAGGCGGTCGGCGGCCGCATAGGGCATTTCGGCATGCCGGTCGACCCCGGCAATCTCCTGCTGATCGGTGAGGCGCGCGGCAAGCCCGTGCTCGGCGCGCCCGGCTGCGCGCGCTCGCCCAAGGAGAACGGGTTCGACTGGGTGCTGATGCGCCTCCTCGCCGGGCTCGAGGTGTCGCGCGAGGACATCATCGGCATGGGCGTCGGCGGCCTCCTGATGGAGATCGTCACGCGGCCGCAGCCGCGCGAGGGCAAGCTCGCCGCGGACGGCCGCAAGGTGGCGGCGATCGTGCTCGCGGCCGGCCGCTCGACCCGCATGGGCGGGCCGAACAAGCTCATGGAGGAGATCGGCGGCCGGGCGCTGGTGCGCATCGCCGCCGAGCAGGCGCTCGCCTCGCGCGCGCGCCCGGTGATCGTGGTGACCGGCCACGAGCGGGCGCGGGTCGAGGCGGCGCTCGCCGGGCTGCCGGTGCGCCTCGTGCACAACCCGGATTATGCCGCCGGCCTCTCGACCTCGCTCAAGGCCGGGCTCGCCGCGGTGCCGTCGCAGGCCGACGGCGCCATCGTCTGCCTCGGCGACATGCCGCAGGTCGATGCGGCGCTGATCGACCGGCTGCTCGGCGCCTTCGATCCCGCGCGCGACGCGCTCGTGGTGGTCCCGACCATCGAGGGCAAGCGCGGCAACCCGGTGGTGTGGTCGCGGCGGTTCTTCCCCGACCTGATGGCGATCGAGGGGGACGTGGGCGCGCGCCACCTGATCGCCGCCAACGCCGAGGTGGTCGCCGAGGTGCCGGTCGATGACGCCGGCGCCCTCATCGACGTGGACACGCCGGACGCGCTCTCGGCGGTGCGCGCGGAGCTCGAGCGGATCGCCGCGGGGCAGTGATACCGGATCATCGTTGGCTTCGTTGTGCCAAACCGTGACGCAGCATCATCGTTGGGTTCGTTCTGCCAAACCATAGCCGTAGGGTGGGCAAAGCCGCGGGACGCGGCGTGCCCACGCGTTGGTTGAAGCGCGCACGTGGGCACGGCGCTTCGCGCCCCCGTCTTCGCGGGGGCAGGCTCTTTGCCCACCCGGACTTCGGATGTGACGCGCGACGGCGATGGCGCATCGCAGATTGAGTTTCGGCGGTTATTGACGGCAGGCGGCGCGCATAGCAGAATTATGTCATGTTCCGCATCGTGGTCCGCCCGCGCGCAGCGGCCCAAGTCCGGCGGCTGCGTCGTGTCGATGCCGTTGCGATCCTCGATGCGATGGAGACCCACTTGCGGCACGAGCCGGACCGCGTGAGTCGGAGCCGAATCAAACGGCTACGCGGAACCTTTACTGCCGCTTACCGGCTGCGTGTGGGGGACTATCGCGTCTTCTATGATATCGTGGAGGCGAAGGTGGTCGTCATCGCGGTGCTGCACAAGCGGGAGACGGCCGAGTTCTACCGGGAGGAAGCGCCATGAAGACGATGACCGTGTTCGAGGCCCGGAACCATTTCGCGAGGACGCTCGAGGCCGCGAAAGAGGACGTGATCATCGTCACCCGCAACGGGCGGCCGGTGGCGGCGATTCAGGCGATCGACGACGACGACATCGAGGATCTCCTTCTCGAGCGCTCCGAGCGGTTCTGGGCCATGATCGCTCGCGCCCGGCGCGGGAAACCGATTGCGATCGAAGCGCTGCGCAAGCAGGTCACCGGGCGCCGGCCGGCGCCTGCTCGGACGGCTGCTTCGCGTGCCCGCCGTCGGGCACGCTGACCCCATCAAATTGACCCCTCGCTTTCATTTTTGGTTCGTGTCTTGGCAAGCGTCTACAGGCGCTTACAAACTGTCGCCTACGTCGACTTCGATTTTCGATTTTCGTGTTTACAGAAATTTACAGGCGGCCGAGCCCCTCCCTTTGGATGTGAGCTGCTTCCGCACTTGCGGGTGGCGCAGTTGCGCCGCCGGCCGCGGGCGGACGACCGACGGGCGATTCCTGGATGAGGGCCAGGACGTCGGGACTGATCGTCATTGGTATTCCGGGCCCGTCGAGCGGCGAGGCGAGGACGGTGGCGCGTAGGGCATCGGCCACGAAACCTGTATTTTCCCTGATATTTACAGGCTGGCGCTCCGCGGCCGGCGGCGCATCGGCGACGGGCCCGGGCACGATGGCCGCGGGCGCACCAGTCGGTGCATCATCCGTCGTGGCCTGATCCTCATTGATCTGCATCGATCCTCCATTGGTCCGCACTGATCCTCCATTGGTCTGCATTGATTCCAATATTGATTCCGGCATTGATTCCGCATCGATCTCCATTGATCCCGTCTCGCCGCCGGCAACGATAACGTCCTGATTCTCTTGATTGTTTGGATGTCCGTTGGCGGAAAATAATTCCCCATTGATCTGATGCGGTTCGATTGGGGGACGCGCCGTCCCCGGCTCACCGAGCCGGGCGGCCAATTGCGCCACCACGTCGCGCAGTTGGGCGATCTCTCCTGCGAGTTCGATGGATTGCCGGGTCGCCGGGGACGCCGGGACAAGGGCGAGCGCCTGCCGCACGTAGGCGAGGAGGCCGGAGGCTTCGGCGGCCGTGATCTCGCCCTCGCCGAGCGCGTGAGTGATCTGCGCGACCGCCGGCGCCCGGTCGGCTGCCGAGACCAGGGCCGGCAGCTCCAATTCCACCGGCCGCTGGCGGCTGACCGGCATCACGCGCTCGGCGACGAGGCGCATCGCCGTCGGGTTGCCCTGCCTGGCGTGGATGATGAGGTCGCCCATGAAGGTCGCCGCCAGCTCGGTCAGCTCGACCTCGGCGCGACGGTTGACCTTATTGCGGCAGCCGCGCGGGCGGCCGGCCGGATTGCCGCTCTGGCCTTTGACGAAGGGCATGGGTGGTCTCCTGTCGAAAATCCTTTCGGTTTGAAAGAAACATGCAGGTAGGGAACCGTCAATCTTTTTCGCATGTCGTCGTTTGGCCCGTTGATATCCAATGTCCCGCGGGATATCTGTGCATCTTCAGTCGCTTGGCGGGGAACAACGGAGGTGAAAATCTATCCGAAGGGTCTTTTATTTCAAACTTCACAGTTTTGTGAAGACGGCCTGTGCGATCAACGCTTGGAGCTCGAGCGGATCGCCGCAGGACGGGGACAATCCGCCCGGGACCGGCCCCTTGCGGAACGCGATCCGCGGCATTATGACTGACTGGTCAGTCAGTGCAGGAGCCGGGGCGATGGCTCGCTCATCAGGACGCACCGCGCCCGTGCCGCGGCGCCGGGCGCCGGCCCGACGCCGTAACGAGGTCAACACGGCGCGCCGCGAGGCCATCCTGGCGGCGGCGCTCGACGAGTTCTCGGCCTCGGGCTTTGCCGCGGCGCGGCTCGACGACGTGGCGCGGCGCGCCGGCGTCGCCAAGGGCACCATCTATCTCTACTTCCGCGACAAGGAAACGCTGTTCCAGGAGCTGGTCCGCTCGGTGATCAGCCCGCTGGTCGCGCGGTTCGAAACCACGGTCGAGATCGACCTGCCGGCGCGGGTCGTCGCCGAGCGCATCGTCGAATTGTTCGTGCGCGAGGTCTACGGCACGCGGCGCAAGGACGTGATCCGGCTGATCATCACCGAGGGCCCGCGGTTTCCCAAGCTCGCCGAGTTCTACTACCGCGAGGTGATCTCCCGCGTCATCGCCGCGGTGCGCGGCCTGCTGCACCGCGCCGCGGCACGCGGCGAGGTCGGGGCGGAGGCGCTGGCGCGCTTCCCGCAATTGCTCGTCGCGCCGGGCCTGGTGGCGATCATCTGGAGCGGACTGTTCGACCGCTTCGAGCCGCTCGACGTCGAGGCGCTGATGCGCGCGCATCTCGATCTCCTGTTCGGCGAGAGGAGGGCGCCATGACGGGCCGGCGCCGCATCGCATGCCTGGCGGCGCTCGCCGCGCTGGCGCTCGCCGGGTGCAACGGCGCGGTCGATCCGGGCTTCCAGGGCTGGGTCGAGGCGGAGATGCTGTTCGTCGGCCCGGACGAGCCCGGCCGGGTCGACACCCTCGCGGTGCGCGAAGGCGACAAGGTCGAGGCCGGGGCGCCCCTGTTCTCCGTCGATGCCGACCTGCAGCAGGCGGACGTGATGCAGGTGAGCGCCACGGTCGCCAACATGCAGCGCAACCTCGATCGCGCACGCGACCTGCTCAAGACCAGCGCCGGCACGCAGAAGGCCTATGACGACGCCCAGCAGGCGCTGCGCGAGGCCGAGGCGCGACTGAACTCGGCGAAGACGCGCCTCGACCGCCGCAAGGTGGCAAGTCCCGCCGCCGGCACGGTCCAGCAAATCTATTTTCGCCCGGGCGAAATGGTCCCGGCCGGCCGGCCGGTCCTCGCCCTGCTGCCGCCCGGCAACATCAAGCTGCGCTTCTTCGTGCCCGAGGCCCTGCTGCCGAAGATCGCGCTCGGCGACGGCGTGGCGGTGCGCTGCGACGGCTGCCCCGCCGATCTTGCCGCGCGGGTCAGCTTCATCTCGCGCAGCGTCGAGTACACGCCGCCGGTCATCTACAGCCTCGATGAGCGGGCGAAGCTCGTGTTTCTGGTGGAGGCGCGGCCGGCGCGTCCGGACAATCTGCGGGTCGGCCAGCCGGTGACCGTCATGCTCGGCGAGCACGAGGCGGCGCGATGAGCGTGCCCGACATCGTCATCGACGTGCATGGGCTGACCAAGCGCTTCGGCGGCCGCCCGGTCGTGCGCGACCTGTCGATGCAGGTGCGCCGCGGGACGATCTACGGCTTCCTCGGCCCGAACGGCTCGGGCAAGACCACGACCATCCGCATGCTGTGCGGCCTGCTCACGCCCGACGAGGGGCAGGGCACCTGCCTCGGCTACGACATCCGCACCGAGACCGAGAAGATCAAGCGCCGCATCGGCTACATGACGCAGCACTTCAGCCTCTATCACGATCTGTCCGTGCGCGAGAACCTCGAGTTCGTCGCCCGGCTCTACGGGCTCGCCGACCCGCGCGGCGCCGCCAAGGCGATGATCGACCGGCTCGGCCTCGGCGGCCGCGAGGACCAGCTCGCCGGCACGCTCTCGGGCGGCTGGAAGCAGCGGCTCTCCCTCGGCGCCTGCACCCTGCCGAACCCGCAGCTGCTGCTGCTCGACGAGCCGACCGCCGGCGTCGACCCCAAGGCGCGGCGCGAGTTCTGGTCGGAGATCCATGCGCTCGCCGGCGAGGGCCTGACCGTGCTGGTCTCGACCCATTACATGGACGAGGCCGAGCGCTGCCACGAGATCGCCTATATCGCCTACGGCGTCCTCCTCGTGCACGGCACCGCCGACGAGGTGGTCGAGCGCTCGGGGCTCACCACCTACGCGGTGAGCGGGGAGGGGCTCGCCCGGCTCGCGGCCGAGCTGGCGCATGCGCCCGGCGTTGACATGGTGGCGCCGTTCGGAACGAGCCTGCACGTCTCCGGCCGCGACCGCGCCGCCCTCGAAGCGGCGATCGCGCCTGACCGCGACGATCCGGCGCTGACCTGGACGCACGCCGAGCCCACGCTCGAGGACGTGTTCATCGAGCTGATGGGCCGCAGCCCGGACAACTTTCAATGAACGCGACGGCGGGCAACGGAGCAGGCGGGTTCCGGCGCCGGGTCGGCGCCATGGTGCTCAAGGAGTTTCTCCAGCTGCGCCGCGACCGCATCACGTTCGCGACCATGATCACCATCCCGCTGCTCCAGCTCGTGCTGTTCGGCTACGCGATCAACACGACGCCGCGCGACCTGCCCACCGCGGTGCTGGTGCAGGAGACGAGCGACGTCGGCCGCTCGATCCTCGCCGCGCTGCAGAACACGAAGTACTTCAAGCTGGTGCGCGAGGCGCATAGCGTCGCCGAGCTCGACGGCCTGCTCGCCGCCGGCGAGGTGCTGTTCGCCGTCGAGATCCCCGCCAACTTCGAGCGCGGGCTGCGGCGCGGCGACCGGCCGGCGCTGCTGGTCGCCGCCGACGCCACCGACCCGGTAGCCGCGGGATCGGCGCTGGGCGCGCTCGCCCAGGTGGTGCAGACCGCGCTGCAGAACGACCGGGCGATACCGGCCGCCGTGCCCCCCGCGTTCGAGATCCGCACCCACGCGCGCTACAACCCCGCCGCCGTCACCCAGCTCAACATCGTGCCCGGGCTGCTCGGCACCATCCTCACCCTGACCATGCTGATCTTCACCGCGCTCTCGGTCACCCGCGAGACCGAGCGCGGCACCATGGAAAGCCTGCTCGCCATGCCGATCACGCCGGTCGAGATCATGCTGGGCAAGATCGTGCCCTACGTGCTGATCGGCATCATCCAGGCGGTGCTGATCCTCGCCGCCGGCGTGCTCCTGTTCCGCGTGCCGATCGTCGGCAACGTCGCGCTGCTCGCCGTCCTGACCACGCTGTTCATCGCCGCCAACCTGTCGATCGGCTACACGTTCTCGACGCTGGCGCAGAATCAGCTGCAGGCGATACAGATGGCGATGATGTTCTTCCTGCCGAACATCCTGCTGTCGGGATTCGCGTTTCCGTTCCTCGGCATGCCGGTATGGGCGCAGTGGATCGGGGAAGCGCTGCCGCTGACCCATTTCATCCGCATCGTGCGCGGCATCCTGCTCAAGGGCTCCTCGCTCGCCGACCTGCACGTCGAAGCCCTGTGGCTCGTCGGCCTGATGCTGCTGGCGATGACGATCGCGGTGACGCGGTTCCGGCGCACGCTGGATTGAGCGAAACCCTCATCCTGAGGAGGCCGCACCGATCTCGGGTTTACCCGAGATCGGCATTATGATGCGCAAGTCGGCTACAGCCGACTTGCGTGCGGCCGTCTCGAAGGATGGTCAAGGGCGGCACCTATTTCCATCCTTCGAGACGCGTCGCTTCGCGGCGCTCCTCAGGATGAGGTCTTCGTTCGCTTCGCCATTCGCTATTCACCATTTGCTATTCGCCCTGTTGTCTCCTGAGCAAGCGGAGACGAGCGAACAGCAGCGAGTAGTTGAACACCGCCCTCATCCTGAGGAGGCCGCACCGATCTCGGGTTTACCCGAGATCGGCATTATGATGCGCAAGTCGGCTACAGCCGACTTGCGTGCGGCCGTCTCGAAGGATGGTCAGGCGCGCGCCCGGGTGCTGCCATTTGCCGTCGCACGCCGACGGAAGCGTTACCGGCCCACGTGCGGCTTCAACGACCTTGAACCGCGCGGCGCTCCGCTGCGACTAAATCAAGTCATCTGCGACCCGTCGCGCGCGGCGGGCGCGACTGCGTCGATCGAAAGGACCACACGATGAAGAGCCCTGTTCCGGCACGCGTGACGCGTCGCGCCCTTGTGGCGGTCGCCCTGGCGATGGGAACGCAGGCAGCCTGGGCGCAGGACAAGCCGGCGACGACGCTGTTCAAGGTGATCACCGTCAAGGACGAGATCGTGATCGGCCTCACGTCCGAGGAGTTGGGCGGGCTGGGCGGGCAGGACGCGGGCGCGGTCGCGCGCGCGCTCGCCGCCAAAGGCGAGCTGACCGTGTGGCAATACGCGGTGCGCAAGGCGCCGAACGGCGACCTGCAGCAGACGCCGCTGCGCAAGATCGGGCTCCTCGCCAACAGCTCGCTGCGGGTCGAACCCTATTCCACGCCGCTGGCGGTCCTTCCGCACGAGTGAGGGCGAAGCGATGGACGACGCCATGAGCCGAATGCTGCGAGGGGCCGCGGTTGTTGCGCACCGCACAGCGACATGGTCGGCCGGTCTCATGGCGGCGGCCATCTTTGCAACCGCGGCGTCGGCGGGCGACGCGGACCTGTGCAAGGACTTTCGCGCCCCGCCCGAGGCCGCGATCGCCGCGTGCGACCGGGCGATCGCCGCCGGCAAGCTGCGCGGCCGCGCGCTCGCGGACATCTATGCGCGGCGCGGCCGCGGCTTCGAGCGCAAGGACGCGCACGATCGCGCCTTGGAGGACTTCAATCAGGCCATCAGGCTCGCTCCCGACTGGGCCGAGCTGCACGCCGACCGCGCCAACGCCTATCTGGGCAAGCGCGATATCGACCGCGCCATCGCGAACTTCGATCAGGCCATCCGCCTCGACCCGAAGCTCGCCCGCGCCTATGTCGGCCGCTCGACCGCGTGGGGCGCCAAGGGCGACAACGACCGCTCGCTCGCCGATGCGGACGCGGCGCTGCGCCTCGATCCCAGGGAAGCGGTCGCCCGCAACAACCGCGCCGCCGCGCTCATGTCGCGCGGCGAGCTCGACCGCGCCATCGCCGAGCTCGACCAGGCGATCAAGCTCAGCCCGCAGGTCGCGATCTTCTACTTCGGCCGCGCCAACGTCCGGCGCGACAAGGGCGAGGCGGCGCACGCGCTCGCCGACTACGACCAGGCCATCAGGCTCGATCCGCATCTCGCCAATGCGTTCAACAATCGCGGCGAGGTCTATCGCAAACAGGGCCATTTGGACCGCGCCATCGCCGACTTCGATCAGGCTCTTCGCGAAGCGCCCGGCCTGGCTGCGGCCTTCACGCGGCGC
>WNGN01012634.1_pt1 | contig 10227 bp, 7 predicted proteins | sample 5400561 | NCBI WGS metagenome assembly WNGN01 (sample SAMN13153379, study PRJNA577476) | soil metagenome | isolation source: 115 cm soil or saprolite under Garry oak tree replicate 2 | place: USA:California | collected 2016-06-15 | reverse complement strand
TCCGAGCTGCGCTACGCCACCCTCGACGACCTCTTCGAAGCCGTCGGCGAGACCCTCGCCTCCCCCGCCTGGATCGTCCACCAGCTCCTCACCCAACCACCGCCGGACTGATCTCCGCCGCCCGGTACGGCGAATTTGACGGTCTCCAGAAGCCGGCAGGCGATAGCTTCCCGGCGCCGCAGTCGGTCCGGTCAGCCGGAAGCCGGCGGTTCCGGCGGCCGGCGCTCGCGCAGCACCTGCGTCCCGGCCTCCGGGTCGACGCCCGCGATGACCTCGGTGTCCTCCTGAGCGGAGGGCTCCACGGGCTCCAGGACGTCGGTGTCGGAGCCGGTGGCCTTGGGCTGCTGGCTGCCTCGGTGTGGCCAGCCGGGGAGGCGGAACGCCTCCGGGCCGACCGGCGGCTCGATCGAGTCCAGGTCAGGGACCTCCGGGACCGGCCCGGCCGCGGCCGCCGATCCACCGAGCGCCCGGTCCCTCCCCCGCGAGCCGCCGCGCGCGCCCACCAGCACGGCGATGCCGAGCAGGACGAGCAGGCCGGGCCACAGCCAGCGGGCGTGGTTGAAGATATCGAACCTCCCGATCATGAACAGGATCCCGGAGCCGGTGAACAGCAGTCCGAAGATGAAGGCGATCGGGTCGAAGTCGTGACGTTGCAGGGCATCGCTGGTGCGCATGGCGGGTCTCCTACGGTCCGCGGGTGACGACGATCTGGCCGACGCCGAGATGGAGGTCGAGGGTCAGGCGGCCGAGCTTCGAGCCCCCGCCCTCGTTCACCGTGTCCGTGACCTGGAGCCCTCCGCTGCTCGGGCGGCCGAACACGGTCATCTCCCCGGCGCCGATCCTCGAGGTCACCGTGACGGGCTGGCCATCTGGCACCTTCACGTTCAGGTCGCCCACGCCCATCCTGACGGTGACCCGGCGTGGCGTTGCGCCGAAGTCGACATGGCTGAGGTCGAGCGTCAACTGCCCGGCGGAGAGCCGGTACTCGGGCTGGACCGCGTCCAGGGTCAACGGCTGCTCGATCTGCTGGCCGGTCCGGCCCCTGACCGGAACGTCGCTGGCCACGCTGACCACCGCCATCACCGGCACGAGCAGGAGGCCGAGCAGGATCAGCCACCAGGCTCTCCCCCGCACGCTGCCCACCAGCAGCCCCACGCCGATGACGCTGAGCACCAGCGCCACGATCCTGGCCGGTGTCAGGTTCACCACGCCGAGGTTGTCGAGCGCGCTGGCCACGCCGACCGCCAGCAGCGCGGCGGCCACCGTCAACCAGCCGAGCATCGACCGGGAGCGTGGTCGCCGCTCGGCCACGCTGGTTGGTGCGGCCCCCCAGCCCGCCGGGGAGGCGGCGGAGCCCCAGCCGCTCTGGGTCGTGGGCGCGCCGGCGGCTCCCGGGTGCCACTCGCTGCCTGGGGGCTGCCCGGTGGACGCGTCCCAGGCGGGGCGGGTGTCGTCATGAGCGACCGGCTGCGTCGCGGTCGCGTAGGCCGCACCGGACGGTTCGGCCGACGGGCCCTGGCCGCCCTGGGACGGCTGCGGCGCCTGCCCGGGTCCGTGCTGCCCCCACTGCTCGCCGGGCTGCTGGCCGCCAGCCGGTGGCGTGGGGGAGCCGGGCGGCCATGGCGAGGCGGACCCGGGCGCCTGCTCTGGCCGGTCCTGGACCATCAGCAGCACACCGACGCCGATCAGCAGCAGGGCGAACACCACGGTCGGCCGCGCGAACGGGCCAACCAGCAGCAGCACCGCCAGGATCATGGCGCCGATCGCGAGGTAGCTCTTGGCGCCGCCCTGGCGCAGGGCAGCGACGATCGGCGGATCGCCCTGGTCGGGGCCCGTAGGCGGCGGCGGACCTGCCGCCCCGCCGTCGGAGACCGCCGGCAGCAGCGCCCACAGCAGCAGGTAGATCAGCAGCCCGGTGCCGCCGGCAAGCGCCAGCGCGACGAAGCCGATCCGGAAGATGACGGGGTCGACCCCGAAATACGTGCCGAGGCCGCTGGCGACCCCGCCGATGACGCGGTTGTCCATCCGTCGGGTCAAGCGCCTGAGCGGCGCCGGCGGCGGGTACCCGCCGTGCGGCGGATACGGCTGCCCCGGAGCCGGATACCCCGGCCCGCCCGGCTGGCCGGGACCACCCACGCCCGGCCCGCCCGGCTGGGCAGGCCCGCCCAGGCCCGGGCCGCCCGGGCCCGCCCCCGGCCCGCCCGGCTGGGCAGGGCCGGGGGGCGGTGTGTGCTGCTGGGTTGGGTCCGGTTGGGGTGGGGGCGGGGTCGGCTCCCCCGTCGCCGGCTGGTGCTCGCCGGGCCGCTCGAACCCGGTCTGCTCTTCCTGCATGATCTCGAGCCTCCTCGCGCCGCTCATGCTGGTCGCCGCCCTGGCACCGGCGGTGACCATGCACAGCCTCCCCCCGCGCGGACCCGATCACCATCGGGGATCGCCCTGGAACATCCCTGACCTCTTGGGGGTCAGCGTCAGGGTCATACCCCGTGGCGCACGCCCGTGGCGGATGCCACCATTGGGCCATCACCCCGAACACCCAGGTGGTTGGCCCAGAGCCCGCCGCAAGCGACGAGGAGCAGGCAGACGGGTCAGACCAGCGCACCACAGCGGGAGACGCCGTCCACCAGGCCGGCGCACCCCGGGCTGCCGTCCCGCGGCAGGCTGCGGCTCGACGCACTGGCGTTCACCCGCAGCCGCGGCAACCGCGTCATCGCCGGCGTGGCCGGCGGGCTGAGCGAACGGCTCGGCGTCGACCCGGTCCTCACCCGGATCGCGTTCGTGCTGCTCACCATTGCCGGCGGCGTCGGCCTGGTGGCCTACGTCGTGCTGGCGTTCGCGAGCGAGGAGCCTGGCCCGCGGCGACCGGCCATCTGGCGGGAGCCCACCCGCCGCCGCACCTTCGGCTTCGCCCTGGTGATCGCCGGCGCCATGCTGCTGCTGCGCGAGGTCGGCGTGTGGTTCGGGGACCGCGTGGTCTGGCCGGTGACGCTGGCCGCGATCGGCTCGGCGGTGATCTGGGCGCGCGGGAGCGACGACGACCGCGGCCGCTGGCTCCAGAGCGCGCAGAGCGGCAACTCGATCGAGACGCTGTTCGGCGACCGCGCCTCCATCCCAAGGGTCGTGGTCGGCGGGCTGATGGTCGCCACCGGCATGGGCTACGCGCTGGCCACTACCGACACGCTCGCCGCCGCCGGCAGCGCGCTGCTGGCCATCGCCGTCACCACCGCCGGGCTGGTGCTGATCCTGGGGCCCTGGATCCTGCGGCTGTACCGGGCGCTCACCGAGGAGCGGCGCGAGCGCATCCGCTCCGCCGAGCGCGCCGAGATGGCCGCCCATCTGCACGACTCCGTGCTGCACACGCTCGCGCTGATCCAGCGCGCCGACGCCCCCATGGAAGTGGTGACCCTGGCCCGCCGCCAGGAACGCGAGCTGCGCTCCTGGCTGTACGGGCAGCCGGCGCCGCTGGAACAGGAGCGGCTGGGGACCGCGGTGGAGGCGCTCGCCAGCCGCGTCGAGGAGCTGCACGCCATCGCCGTGGACGTGGTCGTGGTCGGCGACGAGCCGCTCGACGAGCGCTCCCGCGCGGTCGTGCTCGCCTGCCAGGAGGCGGCCGTCAACGCCGCCAGGCACTCCGGCGTGACCAACGTCTCGGTCTACGTGGAGGCCGAGCCCGACGGCATCACCGCCTACGTGCGCGACGAGGGCAAGGGCTTCGACCCCGACGCGGTCCCACCGGACCGGCGCGGCATCCGTGACTCCATCCGCGGGCGGATCGAGCGCCAGGGTGGCACGGTGACGATCACCAGCGAGCCGGGGGGCGGCACGGAGGTCGCCCTGCACCTGCCCAGGGAGAGGAGATGAACCGGTGAGCGGAGCGATCCGGGTGTTCCTGGTCGACGACCATCATTTCTTCCTCTCCGGGCTACGCGCGGAGCTTGGAGCCCAGTTCGAGATCGTCGGCGCCGCCGGCGACGTGGACAGCGCGGTCGAGGGCATCCGCCGCACTGTTCCCGACGTGGTGCTGCTGGACGTGCACCTGCCGGGTGGCGGCGGCCGCGCCGTGCTCGAGAGCGTCCGCCAGACCCACACCGACATCCTCTTCCTGGCGCTGTCGGTCTCGGACGCCGCCGACGACGTGATCGGCGTCATCCGCGCCGGCGCCCGGGGCTATGTCACCAAGTCGATCTCGCCTCCGGACCTGGCCAACGCCATCCGGCGGATCCACGGCGGCGACGCGGTGTTCTCCCCCCGGCTGGCCGGCTTCGTGCTGGACGCCTTCCACGGCGAGCTGACCGGGCCGATCGACCCGGAGCTGGACCAGCTCACCGCGCGCGAGCGGGAGGTGCTGCGCCACATCGCCCGAGGCTTCACCTACAAGGAGGTCGCGCGGCGCCTCCACCTGCGTCGTCGAGGCAGTACTCCGACCGCTACTGGGTGGTGCTGGTTGCGCCGGAGTCGCCCGCCTGGTCGGGGCAGGGCGGGAGGGTGGTGGTGGTCGTGGTCGGATCGGTGGTCGTGGTGGTCGTGGTGCTGCTGGTGCTGGTCGACGTGGTCGTGGTGGCGCAGGGCGCAGTGGTGGTCGTGGTGCTGCTGGTGGTGGTCGACGAGCTGCTCGGCGCCGCGGTGGTCGGCGGCGCGGTGGTGGGCGGTTGGGTCGTGGGCGCCTTCGTCGAGGTGGTGGAGCTGGACGACGAGGAGCTGACATGGGTGCTGGGCGCCGTCGGCGAGGTCGTCGCGCCCGCTGAGGAGGGCGTGGCGATCGCGCCGCCAGAGGTGGTGGCGACCCCGGTCCCGCCCGCGGCCACGCCCGGCTGGATCGAGGAGCTGGGGCCGGCCGGCACCTGCACCTCGAGCAACGAGCCCTGCCCCTCGTGCTGCAGGTAGAAGTTGGCCCAGGCGATGACCGCGTTCACGTAGTCAAGGGAGTGGTTGTAGGCGTAGATCGCGCGCCGCAGATTCGCCTGGTCCGACAGCGGGCCCCCGCCGCTCAGGCAGAGGTAGCCCGCGGCGCTCACGGCGGCGTCGAAGAGGTTGTTCGGATTGGCGATGCCGTCGCCGTTGCCGTCCCGCCCCAGCGACTGCCAGGTGGACGGGATGAACTGCATCGGCCCGACCGCACGGTCCCACACCGCGTCGCCGTCGAGGCGGCCGCCGTCGGTGTCGTGGATGGTGCCGGTGTTGGGTGCGCCGTTGAGCACCGGGCCGAGGATGGTCGGAGTGACATCGCCAGTCGAGCTGAAGCGGGTCTGGGCGCCGAAGTGCCGGCCGTGGTTGGACTCGATCCGGCCGATGCCGGCCAGCACGCTCCACGACAGCTTGCAGCTCGGGTCGAAGCCCGAGGCCCAGCTCTCCGCGTAGCGGTACGCGCGCAGCGCCATCGCGGGGATCTCGTTGTCGGAGGCGGTGGGCGTGGTGACCGTTGGCGTCGGCGCGGCGGCTCCGGGACCGGCGGCGGCCTGCTGCGCGGCGGCCGCGGCGGCCGAGGGGTCGGCTCCGGCGGCACGACCCCGCAGCCAGGCCTGGTAGCGGGCGGCGGCCTCGTCCTGGGCGCTCAGGCCAAGCCCGTCGCCGAGCGCGCTGCCGCTGCTCTGGCCCGGGACCAGGCTCGGCAGCGTCGCCAGGGCGGCCAGCGCCACCAGCGCCCACATGGCCCCTGCCTGGTAGCGGCGGAACGCGAGACCGGGGAGGCGGAACTCGCGGTGGGGGCGGAGGATCTTCAGCTTTGGAAGGCGGATCTTGAGGTGTGGAGGACGCGGCATGAGGATCTCCGGTACGGCGGGTCACTTCCATGGGAACACACCACAGCGGATACCAACACCCCCGCCGCGACCGATCGGGCCCTTCCGGCGAGCGCCGTAGAACCCTCCCCCGGGCCGTCCGGTGCCAAACCCCAACGACCTGCCCGAGTTTCCTTATTCGCATCGCTCTGTCATTCTTTGGCTGCTGCCAGGCAGACATCACTTCGTGGACGGCGTCAGTGCATGACGCCCCCATGAGGGACGAGGGGGGCATCCACGCCAGCCGGTGGGCCGGTTCCCGGATGGCGGGGATTTGGAGGGAGGGCGGTGGCCGAGGGGGCCCACGGCAAGCGATTTTCGCCTGCGCTCACGCTCTACCGTCTCGCGCTCACGGTGCCGGCGGCCGTCTGGCTCGGGTTCGAGCTGGCCCGCGCGCCAGCCGATCTGGACCCCTCGATGCTGCAGTGGATCGTGCTGCTGGCGGTGGTCGAGCTGGTGGCCACCGAGGCGTGGGGCGGTCCCGGCCTGAGCGTCGCGTTCGGGCTCCAGGTCACCGTGGCGATGCTGTACGACCCCTTGGCGGCCGGGCTGATCGCCTTCGCCGGTGCCTTCGACCCGCGCGAGCTCCGCGGCCAGATGCGCCCGCTGCACGACCTGTCCCACCGCGCCCTGGCGCTCAGCGTCGTGGCCATCGGCAGCGCCAGCTTCCACGCCCTGGCCGCAGGCGCCGCCGACACGCTGGCGCGGCTGGTGCCGGCGTATGCCGTGACGGTCACGCTGATGTACTTCGCGTTCCTGTGCGCCGACCTGCTCGACCGGATGCTGGAATCGGGCAGGGACGCGCGCGAGCTCCTCCGCGAAATGGACCGGGTCTCCCCCTACCGGTTCCCGTTGACCTTCCCCGGGATCGCCTGGTTCAGCCTGCCGGCGGCGCGCCTCGAGCAGACCGAGGGGCTCTGGCCGGTGATGATGGTCTTCGGGCTGACCGCCTACGGGCGCTGGGTCTGCATCAAGGCGTGGACGCTCAAGAACCGGCTCCAGGAGCGCAACGAGCTGCTGGACGCGCAGGCCAGGGAGCTGGCCGTGCACCTGTACCGCGAGCAGCGCACCGTGGCGGAGCTGGAGGAGCTGAGCCGGCTCAAGAGCCAGCTCGTGGCGATGGCCTCCCACGAGGTGCGCACTCCGCTGACGTCGATCGTCGGCTACGCGAGCGCCCTGCGCCGAATGCCGGGCAGCGCCGAGCCCGACAAGCGCCACGACTTCCTCGACATCATCGAGCGCCAGGCCAAGCGCCTGCTGAGCCTGGTGGAGCGCCTGCTGACGGCCTCCCGGCTGGAGAGCGGCAAGTTCGTCACCAGCCTCGGCCCCGTCTGTGTGGACGAGCTGTGCCACGAGGTGGTCGAGGGGCTGGGGGCCGACGGCGGCCGGGTCGTCATCGAGCTGCCGGACGACCTCCCGGACCCGGTCACCGACCGCCGCTTCCTCGCGCAGGTGCTCGGCAACCTGATCGAGAACGCGCTCAAGTACTCGCCCCGCGACCGGCCCTGCACGATCGGCGCCCGCCGCGAGGGCGACCACCTGGTCCTGTGGGTGCAGGACCACGGCATCGGCATCCCCGACGGCGAGCTTCGGCGCATCTTCGAGCGCTTCTATCAGGTCGACCGCACCGAGACGCGCCAGGTCGGCGGCGTCGGCCTCGGCCTCACGCTGGTCCGCGAGCTCGTCGAGGTCCTCGCCGGGACCATCGCGGTGCAGTCCGGGGTCGGGCGGGGCAGCCGCTTTACGGTCAGGCTGCCGCTGCGGCACCCGGCCGCCGGACAGACCGGAAGGACTACGAACGGGTCACGAACAAACATCTCGGATAACTCGATCAGCCCAATAGATGACCCGGGAATGTCCCCCATTCGGCGCCGGTCTAGTAACTTTTGATCACTGGTCGGGAACGGCCTGGTTTGCTCGTGTATCGTTGGAAGTCAGCTTGGGCACTTTCGTGTCGGAGCGCTACCGACCTCGAGCCCCTCCGAGGCCCGATGTGAGCGTTGAAAGCGCCGCTTTGAGGTTCAGCACCGCCGCGGGGGCGGTGCGGTTCCTCACGCCCCTGACCAGGACGGCACCGTGAGCCCGCAGCGGCTGTACCGCGTGGCGGCGGGGTCCTCGATCGCGCTGGTCGCGCTCTTCCTTCTCTGGGTGCACGGCGGCCTCGGCGGCCCGCTCGCTCAAGCCTTCGACGACCTGGCGATCGCGGCCGCCGCGCTGGCGGCGGGGCTCGCCTGCCTGTACTCGGCCAACCGGGGCCAGTACGGCTTCGGCCGCGCCTGGACGATCGCCATGCGGCGCGCCTGGCGGCTGCTCGGGGCCGCCGCCCTGTCCTGGGGCATCGGCCAGCTCATCTGGTCCCTGCTCGACCTGACCGGGGGAACGGGCGCGTCCTTCCCGTCGCCGGCGGACGCCTTCTTCCTGGCGGCGATCCCGCTGGTCGCCGCGGGAGTGCTCGCTTGGCCGACCGCGCCGGTCCGGGCGCTGGCGCAGGCCAGGACGCTGCTCGACGGGCTGCTGATCGCCTCGTCGCTGCTGTTCGCGGCCTGGGTGCTGGTGCTGGGCCCGACCTACCACGCCGGCGGTGACGCGCTGCTGCCCCGCGCGATCGGCCTGGCCTATCCCATCGGCGACCTGGTCCTGCTGACGATCGCCTTCTCGGTGCTCGTCCGCACGCGCGGGCGCGCGATCATCCAGCCGGCGCTGATCACCCTGGCGATCGTCTCCCTTGGCGTCGCCGACTCGGCGTTCGCCTATCTGGTCGGCAAGGGCACCTACGCCACCGGGGCATGGCTCGATCTCGGCTGGCTGGTCGCCTGGTTGTTCCTGGGGGTGGCGGCGCTCCGTCCGGCCCCGGCCGAGCTGCTGCGCGGCGACGACGACGAGCACGTCCCGATCTCCTGGTCACGCTTCTCCCTGCCATACGTGCCCCCGGCGATCGCGTTCGTGACCGGCACCGCCGTCCAGGCGGTCAGGGGGGAGCTGGAGCCGTTCCTGGTCTTCAACGGCGCCGTGATCGCCCTGTTCGTGTTCGCGCGCCAGGTCATCGCCAACATCGAGAACCAGCGGCTGCACCAGCGTGTGCGCAGCACCGTGGACCGGCTCTTCCAGCGCGAGGCGGAGCTGGAGACGGCGCTGCGGCGCGAGTACGCGGCCGCCGACCGCTTGCGGGCGATGTCGCAGATGAAGGACACCTTCCTGCGGGCGGTCTCGCACGACCTGCGCACGCCGCTGACAGCCATGCACGGCGTGGCGGTCACGCTGGAGCGGACCAAGCTCAACCTGCCCCGTGAGCAGGCGCTCGACCTGATCAAGATGATGATCGAGAAGACCCGCAAGATGGACCGGCTGCTGACGGACCTGCTCGACCTCAACCGGATAGAGGAGGGCATCCTCGAGCCGAACCGCACCCTGATCGACATCAAGGACCTGGCCCACCGGGTCGTGGACGAGGTCGACCAGCTCCGCGGCTGGCCGATCGAGATCGACGCCGAGCCGGTCCGGGCCGCCGTTGACGCCCCCAAGGTCGAGCGGATCGTGGAGAACCTGCTGCTCAACACGACCAGGCACACACCGCCGGGGACGCAGGTGTGGGTCCGCGCCCATGCCAGCGAGCGCGACCTCGAGCTGATCGTCGAGGACGCCGGCCCGGGTGTGCCCGCCGAGCTCGCCGGCACCATCTTCGAGCCGTTCCGGCAGGGCCAGACCCCCGCGGCCGCTCCTGGCAAGCAGGGCAAGGGCGTGGGCATCGGCCTGTCGCTGGTGGCGCGGTTCGCCCAGCTCCACGGAGGGCGCGCCTGGGTCGCCGAGCGGCCCGGCGGCGGCGCTTCCTTCCACGTGCTGCTGCCCGGCTGCGTCAAGCGTGCTGAGGGGACCGCCCAGCCGGCGGCCGCCGACGCCGGCAGCAGCCAGCCGGAGAGCCGTGGGCGCTCGACCGGCGCGCACGCCCCGGACGGCGGTGGCCAGCGCGGCATCCCCGAGACGGACCTGGAGCGGGTGCCACGCCCCTGAGCGCCGCCTCCCCAGCCCGCGCAGTTTGACCGTTTCCGCTGGCCAGCGCCTCCTTCGCCGGCTCAATCCCCTCTGCTACAGTGAGCGCGACTGACCGCGCGCCGCTGCCGGTCGACGGGGTGGTCGCACGTCCTCGGGCGGCGCCGGTGCCAATGCCGTCGCCCCGGCCGCGTCGTGAGGTCCACATGAGCAACATCCCGAATCCTGGCCCGTTCGCCCCCCGTGTCCCGCGCGCGCACGCGGTCACCCAGCCGCTGCCGTATCCGCTCAAGCGTGAGTGGGTCGAGCCCGACTGGCGACGCCTGCCCGGCTACCGCGACGTCAGCCGGAGCGACTGGGAATCGGCGCAGTGGCAGCGGGCCCACACGGTCAAAAACCTCCGCCAGCTCCGCGCCGCGTTGGGGGAGCTGCTGCCCGAGCCGCTGCTGGCCTCCATCGAGCGGGA
>WNGN01003863.1_pt1 | contig 10229 bp, 12 predicted proteins | sample 5400561 | NCBI WGS metagenome assembly WNGN01 (sample SAMN13153379, study PRJNA577476) | soil metagenome | isolation source: 115 cm soil or saprolite under Garry oak tree replicate 2 | place: USA:California | collected 2016-06-15 | reverse complement strand
ATCTTTGTCCGCGAGCAAAAAGATCGCGGGCACATGAACCGCCTTCGCATTTGAAACGCTGTCGAGATCTCGCGGAATCTGCAACGCGATGGGACCCGCCAACAACCAGAGATTCCACCAGCCAAACTGACGCAAGATCATTTGGCGCAGCGGCGGAGGATTATGCAGGATCAGTCCGGCAACCGGCCGATGCGCAGCAATATGGAGCGCGGCGGATGCGCCGAGACTCGCGCCGTAGAGCACAACTGGCTTGCCATTCGCATGACGTTGCAATTCGTCGAACGCCGTGAGCGCTGCCGGCCCGATCCGGGAAAGCCGCGTCGGGCCAGTGCTGCCGCCGAATCCGGGATAATTCATTCCCCAGATTTCGACCGTTCGATCGTTCCATTCTTCGGCTTCGGCTGCGACCCAGCGCTCCGCGCGGTCCGCATTGCCGTAGAACCGCAAAATGTAAATATCCGCACGGCCGTTTTGTTGCGCTCGACGCGATATTGCCGTCCATAATTCCAATTCCCCGTTCTGGAACGGAATTGTTTTTCGGACGGCCCCGCCTGCATCGATTGGCGCCCTCGTTGGAAAGAGAATCAGGTGATCGGGCAAGTGCGCGAAAAAGATCACAGCGAAACATACAACTCCGATTGCAAGTAAGCGCCAAGGCGGAGGCAAAATCCTCAGCTTCATATTATCCCATTAGCCATCTGTCGCGAAGCCGTGCACGCCCATCTTTTGGAACAACCGATGCAAGTCGGCAAGAAATGTAACGGCGCAAGCTTTTCCGCGCAGGGTGCGTGCACATCTCGAAAAACGAGCATGTCTTCGAATCGATCCTCACGCCAACTCTCGTAACCGCAGCGGCCCTTGAATTTCTTCGGATTTTTGAATGTCCCAAAGAGCATGTCCCAAATCGGAATGTCCGCGAAATTGTTTGTGTGATGAAGAAACTGATGGTGGACCCGATGCGATTCGGGCCGTTGGAAGATGAAACCAAGCCACGTGGGAGTTTTGATGTTCCAATGATAGAAGAATTCCCCAACTGCGATAAGGACTGTGTAATAGCCAGCGGCGCGGACGCTGCCGCCGAACAGCGGATACAGAATTAGACTGCTGAGGATGGAATTGATCCAAATTTCCAGTGGATGTTTGTAAAAGCTGGTGACGATTTCCAGGCGACGGGCTGAATGATGAATCTGATGCAGTGTACGCCAGAGAAACTGCGATTCATGGCGATATCGATGCCACCAATAATAAACGAACGTCGAGAACAAATAGATGATCAACGCCGAGGACCAATCGCTGAAGTGGTCTTTCAAATGGAAGATCGACACGTGATCGAGCCAGCGATTCCAGGTTTGTCCGGCCAGCACCGTGATTCCGAATTGAATCGAGTTGATGAGGATCACTCTTCCCCACCACGCATTCACGCGAGGCAATGCCATGGCGGGCCACAAGCGCTCCGCCAGAATACAACCGGCCGCAATTCCAAAAATGATGAGGATATTCATGGGCCGATGATCAGCGCGACCCGCGTAATTGTGTTAATCGATAATCTTTTGCCTGATTATTGATTTAAGCGATGATTGCTTGATTAACATTCATCATCTCGAACTTTTTTATCACGTTGTTAAGCATCGGGGTATCACGGCTGCCGCGCGCAAGATGCCCTATGGCATTCAGCAACCGGCGATCAGTGGCCAGCTCTCCCAATTGGAGAAAACACTGGGAACGAAACTGTTTCATCGGCGGCCGTTCGGATTAACGTCCGGCGGCGCGAAATTGTTCGCGGAAATCGAGCCCTTCTTTTCGGGATTACGCGATCTTCCACACCAGGTCCGCGGTCACGCGACGCAACGGTTACGCCTCGCTGCGCCCGCGATTATTCTGCGGGATTATCTGCCGAACATTTTCGTCGAGTACAAGAGGTGCCATAAGGATTTTCATCTCACACTCCACGACGCTAATCAGGCAATCGCCGAAGAATTGCTACGCAGACGTGAGATCGATCTCGCAATCACCGAGTTGGAAGGACGCCCGGCTTTGTCGATAAACTCCTGCATCCTCCTTCGCTTGCCCCTGGTCCTGCTTGTTCCCAAACGCGCGACGTTTCGCGCGATTAGCGATTTCTTTAGCGACGGTTCGCCGTCGCAAAGTTTGATCTCGTTGCCGGCCGATGAAGTAATCTCAAAGCATTTTGAGGCCGGATTGCGGAAGCTCGGACTGTCGTGGACGCCGGCCATCGAAGTCAGCTCTCTGGAATTGATCAACCTCTACACTTCTCTCGGTTTCGGTGTCGGCCTTTCGATCGGGGTGCCACGATCAAAAGCAAAGAGCGGCGTGCGCTCGCTTCAGCTGCGAAAATTTCCGCCGCTGATAATTGCGGCGCTCTGGAGCGGCGAACTCTCCGAACCGGCTGGGATGTTTTTAGGCGATATCAAAAATCTCGCCATCCAGCTGGATCGCTGATGCTAGCCTCTGCGGACTCAATCGGCTTCGTCTTTGAGCATCGACTTGATCTGATCGCGCAGCTCCGGCGAGTTCTCGTGCCCGTGGGCCGAAGCGGCATGCTGCACCGCCGCATCGAGCACTTCTTCTTCCGTGCCGGACATTTTCAACGAGCAGTTTTTTTCACTCGGATAATCCCTGCAATCGATCGATTTTCTTTTTGCCATAACGAACTCCTCTACAATTTAATCCCTGCGTTGTCCATAATCTCCTTCCGCAATTCCGCGGAACGAAAGATCTTCGTCAAGCTCGGGCCAATGAATGCCGAACGGCGAAAGCTCAATGTGATTTAATTGCTCGGGCGTCGCCCCTGCAAGACGCGGATTGTCCGATACAGGAAACCGAAACTCTTTACCACTTTGCATCGCGATCACGATGTTCCAGTCGCGATACGACGCACTACATGCGGAGTCGATCAATGTTCTCATGCCACTTCTGAATGATAAGCTCCCGATGTTCTTCGGCAAGCCTTTGCGCTTTCGCCAGCTCCTGGACCTTCAATCCGTACGACTCGCGAAGCTCGACGATTTTCCCAACATCGAACACTGCTTCGCCGCCGCCCTATCGAACGTGAGCGTGAATTGGCTTGTGCTCGTTACTATAGATGAAAAATTTGTAGCCGCCCTGCTCGAAAATTTTCGGCATTGGAACTTTGTTCCTTCCGAGCCGCAACCTAACTCTTCTTTAATTCTGCTAAATCCTTCAGCACTTGTTCGCTGTGGTCGGCGGGCTTAACGCCAGTGTAAACTTTGGCGATCTCCCCATTCGGATTGATGATGAATGTATTGCGCGCAGCCAGCTTTTCGCCCTTGTAATCCATCACCGATCCATATTCGGTTGACACTTTCGCATCGGGATCAGCCAGCAATTTGAAATTGAGCCCTTCCTTCGTACAGAAATCCTTGTGTGATTGCGCGGTATCGACGCTCACCCCAAGGACGACTGCGCCCGATTGTTCAAACTTTGCGAGATCGCGCTGGAAATTTCTTGCTTCCATGGTGCAGCCGCTCGTGAAATCTTTCGGATAAAAATAGAGCACCACCCATTTGCCGCGATAATCTTTCAAGCTGACCTGGCTACCATCGCTGGTCGTCAGACTGAAATCCGGCGCCGACGTTCCGGCAACAGGTTGTTTTTGCGTCTCAGCTGCTTGCACCAATGTCAATGTAATCAACCCGACAACTCCAGAGAAGAATATCTTTTTCATTTCATCGAGACTCTGCCATCTGCGCCAGAAATGCCAAGACCCGCGTTTCATATTCGTGCCGTGCCGCGTGGTGAAGATCGACATGTCCGGCGTTCGGGACGAACCAGAGTTGTTTGGCAAATTGCGCGCGCTCAAATAATTTTCGTGTGTCGGCCAGTCTGGTGTTGCGATCTTTCTCGCCGCTCATGATGAGGACTGGGCAATCCACCGCCGCAATGTGATCGATCGGATGCAGTTGCGAAGGTGAAACACCAATCCGCCGATCCAATTGCATCAAAAACAGAGGCGCAAACATCCGGCCGATTGGCCCGAGATAATTTTCCATCCGATTGCGCGTTGCGATTTCGATTGTCGGATAGACCGACTCGAGAATGAGCGCATTAACTCTTAACGGCGGCGTCGCGAGCAGCGCAGCCACCCCACCTAACGAACTGCCGATTATTGCAACGCGAGCCGATGGATCGACATGATGAATGAAATCAACGGCGGCAAGCGCATCGCGGCTCTCTTTCCAGCCAAACGTGATGTGATCGCCTTTCGTTTCGCCAGTCGCCTGAAAATCAATTAGCAAGATTGAATAACCCGTACGCCGCAAAAATCGCGCACGATCTACCATGCTCAATCGGTTCGCGCGGATTCCTGGCAAAAGAAGAACAACGGCGCGGCTGTTTACGGTCTCACACCACCAGCCTTTGACGATGGCGCCTGAAGCGCTTTTGAATTCGACTGTCTGAGCGCCCAGATCCGGGGGAGCTTTTCCCACGCTTATCTGAACTGGTGCAGCCAGCGCCCATCCAATTGCGAACGGCACTGCGATGCCGATCATCAAAAGAATTGCAGCCAGCGCAAACAGCCGTTTTCTCTTCATGTGAGAGTTTGGACGATTGGCCATTCCACGCGCAAAATCGACCACTTCATTTCGTTGGTTGAGGAGAACGGAATCAAGTTGGTTGTCGATGTACGCAGATTGCCGGGTTCGAAACGCTATCCGCAATTCAATAAAGAGGCGCTTGTGGATTCGTTAGGCCAACACGGAATTCGTTACGAACATTTTCCCGAACTGGGTGGGCGACGAAAACCCAGCCCCGACTCGCGCAATACGGCGTGGCGAAATGCATCTTTTCGCGGTTATGCCGATTACATGGAAACGGGAGAATTTCACAAAGGCATCGACCGTCTTGTCGATCTTACGAGCGAAGTGGGGCCCGCGGCGATTATGTGCGCGGAAGCGGTTTGGTGGCGCTGTCATCGGGCGCTCATTTCCGATTATCTGAAAGCGCGAGGCATCGAGGTGATTCACATTGTTGATTCAAATAAGACCGAGCCGCATCCATTCACATCAGCGGCGCGCATGGTTAATGGCGAGTTAAGTTACGCCCCGTCCGAATCGCTTCTGTAGCGACGGCTGTAACCGCCGGAATCCAAGTCGGTTTTGTTACCACGCGATACCAGGCACAGCACCCGAAACAAGTGTCGCTTGTCAGTCGGGTCAACCTGAAGTTGGCCACGTGGGCTGTAATAAAAAGGGGTCTGATCTTCACTTTACACATATGTCCCTGAGCTCGTCGAGTTTAAATCTAAGGGCATTGCGTCGGTCTTTTTCTCTCGTTCGCGCGATCATCTGCGCGACAGCCGTGTAACCTGATCCGTCAAAGAGTTCGCCAATTTCTCGCAATCTCATTCCACAACAGTCCCAGATCAGAACCATCGCCACCGCTCTGGCTTCATTGCCCCTTCTTCCCTGCTTTAACACCTCCGCCTTCGCGCACTGATAGGCTTGCACCACGCATTCGATGATAACTTGCGCCCCAACCCTGGGCTGGAGCTTTCGCAAAGATGGCACTTCGCGATGCTGCGCTTTCCCAGCTTTGAGGCGATCGCTCAGTTTCCGAAGAAAACCTTCTCTGCCTAGTGCCGCTTGCCATTTCACCGCCTCTAATGGATTCTCGATCTCTCGCACAAGCCCCTCTTCCACAAAGCGGCGATATCTTATCCGTCGCTCCTTGTGCGGACCACTCATCTCGCCCAGGACACGCTCTTGGCTCATCCACGGCTCCGGTCTTGCCAGCCGGCTGTAGCCGCGATAACTGCTCCAACGCCAAGCCCGCAGCCGCTTCCGGCGTTCCAGCGGATCGCCCCTTCCTATTACTTTGCCACGCACCGGGTTGAGATGCAGATATCGGCTCAGACTCAAGCAATATCCCTCTGCTTCGACCACAATGCTCTTGTACCTGCTTTGAAACAGGTGGCCCACACGACGGTGCCGCCGATTAAAGTAAACCGTGTAAGCGGTGGTGAGCCAGTGCATCCACCGACTCAGGTTGGCTCGGCGCGTCTCCGCCATCAGGTGATAGTGATTACCCATTAAAACATAACCGTGCAGCGCGACATCGTAGCGCTCAAGCGACTCAACCAGCAACTGCACGAACTTTGCGCAATCCGCTTGGTCAGCGAAAACCTCCTGCCTGGCATTGCCCCGGCCAGTCAAATGGTAAAGGGCTCCTTCAAATTCAATGCGCAGCGGCCTCGCCACAATTTCCCAGCCTGCCCGAAACCAAAGGCAATGTCAAATGTGAAGATCAGACCCCTTTTTCCTTCTTCAACGGGTAGTATGCGTTGCCAGCATGAGCGCTACAACAAAGTTATTAAGCGTTCCCCCGCGATGCAGATGACTGCTGTCCGACAAAATCTGCGATCAGTCGTACGCAGGCTACTTCTTACGAACGGCTTTTCTTCTTGCCGCCCAACGGGCTTTCATCAGTTGGGATAGCCTCTTCCGCCCAGCAGCGGTAATCCCGCCTTTTTTTTCGGCCGCCGTCCTCCGGCCCGTTTCGCCGCTTGCCTTTTGCTTTGCCCAACGAGCTCTAGCGGCCGCTGACAACTTGGCCCGAGTCGCCGCAGACATTCTTCGTTTGCCGCTCTCGGATGTTAACCGCGTTGAAGTACCGGTGAGAATTGAAGCAAGGTGTCTTTCCAGGGTATTTATTTGCTGACGGATCGAAACCGCTTCTTCTAAAGTTTTAAGGGATAGATCCATGCGCTGTGCATAGCCGCTCTTTTTGCCCATAGCAACTACGTTTTTCGATCGGACGTAGCGTTCTTGATTTCGAAATCTTTTTCCGACGTTTCAAGAACGTGCAAACGATCGAAAACAGCAACTTTCGCCTTTCCAACGCGGATTCACCTGTTTACCCTCTGTTGAGAAAGCTTTGGAGGTCCGCCCGCGCGAACCCGCATGAACAGCCAATCTCCCGTCGTTTACAATTTTCATCTGCCGCGTTTTCCCGCGCGATTGGTTGCCGGTGTTGCCATCGTTATTCTTCTGCTCATCCTGATTTGGACGGCGTGCTACACCGTACAGGCCGAATCGGAGGGAGTCGTCCTTCGCTTTGGCAAGTTTTTAAAAACGGTCGAGCCAGGGCTGCATTTCAAACTTCCCTTGGGCATCGACAAAGTAACGGTCCTGCCGACCCGACGGCAGTTGAAACTTGAGTTCGGCTTCGTTACTCCCGGCTACACAAATCCCGACCAGCCGGCAAAAGATGCGCAAGAAGAAAGGTCAATGGTCACGGGCGACCTAAACGCCGCACTCGTTGAATGGGTCGTGCAATACCGCATCGACGATCCCAAGCAATATCTGTTCGACGTCCGTAATCCCGCCCAGACGTTGCGCGATTTATCGGAAGCAGCAATGCGCGAAGTGATCGGCGACCGAACGGTGGACGAAGTCATTACGATCGGCCGCCAAGACATCGAGGTCTCGGCGCTTGCGCGAATGCAGGAACTGGCGAAACGGTACATGCTCGGTGTTCGCGTTGATCAGGTGCAACTGAAGAACGTCAACCCTCCGGCCGAGGTCCAGGCGTCTTTCAACGAAGTCAATAAAGCGCAACAGGACCGCGAAAACGCCATTAACATCGCGAATGGCGATTACAATGAAGCGGTGCCGAGAGCGAAGGGTCAGGCCGACCAGGCGATTCGCGCGGCCGAAGGCTACCGATTCAAGCGCGTGAACGAAGCGCAGGGCGATGTCGCATCATTCAATGCCATGCTCGAGCAATACATCAAGGCGCCGGAAATCACACGCACGCGGCTTTATCTCGAAACCATGGGTGACGTGCTCTCTGCCACCGGTGAGAAAATCATCATTGACGATTCGATGCGAAATCTGTTGCCGATCCTGCCGCTCACCGGAAAACCCCTGGAGAAGAAATGAACAAGCGCGGCTGTTCCTTGCTTTTGTTGATCGTCCTCGCGATCGTCTTTTTGCGCGTGTTGCAAGGATGTTTCTTTGCCGTTCACCAGACCGAACAAGTAATCATTACGCAATTCGGCAAACCAGTTGGAGAACCAATCACGGATCCGGGATTGCACTTTAAGCTTCCCGTTATTCAAGAAGTCAACCGGATCGATAAACGATTTCTCGAATGGGATGGCGCGCCTGTTGCCATTCCAACACGAGACAAGACTTACATTCACGTCGATACATTTGCTCGCTGGCGAATCAATGACGCCAAGACCTATTTCGTCCGGCTACGCGATGAACGAAGCGCGCAATCGCGGTTGGAAGACATTCTTGGAAGCGAGACACGCAACGCTGTCGCCAAACATGACCTGATCGAGATCGTTCGCATCGACAAAAATCGCAAACCGCTCCGCGATGAAAATCTGAAAAATGTGCCAACAGGCTTGGGAACGATTGGTGTCTTGCCGCCGATCGAGTACGGGCGATTGAAAATCGAGGACGAGATTAAGACGAAAGCGGCGGGCAAATTGTCGGAGTTTGGCATCGAGCTGCTCGATCTCCGGCTCAAGCGCGTGAATTACAATCCGGACGTGCTCGATCGAATCTACCAGCGAATGATGAGCGAGCGTCGGCAGATTGCGCAGCGGTTTCGCTCGGAAGGCGAAGGGGAAGCAGCACGCATCGCCGGACAAAAAGAACGCGACTTAAATGAAATTCAATCGACCGCTTACCGGCAGGTGCAACAGATCCGTGGCGAATCTGACGCGAAAGCGACCGAGATTTATGCGCACGCTTACACCCAGAATCCGCAAGCCGCCGAATTCTACAATTTCCTCAAGAGCATGGACACATACCGGAAAGTGCTCACGAAGGATACGACGCTCGTCTTTTCCACCGACAGCGATCTCTTCGGCTTGCTGAAACGCGCAAACGCAAAGCCTCAAACCTTGCCGCCTGCACGCTAACGCTCCGCATACAGCATTTGACTGATTATGGCATTTTCCTCGGAACTGAATTTGGAAAAACGATACCCGAGCCCTGCCAGACTTACACTTGTGCGCGATCCACATTCCACGCTGCGGTCGAGAGTAGTGTTTTTTGCGCGATCTGCAGCTTTGGCATTGATCTTTCTCAAGCGATCGTAACTTCTTTCGCGAGATAAACATCTTGAATGGCATTGAGCAGCTCGATGCCTTCCTTCACCGGGCGCTGAAATGCCTTTCGTCCGGAGATTAAGCCTGTTCCGCCAGCTCTCTTATTAATGACCGCGGTTATAACCGCTTCGCCCAAATCATTCTTTCCCGACGCGCCACCGCTATTGATCAAACCAGCGCGTCCCATATAACAGTTGGCCACCTGGTACCGGCAAAGATCGACCGGATGATCGCTCGCCAGCTCCGAGTAAATCCGATCATCGAACTTGCCGTAGCTCACGCCGCCCGAGTTCAACGCAACAAAGCCACCATTATTTTCGGGAAGCTTCTGTTTGATGATGTCAGCTTCAATCGTCACTCCCAAGTGGTTGGCTTGACCGGTCAGGTCTGCCGAGACGTGATAATCTTTGTCTGTTTTGAATTCACTGTTGCGCAGATAACACCAGAGCACTGTCGCTAAGCCCATTTCGTGGGCGAGCGCGAGGGCCTGGCTGATCTCGACGATCTGGCGCGTGCTCTGTTCAGACCCGAAGTAGATCGTTGCTCCTATCGCAGCCGCACCTAGCTCGAGCGCTTCTTTGACGGTTCCGAAGAGAATTTGATCGAACTTGTTCGGATAAGTAAGCAGCTCATTGTGATTGATCTTAACAATAAACGGAATCCTGTGAGCGTACTTGCGCGAGACAGCTCCTAGCACTCCGAAGGTCGAAGCCACCGCGTTGCACCCGCCTTCAAGCGCCAGCCGTACGATATTCTCCGGGTCAAAGTAATCAGGATTCTTTGCGAAGCTCGCACCCGCCGAATGCTCAATCCCCTGATCGACCGGCAGGATCGAAACGTAACCGCTGCCGCCGAGCCGCCCATGCTGATAAATGCGTTGAAGATTGACCAGCACGCGGTTGTTGCGATCGGATAACGAGATGACGCGATCGACAAAATCGGGTCCGGGCAAGTGAAGGCGGTCCTTTGAAATCTTCGCATTACTAAAGTTTAAGAGTAGCTCGGCCTTGTCGCCGAGATGTTGTTCGATAGTCGACATCAATTATCCTTTCTCAGTTAGATCTTTACACGCCCAAGGGCGGTTTTCATGGAATGTATTGTCGTCCCGATGATTTAGAGACCC
>WNGN01052502.1_pt1 | contig 10230 bp, 8 predicted proteins | sample 5400561 | NCBI WGS metagenome assembly WNGN01 (sample SAMN13153379, study PRJNA577476) | soil metagenome | isolation source: 115 cm soil or saprolite under Garry oak tree replicate 2 | place: USA:California | collected 2016-06-15 | reverse complement strand
CGACGCCGAGGTGCTCGACCTCGCCTGCGAGCTGGAGGGCCATCCCGACAACGTCACCCCCTGCCTGTCCGGCGGCGCGACCCTGAGCTGGCGTGAGGGGGGGCTCGTGCGCTCCCGGCCGGTGGAGGTGCATCCCGACCTGGTCGCGCTCGGCCTCGTCGCTCCCGGGGCGATGGCTACCAGCCAGGCGCGCCGCCTGCTGCCCGCCAGGGTGCCGTTCGCGGACGCCGCCCGCACGGCGAGCCGGGCCGCCCTGCTGCCGCTCGCCCTCGCCGGCGACTTCGACCTGCTCCTGCCCGCCACCGAGGACGTGCTCCACCAGCCGGCCCGGCTCGCCCGGCTGCCTGACAGCGCGCGCCTGCTCGAGCGGCTGCGCGCCCGCGGGTACGCGGCGTTCCTGTCCGGGGCCGGGCCGTCGCTGCTCGTGCTCGTCCCCCGTCCGGGGCTCGAGGACCTCCGCGCCCTCGCCGACGAGGCCGTCGAGGGGACCGGCTGGCGCGTCGAGGCCCTCGAGGTCACCCGGGACGGCGCGCGCGCCACGACGGCCTGAGCGCGGGGTACGCAGGATCATTGAGGGGCCGTAGCCCCATGCGTAGACTGCTGACGTCCGCCGGGCCTGGTACGAACGGGGCTCGCGGGTCCCTCCTCCTTTGCACACCCGCGGAGCGTGCTCCCGTGACCAACAAGGCGACCACATCAGAAGAGAAGGCGCACCCGCCGTCCGAGCAGGCGTCCCTGCCCGACACGGTGCCCTCGCCCCAGAAGATGACCTCACCGGAGGGCGAGGAGTTCGTGCTGGTGGACGAGTCCGCCACCCGCGTCCTCGTCAAGGGCGTCACCGCCGTCCTGCGGGCACGGACCGAGCCGCTCTGGTCCACCAAGGAGGGGGAGATGTTCCTGTTCGCCGACGCCGAGGGGAACCTCGACTCCGACAAGGCGCTCGGCGCGGGCCTCTACTACAAGGACTGCCGGTTCCTCTCGGACTACATGCTGAAGGTCGACAGCCGCGACCCGCTGCTGCTCTCCACCTCGGCCGACCGCGCGTACATGAGCCACATCGACGTCGCCAACCAGGACCTCTACACCGACGACGGGGAGGTCACCGCTCTCCAGGGCACCATCAACATCCGCCGGACCCGGGTCATCAACGGCCGCCTCTACGAGCGCATCCGCGTCCGCAACTACAACGAGACGCCCGTCGACCTCACCATCGAGCTCTCGTTCGGCACCGACTTCGCCGACGTCTTCGAGGTCCGCGGCCTGCAGCGCACCACACGGGGCAAGATGGCCGTGCCAAAGGCCGACAAGGGCTCGGCGGTGTTCGCGTACGTGGGCGAGGACGGCGTGTTCCGCCAGACCCGGATCGTCTTCGAGCTGCCCCCGACCGAAGTCGCGGTGCAGGACGACCGCGTGATCGCCTCCTGGCGGGTGAGCCTCGAGCGGGGCGAGGCCGAGGTCATCCCGATCGTCATCGAGCCGCGGCTGGACGGGAGGCACGGCCCGGCCAAGCCGTTCGACCTGGCCGTGCAGGAGCTGCGCCGCTCCTACGAGGAGTGGGAGCGGTCCTGCACCCGCATCTGGACCGACAACGAGCTGTACAACTCCCTGCTCGTCCGGGGCATGCGCGACCTCAGGGCGCTGCGCACGCCGACCAGGGGCGGGGAGGTCATGGCGGCCGGCATCCCCTGGTTCGTCGCCCCGTTCGGGCGCGACGCCCTGATGGCGTGCCATCAGACGCTGATGCTGAACCCGGAGCTGTCCCAGACCACCCTGCGGGCCCTGGCCGCCTACCAGGCCGAGGAGGTGGACGAGTGGCGCGACGCCCAGCCGGGCAAGATCCTGCACGAGCTGCGCCAGGGCGAGCTCGCCGGGGCGCACATCATCCCTCACACCCCGTACTACGGCTCGGTCGACTCCACGCCGCTGTGGCTGCTGCTGCTCGGCACCTACTACCGCTGGACGGGCGACCTGGCGTTCTGCCGGGAGATGCTGCCTCACGCCGAGCGCGCCCTCGCCTGGGTGGACGAGTACGGGGACCTGGACGGCGACGGCTTCGTCGAGTACCAGCGCTCGAGCCCGCGCGGGCTGGCCAACCAGGGCTGGAAGGACTCCCACAACTCCGTCGTGCACGCCGACGGGACGCTCGCCGAGGGGCCGATCGCGCTCGCCGAGGTGCAGGGGTACGTGTACCTGGCCAAGTGGCGGATCGCCGAGGTCCTCGACGCCCTCGGCCAGGCGGACCGGGGCGAGGCGCTGCGCCGCGAGGCCACCGAGCTCAAGGCCCGCTTCAACGAGCGGTTCTGGGTCGAGGACGAGCGCTTCTTCGCCATGGCCCTTGACGGCCGGAAGCGGCAGGTGACCACGGTGACCTCCAACCCGGCCCACTGCCTGTACTGCGACATCGTCGACCACGACAAGGCAGGCGAGATGGCCAGGCGCCTGCTCGCGCCGGACATGTTCTCCGGGTGGGGCATCCGGACGATGTCCAGGTCCTCGGTCGCCTACAACCCGATGAGCTACCACAACGGGCCCTGTTCGACATGGCCGTGAACGTCGACCTGATGCGCCTGCCCGAGCTCTTCTGCGGCTTCACCAGGCGGGCGCCCAACCGGCCGGTCGCCTACCCCGTGGCCTGCGCGCCGCAGGCATGGGCCGCGGGCGCGCCGTTCCTGCTCCTGCAGGCCATGCTCGGCATCTCCGCCCGTGCGCCCGAGAACCAGGTGACCATCAACCAGCCGCTGCTGCCCCCATGGCTCAACATGGTCGAGCTCCACAACCTCCGGGTGGGGCGGTCGACCATCTCGGTCGTCTTCCGCCGCCAGGGCGAGACGACCGGGTTCTCCCTGCTCGAGAAGGAGGGGAACGTCCGCGTGCTCATGGAGGAGTGAGCGAGTGGCCGCGCCGCGGACTGTTGCGCTCGGCCGCTCCGGACCCCTACAATGCGAGAGGTCTCCGTCGCTGGCCCATTTGGCCGACGCCCCCGCCACCCCGCCATCCCGGCTCATCGCTTCGAGCGTATCCTGTAGCGGAAAGCGCAGATCGTCTTCGCGAGAGTCTGGGTGCCGGCAGGGATAGCCACTCTCCCCGGGGGTGGACGTCCAGCCGGCCAGCGGCGATGGATCGCCAGTTCCTTCGAAATTGAGCTGCCGAGCTCGCGTGATTTCACACCTAGGCGAAGGTCGTCCTTCGGCTGAGGATGTCTCCGGCACTACGGTAGACGGCACATCGCAACGTGACGCAGGCTCCGTGCTGGCTGGCCAGAGCCTGGTGGCAGGAACAGGAGCAGACGCGGGATCTTCCTCCAGGGTGCCCTCCTCGGCGCCGAGTCCTCGAGCTCCCTCGACCGACAACGACATGGGCGTCCTCCTCCGAGACATCGCAGCGGGCGGACGCAGTCGCACGAACCACCACAGGAAGGTGAAGATGGCAACCACCGAACGAGACGTCCTCCAGGGAAAGGTGCTGCCCGAGCTGCAGGCGATCGCCTCGTCCATGGGAGTCCAGGGCTACCAGCGACTCCGCAAGGCCGACCTCATCGGTGCCATCATCGCCAAGGCCCAGGGCGTCGAGTTCGTGCCGTCCGCCCGTCCCTCGACGACCCGGTCGCGGCGCGCCCAGGAGGCCGAGCCGACGCTGGTCGACGCGGCAGCCGGCCAGCCCACGCTCCCCGGCGCCGAGGACGCTCCCGCCGGCGAGCGCGCCGGCGACGGTGCGCAGCGGCGTGGCCGTCGCGGCCGCGACGTCGACGCAGGCGAGGCGGGCGGCCCGGGTGCCAACGGCGAGACCGGTTCGGGCGCGCTGGCGGCCACGGGTGCCGCCCCGGTCGTGGCGGCCAGCACGAACGGCCTGGCCGCGGCCACGGTCTCCGCGTCCACCCAGGACGCCGACGGCGGCCAGGTGGGCCCCGCCGCCTCGCGTGCCGCGGACGGCGAGGCCGGGCGGACGCGCGACGAGGGCGACGAGCGCCGGGCCGCGGGCGGCCAGGGCGGCCAGCCCACCCAGGCGGCCCAGGCCGGGACCGGCCGGGAGGCCGAGGGCCAGGCGCAGGGCCCGGGGCCCGAGACGCGGACCGGCGAGGGCCAGCAGGCAGCCACCGGCGCGCAGGGCCAGCAGGGGCAGCAGGTCGACGGGCAGACCCGCGCCGAGCAGGCGCCCCGGCGGGACTGGAACCAGGGCCAGGGCGGCGGAGGTGGCCGCTGGGACCAGAACCAGCAGGGCGGTGGCCGGCGCAGCCGGAACCGCAGCCGGAACCGCAACCGCAACCGCCAGTTCGCCGACCAGGGCGGCGTCGCGGTCATGGAGCGGCCCGACTTCCGGGGGGGCGGCCAGGCCGCCGACGACCGGCCCGAGGTGGTGCGGACCGGCGCCCTCGACATCCGCTCGCAGGACGGCTACGGCTTCCTCCGGGTGGGCAGCTTCCTGCCCGGCTCCGAGGACGTCTACGTCCCGCTCTCGATGATCCGCCGGCTCGGCCTGCGCCGCGGTGACGAGATCGAGGGCACGGTCAAGCTCCCACGCGACTCCGAGAAGTACGCGGCGCTGTCCCGGGTCGACAAGGTCAACGGCCGCGACCCCGAGGAGGCCCGCAGCCGCCAGGACTTCAAGGACCTGACCCCGCTCTACCCGCAGGAGCGGCTGCGCCTCGAGCACAACCCGACCGAGATCTCGACCCGCGTCATGGACCTCATGTGCCCGATCGGCAAGGGCCAGCGCGGGCTCATCGTCTCGCCCCCGAAGGCGGGCAAGACGATGCTGATGAAGCAGATCGCCAACGCCATCACCGACAACAACCCAGAGTGCATCCTGATGATCCTCCTGGTCGACGAGCGGCCGGAGGAGGTCACCGACATGCAGCGCTCGACGAAGGCGCAGGTCATCTACTCGACCTTCGACCGCCCGAGCGAGGACCACTGCCAAGTCTCCGAGCTGACCATCGAGCGGGCCAAGCGGCTGGTCGAGTACGGCCACGACGTGGTCATCCTGCTCGACGGGATCACCCGCCTGTCCCGCGCCTACAACCTGGCCACCCCGGCCAGCGGCAAGATCCTCTCCGGCGGCGTCGACTCGTCCGCCCTCTACCCGCCCAAGCGGTTCTTCGGGGCGGCACGCAACCTGGAGGACGGCGGCTCGCTGACGATCCTGGCCACCGCGCTGGTCGACACCGGCTCGCGCATGGACGAGGTCATCTTCGAGGAGTTCAAGGGCACCGGGAACATGGAGGTCGAGGAGGCGTGAGGAGCTCGTGGTGGCGTGGTAGCTCCGCCGCGTGCTCGGCGCCCTCGACTCGGCCCAGGCCCTCGAGCTGGTGGTCGACAAGATGCGCGCCAGCAAGACCAACGCGGAGTTCCTGCGGGTGATCCAGCGCGCGAACATCAACTGAGCGGCCGGGAATGCGCGCGCCGTGGCCGGCGTTGCACGGCGCGCACGAGGATCCAGAGTTTCACTGGATCCAGAGTTTCACTAAGGAGTGCCACCACCATGAAGCAGGGCATCCATCCCGAGTACAAGGCCGCGACCGTCCGCTGCTCGTGCGGCGAGACCTTCCAGACCCACTCCACCGTCTCGGAGCTGCGGGTCGACATCTGCTCGAAGTGCCACCCGTTCTACACGGGCAAGCAGAAGCTGGTCGACGCCGGCGGCCGCGTGGAGCGGTTCGAGCGCCGCTACGGCAAGCGCAAGGCGCCCGAGGCCAGGGCCTGACCCTGGTGGCGGGCGGCAGGGGAGCGCGGGCGTGGCCGACGGGCAGGTGAACGGCCGGCCGGTCTACTACGGCGGCCAGGCGGTCCTGGAAGGCGTGATGATGCGCGGCCAGGACGCCTGGTCGGTTGCCGTGCGCCGTCCACAAGGCGAGATCTACGTCGAGCAGCGGCCGCTCTCCCCGCTGGCGGAGCGGCTGCCGCTGTTCCGCCTCCCGTTCTTCCGGGGGATCGGCGTGCTCGCCGACTCGCTGGCGATCGGCGTGCGCGCGCTCGCGATCTCCGGCAACCAGGCCCTCGGCGAGGACGAGCAGCTGTCCGACAAGCAGATGAACTGGTCGCTTGCGGTCGGCGCGGTCTTCTTCTCCTTCGTCTTCATCCTGCTCCCCGCGCTCGGCACCAACTGGCTCTCCCGCCACCTGCCGAGCAACCTTGTCTTCAACCTCATCGAGGGGCTCGCCCGCCTCGCGTTCTTCCTCGGCTACATCCTGCTGATCTCCCGGTTCAGGGACATCCGGCGCGTCTTCGAGTACCACGGCGCCGAGCACAAGGCGATCCACTGTTACGAGGCCGACCTGCCGCTCGACCCCGACAACGTCGACCGGTTCCCGACCCTGCACGTCCGCTGCGGCACGAACTTCCTGCTCATCTTGTTCGTCGTCACGCTCGTGCTGTTCACCGTCGCCTTCTCCCTGGCCGGCCGCCCGCCGCTCCTCGTCCGGATCCCCATCCAGCTTCTCGCCGTCCCGGTCATCGTCGGCATCGCCTACGAGGGAATCCGGCTCGGCGCCGGGCGCGAGCGCTCCGCGCTCGTCCGGGCGGTCATGAAGCCGGGGCTGTGGCTGCAGATGCTCACCACCAAGCCGCCGTCCCGGGACCAGATCGAGGTGGCCATCCGCGCCCTCGAGCAGGTCCTGCCCGCGGCCGAGCGGGGCAGGGTCGCGCCCCTGCCCTCGGCCGTGGTGCGGCCGGCACCGGCCGCCCGGACCCCGTCCGACGTGGCCGCGCCGGGCTCGCCCGTGGATCCCGGGGGCCTCATGCCGAGCGCCCCGGAGGACCGACGGCCGAGAAGGCCGGCGCACCCCGAGAGAAGGCGGCACGTGTTCGAACGTCTCGACGAGACCGAGCGGACCTACGAGGAGATCGAGGGCCAGCTCGGCGACCCGGCCGTCCTGGCCGACCAGCGCCGCTTCGTCGAGCTCTCCAAGCGCTACGCCGAGCTCGGCGAGGTCGTGCGCGCCTACCGCCGGTGGCGGGCGGCCCAGGAGGACCTCGCCACCGCACGCCAGCTCCACCACGAGGAGCGCTCGGCTGACGGCCGTGCCCTGCTCGACGAGGAGATCAAGGCTGCCCAGGAGCGCATCGCCGAGCTCGAGGCCGAGCTGCGGCAGGCGCTCGCCCCCAAGGACCCGAACGACGACAAGGACGTGATCGTCGAGGTCCGCGCGGGCACCGGCGGCGACGAGGCGGCGCTGTTCGCCGGCGACCTGTTCCGGATGTACCTCCGCTGGGCCGAGCAGCACGGCTACCGGACCGAGGTGCTGTCGTCGAGCGCCTCCGACCTCGAGGGGGTCAAGGAGGTCGTGTTCGCGGTCAAGGGCCGCGGCGCCTACTCGAGGCTCAAGTACGAGGCCGGCGTCCACCGGGTCCAGCGGGTCCCGGTCACCGAGTCGCAGGGCCGCATCCACACCTCGGCGGCGGGCGTCAACGTGCTCCCCGAGGCCGAGGAGGTCGACGTCGACGTCGACCCGGGCGACCTCAAGGTCGACGTCTACCGGTCGACCGGGCCTGGCGGCCAGTCGGTGAACACCACCGACTCCGCGGTGCGCATCACCCACCTGCCCACCGGCATCGTCGTGGCCATGCAGGACGAGAAGTCCCAGATCCAGAACCGCGAGAAGGCGCTGCGGGTGCTGCGGGCCCGCCTGCTTGAGCGGGCCATCAACGAGCAGCAGGCGGCCCTGGCCGCCGAGCGCCGCTCCCAGGTCCGCTCGCTGGACCGCTCCGAGCGCATCCGCACCTACAACTTCCCCCAGGACCGGGTGACCGACCACCGCATCGGCTTCACGGTGGGCGACCTCCCTGGCGTGCTCGAGGGCAGGGGGCTGGACAGGATCATCGCCGAGCTGGCCGCCCGCGACCGCCAGGCCGAGCTCGGCGGGGAGGGGGCGTGAACCCGGCCTCGCGCGCTTCAGGCGGCGCGGCCTCGGTTGCCGCGCCGGCGGTGTGGGACGTGCTCGCCGCGGCCGCGGGCGAGCTGGCCCGGGCCGGCTGCGTCTCCGCCCGCGCCGAGGCGCGCTGGCTGGTCGAGGAGGCCCTCGGGCTCGATCCGGGCGGCCTGGCCGCCCGGGGGCGAGAGCCGGTGCCCGAGCGCGCGCGGGAGCGGCTCGCCGCGATGGTCGCCCGCCGGGCGGCCGGCGAGCCACTGCAGTACGTCGTCGGCTGGGTGCTACCTGGCCGACGCGGTGCCGGGCGCCCGGGTCGTGGCCACCGAGCTCGACCGGGGTGCGCTCCCCTGGGCGCGGGCGAACGCCAGCCGTCACGGCGTCGAGCTGCTCGAGGGCGACCTCGACCAGCCCCTGCCGCCCGGGCTGGCGGGCCGGGTGCGGGTCATGACCGCGAACGTGCCGTACGTGCCGACGGCGGCCATCGACCTCCTGCCCCGCGACGTGCGCGAGCGCGAGCCGCGGCTGGCCCTGGACGGCGGCCCCGACGGTCTCGACGTCCTGCGCGCCGTGGCCGCACGGGCGCCGCGCTGGCTCGCGCCCGGCGGCGCGCTGCTCTGCGAGATCGGTGACGACCAGGGCGGGCCCGCCGTGCGGGTGCTCGAGGCGGCCGGCTTCCGGGACGTCGGCGTGCACCCCGACCTGGCAGGCCGGGACCGCGTGGTCCTGGGGGTGCGACCATGAGGGGTGCGACCACGAGGGAGGCGACCATGACCGACGGGGACGACGTGCTGGCCGACGAGCCGAGGGTCGTCCGGGTCACGAGTGACGAGCGCCTGTGGGACGGCCTGCTCGAGGTTGGCGGCAAGGTCGTCGCCGGCGGCGGCCTCGTCGTGGTCCCGACCGACACCGTGTACGGGGTCGGCTGCGACCCGTTCAACGCCTCGGCCGTGGACGCCCTGTTCCGCGCCAAGGAGCGCGGCCGCGACCTGCCGCTGCCCATCCTGGTGCACGGCTGGCGCCAGGCGGTCGGGCTCGTCGACGAGGTGACCGAGCAGGCGAAGGCACTCATCGCGGCCTGGTGGCCCGGCCCGCTCTCGATCGTGCTGCGCGAGGCGGCCGGGATCGGATGGGACCTCGGGGACTCCCGGGGCACGGTGATGGTGCGCATGCCCAAGCAGACCTTCACGCTCGCCCTGATCCAGCGGACCGGGCCGCTCGCGGTGTCGAGCGCCAACCGTTCGGGCCTGCCCACCCCGGACCGCATGCCCGGCATCGTGGAGCAGCTCGGCGACGCGGTCGGCGTGTTCTTCGACGCCGGCCCGGCCGAAGCCGGCCCGGCGTCGACGATCGTCGACCTGACCGGCCCCTTCCCCCGGCTGCTGCGCCGGGGTGCCGTCCCGGAGCAGGAGATCGAGCGGGTGCTCGAGGAGCCGCTCGTGGACGCGACGAGGTCCGGCTGACGGTGCCACCATGGCGGGAGGCCGACCATCGCGCGGCCCGGGAGGAGGTGGCCGAGGCTGGGTAACCCACGGCGGCTCCGCGGCGTGCTCGACGAGCCCGACGTGCGGGTCCTCTTCGTCTGCACCGGCAACATCTGCCGGTCGCCGATCGCCGAGGCCATCGCCTGGCGGGAGCTGGCCCGCTACCCGGACGCGACCGTGCAGTTCAGCTCGGCCGGCAGCCACGCGCTCGAGGGGAACCCGGCCACGGGCCGGGCGGTGGCCGCCGCCGCCGCGCTCGGCGCCGACCTCGAGTGGCACCGCGCCCGCGAGCTGACCCGGCGCCGCGTCCAGGACGCGGACCTGGTGCTCTGCATGGCCGCCGAGCACCTCCCGTTCGTGGCCGCCTATGAGCGCGCGGCGGCCGACCGCGCGTTCTCGCTCGCCGCCTTCGCCCGCGCCGTGGCCACGGTCGACCGGATGGCCGTGACGCCCGAGGAGCTCGTGTCCATGGCGGCCAAGGCGATCACCGACGAGCCGGGCGACGACGTCGAGGACCCCATCGGGCTGTCCAGCGACGCGTACGCGGCCTGCGCGAGAAGGCTCGACGAGCTCGTGCCCGTCGTGGTCCGCGCGCTCGCCAGGGTCTCCTCCTGACCAGGGTCTCCTGATCGGCGCTCCCGGCGTCGGCGGATCGGGGCGCGTGATAGCCTCGAGCAGGCTCGGCAACGGCGACGATGGGCGAAAGGGACTCCCCATGACCTTCTACGGCCCCGACCAGGCCGGCCGCTAAATGCTTCCTGGGAGTTCATGCTGCATGGTTGAGTACCTCCCCGACAGGCGGGTGCTGGTCGGGTGCGAACGGGCTGCCGATCTGCGACAGCACCTTGGCTGGGGTGATCGTGTGGGCCCACCGGTCGGCGTCGG
>WNGN01011862.1_pt1 | contig 10231 bp, 8 predicted proteins | sample 5400561 | NCBI WGS metagenome assembly WNGN01 (sample SAMN13153379, study PRJNA577476) | soil metagenome | isolation source: 115 cm soil or saprolite under Garry oak tree replicate 2 | place: USA:California | collected 2016-06-15 | reverse complement strand
CATAGGCAACGATAAAAATGCCAACAAATCTGTTGAACCAACACCTGACGAGCTAAGCGACACATGGCAGAAACTATTAGGGACACAACCGGCCGGAATAGAGACAACCCCTGACAAAATAGTAATACCCACCTCGCTGGCCGACGATCCCTGGAGCCAACTCCTTCAAGCGCAAGGCGCCAGAATAGTTGACCTGCAACATGTGCACTTGCAAGAAGTACAGATATCACTAAGCGAATTAGAAGTAGACCAGGCCCTGCAAATTATGCAGGAGCAACCCATACCAGGTAAAAACCAGGCCTGAGTGGAAATGGGGGTGCAGGGGATCTCCCCTGCCGGGGTGCAAGGGGTGTCCCCTTGTCTTTCCCTATATGGACCATTAGCGTTTTTGCCGTCAGGGCTATTCCGATTAATGGATACTCTTACTGGGATGTCCATTAATCAACAACCTGAAATAAGTATAATAGAAAATTTGTTCAAAGTCAAGAGCCAAAAGTTAGAAATGTAGGCACCTGTGGCAATAGGTTTTGGTAGACAATCGAAGAAAGACGCAAAAGGAGCTTCTTCCGCCTCGCATCAACTCAGCGGCCAGAGGCAGAAAGAGCTATTGCCACCCGCTATGCGCTCTCCTGCATTGGAGTCGCTAGAACGGGGAAAATCCGGGCGTGCTGGACGACAACTTCACCGGCCTGCTAAGCGCCCTGCCGCACCTGGCAGGAAGATGCGCTATGCTGCAGAGGAATCGCTGGCTCGTCCTGCCCTTCCTCGTAAGAGCTTACCACGTCATGCGGTATCTATAGGGAAGCAGGGGCGAACGGGCTTAACAGCCGGTTGGCGTTTGCAGGCATTATGGGAACCGGCCAGGCAAACAACACCGGTGCAAGTTATCAGCGAGGAGGAGCAGGAGAAACTGGCCGCCTTGGAGGCGGACATGCGCTTGCCGCGTGTTGCAGGGAAGTTTGACTCCTGGCTGTTGATCATCGTCCTGGCCCTGCTCTGTATCGGCCTCGTGATGATCTATAGCGCAAGCTCCTTTGTAGCTGCCCGCGCCTATGGCGATGCCTCGTACTTCTTTCAGCGGCAGTTTCTGTGGGTAGTAATGGGTGTCATCGTCATGCTGGTAACCATGCATGTAGATTATCGTCAATGGCGGCGCTTCTCGCTTGTTGGTATGCTCGTTATTCTGCCCATGCTGGTGATTGTTTTGAAGTATGGTCGTAGCGCCTATGGTGCATCACGCTGGCTAGCCTTTGGCTCATTTTTCTCCTTCCAGCCGAGCGAGCTAACCAAACTGGTTCTGGCCCTGTATATTGCAGATTGGCTAGCCCGAAAAGGCAACAAAGTAGGGACATTTCTCTATGGCCTGGCGCCATTTGTCATCCTTGTTGGAGTGGTACTGGGACTGGTCCTGTTGGAAAACGACATGGGCACGGCTGTCATCATCGCTGGATTTGCCACAGTCATGTTTTTTACAGCGGGAGCCAATATTGTACAGTTTCTGCTGGCAGTGGCCTGTGGTGGATTAATCTTCGTGCAGGAGGCCTTTAAGGGTTACCGTTATTTGCGATTGATTGGTTTTCTTGATCCGTTTAAACATATTAGCGATATCAACTTGCAGCTCTACCAGTCATTGTTGGCGCTCGGTTCAGGTGGATGGTTCGGTTTAGGCTTAGGGGCTAGCCGTCAGAAGACAGGCTATCTACCTTTCCCATTTACCGATTCAATTTTCGCCATCCTGGGTGAGGAGTTGGGGTTTATTGGATGTTCTGCGATTATCATGCTTTTCCTGTTCCTGGCCTTCCGTGGCTTTCGCTTAGCCAGGCGAACGCAGGATATCTACGGGGCCTTGCTGGCAACGGGTATCACGACATGGTTGGTATTGCAGGCCATTATTAACGTGGGAGCTTCTACAGATAGTATTCCCTATACGGGCGTACCGCTCCCATTCATCAGCTTCGGTGGTTCATCGCTGGTTATCTCGCTGGCGGCTGTCGGGGTCTTACTCAACATCTCGCGTTATATCCAGGAACCGGAGGACCCGGCACTCTCACGGCGCGGTATAACTCTCAATATGAAAAAGAAGAAAGTCTAGGGTGAGTTTCCTCATTCCTGTAGTTGAAGCGTATGAAAGTATTAGTATCAGGAGGCGGCACCGGGGGCCATATCTATCCGGCCCTTGCAGTGGCCAGTCTGCTAGAAAAACAATATCAGGCAGAGGTTTTGTATCTTGGGAGTGACGATGGCCTGGAAAACGAATTAGCCCCCGCGGCTGGTTTCCCTCTAGCCGTTATCAAAGCTGGCAAGTTACAGCGCTACGTCTCGTGGTCAACGGTTACAGGCGTGGCTCGCGTGCCTGTGGGTATAACGCAGGCGGTAGGCATTATACGGAAATTTAGGCCAGATGTGGTCTTTACCAGTGGAGGGTACGTTGCGGTACCGGCAGGTCTGGCAGCACGTCTCAACGGTGTACCATTATTGATGCACCAGCAGGATATACCGCCTAATCTGTCGAACAGGCTCATAGCGCCGTTAGCTACGCGCATCTCGGTGGCTTTTGCAGACTCGCTGTCGTACTTTCCAGCCCGCAAGACTCTGCAACTGGGCAACCCGGTACGGCAGGAAATATTGGATATGCGCAAGGTCTCTCCACAGCAGGCGCGTCGCCAGTTGGAACTTGATGCGGAGTTACCGTTGTTACTCGTAACCGGCGGGAGCCAGGGGGCAAGGCATTTGAACCAGGTGGTATGCCGCACCTTACCGGACCTTTTACCGTATTGCCAGGTCTTGCAGATCAGTGGCAAGCTGCTTTTGCAGGAGACTCGTGAGCTTTCTGAACAGGCAATGGCAGAGCTGGACGCGGGGTTGAGACTACGTTATCGACTGGTACCGTACTTGAACGAGGAGATGCCTGCGGCCCTTCAGGCGGCAGAATTAGTCTTGTGCCGTTCGGGAGCAGCGACTCTGAGCGAACTGGCCGTCCTGGGTAAACCGAGCATCCTGGTGCCCCTGCCACCGGCCATAGGCAGCTCGCCTCAGGAGGCGAACGCCGGCATGTTTGGTCGTAGTGGTGCGGCTCAGGTCATCAAGGATACTGATTTGAAACGCGAGTTACTGGTAGATCGTGTAAAGTCTATATTTACATCTAATACATTATTGCAATCAATGGCTGAGGCGGTACGCACTTTCGCCAGACCCGATGCAACGCAGGATATTGTGGCTGAAGTAATGAGAATCGCCAGTACGAAATCGGCAAAAACTCACGGGCAAAAACACGAGGTTGTAAGCATTTGAACAAAGAGCGATGGCATTTTATGGGTATAGGCGGTCAAGGCATCTCTGCGGTGGCGCAGATGGCACTGGAGGCTCGCGGGAATAATGTGGTCATCACCGGCTGCGATATGCAAGCCTCGGCCACCACACGAGCTTTACAAGATATTGGCGTGCCGGTAGAGATTGGTCATAGCCCCGATCACCTGGTGAACGTCGATAAGCTGGTAGTGGTCCCTGCAGCGCTGGTGCTGAACCCGGATCATCCAGAACTGCTCACGGCACGAGCACGAGGCATACCCATGATCACCTGGCAGGAGATGTTGGGCGAGTTGATGCGCGAGAAGTGCGCGATCTCGGTCAGTGGGGTACACGGCAAGGGTACGACGACGGCCATGCTCTCACTGATACTGGTGGATGCAGGACTGGACCCAACCTGCGAGGTAGGGGCTATTGTGCCACGCTTTGGCGTCAACTATCGTTTAGGCAAGAGCCAGTACTTTGTGAACGAGGCGGATGAGTTCTATAACAATTTCTGGCACTATCATCCGCGTGTAGCGCTTGTCACATCGATTGAGTTTGAACATCCAGAGTTCTTTGCCGACTACGCAGCTTTTCTAGATGCTTTTGAACATTTTGTGCGCGGCATGGATATGGATAGCGATTGGCCCATCCCGTCGACGCTCATCTTGAACGCGAATAGTCCAGGTTGTTTTGAACTGCTGGCCAGGCTTGAAGACTGGCCCGGTCAGGTGGTCATGTATACAGTAGAAGGATTACCGGTATCCCAAAAAGATATGGCCCGGGTGACTATGAACTTTGAGGCTTATGATGTGAAGCTTGAGGGCGAGACGAGTTTCTGCGTGCGTGCGCAAAGTGCTCAGGGTACATTGGGTGCCTGGGGTAATGGAGAGTCTCATGCGGGAGATGCACGCGTCCGTTTACAACTGCCAGGAGCGCACAATGTCCAGAATGCCCTGGCTGCGCTCACCGCTGCAACTGTGCTGGGTATCGATGAAGACACAGTTGTAAAGACGTTGGAAGACTTTACCGGTATCCGGCGGCGCTTTGAGATTCGTAACCAGGGTCCCATCCAGGTCAATGGGCAACCAATGGATGTCATACTGGTCGATGACTACGCGCATCATCCGACTGCCATTTCTGCCACGTTGGAGGCAGCACGTAGACGTTATCCTGGACGACGTCTGGTAGCGGTCTACCAACCGCATATGTTTAGTCGTACAAAAACCTTTTTTGAACAGTTTTTACATGCTTTTGATCTTGCCGGCGTGGCCATTATAGCCGATATTTTTCCGGCACGGGAACGTGACACTGGTCTGATCTCTGCGCGGGAGCTGGTAGAGGCGATGGCAAGGCAGCCTCACTTCCAACATGGCGGACAGGTTCTGCACGGTGGAAGTGTCCAGGCAACAACGCAATTGCTGCGTAGCCTCCTGCGCCCTAACGACCTGGTACTGGTAATGGGCGCCGGCGATATCTATACGCTTACCGACCTGGTATTGGAGGATCGTCAGTTGGATGAGGGGAAATAGTTATGACATTCGATGCTGAGGCCGTTTACACAGAACTACACGAGCATTTCCGGGAACGGGTGCGTCGCAATGAGCCACTGGCACGCCATGGCACCTTTGGCGTTGGCGGGCCCGCTGATGTGTGGGTCTCGCTCGATGCGCAAGATGAACTTATAGGCCTGGTGCGTATGTGTGTTGAGCGCTACTGGCCGTTGTTACTGGTTGGCAATGGTACCAACGTGCTGTATGCCGGTGCAGGTGTGCGCGGCATCGTTGCACGGGTCGCGCTCAATAATTACACCATTGAAGATCAGGGTAATAGCACAGCGCTGCTGGTAGCGGGGGCGGGAGTCAGCTGGCCCCGTTTATTGAACGAGCTGGCCCCTCTTGGCTGGGGCGGACTGGAATTTGGCCCAGGCATTCCTGGTACCCTGGGTGGTGGCGTGATCAGTAATGCAGGTGCGCACTCTGGGAACCTGGGGCAAGCACTGGAATGGGTAGACGTGCTGGATGCTCGTAGTAGCTCCGAGGAGGAATTAATAGACCCGACAGTACGCCGCTACCAGCATAATGAGCTTGATCTGAGCTACCGGCATAGTCGTTTTCGCGCCTTTCGTCGCATCCAGTTTGATGAGCAAGGCTATCCACTGGTTGCGCCGCGAGGATTGATTGAACCGCCTGAAATCATTATGCAGTTGGGTGTGCGCCTTCATCACGAAGACCCGCACAAGTTACGTATGCTCATTGAGCAATATAAACAACATCGTAAGAGGACACAGCCACCGCAGCAAAGTGCAGGCTCAGTCTTCAAAAATCCCCCTGGGGATTACGCCGGTCGTCTCATTGAGCAGGCCGGTATGAAGGGGATGACCTCTGGCAGGGCGAAAATCTCTGAACGTCATGCCAACTTTATCGTCAATCTAGGAGGCGCCAGTGCTGCCGACGTGGCAACACTGATTAAGGAGGCTCGTAACCGCGTTCGTGAAAGGTTCGGTGTGGACCTGGAATTGGAAGTAGGTATGTCGAACGGCGGAATCGCATGTATTCCTCCCGTGCCAGGGCGCAAGCATATCCCAGTGTCATGCCGCGCACGCTTAGCCAGACAGGTGTACCTTCATCAAGTGGGCAGATGCCCGCCATCAAGCGTTCTCTGCCGCGGTACCAACCTTCACCTATCCCCGTACGCAGCGGACGACGACATGGACGACGTACAGGCTTCCTTTGGAAAGTGTTAGGCATCTTTGCGCTCGTCGTGATGGTCATCCTGGGAGCAAACTTTGCTCTTACCAGCGCCGCCTTTCGTATTGCCCAGGTCAGCGTGGCCGGAACACATAATCCTATCCTGGTACAAAGTATCCAGCACATGGGTATACAGGGTCAGAACATTTTTCTGATCGATGTGACGGCATTGACCGCTCGCATCGACCTGTTACCCATAGTAGCCTCGGCAGACCTGGAGAAGCAGTGGCCCGACCAGTTACAGGTGATAGTAAGCGAGCGTACTCCTGTCTTGCTCTGGCAGACGAAAAATGGAACGTACAGTGTAGATAGGCATGGAGTAGTGATCGCTCCTGCGAGCGAGACGATAGGAGCCGATTCACTCAAGACCGTTATAGACATGCGTAATCATGGGAATGGAGGAAAAGATGTGGCAGGGCAAACTATACACCCGGGAGCCCGGGTCAACGAGGCAGTTATCGCGTTTGCCATGGGAGTGTTTGAACGTTTGCCCAAGGTGGTAGGCATCACAGACTTTACCTTGCTTTACGATCATACCACCCCTGCAACACTTGTTAATGGGCACAGCAACGCGGGAGTATATGGATCATATGTCGTCAAAAGTAAAGCCGGCTGGTTAGCCTACCTGGGCGGCCCGCTTGATGCTAACCCACTGGACAATCGACTCATAGAACTCCAGCAGATTCTCGCTTTGGCGCAGCAACAACAACTCAACCTGGCAACGGTTGATCTGCGCTTCGGATTTCGTCCTGTTTATACATTAAAGAGTTAAGGATTTGTAGGGCCAGGGTAGAGGCATTTTCTCTACACGAACTAATCGTGTAGTCGCCCTGGATGGTGCAGTCGCCCTGGAAAAATTCTACCGCCCAATGAGGAGCGTGTATCGTGCAAGAGCGGGTGATCGTCAGTATCGACGTAGGAACAACAAAAATCTGCGTTCTCGTCGGTGAACTAGATCGTGACGGGAAACTGAATATTGTTGGCGTTGGCACCTGCCCTTCACAGGGTTTGCGCCGTGGGGTGGTGGTGAACATAGAAGAGACCGTCACTTCCATTGCAGCGGCTCTGGATCGTGCAGAACGCCTTTCAGGAAAGAAAATAACCACAGCGTATGTGGGGATTGCCGGCAGCCATATTGTCTCGGAGAATAGCAAAGGATTTGTCGCCATCTCGCCCAGCAATCGGGATATTGTGCAAAACGACATTAGCCGGGCTATCGAAGTCGCACGAGCTATCGCCATCCCCGCCAACCGCGAGGTGATCCATGTGATACCACGCGGCTATGTCGTTGATGGGCAAGAGGGCATCAAGAACCCCATTGGCATGTCCGGCTTCCGCCTCGAGGTGGAGACGCATATCATTACCGGGGCGGTGTCTTCAATTCACAACTTGATCAAGTGTGTGCATAAAGCGCGTGTAGAGATCGAGGACCTTGTGTTGGAACCGCTGGCATCCAGTGAGGCTGTACTGGCGGATGGTGAAACTGACCTGGGAGTCGCGCTGGTTGATATTGGTGGTGGAACCACCGATATCGCCGTCTTCTCCAACGGAGCTATCTGGCAGACCGTAGTGTTGCCCATTGGGGGCAACCTGATTACCAGTGATATCGCTATTGGCCTACGTCTGCCCTTTGGGGTGGCGGAAGAACTCAAAGTGACTTACGGTCATTGCGACCCTTCCACTATCTCTGATGACGAAATGATCGACCTATCGCAATTCATGCCGGACTGCGATGATCTCGTGCCTCGTAAGTTACTGGCCGAGATCATCCAGGCCCGCGTGGAAGAACTTTTTGAAATGGTCCACGAGGAAATCAGGAAATCTGGTTATGATGGCTTACTACCGGCGGGCCTGGTGCTCACAGGTGGAACTGCTGAATTGCCGGGCATCCTGGGACTGGCAGGGCAGATACTGGACCTCCCTGCACGCATTGGCTCTCCGCTTGGACTGCATGGACTGGCTGACTCGATTTCTCGACCGTCTTATGCAACAGCGGTTGGCCTCTTACAGTGGGCCTTGACCCATACCTCATTCCTCATCGGAGACGAGGAGCTAGAGGAAGATGGGCCAATGGATTTCATTTCTCGTTTCGGACGTTGGCTACGTGCTTTTATTCCTTAAGAAGGGGGCCACGAATATGTTACCAATTGGAAATCACCAGGTAGAAGGCTTCGCCCAGATCCGGGTCATCGGTGTTGGAGGCGGGGGCAGCAATGCGGTCAATCGTATGATCCAGGCGAACATGATGGGGATCGAGTTCATCGCTGTCAATACTGACGCTCAGGCCTTGCTGCTCACAGAAGCTCAACATCGTATCCGCATCGGAGACAAGCTGACCCGTGGCCTCGGTGCGGGTGGCAGTCCTGGCGTTGGGGCCAAGGCTGCGGAAGAGAATGCTGAAGAGCTGTATGAAGTACTCAAAGGCTCGGACATGGTCTTTATCACAGCCGGTATGGGTGGGGGTACAGGAACGGGTGCCAGCCCCATAGTGGCGCAGATTGCACGCGAGGTCGGCGCGTTGACGGTCGGCGTCGTCACCAAACCGTTCACCTTCGAGGGGAACAAACGGCGTAACGCGGCTGAGGAAGGTATTGTCAACCTGAAGCAGCATGTCGATACCTTGATCACCGTCCCCAATGACCGGCTCCTGCAGGTTGCCGACAAGAAGATGCCGCTTTCAGAGGCTTTCCGGCTCGCTGACGACGTACTCCGCCAGGGCATCCAGGGTATCAGTGACCTGATCACTGTACCGGGGCTGATCAACCTGGACTTCGCTGACGTGAAGACGATCATGTCCACGGCCGGCTCTGCTTTAATGGCGATTGGCGAGGCGAGCGGCGATACTCGTGCCTTAGATGCCGCGCACATGGCGATTGCCAGCCCATTACTGGATATAGATATCAGTGGGGCCCGTGGCGTCCTGTTTAATATCACAGGCGGCATGGACCTGACGCTGTTTGAGGTCAATGAAGCGGCGGATATCATCAGCAGAGCTGCGCATCCAGAGGCGAATATCATTTTTGGAGCAGTGCAAGACCCTACCTTTGATGGGAAGGTCAAGATTACCGTGATTGCGACTGGCTTTGATGGACAACAGATGCGGCCGCATCTATCAGTACCCGTCTCGACGGTCTCACCGGTCTCACAGCCGCAGCAGAACCGCGTCGCCTATGATCGCAGTATGTTGTATTCAGCCTCGTCTTCGCCAATGAGTGGAAACGGTAGTGGAAACGGGAACGCGCCAGTGCGCCAGCAGCATCAACAGCACCAACAGCAGGCAGCTATCCAGCAAGGCTATGGCTCATTGCCGGTGACGCCGCCAATAAATATGGCAAACCATCCGACGGGTCCGGCCGATTCAGCGCGGCAGAGGCCGCAGCCCCAGCCGCCGGTGCAGGAACCGCCACGACAGCGACCAATGCCACCACTTCCTATGCAGGAGCCAGCGCGTCAGGGACTCGCCAGCGATGTGCGCAATATCAGTGACGATGTGTTTGACCTGGAAGACGATACAGGGGATATTCCAGTGCCGGGTACGGGAACAAGTTCACGCGGACGCCTCCCTGTGCCTGAGCCTGAGGCGCAACCCGCGCAGCGCTCTTCAGGCGATCAGCGTCCCCAGCGCCCAGTTCGTCGCCTCGATCAGAAAGGGCTTGATCTCCCGAGGGGAAATCGCAACACACCTCTAGGTGACGTAATCGACATCCCAGCCTTCCTGCGCAAACGCTAAGTAATTGATACGCCCAAACAAAAACCAGGCCCCGCTCGGGTGCCTGGTTTTGTTTGGGCGTATCAAATTACTTCCCAACTTTATTGTTGGTTCTTCCCAGGTTGCCGGGGATGTTCTCGTTCAGGCCAATATGATTGATCACAACCCGCACACCAGGAATGCCAAGAATCTCCCTCTCGAGCATATACTTCATCTCGTTAGTCGGAGTATAACCATACAGGCTAACAATATAATTCTCGACCAGTACGCGGATATCTCTTGCCCCTTCGAGCTTGCCAGCGGCCCTCAACTTCTCGATACGCTCATTCACCGCGTTCAAGATATCATCTTCGGACACGAGGAAGTTCTTCACATCAATCACCCCGGGCAATTGCAGCAATCTTTCCTCGAGTTCCTTGCGCTGTACAGCCAGCTCGACCTTACCATACAAGGCCAGGATAACACCCTCGCGCTCAATTTCTTC
>WNGN01008876.1_pt1 | contig 10231 bp, 4 predicted proteins | sample 5400561 | NCBI WGS metagenome assembly WNGN01 (sample SAMN13153379, study PRJNA577476) | soil metagenome | isolation source: 115 cm soil or saprolite under Garry oak tree replicate 2 | place: USA:California | collected 2016-06-15 | reverse complement strand
GCGAGTTCTCGGACCGCTCCCCCGCGCTGCAGGATCGGCTGTACCTGAACGACGGGCACGGGCGGTTCCGCAAGGCGACCCACAGCCTGCCGGCTGAATACGCCAGCGGCTCCCGCGTGGTGGCGGCGGACTACGACGGGGACGGCGACGTCGATCTGTTCGTCGGCGGGCGCGTGGTGCCGTGGCGCTACGGCACCGACCCGCCGAGCCAGCTGCTCCGCAACGACGGGCACGGGCATTTCACCGACGTCACGGCCGCGCTCGCGCCCGAGCTCGTACGGGTCGGCATGGTGACCGACGCGCTGTGGCAGGACGTGGACGGGGACGGCCGCCCGGACCTCGTGGTGGTCGGCGAGTGGATGCCGATCACGATCTTCCATAACGCCGGGGGCGGGAAGCTCGTCCGGCTGAAGACGCGCGGTCTGGAGCAGAGCGAGGGGTGGTGGAACCGCATCGTGGCCGGCGATTTCACCGGGGACGGGCGCGTCGATTTCATCGTCGGCAACCTGGGCCTCAACGCGCGCCTGCGGGCCAGCGCGACCGAGCCGGTGACCATGTACGTGAAGGACTTCGACAGCAACGGTTCCATGGAGCAGATCGTGTCGTGCTACAACCAGGGGGCCAGCTACCCGATCACGATGCGCGACGACCTGATCCGGGCGCTGCCATATCTCAAGGCGCGCTACCTCTCAAGCAGGCGCACACGTTCGCGACCGCGCTGGCGCGGAACAACGGCGACGGATCGTTCACCCTCGAGCCGCTGCCGCCCGAGGCGCAGCGCGCGCCCGTCTACGGGATCGTGGCGCGCGACCTCGACGGCGACGGCAAGCTCGACCTGCTGGTGGCGGGGAACTTCGACGGCGTGAAGCCGGAAATCGGCCGGCTGAACGCGAGCTACGGCCTCGCGCTGCTGGGCGACGGGACGGGGCGCTTTACCCCAGTCCCGCGCGCGCGGAGCGGATTCTTCGTGCCCGGGCAGGCCCGTGACATCCGGGAGGTCCGCACCCGGCAGGGAGATGTGCTCCTCGTGGCGCGGAACAACGATCATCCGCTCCTGTTCCGGTCCACGCGGCCCTCTCTCGTCGCCCGACGAGTCGCCCGGAGGTAATCCATGAGCCATCGATGGTTCGCGACGACGCTCGTGCTCGGCGGATCGCTGCTGCACGCGGGGTGTGCCAACACGCCGCGGGCCTATCGCGCGCATCCCGCGGATCCGGAGCTGCTGCACGCGGCCGTGCACCAGCTCACCGAGGTCATGGTCTACGACATCTTCAGCCCGCCGCAGGCGAGCCGCGCGTACGCCTACACGAGCGTGGCCGCCTACGAGGCGCTGCGGCCCGATTATCCCGAGTACCGCACCCTCGCCGGGCAGCTGAACGGCCTCACGCCCGTGCCGGCGCCGGCGGCCGATTCGGAGTACTACTTCCCGCTGGCGAGCGTGCACGCGTTCATGACGGTGGGCCGGGCGCTCACGTTCTCGCGGGCGCGCATGGACTCGGCGCGCACCGCGATGGAAGAGCGGATCAAACGGCTCGGCATCCCGGCGCGCGTCTTCCAGCGGTCCATCGCCTACGGCGACCAGGTGGCGCAGCACATCCTCGCCTGGGCCGCGCAGGATCATTACCTCCAGACGCGGGGCTATCCGAAGTACACCGTCACCGCCGAGTCCGGCCGCTGGATCCCCACGCCGCCGGCCTACATGGATGCGGTCGAACCGCACTGGGGAGAGCTCCGGCCGTTCGTGATGGACTCGGGGGGCCAGATCCGCCCGGCGCGGCCGCACGCCTTTGTGATGACGCCGGCCAGTCCTTACTACCGGGAGCTCCGCGAGGTCTATGAGGTTGGGAAACACCTCTCGGAGGAGCAACGGGCGATCGCCAGCTTCTGGGACTGCAACCCCTACGTGATGCACGTCCAGGGGCACGCGATGTTCGCCACGAAGAAGGTCACGCCGGGCGGGCACTGGATGGGGATCGTCCCGATCGCCGCGCGGAAGGCCCACGCCGACATCATGCGGTCGGCGGCGACATACGCGCGGACGGCGATCGGCCTGGCCGACGGCTTCATCAGCGTGTGGGACGAGAAATACCGCAGCAACATGATCCGGCCCGAAACGGTGATCAACAAGTATCTCGACGAGCGCTGGCAGCCGCTGCTGCAGACGCCGCCGTTCCCGGAGTACACGAGCGGCCACAGCGTGGTCTCCACCGCCGCGGCCGTGGTATTGACGGATGAATTCGGCCCGGACTTCGCCTTCAGCGACAGCGCGCCTTCCCCTCATTCCAGGCAGCGGCCGCCGAGGCGGCGATCAGTCGCATGTACGGTGGGATCCATTACCGCCAGGCGATCGAGGAAGGGGCGCGCGAGGGGCGCCGGGTGGGCGAGCTCGTCGTGCATCGGGTCCACACCCGCGCGGCGACGCAGACGGCGGTGCGGCTCCCGGCTCAGTGACGAGCCGGGGGCGGGCGCTTCGACTTGATGACGATGACTCCGTTCGCGCCCCGCATGCCGTACATCGACGTACTGACGGCGTCCTTCAACACCTCGATCGATTCGATGTCCTCGGGATTGATCCCGGTGAGGCTCCCGTTGGGGCCCGGGTCGATGATGATGCCGTCGAGCACGTACAGCGGCACGTTGCTGCCCTCGAGGGACGTGGTGCCGCGGATGCGCACGGCGATGCCGCCGGGGACGCGCGTCACGACGACGCCGGGAAACCGGCCCATCAGCGTCTGCTCGATCGGCTGGCCGGGGTTGCGCTGAATGTCGTCGGAGGTCACCACCGCGCCGGGGTTCGTGGCCGGCGGGTTGGCGCCCTGGCTCGTTTGCTTCGGATGCGCGCACGCGGTCAGGAGTCCGATCCACAGGGCGGCGGGCAGAAGGGCGCGGGGCGCGAAGGCGGTCATGGGAACCCCCGGTGAGAGAGCGCAGAGTGCATCGACAATATACCTCAAGAAAGGATCTGCACATGTGGATGCGCCGCTGGGCCCGCTCCCTCGCGCTGCTGGTGCCCCTCGCCGCCGCTGCCGCCACCGCCCAGGCGCCGCCCCGCGTCAGCTCCCCCGACGGTCGCAACGTCGTGACGGTGGCGATCCGCGACGGCCGGCTCACCTACGCGCTCGATCGCGACGGCCGGGCGCTGCTGCTGCCGTCGCTGCTCGGCTTCGCCTTCCGCGGAGCGCCGCCGCTCCGGGACAGCCTCCAGGTGACGGACACGGCGCGCCAGACGGTGGACGACACGTGGACCCAGCCGTGGGGCGAGGTGGCCCGCGTGCGGGATCACCACAACGAGCTGCGCGTCTCCGTGGCCGAAACCGCGGACGATGCCCGGGCCTGGTGGATCCCCTCCAACCGCCCCCGCCTCGACCGCTCCGAAATGTTGTTCTCGTCGTCCCCGGTCAGCGTGCTCGACAGCGTCCAGACCCCGCTCACGATGGAAACCCGGGACGGCCGCACGTTCATTGTCATCCACGAGGCGAATCTGGTCGATTACGCGCGGATGTTCCTGGCGGGGGCCCGCATGCAGGACCGCACGCTGCGCGCGGCGCTGGCGCCTTACGCCGACGGGGTCAAGGTCCGCGGCCGCACCCCGTTCGTCACGCCGTGGCGCACGATTCAACTGGCCGACCGCGCGACCGATCTCGCCCCGTCGGTGCTCGGCCTGAACCTCAACCCGCCGAGCGTCATCCCGAACACGAGCTGGATCAAGCCGATGAAGTACGTCGGCATCTGGTGGGGGATGCACATCGGGACGATGACGTGGAGCTCGGGGCCCCGGCACGGCGCCACCACGGCGAACGCGAAACGCTACATCGATTTCGCGGCGGCGAACGGGCTGGGCGGCGTGCTGGTCGAGGGCTGGAACGTCGGCTGGGACGGCGACTGGATCCAGAATCGCAACGCGTTCTCGTTCACACAGGCGTATCCCGATTACGATCTGGCGGAAGTGGCCCGGTACGCCCACGCCAAGGGCGTGAAGCTGATCGTGCACAACGAGACGTCGGGCGGCATCGAGAATTACGAGCGCCAGATGGACAGCGCCTTCGCGCTGTACCACTCGCTCGGCCTCGATGCCATCAAGTCGGGCTACGTGACGGACCTGACCACGGAAGGCCACTCGCACTGGGGGCAGTACATGGTGCGGCACTACCGCCACGTGATCGAGCGCGCGGCCCAGTACGGGATCATGCTCGACGTCCACGAGCCGGTGCACGACACCGGGGAGCGGCGCACCTATCCGAACATGATGACGCGCGAGGGTGCGCGGGGACAGGAGTACAACGCGTGGGGCGGGGAAGGGGGTAACCCACCGGAGCACGAGACGATTCTCTTCTTCACGCGCATGCTCGCGGGGCCCATGGATTTCACCCCGGGGATCTTCGACATCCTGATCGAGCGGGGCAGCGGCAGGCCGCGACGGCCCGACGAGCCGCGCGTGCGCACGACGCTCGCGAAGCAGCTGGCGCTCTACGTGGTCCTCTACTCGCCCCTCCAGATGGCGGCGGACCTGCCCGAGAACTACGAGCACCAACCCGCGTTCCAGTTCATCCGCGACGTGCCGGTGGACTGGGACACGACGCGCGTGCTCGAGGGAAAGATCGGCGACTACGTGGTGGTGGCGCGCCGGGAGCGGAACGGCCCGGACTGGTACGTCGGCGCGATCACCGATGAAGAGGGCCGCAGCTTCGACGTGCCGCTCTCCTTCCTGCCGCCCGGGCGGAAGTACGTCGCCGAGGTTTATGCGGACGGGCCGGGAGCGCACTGGCTCACGAACCCGCTGCCGGTCACGATCTCCCAGCGCGCGGTCGACGCCAATTCGCGTCTGCACCTCGTCCTTGCTCCCGGCGGCGGGCAGGCGATCCGGATCCGCCCGGCCCGCTAGATGCGACGGGACCGGTGGCCCCGTCGCCGATTCTGTCCGGCGCGACGAGCAGCCCGCGAATGAGTCAGCGCCGAGGGGCGGTCCCGGAGGCGAAGACGCAAGGGGTTGGGTGGGGTGGCTGTCAGGCGTCCCGAGCCGGAGGGACCGCCCCTCGGCGCGCTGCATGCTCGTGGGTCGTCCTAGCGCTCACCGCAGTGGTGGCGCTGGCGGCGTGCGGCCGCAACCGCGCGCCCCAGCTGTTCGAGCTGCTGCCGCCCGAGGCGAGTGGCGTCACGTTCGTCAATCGGCTGCCGGAGGACACCGCCTTCAACATCCTCAACTACCTGTACTACTACAACGGCGGTGGCGTCGCCGTGGGCGACGTCAACAACGACGGGCTCCCGGATCTGTACTTCACCTCGAACCTGGGGCCCAATCGGCTCTACGTGAACAAGGGCAACTACCGATTCGAAGACGTCACCGAGCGGGCGGGCGTGGCGGATGCCGAGGGTTGGAAGACCGGCGTCACGATGGCCGATGTCAACGGGGACGGCTGGGTCGACATGTATGTCTCCGCCGTCGACTACCTCGGGATGCATGGGCACAACGTGCTCTTCATCAACAACGGCGACGGCACCTTCACCGACCGTACGAAACAGTACGGTCTCGACTTCGACGGCTATTCCACCCAGGCCCTCTTCTTCGATTATGACGGAGACGGCGACCTGGATATGTACCTGCTGAACCACTCGACGCAGACGGAGCGCGCCATCAGCCCCCGTGCGGGCCGCTACATCCGCGATCCGCGAGCGGGCGACCGCCTGTTCCGCAACGCGGGGGGGGGCCACTTCGTGGATGTGAGCGAGCAGGCCCACATCTACGGGGGCGCGTACGGCTTCGGCCTGGGCGTGGTGGCGAGTGACCTGAACGGCGACGGCTGTCCCGACTTGTACGTCGCGAACGACTTTCAGGAGGACGACTTTCTCTACCTCAACAACTGCGACGGGACGTTCACCGAGTCGATCGCGAAGGCGACGGGGCACACCAGCCGCTTCTCGATGGGCGTGGACGCTGCCGATGTCAACAACGATGGCCGACCGGACCTGATGGTGCTCGACATGCTACCGGAGCAGGAGAAGATCCTCAAGACCTCCGCCAACGCCGAGAGCTGGAACGTCTACTACCTGAGGATGCAGGCGGGCTATCATCCGCAGTACGCCCGCAACACTCTGCAGCTCAACCGCGGCCCCGTGGGAGGAACGATACGGTTCAGCGACATCGGCTACCTCGCCGGTGTCTCTGCGACCGATTGGAGCTGGGCCCCCCTGTTCGCCGACCTGGACAACGACGGCTACAAGGACTTGTTCGTCACCGACGGCATCTATCGCCGGCCCAACGACCTCGACTACATCAACTATGTCGGCAACGAGGCCGTCCAGGCCTCGCTGCGAGACGGCATCAACGCGAAGCATCTGAAGCTGCTGAAAAAGCTGCCGCAGATTCCCATCGCCAACCACGCGTACCGCAACAACGGGGACCTGACATTCACGAACATGGCGGAGGCCTGGGGCCTGGCGCAGCCGGGGTTCTCAAACGGAGCCGTCTACGTCGACCTGAACAACAGCGGCGCGCTCGACCTGGTGGTGAACAAGATCGACGCGCCCGCCGCGATCTACCGGAACCACGCGCGCGAGTTGACTGGCAACCATTATCTGCAAGTCGTGCTGCGAGGCTCCGGGGCTAACACGGCGGGGATCGGCGCGAAGGTCGTCATCAAAGGCGGCAAAGACGGCAAAGGCGGCAATGGCGGCGGGATGCAGATGCTCGAGCAGATGCCCACGCGGGGCTTCCAGTCTTCGGTGGATCCCCGCCTACATTTCGGGCTCGGCGCGGCTACGCAAATAGACTCGCTGATCGTGATCTGGCCGGACCGGCGCGCCCAGGTGCTCACGAACGTGGCGGCTGATCGCACGCTCACGCTATCGCAGCAGGATGCGACGCTGCCGGCCGTGCCGCCCTTGTCGTCCCTGCCGCCCTTGTTCACCGACGTGACCGCCCGGCTCGGCGTCGATTTCAAGCACGCCGAGAACAGCTTCTACGACTACAACCGCCAGCCGCTGATCCCGCACCTGCTGTCGACCGAAGGCCCGGCGCTCGCCGTCGGGGACGTGAACGGCGACGGGCTCGATGACATCTACGTGGGCGGCGCCAAGTGGCAGGCGGGACGGCTCTTCATCCAGCAGCGCGACGGCACGTTCCGCGCCAGCAAGCAGCCGGCGTTCGAGGCGGATAGCCTCTCGGAGGACGTCGACGCGATCTTCTTCGATGCCAACGGCGACGGCCGTCCCGATCTCTACGTCGTGAGCGGCGGCAACGAGTTCTGGGGTGACGCCGATGCGCTCCAGGACCGGCTCTACTTGAACGACGGCCATGGGCATTTTCACCGCGATGCGCAGGCCCTCCCTCGTCTCTTCGAGAGCGGGTCGTGCGTGGTCGCGGGCGACTTCAGCGGCGACGGTCATGTCGATCTGTTCGTCGGACGGCGCGTCGCGCGCGACTACGGGCTCGCGCCGCGCAGCTATCTGCTCGAGAATGACGGGACGGGCCACTTTCGCGACGTCACGCTCGAGAAAGCCCCGGACCTCGCCCACGTCGGGATGGTGACCTCGGCCGCCTGGATCGACTACGATCACGACGGACGGCTCGATCTGATCGTCACCGGAGAGTGGATGGCGGTCCGCGCCTTCCACCAGGAGAACGGCCGCCTCGTGGACCGCACCGCCGAGGCCGGGCTGGCGGGAACGGAAGGGTGGTGGAACAGCATCACGGTGGCCGATCTGAACGGTGACGGCCGCCCCGACCTCGTGCTGGGCAACCTCGGCCTCAACTCCTACCTGCGGGCGTCCCCGACCGAACCAGCCCGGTTGTACGTCCACGACTTCGGACACAACGGCACGCTGGAGCAGATCCTCACCTTTTACAAGCACGGGGTAAGCTATCCGCTCGCGGGGCGGGACGAGCTGGTCCGCCTGCTGCCGCAGCTGCGCAGCCGGTACCCGTCGTACGCCGCCTTCGGCGCCAGCCGCATCGAGGACATCTTTCCCGCGTCGGAGCTGCAGCAGGCGACCGTGCTGGAAGCGCACGTCTTCGCAAGCTCCGTCGCCCTGAACAGCGGTTACGGCACCTTCGAGCTCGTGCCCCTGCCGGTGGAGGCCCAGTTCGCGCCGATCTACGGCTCCGTCGCAGCGGACTTCGATGGTGACGGGCGCATCGATCTCCTGCTCGCGGGGAACCAGTTCGGCGTGCCGCCCGTGCTGGGCCGCTACGACGCCAGCTACGGCGTGCTGCTCTCCGGCACAGGAGACGGGCGTTTCGTCGCTGTGGACATGGCGCGGAGCCACCTCGCCATCGAGGGGCAGGTGCGCCACATGGAGCCGCTGCGGCACGCGGGCGGCGGCCGACTGATCGTGGTCGCGCGCAACAACGACAAGCTCCAGATCATTCGGCCGATGCGCGCGAAATGATTCACGTCCCCCTGTTACTCGCGGTGCTGGGCGCGCAGCCGAGAGGAGTCGCGGCTGAAGCCGCGGCTCGGCCCTGCCGCTCAAGCGGCACCGTCACGCCCGTTTACGGGCAGGGGCCGAGTCGCGAGTTCACTCGCGGACCGGGAGCCGACACCGTGCTCCCCTACGTCTCATTCCCGGAGGCCGGGCTCGACGACCCCGCGGCCTACGAAGGCTACGAAACCCGGCTGTATCGGGACGCGAGCGGGAACGCGTTCCAGGTCTACCTGAAAGGCGCGACGGGACGCGTGGTGAACCTGTGGGCCGACGCCGCCAACGAGAGCGTGGGCTTCACCGTCCGCGACTCGAGCGGTAGGCCGGCCGAGCTCGCCTGGGGCTCCGCGGGAGCCGCGGTGGAGCGGTCGGGGCGGGCGCGCACCCGCTCGGTGTCCTATGGCCTCGAGGCCCCGTCCTCGGTCACCATCGGCCTCTTCCTGCTCGGTTCCATGCGGGTGGAGCGGGACTTTCAGTACGCGGGCCGCGATTCGCTGCCGCTCGACGCGCCGGCGTTTCCGCAGCCCGAGCTGGCGGAGCTGATCGACCGGGTCGCGCGGCTGGAGCCGCGTGAGCGCTCACGTCACCTGGCGCTGCTGGGCGCGAGCACGATCGCAGCGCTCCGCGCCCGGCTGCTGCCACGGGTCACCACCGCGCGGCTCGGTGACACGGCCTGGGTCGTCCGAGCAGAGCAGCTGAGCTTCGACGGCAAGAGCCACCTCTGGCTCGCGCTCGAGGGCGACGCCCGGGAGACCGTCCCCGCGGTCTCCGGGAACACGGTCACCATCCGTCGCCCGGCTGGCGGCCCGGTGCGCCTGAGGGTGCGCGTGACCACCGATGCTCCCGCGCTCACGCCGCTCACGCGGGACGAGATCTTCAACGACGAGTTTCGCCGGTTCTATGCCGCGATACGCGCGGACACGGTGCACCCACTCGCGTTCCGGCGGCTGGAGCGCGAGGTGCGGGGCGTCGAGCTGCTGTGCTATGGCGAGAAGCTCATGGCGGGCTTGCCCAACTTCGCGACCTACTTCGGCCGCGACATGTTGATGGCCGCGCTGCTGATGCAGCCGGTGTGGGCCCCGGCGATGCCGGAGCACGTCATCGCCAGCGCGCTACGCAAGCTCTCGCCCGACGGAGACGTGAGCCACGAGGAAGCGCTGGGAGGACAGGCGATCCGCGAGAACGCGGCCGAGTACAACCGCCTGGTGGAGCGCGGCCTGCTGGCGCGCGCCCGGACCGTGCTGGCGCATCTGCAGGCCACGCGGGAGAACTACGTGATGGTGGACGACGACTTTCAGCTGCCGGTGGTCGCGGCGCGCTACCTCGCGGACCCGCGCGTGCCGGCGGATCGCAAGCGCCGGTTCCTCGGCGCGGAAGGCCGTCTCGCGCGGCTCGTCTCCAACCTGGCGTTCGTCGCGCGACGGGCGCAGCCTTACGCGCGTCATCCGGTGGCGACCAACCTGGTGAGCTTCCCGCGAGCGTCAGACGATCACTGGATCTCGGCGAGCTGGCGGGACAGCCGGGCGGGGTACGGTGGGGGTCGCTTCGCGATGGACGTGAACGTCATCTGGGTGCCGCAGGCGCTCGAGGCCGTGGGGACGATCCTCGACGCGCTGAAAGCCCTCGGCATGACGCCCGCGATCCGCGACGAGCCCCTTGCCACGTTCGCGCGCGACCGCGCGGCGCTGGCGCGAGCGGTGACGGCATGGCAGGGTGCCGCGCGACACTTTGCGGTGGCGCTGGCGCCCGGTGACGTCGCGAAACGCGTCGCGGCGCGGCAGGCCTGGCTGCCGCGGCCGGAGCGGGAGTACTG
>WNGN01008129.1_pt1 | contig 10232 bp, 6 predicted proteins | sample 5400561 | NCBI WGS metagenome assembly WNGN01 (sample SAMN13153379, study PRJNA577476) | soil metagenome | isolation source: 115 cm soil or saprolite under Garry oak tree replicate 2 | place: USA:California | collected 2016-06-15 | reverse complement strand
TCCGGCGCATCCAACTTCTGGAACCAGATCGGTGTCCCGCGGCTATGCGGGTCGACCACGTCCTCGGGGCTGTCGGTGCGGTCCTGGTACCCGAGGACCGCACGCCAGAACGGTTTCACCTTGGGAATGTCGTGCGCGTCGACGGTGAGTTGGACGGTCTTGACGACGGATGGGTCGGCGGGGAGGCTCAGCTTGCGCGCGACCGCGGAGATCTGTCGAGCCAATTCGACGTCGCGCTCCGTCATCCCCATGTAATCGGGCGCGATCGTGATCAGCCGCACCATCACGCCGTCGTGCCGCAAGTCGATGTCCGGGTGGTGGTCGTCGAGGCCGGCCAGCTCGCTGATGGCTTTGACGAGCCCCGCGCCCGCCGCGAACGACCCGGTACGGAAGTACGCGCACGCTCCCTCGCCCACGACTCGCCAGTCTTCGACGCCATCGGACTCATGGAACCGCGTCGGTGTGATCCGGTCGGTCATGTTTCTCATGGAAACCCTTCGGGCGCACGAACGCCCACCGCTATATGACGCTTTACGGCACCGAGGCGGATCGCGGGGATTGCGATACGAAAAGTCTAGTATGCCACACCCCTGAGGGCGCCCAAGGGTCGTCGGCATGGCCTCCCCAACCATCCCCGAAGCGGCTCCTCGGGTCGGAGCCCCGCGAGCCCGATTCGTGGTCCAGAAACACTGGGCTCGGAATCTCCACTACGACCTTCGACTAGAAATCGGCGCGGTCCTCGTCTCCTGGGCGGTGCCGAAAGGGCCGAGCAAGGATCCCAAGGTCAAGCGCCTCGCGATCCATGTCGAGGACCACCCGCTCGACTACCTGCTGTTCGAGGAAACCCTCCCCGAAGGCGAATATGGCGCGGGCGAAGTCATCGTGTGGGACTTCGGCGAATTTGAGGTCGTCGGACCTGAGGCGAATGATGCCGCCGTAGCGCTCCGCGAAGGACTCGTGCGATTCGCTCTGTATGGCAAGAAACTTCGGGGACAATGGGTCATCATCAAGACCAAAATGGGCGGAGGCAAACGTGAGAATTGGCTCTTGCAGAAGGCGCAAGACGAATTCGCCGAGGAAGATTACAACCCGGAAACCGAGCCCGCATCGGCGTTGTCCGGCAAGGTTCCCCGGGGCAAGTCTTGACATGACTCAGCGAAGAGAGTTCCTCCAGGCCTTCGGAACGCGGGCCGTGTACACGACTTCCTTGGCCCCGAGAAATTCTGCCAGACGCCCGATCGTCTCCCGAATCTCCAACGAGACCTCCTTGCCGCCGGGTGCGCCGGGCTCCGCGTGGACCGAATTGATCAGGAAGCGCTCGTTCTCCCGGTCCATCCGCGGGTCAACCCTGCCGATGAACCGGTCACCCCATAGGATGGGCAGCACATAGGACCCGAATTTTCGTTTGTTTTTCGGCAGGTAGTTTTCGTGGACATAGTCGAAGCCGAACATTCGGTTCATTCGGTCCTTGCCGGAGATCAGATTGTCGAAGGGAGCCAGCATGGACATCCGTGGCTGCCACGCGTCCGAATGCATCGATTCAAGGAGGGGAACGTCCAGATCATGGACATATCGTTCGCCCTTGCCAGCGAGCCCCGTGATTTGAACCCGATGGATCGTCGAATCCTTCTGCAGATGTTCCAGGGCCTTTTTCAGGTTCAGATACCGACCGCGCAGAAAGTAGATGTTGATCTCGGAAGGGGACGCGGTGCCCAGGGCTCGGATCGTCCTCTCCGCACCTTCCCGCTCGGCCTCTTGTTCGGTCAGTTCCTTCCTCTCCACCCAGCTCGGCAGGAACGTTTCCGGTAGGCCCCAGACTTTCTGGTTTCCTTGGTGGCCCACGACCATGACCTCTCCGCGCATTTGCAGGTGGAAGAGCGCTGCGGAGACATCGCTTCCCGAGGTCCATCCGTCTGCACCTCGCTTGGTTGGAACGTAATCTTGAAATTCGGTCAATCCTAAGGGTCCCCTCTTCAGCTGACGCAAGATTGCCTTCCGCAGATCCGTGTGTCTAGCCAGCCACGCTCTGGCTTTCGCCCTCCATCCTCCCCATGACTTGGAAAGGGACTCCGGGTACCGTCTCATCAAGGAATAGTGGAGCGGATAATCTTCGGTGAGCACGATCGACGCGGCGTGGGACCAATGTTCGAAGAGCTTCTTCTCGTCCCATAGGAGTCGATCCAAGTCCGACAACCGAAAGTTGCCGACCCGGCTCCAGAGGACGAGAACATGGGACGGTGCGACCGTGTTGATCGGGTCCAACTGAACGTAGCCGAGGTCGCGAATGACGGAGAGGATTGCATCCGCTGCTGAACCGGTCGTCTTGCCTGCAAGATGCTGCTTCGTGACAGCCAGGCGCCTCGCGGATTCCAAGGACGTCGAGATGGCGGCGTCACTCAACGGGTTTGACAACCCGATGTGACGGCTATTAACCTTGGCGTGTTTGGCAGGATCGTTCCGAGGGACGGCCCTCGGCGTCCTCATGGAGCCCGCGCTTCTTCAGAGCCGGATACCACGCGACGAAAGACCTGGGCGAAAGGCGACATGCCACAGGTCGGATACTATCGACAACGGGGCCAAGCCCGATGCGGCTTTGGGCGTGCCTGATGGATCGACAGGGCCTGGTGATACATTCGCCGCCCACCGCAGGGTTTATGTACTCAGAACGCCACACCTCCATCGGAATCGGGGGAGGAGTGAATGAAACTTCGGCAGAGCTGGAGTCTCGTGGGCCTGTTTGCGATTTTGGTGGCACTTGGAATTGTATCTGCGGTGGTCTTGATTCAACAGACGCAACCGACAGTCCCGGTGGCGGGTGGAATGACGGCCAATTGCTCGACGACCTTTGCCACTCCCACGAATGTGACACTCGGCGGGAGCGGCCAGATCACGTTCTCGTGCAATTCGGCTGCGCCCACCACAAATCCGGCCTTCACGACGGGAGGACCGGTGCTCGTCACTCCTACGGTTACGAACTACAACCCGCCGTATAACTCGACGGGGCTCTTCATCTATGTCGCGAACGGGGCGGTCACCACGGGCGCATGCTCCGGTCGGACCGGCGCCCAGCGAGTCAATGACGGAATACCGACGGCGGTTTCCCAAAATGCGTGGAACTACTGTGCCAAGTACGAGACCGTCCTCCAGGGCGGCCTGCCCTCGTTCACGGTCGCATGGAACCTGTGATCGCAGGCCGCGCGCGCTCTCGGTCGGCGTCGTGACATGTGACCTCGGCCCGGTGACCCTGGGGAGCACTCTAGAGCCACGGGGAATCCAGCCGGTGCGGAACGTCGCAAGCGATGACGCATGGAGAGAAATTTCGTTTTCCGCCCCGTGAATCGAAGTGCTTGGACGGCCTCCCCCGGCGAAACCCGCTTCATGGGCATGCGCCCGACCGCTAGTGTGTGCCCGCGAGAAAGGGGTTGTTCCCGTAGTCGACGGGGATATCAACGAGACATGGAGCCTTCGATTCCAAGGCTTCCCGCAGGATGGAATTCAACTCGGACGGATGACCGACGCGGAAGCCCCTGACTCCGAACGCCTTCGCTAGATCCAACAGGTCCGGATTGCCGAACTCCGTGCCGACCGTCCGCTTGAATTTCGCCAACTGCTTCCACCGGATGCTCCCCAGCCCTCCATCCCGGAAGACAATGTTCACCGTGGCGGCGTTCTCGCGCTTCGCGGTCTCGAGCTCGTGCACGCTCATCAGGAACCCGCCGTCCCCGTTCAGCGTGACGACCCGACGGTCCGGATCCATCAGCTTGGCGGCAATTCCGCCCGGCAGGGCGATGCCCATGGGGGAGAGGCCGTTCGAGATGATGATCGTCTTCGGCTTCACGACGCGGAAGAAGCGGCTGAGCCACAGCTTGTGAGCGCCCACGTCCGAGATGAGGAGGTCGTCCGGTTCCAGGATCTCGCGCAGGTCCCACAGGACCCGTTGCGGGTTCAGCAGCCGCTCCCCGTGCTCGCCGAGCTCCGATTCCAACCTCTTCTTGATCGCCGCGGGTGATGGAGCCAACCGCCCCGTGGTGCGTGGTCTGCGCACTCGCTGCCCCAAGGCCTGCAACGATTCGCGGATTTCGCCGATCACCTCGACCTCGGGGAGGTAGTGAGCGGAAATCTCCGCAGGGAGCGCGTCGACGTGAACGATCCTCCGGTCTCCTCGTGGGTTCCACGAACGCGGGTCGTATTCGACGAAGTCATAGCCGATGCAGATCACGAGGTCGGAGTCGTCGAATCCCGTCAGCTCATGATCTCGGGGGAGGATTCCGATGGTCACGAGGCTCATCGGAGAGGTCCAGGGGATCGCGCCTTTTCCCATGACCGTCGTCACCACCGGAATCTGCAGGCGTTCGGCGAACTGCGTCAACTCCGCGGACGACCCGTCACGGATCACGCCGTTTCCGGCCAGGATGACTGGGCGGAGCGCCTTCTCGATCAGGAGCGCGGCCTGTTCGACGCTGGCTCGGGCTGGTGTGGGAGCGCTGACCGGTTCCCGGGGGAGCGGCTTCTGATTCGGGTCGGCTTCGTCTTCCGCCACGTTCTCCGGAAGTTCGACATGGGTGGACCCGGGTTTTTCCGCCTCCGCGAGTTTGAACGCTTTCCGCACGATCTCGGGGACCACGTCCGGGCTCTCCACGCGGGCATTCCACTTCGTGATGGGGCCGAACAATTGCAGGATGTCGACGTACTGATGGGACTCCCGATGGATCTTCGACAGATTCGCCTGGGCGGTGATCGCGACAAGCGGCGCCCGATCGAGAAAGGCATCCGCCACGCCGGTCACGAGGTTGGTCGCTCCCGGGCCCAGCGTGGCGAGGCACACGCCCGCGTGGCCGGAGAGACGGCCGGAGACGTCCGCCATGAATGCCGCGGCGCCTTCGTGGCGCGTCAGGACGAATCGGACGGAGCTTCCTCGCAGCGCGTCCATGAGCTCCAGGTTTTCTTCGCCGGGGATGCCGAACGCGAAGCGAACCCCTTCGCTCTCGAGACAGGAGACCAGGAGTCGAGCCGCGTTCATGCCCCTGCACCGATTGCTTGGCGGCTCATTTCACCCGGCGCGGAGCCGCGTCAGGAGCGTCCATGTGTTCGGCGGGGATAGGGACGGAGGCGAGGACGAGCCGGTATCCGGGGGACCCGCCAATCGCGACCGCCGACATGTTCTCCAGGAGAGCTCCCGATCCCGATTTGATCGGGACGTCGTCGATCATCCCGGAGCCCTCCAGCACGTACGCCACCGCGCGGCGATTGTGACCGATTCGGAAGAACCCGGTGGCGGTCCGCGCGAACTCGATGTCCGTGCACTCCAGACCGGACGACGCATCCGCCCGAGCGAGCGGGCCGACGACGGGCTTCTGAACCGTTCCATCGGAGCCTTCCTTTGCGTCTCCCGCCGTCTTGATTTGGACCGTGGTCGGCGGCGGTTCCGTGTGCCACGGCAAGCGGACGACGACCGACAACCAGCGCGCACGCTTGCCTTTCAGCATCTCCATATCGTGCGAAATTTCCTGGTGTGCCGTGAGGACCGCGACAGATCCCGCGGTCAGCGCCTCCCGCCGGCCGGCGTCGTCCACGTGGTCGACCTCCCCGTCGACCAAGTAGATGACGACCTCCTCGGCCTGGTGGGGATGGCGCCCGAGCTGGGTGCGCGAGGTCGTCATCGTCTCGGCGAACCGTTCGAACGGCAGCCAGGGAGCCTGCTCTCGACTCGGGAACAAAAGGCTCGTGGTCTTGTCCGATGCATCGATTTCCCCGTGGGCGATCGTCAGGCCTCGGGGTTTCTGCGGGCTTGGCATGGCAGCGTCTCCGGCACGAGGGAAGCGACGCCTCCGAATATAGTTCGTGGCATCGGAAGAGGAGCTATCGGCTCCCAAAAGTCTTTGGCGGCGATCCGAAGCCCTGGTTGGAATCGGCCATTCGAAACTCGAAGGCGTTTCGAAAATCGATCCTGCGAGCTCTGCATTCCTCCGCAAGTCGGGACACGAACGGGGCGATCGTCTCGAGATCGCCGATCCGTGCGAGGTCGACCGCGAGGTCCGATCCATCGAGGCGCTTCGCCATCGCTTCGGCCACGCCCCACCGCGCATCGAGGGCGCGCGTGAACATCTTCTTGACCCCTGCCTCGGCGAACACCTCCGCGATTCGGCCCGGGGTCCAACCGCCGCTCGGCGGATAGGCAGGAGCGAAACCTACGAAGGTGGTGAGACCCGCGTCGGCGAGGGCGCGAAGGCAGCGGAGTCGCGCGTCGATCGGCGGCGCCCAGGGTTCCAGCAGGGCCCTGGCGCGATCGTCGAGTGTTGGGACGGACATGCCGACCTCGATCTCGAGGAACTGCGTGAAGAGGTCGAGGTCCCGAATCATGAGCGGGGCTCGAGAGAGAACGGACACAGGCCACCGGGCCCTCAGGAGCACTTCGAGAGCGTGGCGGGTGATTCGATACTTCCCCTCGACGAATTGGTAGGGATCCGTTGCGGTCGAGATCGCGACGAGGCCTCGGGGAAGCTTCCGTACCTCCTTCGCGACAACCGTCGCCGCGTTTCGCTTCACGACGACGGACGTACCCCACTCGTTCCGGTCCATCCGCATCAGGCGCGGCGTATAACAAAATACACAGGCATGGTAACAGCCTATATACGGATTGAACGAGTAATCGATTCCAGGGAGCGGATCCTTGCGCAGGGCGGTGTCGACCGTCACTTCACGAACCTTGAAGCCCTCGCGAGGCGAGGGAACGGAGACACCTAAGAGCTCGTCCGGCAACGCTTCAAGGACGAATCACTAGGCCAAATCGCTTAGCGAGGGAGGTCCGCGAAACTACGCCCGCCCGTCGGTTTCAAGAGGCGGGCCGAACCGCAGGCGTGTTTCATCTCTCATTGTGAAGGGAGCTCTGTGCGACCCGCCATTCCGTGTGCCGTTTCATCAAGCCACCCTGCGGATAGGTACGTTCCGGAGCCCCGGGACCGTGATCTCTTACATGGTGGACGCCGACGACGGTCTGGACCCCCGCGTCCCGCCTTGAGAGAACGGGGGCAGCGAGCGCCGCACTTTTTAGCCGTCCCTGGCGAAGGTGAGCCCACTTCCGCTCTAGAACGGGCTGGGTCAGTGCTACGAACTTAAGCTGATTCGCGACTCTTCTGATGCGTAGGGAACCCATTCTCTCCCTCCGGTGGTTCGGGCAAGGCCTCCGCGCTTCAACGGCGTAAGGCACGTCAAGGCTCTCCAAGAAATGCTGGGCCGTCTCCCAGAAGGGGCGATTCGAGATCCGTTGGTGAATTCGGAGCATCTGGCCGCCGCCGCTCGAGCCCTCCGCGTCGAAGGCGCCTGCCAACCACCCCCTCATGTACTCCGCTGTGGGACTAGGCTCCGAGTACGGGCTGAGCCTAGAGGCCTCCCTGACGCGACTCGTGCGGACGCCATACAGGGGGCGCTTCGTGTACCCCGCGATGTAGGTGAATGTGCGGAAGCCTTCAAACCCGAGGTCCTGCCCGTACTGAGCGAATCGTGCGGCGAACTTCTCGTCGCAGACTCTCAGGGTAGCCCGAGTCTGTGCCGGACCGTGGCTGAGGTTTCCGTCTCCTGCCAACGCGCCGTGCAGGTAGCCCATTTTGTAGCCAGCTCCGAAGGCTGGCGGCAGGACCGGCATGGTTGCCAGTCGCAGCTCGCGGATTGTCGCCGTCCTTCGGAATCGGTTCCTTTCCAGCCATCGATGATCTGTTGTACAAGTTACCTCGCCAAACTCCGTGCCGAGGGTGAGAGTGCGAGCCGTGCGGATCGCAAGCGCCACGACCGTCGCCACCCGATATCCGCGATATCTGCTCGAACCAGGTTTTTCGTCGAATCCTACAACCCGATTTCCAGGACGGAGTCTAGACGCTCGCCTCCAAGTCAAGTCGGCCATGAGCACCAGAGTCTGGGGTTTGACGCCGAATGTGCACGCACGTGTCTTCGGGCCGTTGATGGATTGCTTGAACGAATAGTCCGTGTCCGACAACGAATCCTTCCGGAGCGCGGAGGAGACGTTGACCTTTCGTGTCGGGAACCTGTCTCGGGTGGAAAGGACATGGACGCCCAGGAGTTCCTCCACGTCGTTCAATGAATGCGGTGGTGGTTAATGCGGTGTCCCTGGGAGGGAGGCGAAAGTGATTCTGCGGCGTCTCGATGGCTGATGAAGTAGACGTTACGTATGCCCGCGGCCTTCAATTCGGTTGGCGCGATTCAGGAAAAGCTATAGCCGCTCGACCGCTGCGGCAATCCCGCGGGACGGCCCCCGGTGTGCCGCGAGAGGAACAATGTCGACGAGTCTTGACCGAGATCAGCGCGCGCTCCGCTTGGCGGGCGTTGTCCTTAGCGCCCTCCTTGTCTCGGTCGTCGCGGCGAACGTGCTCTGGCCCGGGCCGGTATCCCCCACCGCCGCCGCGCCGCGCATGCCTCCGACCCAGAGCCCGTTTCCGACGTTCCCGCTGGGCTCAATGCTCCACGCTGCGAAGATGGACGCGAACGCGAACCTGTCGATGCGGCTCCTCATGACGTCGCTGCAAGGTCTCGTGAACCGCGCCTCGGTCGGACTCTACCTCGACGTCCCCGGCGTCGCGGGGAACACCTCGCAGATGCTGACGTATCTCGCCTCGCGTTACAATGTGACGTACGACGTCCTGTCGGCGCAATCGGCGCTTGACGCATACGTTCGGGTTGCCACGGGTCTTATCGTCTATGATCCAACGCGACCCGAATCGATTGACATCGGAACGGTCATGGCGGCCCAACGGCACGCGGTGCTCGTCGGCCCGGACCTCGCCTCATGGTTAGCGGCTCGCTACGGCCTCCCAGTCCTCTTCGACTACGCCCACAGGGGGGACTGGACTGCCCTCGAGCCGATCGGCGCGTACGAGCGGGCGTTGCGCGAGCTGTATCCTTCCTCGTATCCGTACCTTCTCGCGATTCTGCCCCCCGACCGGTGGGCGATCCGCGATTATCTCGTTCAGACCGGGACGTTCGTCTTCTACTTCACCCAAGGGATCCTCGCGTCGCCGTCCGAGACCGCGGCGACGATGCGGATCCTCCGGGCCGCACCGCGCGGTATCCCGATTCTCGGCTGGTTCAACAGCCCCACGCTGACCGAGGAGAACTCGTTCATCCAGATGGCGTCCGCCGCGGGCAAGTTCGTCGTCGGAGTCCAGGACGTGCCGAACCTGTCGGTCCTCACGGCCCTCGGGCGAAACGAGACGCATCGGCAGGTCTCTTCGATCGCCACCCCGATGCCGGTCCTCGAGGACAAGACGTACCTCGTCCTCGCGGTCCCCGACGGCGACAACCTAGATTTCGTCGCGGGCCGGATGTGGGACCTCTGGTCGGAGCCGGACCGCGGTAATGTCTCGTTCGCATGGAGCCTGAATCCGCTGCTCGTCGACCTCGCCCCTCCGCTCCTCGACCGGTACTATGACAGCGCCACGTCGCTCGATCGGTTCATCGCCGCTCCGAGCGGCGCGGGATACCTGTACCCGGACTACACCGGACCGGGAGACCTTCCGCCGTTCGCCAACTTCACGAAACGATACTCGGACGCGGCCGACATGGACGTCGTCTGGCTCCTCAACGCATTTGCCGCCTCCGAGATTCCGTATTCGGCTGGGAGCCTCTCGACCTATGTCGACGGCTTGCATCCCGGTGGAATCGTCCTCGACTACGACGACCAGCCGAGGAGCCGCGACGCCTGGATGCAGGCCGGGACCCAGGCGATCGCCCCCATTGTCCGTTCGACGCACTTCTGGACGACCGCCGACAACGTCTTGGGGAAGCTCGACACATCGATCCTTGCCAGGGGTGCTCCGAACTTCCTCTGGCTGACGGTATACACGTTCCGGTTCGACCTGAGGGATGCTCGCGCCTTGGCCGATGAACTGTCCCGCCGGATGGGCGGAGACCTCGAGATCGTCACGCCGACCCAATTCTTGGGTCTGCTGCGGGCAAACTTCATACGGACGGCGCATGCCCGTCTCGCATCCACGGACGGAGACCCGGTCGCGTCCCTCCTCTTCCCGGGATTGATGGAGTCCGCGCGGTCGCATCTTCGTGACGCAGACGCATCCCTCGCCGTAGGCGATGTGAACCGCGGGGCCTACGCGGCGTATCTGGGTCTCGAAGATCTCCGGTCCGTCTCCTCGGCCGAAGCTCTCTTGACGTCGTTGCTGGTCATCCTGGCGGCCGCGGTCCTCGCCTACATCGCTCATCGGTCT
>WNGN01006203.1_pt1 | contig 10232 bp, 10 predicted proteins | sample 5400561 | NCBI WGS metagenome assembly WNGN01 (sample SAMN13153379, study PRJNA577476) | soil metagenome | isolation source: 115 cm soil or saprolite under Garry oak tree replicate 2 | place: USA:California | collected 2016-06-15 | reverse complement strand
CACGCGGCCGGGCGCGATCCCCTCGAGGTGCGACGCGCGCTCCTCGCCAAGCATCCACGCCATCTCGCCGCGCTCAACCTCGCCGCCGAGAAGGCGGGCTGGGGCCAGCCGCTCCCTGCCGGCCGGGCGCGCGGCATTGCCGTGCACGAATCGTTCAACAGCGTCGTCGCCCAGGTGGCCGAGGTCACCCGCCGTCCGGACGGGCTGCCGAAGATTGAAAAGGTCGTCTGCGCCGTCGATTGCGGCACGGCCATCAATCCAGACGTCATCCGGGCGCAGATGGAGGGCGGAATCGGTTTCGGGCTGGCCGGAGCCATGTGGAGCGAGATCACGCTCGTGCGCGGCCGAGCGCAGGAGCGCAACTTCGACAGCTATCGCCCGCTCCGGATCGCGGACATGCCCGCGGTGGAGGTGCACATCGTGCCGTCCGGCGCCGCGCCGACGGGGGTGGGCGAGCCCGGTGTCCCTCCCATCGCGCCTGCCGTCGCCAACGCGTTCTTCCATCTCTCGGGACAGCGGGTTCGGCGCTTGCCCTTCGCGCGGCTCACGCCCGCCGGCACGCGCACGGCATGAGGAAGTGGGCGCTCGGGCTTGGGGTCGCCGTCATCGCCGGCGCGGCGCTGGCGCCGCTGGCCACGCGGGCGCAGACAGCGCCGTCGCCGACCACCCGCGCCCTCCGCTCGCCCGGGGCCTTTGCGAGCATTCGGGATTCCGCGGCGCGCTCCGCCGCTCTCTTCGTCGAGGCGGGCAAGGTCTTCCAGCATCCGCGCTGCCTGAACTGCCATCCCGAGGGCGACCGGCCGTCGCAGGGCGCGGGCTATCCTCACCAGCCGCCCGTCCAGCGCGGACCCGATGGCCTCGGGGTCACGGCCATGCGGTGCTCGACGTGCCACCAGACGACGAACTTCGATCCTGGTCATGTCCCCGGCAATCCCAAGTGGCGCCTGGCGCCGGCGTCCATGGCCTGGCAGGGCCGCTCTCTGGCCGACATCTGCGCGCAGGTGAAGGATCCTGCCCGCAATGGCGGTCACAGCCTGGCCGAGATCGTGGAGCACGCGGCGCGCGACCCCCTCGTGGGCTGGGCGTGGAATCCAGGCGCGGACCGCGAACCGGCGCCGGGCACGCAGGCCATGTTCGGCGCGCTCGTCAAGGCGTGGGCGGCATCGGGCGCTGTCTGCCCGGCGCGGTAGGTCGCGACGGCTCTCCGTCCTCCGGTTTGACCTCGCTCGCGCGCTCTGGCACGATCGGCGCGCGGTCGCCGACCGCGCATGCATGCTGACGATGTGAGAGAGGTGACGATGATCCATTTGCCCGCATCCCCCGATCCGCCTACCTCGGCGTGGACGGCTGTCGAGCCCTTGCCCGAGACGGCGCCCCTCGAGGGAGACCGTCGCGCCGACGTGGTGGTGGTGGGGGCAGGCTATACGGGCCTCTCGGCGGCGCTCCACCTCGCGGAGCGCGGCGTGGACGTGGTGGTGCTCGATGCGGCGGAGCCCGGCTGGGGCGGCTCGGGGCGGAACGGTGGCCAGGTCATCCCCGGCCTCAAGCACGAGCCGGACGAGCTCGAGCACAAGTTCGGCCCGGAGACGGGGCGGCGCATGTGGCAGATCTCCGGCGGCGCCGCCGACTTCGTCTTCGAGCTCATCGCGCGCCACAAGATCTCCTGCCATGCCCAGGCCTGCGGCTGGATTGGCGCCGCCCCGCACGAAGCGGCCCTGTCGGGCCTGCGGTCGCGAACCGAGCAGTGGCAGCGGCGTGGCGCGCCCGTCGAGCTGCTGGATCGGCAGAAGATCGCGGAGCTGACGGGGACCACGTGCTATGTGGGCGGCATGCTCGACCGCCGCGCGGGCGCGCTCCAGCCGCTCGCCTATGTGCGTGGCCTCGCGCGGGCGGCCCGGCAGGCGGGCGCGGCCATCCACGGGCGCTCCGCGGCGAGAAAGCTGGACGCCCACGCGGGCGCCTGGCGGGTGGTCACGAGCGCGGGGAGCGTGACGGCGAGCACGGTCATCCTGGCCACCAATGCCTATACGGACGATCTGTGGCCGGGGCTCAAGCGCACCGTGCTGCCCGTGCAGAGCTACCAGGTCGCCACGCGGCCGCTGCCCGAGCACGTGAGGCGGCGCGTGCTCCCCGCGGGCCACGTCGTGTCGGATCTGCGGCGCATCCTTTTCTACTTCCGTCTCGATCCAGAGGGCCGTCTCCTCATGGGCGGGCGCGGTCCGTTGAACGACAGCGGCGATCCCGCCCTCTTCGCGCGGCTCGAGGCGACGGCGATGCGCTTCTTCCCCCAGGTGGGCGCGCCGGAGTGGGAGCACCGCTGGAGTGGGCGGGTGGCGCTCACCGCCGATCACCTGCCGCATCTGCACGAGCCGCGGCCGGGCGTGTTGATCGGGCTCGGCTACAACGGGCGCGGCGTGGCCATGGCCACGGTCATGGGCAAGCTGCTCGCCGACCGTGCCCTCGGCGCCTCGCCGGCCGACGTGGGCTGGCCGGTGACGCCCATCACGCCCGTGCCGCTCCACGCCTGGCGTCTGCCGGCCATGGCGCTGGTGGTCCACTGGAAGCGCTTCCAGGACTGGCTCGACGCCCGCCGGTAGCCTTGACACCTCCGAAGGCTGCGTGATAGAGAGACTGGACGTCCCACCGACGATCCCGACGACGCGACCGGAGGCACGACGGTTCAGCGCGCCGGGCACCCCCCGAGCGCAGGAGGGTACACCAATGATCGAGCGCACGGATCGGGGCAAGGCCGCCGGTATCACAGCGTCGCGCGCGAGCACGCGAACCAGGATCTCCCGCCGGACATTTCTCGCGGGTACGGCCGGCGTGGCGGTTGCGGCCACGGGCCCGTTCGTCCGGATCCCGCGGGCGGGCGCGGCGGGCAAGGTCGTCATCCGCACGATCGGCGGGTCGTACGAGGAAGCCAACGTGAAGGCGATCTTCGAGCCGTTCACGAAGGCCACGGGCATCGAGATCGTCAAGGTCCCCGCCACCCTCGGAAAGCTCCTCGCGATGTTCGAGTCCGGCAACATCGAGCTGGACATCGTCGACGCGGGCGAGCTCGGCGTGCTCTCGCTGAGCCAGAAGGGCGCCCTGGAGAAGATCAACTACAAGAGCTGGAAGCTGACCAATCCCGACGACTTCGACCCCGTCACCCGGCGCGATGACATGATCGCCAACATCTACTTCTCGTCGGTGCTCGGCTACAACTCCCAGACCTTTCCCACGGGCAAGCAGCCGCGGAGCTGGGCGGAGTTCTGGGACCTCAAGAAGTTCGCCGGCCCCCGGATGCTCGCCGACATCGCCTCCGGTGCCGTGGATCTCGAGTTCGCGCTGCTCGCCGATGGCGTCCCGCGCGACAAGATCTACCCGATCGACGTGAACCGCGCCTTCAAGGCGCTCGATCGTGTCCGCCCGTCCATTCGAAAGTTCTGGGACACCGGCGCGCTGTCGGCGCAGATGCTGGCCGACAAGGAAGTGGTGCTGGGGAGCATCTGGAACGGACGGCTGCAATCGGTGGCGGACAAAGGCGCGCCCCTCGCCATCGAGTGGAACGAGGCCATGCTCCAGACGCAATTCTGGTCCATTCTCAAGGGCGCGAAGAATCTCGAGAATGCCCAGCGCTTCATCGAGTTCGCCTGCCAGCCCGAGATCCAGGCGAGCCACGCCAAGAACATCCCGTACGGCCCCACCAATCGGCAGGCCTTCAAGAGCATTCCCGCCGACGTCTCGGCCCGGCTGCCGTCGAACCCGGAGCACAAGGCCAAGGCCTTCCTGCAGAACGGCAAGTGGTGGGCGGACAACCGCGCCATGGTCAGCGAGCGCTGGTCGCAGTGGCTGCTCCAGAAAGGGTAGGAGGCGGAGCCGAGGTCCGACTCCACGAGCTGACCAAGACCTTCGGGTCAGTGGTCGCGGTGCGCGACGTCTCCGTCACCGTCGCGCCCGGCTCCTTCTTCACCCTCCTGGGCCCCAGCGGCTCCGGCAAGACCACCACTCTCATGATGGTGGCGGGCTTCGCGTATCCCACGCGAGGCGAGATCTTCGTGGACGGTGTGGCCATGGCGGGGCGACCTCCCCAGAAGCGCGAGCTCGGCATGGTCTTCCAGAGCTACGCGGTGTTCCCGCACCTGACCGTCGCCCAGAACATCGCCTTCCCGCTGCAGATCCGCAGGACGCCGCGCGCGGAGATCCGGCGTGCGGTGGGGGAGGCGCTCGAGCTGGTCCGGCTCCAGGGCTACGAGGGCCGGCTCCCCCGCCAGCTCTCGGGCGGCGAGCAGCAGCGGGTGGCCCTGGCCCGCGCCCTCGTGTTCCGGCCCCGCGTGCTCTTGATGGACGAGCCCCTCGGCGCGCTGGACAAGAAGCTGCGCGCCCACATGCAGCTCGAGCTGAAGCATATCCAGCAGCACCTGCACGTCACCGTCCTCTACGTCACCCACGATCAGGAAGAGGCCTTGACGATGTCCGACCGCGTCGCGGTCATGCGGGGCGGGCGGATCGAGCAGGTGGGAAGCCCGTCCGAGCTGTACGACGCGCCGGGGAGCAGCTTCGTCGCCGACTTCCTCGGCGAGTTGAACTTTCTCGACGGCATCGCCGTCTCCGCGGAGGGAGGCGGACGCTGGCGCTGCCGCGCGGCGGGCGGGCTCGAGTTCCTCGGCGTCGCCGCGGCGCCGCTTCAGGCGGGGCAATCCATCACTGCGGCCGTCCGGCCCGAGAAGGTGGTGCCGGCCGAGGAGGCGGGTGAGGCGGCGCCGGGCAAGAGCGTCAACGCGTGCAAGGGCGTCGTGGAAGAAGCCATCTACGTGGGAGATGCCACGCGGTACCGGGTGGGCCTCGGGCCCGACGGCGCCCTCACGATCAAGGTGACGAATCGTCTGGCCACCCGACCGCTCTCGGCGGGCGCCATGGTCGCCCTCGTCTGGTCGCCGGACGAGACGCGCCTCTTTCCTCGCGCGAAGCCATGAGCGCGCCGCAGGACGGCGCGGTCTCGGCCGGCGTGACGCCCGCGCCGGAACCTTCCCTGGCGTCAGCGGAGCGGCGGGAGTCGTGGCGCCATTTCCTGGCGCTTCTTCCCGCTCTCTTGCTCCTGGCCGCCCTGTTCGTCTACCCCCTTCTCGGCATCGTCAATCGCAGCGTGTACAAGGCCGGCTACACGCTCGAGTCCTACCGCCAGATCTTCCGGGTCCCGGTCTATCTCCACGTTCTCGGAGGGACATTCAAGATCTCGGCGCTCGTCACCCTCGTGTGTCTCGCCCTCGGTTACCCGCTCGCCTATGTGCTGGCGACGTGCCGACCGCGAACGGCCCGGCTGCTCATGATCATCGTGGTGCTGCCGTTCTTCACCAGCATCATCGTGCGGACCTATGCCTGGATGGTCCTCCTGGGGCGGAACGGCATCGTGAACCAGTACCTGACGGCGCTCGGCCTGACCGACAAGCCGCTGGGCCTCCTCTACAATCAGGGCGGGGTACTGATCGGCATGGCCTACGTGTTGCTCCCGTACATGGTGCTGACGATCTACAGCGTCATGCTCGGCATCGACCCCAGCCTGATCCGGGCCGCCCACAGCCTGGGCGCGAGCCGCCTCCAGGCCTTCCGGCGTGTATTCCTGCCCCTCTCGCTCCCCGGCATCGCGGGCGGCACCCTCCTCGTGTTCATCCTGAGCCTCGGCTTCTTCATCACGCCGGCCTTGATGGGGGGCCCGGGCGACATGATGATCGCGATGCTGATCGAGCGCGAGGTCGAGATCACGCTCAACTGGTCGTTCGCCTCGGCGCTGGCCGTCGTCCTCCTCGCGCTGACGCTGGTGGGCTTCCTCGGCTACAACCGCATCGTCCGGCTCGAGCGGATCTTCGAAGGGCGGGCGTGACGTGATATCCGACGAGGGGCAGCGGCGTGGCCCCGGGAGCGCGGCGGTCATGGCGCTGGCCGGCGCGGTGCTGCTCTTCCTCATCGCGCCGGTGGTGATCATCATCATCGTGTCGTTCAGCGGCGCCGACTATCTCAAGTTCCCGCCTCCCTTCCTGTCCCTGCGCTGGTACGAGCGCTTCTTCGGCGTGCCGAGCTGGCGGCAGTCCATCATCGTCAGCACACAGGTCGCCGGCCTGACCATGGTCCTGGCCACCGTCCTCGGGCTCCTGGCCTCGCTCGCGCTCGTGCGCGGCCGGTTTCGCGGGAAGGGGGCGATCTACGCGTTCCTCCTGTCTCCCATGATCGTGCCCACCATCATCACGGCCATCGGGCTCTACTTCTTCTTCGTCCGGCTCAAGGCCACGGGCAGCATCGTGGCCATGGCCCTCGGCCACACCGTCCTGGCCTTGCCCGTGGTCGTGATCATCATGGCCGCCACCCTCCAGGGCTTCGACATCCGCTTCGAGCAGGCGGCCCTCAGCCTGGGGGCGAGCCGCTTCACCGCGCTCCGGCGGATCACCCTTCCCCTGATCTTTCCCGGGCTGCTGTCGGCGGCGCTCTTCGCGTTCCTGACCTCGTTCGACGAGTTGCTCATCCCGCTCTTCCTGTCCGGCGTGGAGGTCCAGACCCTCACCGTGCGCGTCTGGAACAGCCTGGTGCTCGAGGTCGATCCGACCATCGCGGCCGTCAGCTCGTTTCTCATCGGCGTCACCACCGCCGTCCTCGGCGTCAGCGCGCTGCTTCGCGGCCGCCGCGAGGCCGCCCGTGCCTGACATCCACGGCTGATCGGAGAGTCCATGGCCCTGCACTTCTCGACGCAAGAGCTGGCGGCCCGGCGGCGGCGGGCCTGCCGGGCCATGGCCGCGCGCGGTCTGGACGGCCTGCTCATCTTCCGGCAGGAGAGCATGTACTACCTGACCGGCTACGACACGAGCGGCTACAGCATGTTCCAGGGCATGTACCTGGGCGCGGACGGAGCGCTCGCGCTCTGCACGCGCTCCGCCGACCTTCGCCAGGCGCGGATCACTTCGGTCATCCGGGACATCCGCATCTGGCGCGATCGTCAGGGCGCCAATCCTGCCGAGGACCTGCGCGACATGCTGGCGAGCTATCGCTGCCGCGGGAAGCGTCTCGGGATCGAGTACCACGCTTATGGCCTCACGGCCCAGCGCGGGCTGATGGTCGACGCCGCCCTGAACGGTTTCTGCCGCACGGAAGACGCGAGTGACCTCGTGCGTCTGCTCCGCCTGGTCAAGAGCCCGGCCGAGCTGCGCTACGTGCGGCGGGCGGGCAAGCTTGCCGACGAGGCCCTCGCGGTAGCGAATCGCATGACCGTCCCCGGCGCGCCCGTGGGCGGGATCTATGCCGGGATGCTGGGCCCGATCGTGGCCGGCGACGGCGACCCGTCGGCCAGCCGATGGCCCATGGGCAGCGGCAGGGAAGCTCTCCTCGTCCGGTATCACACGGGCCACGGCAAGGTCAGGCCGCGAGATCAGGTCACCTTCGAGTTCGCGGCGTCCTACCGTCATTACCACGCGGCCCTCATGCACGTGGTGCTGACGGGCCGGGTGGACCGGCGCCACGAGGCGATGTTCAGGGCGTGTCGCGATGCGCTGAAGGAATGCGAGGCGGTGCTGCGGCCGGGACGGACGGTCGGCGATATCTACGATGCCCACGCCCGCGTCCTCACGCGGGCGGGCTACAAGGGGCATTTCCTGAACGCCTGCGGCTACACGATGGGCGCGACCTATCCGCCCACGTGGATGGACGAGCCGATGATCTACGCGGGCAATTCCCAGGTGCTCGCGCCCGGCATGGTCTTCTTCATCCACATGATCCTGCTCAACAGCAAGACCGGCCTCAGCATGTGCCTGGGCGAGACCTCGATCGTCACCCGGCGCGGGGCCGAGCCGGTGACCCACGCGCCCAGGGCCCTCGTGACGAACTGACGGCGCCCGACGCAGCGCATGACGCGCCGCACGCTCTTGGCTATCACCTTCTGAATCGACCACTACCCTGGAAGAGAGTAGCGAGGGATAGATGCCGAACCCTTGAGATCGCGAGGAGTCGCCTTCCGTGACACACGGAACTCGCCGCCGCTGGCTCTGGCTGACCGGACTGCTCGCCCTCCTCGTCGTTCTGACCTACGCCGCCGCTCGATTCGCCGACGAGCCGTTGCGCCGGTACATCCTTCACGTGCACCCGTGGACCGTCTCGCTCGACTTGAGGAACGCGACGATCTTCCAGGACGCCAATCCCGACCCGCCCGTGGCCGCCATCGGACGGCTGACGGTGAGCGTGGACTGGCGGGCCCTCGTGCACCGGCGGATCGTGGCCGACATCACGTTCGATCGCCCGACCGTCTACGTGGATCTCCGACAGGTCCGCGCCGAGACAAAGAGCGATGTGCCGCTGCAGGAGAAGGGATGGCAGGAGGCGCTGGAGGCGCTGGCCTTCGATCTCAAGATCAACCGCCTGCGCGTTCGCGATGGCGACGTCACCTACGTGGATCACGGCCCCTTCAAGCCCCTGCACCTCAGCGCGCTTCAGCTCAGCGCCGAGAACATCCGCAACATCCGCTCGCCGGAGCGCGTCTACCCGTCCGAGCTTCATCTCGCCGCCACGGTGTTCGAAGGGGGGCGCCTGTGGGTCGACGGATACGCGGACTTCCTCGCGGAGCCCCACGTCGGGGTCGGGGCCGCGGTCAAGCTGGAACAGATCCAGCTCGACTACTTCAAGCCCATCACCAACCGATACAACGTCGGTGTTCGCAAGGGCCACCTTTCCCTCGCGGGCAGCTTCGAGTACGCGCCGAAGATCACGCGTCTCCTGCTCGAGCGCGTACTCGTCCAGGGCGTGGAGATCGAGTACATCCATTCCGCGCGCACGGCAGCCGTCGAAAGCGCTCGCGCGCGCGAGACGGCCCAGGCCGCCAAGCAGGTCGCGAACAGGCCTGAGCGTCGAGCTCGCCATCGAGCGGCTCGACATCGTCAAGAGCTCCTTCGGATTCGTGAACCAGGCGGCCCGCCCCTCGTACCGGATCGTTCTCACGGACACGGACGTCTCTCTCGAGCATCTGGGCAACCAGCGGAGCCAGGGGCCGGCCGTCGCCCGCATCAGAGGCCGGCTCATGGGCAGCGGGGAGACGCACATCACGGCCACCGTACAACCCCAGACGGGCAGCGCCGACATCGATCTCACGGCGCAGATCGAGCGCGTCGACCTGGCCAGCATGAAGGATCTTGTGCGGGCACACGGCGGACTCGATGTCGCGGGCGGAGAGCTCTCCGTGTATTCGGAGCTGCGCACGAAGGATGGCGCCCTGTCGGGTTACGTCAAGCCGCTCTTTCGCGACGTCAAGATAGGCGGCGACGGGGACGCCGGCCAGGAGAAGTCGCTCCGGCGCCGGCTCTACGAGGGCCTCGTGAACGTCGCTGGGAAGATCTTGAGAAATCGCCCACGCGGGGAAGTGGCCACCGTGGTCACGCTGGGCGGCCGCGTCGATGGGCCAGAGTTCAGCCGCTGGCAGGTCGTGGGACGCTTCCTGCAGAATGCCTTCATCAAAGCCATTCTGCCGGGGTACGAGGAGCCGAAGCGTCCGGAGGAGCCGAAGCGTTCGAAGGGCGAGCCGAGGACCCTCCGTCGCGATCAACCCCCGCCCGAGGCCGCCCCGCCGATGAGCAGGGAAGGCCCCTGAGGATCCTCGCCTAGTCGATCAGCTCGTACAGGCGCTCGTCGTAGAGGCTGCCGCTCATCGGGCCCAGAGCTTCGCGGAACTTCTTCACGTGCGGGGCCACGATGTGGCCGTCGAAAGCCTTGCGGTCCGCCCAGGCCTCGACGATGGTCATGTGGTTGGCCCGATTGGCCTGGGTGAGCGCGTCGAAGCGGAGGCTGCCCGCGTCCTTGCGGCTGGCCTCGGCGAGCTCCTTCACGATGCCGGTGCCTTGATCCTTGAAGGTGGGAATGACGTCGACGTGGGTCAGGACGTAGACCGCCCGTCCGGGGCCCGCCCTGTCGGCGCCGATGGAGAGCGCGACGTGCAGGCGCTCGTCGTAGGCGGCGCTGAGGAGGCGCTGCAGCTTCTCGCGGAATTCTCTCGCGTGCGACGACCGCGCGTGCGCTTCCTGGGCCGCTCCGCTCTTCCACGCCTCCACGATCGCGAAGTGATTCGTCCGTTCGCTCCGGTGGAGCGCGTCCACGCGCGCGCTGCCTTCCTCCTTCCGGCTCGCGTCACGAAAGGCCTTGAGAAGCGCGCGGGCTTCCGTGGACATCGCGGGAGCGACCTCGAAGTAGGTCACGACGTACATTGGTGTGGGCTCCTGGGC